>Ga0210384_10003645_pt1 | contig 17705 bp, 15 predicted proteins | sample IncBWH2MmetaG_FD_160574 | JGI IMG/M metagenome (GOLD analysis project Ga0210384, IMG submission 160574) | Forest soil microbial communities from Barre Woods Harvard Forest LTER site, Petersham, Massachusetts, United States - Inc-BW-H-2-M | ecosystem: Environmental > Terrestrial > Soil >...
TGAGCGCCAGGTCGACGAGGCCGAGCTCCTTCTTGAACGCGCCGCTCCGCGCCTCGACGCGGCGCTCCTCTCGTCGCAGATCGCGGGGCTGTGGATCGAGGGAGGCCAAGGCCGGAGATTCTACAGCGGGAGCCCCGCCAGGCTCCGTGGCATCCAAGTTGCTGCCTCCCACCCGGCAGAGCCCTGCAATTCCGCACGAGAGCGCACCACGCGCGAACGGAGGACGGCCCGATGGCATCCGCACAGACTCAGCTTCGCCTCGCGATGGTCGGCTGCCTGGCGGCGATTGGCGCGATTGGCGCGATTGGCGCGCTTGCCGCGCTGCCCTTAGCCTCGGCGCCTGCGCCTGCCAGCCCTGCCTCGCCGGCGCCAGGGGCGGCGACGCCTGCCGCCGTGGCCCCAGGCGAGGCCGACGTCGCCAAGTCGGTCGACCGCCTCGACGAACGGCTGCACGCGCGGATCGAGGAGTGCAAGGAGCGCGACTTCGCCACCCGCTGGGGCGAGGGCAAGGAGCTCGTGGCCGCGCCGATTCGGAAGATTGAATTGGAGCTGGTCAACCTCTTGAAGAGGCACCCCGGGGACGCTCGCGTCGTGGGCGAGCTGGCGAAGCTCTACGGCGACTGGTGCGTCGCTCCCGAACCGCCATCGCCGGCCGTGGTGGGGGTCCTCGCGGGTGTCTCCGATCCGGTCGACCTCGCCCTCGAGCTGGCGAATGGCGAGAGCCGCACGACGAGCGCCACCGAGCTCCTCTTCGCTGCCCTGGCGCTCCGTCCCGACTCGGCCGCGCTCTGGATGCAGGCGGCCCAGGGCGTCGAGCGCACGGACTGGAAGATCGCCTTGACGGAGCAGGCGGTCCAGTGCCTCCTCGGGCCGGGAGACGGCCCGCGCGGCGCTCGGGCCCGCCTCGCCGCCGCCGTCGCCGAGCAGGAGCTCGAGCTCGAGATCACCTGGGGGCTGCTGGCGCGGGCGTCGTCGCGGCTCGCGCTCCTCCCCGAGACGGTGCGGACCATCGTCGAGGAAGGAAGGACAGGCCCGGCGCATGCCGTGGTCGAAGGGAGACGCCTCGAGGTCTACCTGCGCGACCTGCGTCTCGACCTGGCGCTGCTCCATCTCGCCCGCGGCGACACCGCCGGCGCCGCGCCGCTGCTGGCCGCCGCGGGGAAGCGCGAGGCGCCCGCTGCGGCCGGCGCCACCGGCGGCGACTACGACCTGCCGCCCGGCAGCTGGTCTCCCTTCAGCCGCCCGCACGTCATCTCCGGTGGCGAGGTCCCCGGGGAGGCCGCGCGGCTGAGGTGGATCTGGTTCCAGCTGCTGGAGACCTGGAGCGAACCCTCGCCGGACGATCCCTTCGATCTCCTCGTCGCCAGCCTCCGTGCCGCGAGCTCTTCGTACGGGCGTCGTCTGGCCGCCGCGGAGCTGGCGCGGCGCGAACGCTACCCGGCGGTCGCCGCTCACCTGGAAGAGACGGCGGCCGACGATCTCAGGAGCGAGCTGGCGAGGGGAGTGTTTCACAGCGAATCCGACTCGGTGCCACCTTCGCCTCCCGCGCCGGCGGCCGCGGAGATCGAGAGGACCTACTCGGAGCTCGGCGCGCTCGCCGGCCGGATGGAGGAGAGCGCCAGGGAGGACCGGGAGGAAGCCAGGGCCGCGCTGGGACCGGACCCGGCCGCCGCGGCCGTGGCGCGCCTGCTGCAAGCGCCGCCGCTGCAGGCGTTCGCCGAGCACCCCCTGCCCCGCGGGGTCGTTCCGCTGAGCGAAAAGCAGATGGATCGGCGCCGGAGGAGAGCGCTCCGGGGGCTGAAGCTACCGCCGGGCTTCGAGGTCGTGCGTGCCGAGCGTCGCGGGCAGCGTGCGGTCGCGCTCGGCCGATCCTTGGACTACGGCGCGCCCGCCATCACGGTCATCCTCTCCTCCGACGGCGGGGCGACCTGGTCGCGCCCGCTCTACACCGGCCTGCTGTTGCCCCTGGACTTCCCCGACATGGTGCATCGGGCCTCGGACCTGCCGCTGATCGCCGGCGACCGCCTGCAGATCGAGGTCGAGCACGAGGTGCCGGCGCCTCCCGCCTCGCCGTCCAACCCGCACCCCCGGCCGGCGATCGAGCACCGCTACGTCGAGATCCCGATCGCCGCGCTCGAGCGCGACTCCGATGGCGACGGCTTGACCGACCTCGCCGAAGAGCGGCTGCTGACCGACCCGCTCGACCCGGACACCGATCGCGACGGGATCCCCGACGGCGAGGACCCGCTGCCGCAGGTCGTGGAGCTGACGGGCGGATCGCCGGCGAGCTGCGCGGCGGCGGCCCTGGTCGAGCAGGTCTTCGGCATCGCCGGCAGGCCGCAGGAAGGCGACAAGCATCCGGAGGCGGCCGCTCGTGGCCGGCTCGGCTCTCTCGACGGCGAGACGCACTTCCTGGCCGCTGACCGGCAGCTCTTCACGGCGCTCCGGCCGCGCCAGCGAATCGTCGTCCTCACCCCCGAAGAGATGGCGCAGGCCGAGGAGAAGCTCTGGGCCTACCGCCATCACCGGATCGATCTGTTCATGCTCGACCGCGCGGGGAAGCGCGCCTTCGTCCTCTGGACCTGGTGGGCCGGGTGGCAGCCCTTTCAGGGAGGCATCGTCCGGCTCGAGGAAGTCGACGGGCACTGGCGGGTGAAGGAATCCGAGGAATGGACCACCTGAGGCGATAGGGCTCGCGGCTCGCACGAGACCGCCCGGTGCCTGGGCCGGGCCTCTCTTCCGGGCGGGCCGCCCGACCGCAGCAGTTTTCCCCGACTCGACGGACTCGAGGTCCCTATTGCCGTTGCAGCGTGACCTGCAAGGTCGCTTGCACCGTGGCGGTCACCTGGTGGGTTGCCGGATCGTAGACGTTGTCCGTGGACGAGCCGGACGCGCTGATCTGGGCGCCCGAGACGGTGCCGGCGATGCTGCTCGCCTGCCCGCCGACGTTGATGAAAGTGATCCCACCGTTGGCGAAGCACGGATAGAAATAGGCGACCAGGCAGATGGGGTTCGCCTGCTGGGCGTCCTGCGCCCAGCTGATCGTCGTGCCGCTCACCGTCCCATGGAAGGAACAGGTCGCGCCGGCCACGTTGGAGGTTCCCGAGATGGCGGCGCCGCTCTGCGTGATCTGTGCCGTGACGTGATTCGTGGTCGGCTGCCTGCCAATGCAGGCAGGCCCCGCGGTCACGGTCTTGGTCGAGGTGCCGCTCCAGGTTCCCGCGACGTTGGCGGGCGGAGCCGGCGAGGTGGGGCCGGGCGAGCCGCCGCCGCAGCCGGCGATGAGGACCATCGAGAACGCGCAAGCTGAGAGAATTCGCATCTGAAGGACCCTCAGTGTGGCCGAGCAAATGGAGCAGCCGCCGCGGAGCTCAGAAAGCCGCAGTGATCCGCAACGCTGATCCAGACCTGCAACCCATTCTAGAAGATCGTGGAAACCTCGACAATGCCCTCGCCCCGGGGCGCCCCTGACTACAGGGTCGGCTTCGCGCCAACCACGATGATGCAGGTCCCCGAATCGAGACCCGGGTCAACGCTGAAGTCCATCTTGATCCCCGCCGAGGAAAAGGCGCTCTGGATCCCCCTGGCAACGGCGGGCGGCGCCTTGGCATTGCGCACCATGACCGCAATACCGACGTCCGATGGACCGATCACCCGGCTGGTGTGCGCAGCGATGCCGGCCGCGCGCAGCGTTGCTGTCACCTGCTCGGCAAAGGTCGCGGCTTCGTAGTTTGGGCCCAAGGCCTCCACCTCAACGTTCTGGCCCGCAAAGGCGGTGAGCAGGCGAGCGATCGCCGCTTCTTGCGCTGGCGATATCGAGCGGGGGCGGGCGGCCTCGGTGAGGAGCGTTGCCTGTTTCTCGGTTTGCGCGAGACGAAGGGTCAGCCGAGCGAGCTCTGACTTGGTGGCTTCGAGCTGCCTCCTGTGGGAGGCGAGTTCGCCGTTGAGGCGCGCGAGCGTCGTGGCCATCACGACGAGCCCTATGACGGCGATGGCCGCCAGCAGGCAGCCGATCACGCTCACGATCGTAGCGAGCTCGGACCGCCTCTGGTTTGGGGCGATTTCGGAGTCAGCCATGGTCCCTTTCCGGGGGCCTTGCGTGGCGGTGATCAGTGCGGTTCCACCACGGGCCCCTCTCTATACTGCGCCATCGCGATCCCGTCGGGGACAGGGATGAGATGCTCCCGCGAGCCCCTCGCCGAAAAGCCGCCTTCCGCGAGGCTCCGCGAGGTTTCTTCGGCCTCCAAGAACCCGTACACATCGGGGCTTGCAAAAGCGGCGTCTTAGTTCTCTAAAGAGACCAGAAAATGATGATTCTGAGAGCCCTACGTCGCGAACGCAGGGTGATCATCAAGATGCAGGGCCGCTTGCGCAAGACGGAAGCGAGGGTTACTGATGCAGTCATGGCATGGCGGAAACTCGTTGCCTCGCACAGCGGTAATCTGGTGGGGTCTGTGACGGCACGCGTCATGGTGAACCACGTCATAGATACCGGACTCTGGAACCGTCTGGCCCGGCCTGTACTCCGTCGCCATAGTGCTCCCTCCTCTCTTAGGTTTGGATCTCCAGCCTACCAGCACTCGCTCAAGTGGTCGAGCTTAGAGCGCCGTGGCCATGGGGGCATGGACTCGGCCGGCCTGTTGGTGCCAACTGAGGCACAATCGCCTTATTCAAAGTACCCGGTGACGTCCACGATCACCTGCACGCTGGGCGATTGGCCTCCGATCGACGAGAAGATCCGCAACGTGCCGTCGCCGGCGGCGGACAGCCCGCTCACCACGTTGTTGGCGCGCGTCTGGTTGGCGCCGAAATTGAGGGTGCTGGTCCCCGGCGGCGTGCCATCGGCGTGGACCGTGAGGACGCCCGGGTTCGTCGGCTGGGTGACGGTGACGTTGAGCGACACGGCCTTGGCGGTGATCGGTACGCCGCAGCTGCGGGCGATCGTCACCACGCGGTCCTCGGCACCGAAGGGAGGGCCCTGGTTGGCATTGCGCGTGTCGAGGGCGCGGCACGGCGGCACGGCGAAGAAGCAGAGATGGCCACCGGTCAGCGAGCACGGCGGCGGCGGGCAGGTGCCCGGCTGCAGGGCGTGCGTCACCTGGAAGTCGTCGACGTGCCAGCCGTCGACGCCGACGTTGGCGTCGTTCTGAAAGCGGAAACGGAAGCGGGCGCTGACGCCGGCCAGGACGCCGATGTTCAGGACCACCTGGTCCATCTGCGGGTACGACGCGTTGCTCCCCTGCCAGGACGGCTCGCCGCTGGTGGTGCTGTTGTAGCCGCCCGACACGAAGGTCGCGCCGGCCGCGGTGATCTCCCGCCAGGTCGCGCCGCCGTCGGTCGAGACCTCCAGCGAGCCGCCGTCGTTGCCGGTGGCCGCGGTCTCGGTCGAATAGGCGTGCCAGAAGCTCAGCTGGCTGCCGCTCGAGACTCCCATCACCGGCGAGATCAGGCGGTCGTCCTTGTTGCCGTTCTGGGACTCGCTGGAGTACCAGTCGGTGGTCGGGCTGTGGGCGCTGGCGTCGGGGCTCCTGAGCTCCCAGTTGATCGAGCCGGCGCCGGGATTGACCGGCGTCTGCACCGTCCAGCCCGGGGCGCCCGACTCGAAGTTGTCGAAGAAGGTCGAGTCGACCAGGCACAGGATGTCGAAGCAGGCCTGCGCCGTGGAGCTCAGCGGCGTGATGCCGGCGGGCGGCGCGTCGGTGACGGTGTAGTCCACGCAGCAGCGGCCCGTCAGGTCGTGGTTGGGCGTGAAGGACAGCTTGTTGCCGGCGATCGACGCGGCGCCGCAGCTCAGCGGGCCGACCCCGCTCAGCGTGATCGGGTCGCCGTCGGGGTCGTAGTCGTTGGCCAGCACGTCCGCCGTGATCGTGTTGTTGCGTGCCACGCTGAAGGTAGCAGGCAGTGCCACCGGCGGGTGGTTGACGTTCGGCATGACGGTGATGAAGACATGGGCGGTGGCCGTGTTGCCGTGACCGTCGTCGTCCTGGTAGGTCAACGTGTCGGCGCCGATGAAGTTGTGGGCCGGCGTGTAGAGGACCTGCTGATCGCTCGTCACCGACGCCGTGCCGTTGGCCGGCGGCGTGACGATGGACACGCTCAGCGTGTCGCCGTCGGGATCGGAATCGTTGGCGAGCACGTTGATCTTCAGCGAGCCGTTCTCGCGCACCGTGACCGTGTCGTCGACCGCGACCGGCGGGCTGTTGAAGCTGCAGCTGCCGACCACGCCGTAGCTGCCGAACGTGGTGGTGACGCTCAGGCTGCCGGTGGGCTGCGTGGTGTTGTCGATCGCGGCGGTGGAGCGGAAGGTCTGGCTACCGCTGCCGTCGAAGGTGCGGGCGTAGATGCCGCCCAGGACGTCGTGCAGCTGGGGATTGCCGACCGCGCTCTTCGGCACGTTGATCACGATGCTGCCGTCGGCCAGGTGGTCGCCGGTGGTGGTCGCGATCTGGTGCGGAATGGGGTTGGACACGACGAGGCCGATGACTCCGAGCTCCACCGTCCCGTACTCGAAGGTCACCACCGGCGGGTTGCTGTTGTCGGTGCTCATGCCGGCGTAGTAGGCGCCGTTGAAGAGCACGGGAGCCGATGGCGGCCCGGGATACGACCAGATGATGCGCCACTGCCGCGTCGGGGTCGTGGGGTGCGACATGTCGGCGTTGACCTTCATGGTGAAGACCAGGTTCGAGCCGTCGCCGGGCTCGGCGACCGAGACGGACAGGATGTCGAGATCGGCGTTGGCGGGAGCGCCGACCTGGCTGCCCGGAGGATCCGTGAGCACCTGGACCCCGGGAGCAGTGCAGGGATCGAGGGTCAGATCGACCGGCTGGACCTTGCTCGCGTTGCGGCCGCAGGCCGCGCTCTCGCCGGCGGCATTGACCGCGCTCACGCTGTAGAAGTAGGTGCCGGTCTGCGTCGCGGTCGCATCGAGGTAGCCGCGCACCGAGGGTGGGAGATTCGCGAGCTGGCTGTCGGAGCCGGTCGCGCCGGTGCGGCGGTAGACGGTGTAGCCGGTGATCGGGGCGCCGCCGGTCGACGGCTCCACCCATTCGAGATGCACGCCCGCGGCGTCGCGCCGGGCCGTGGTCAGGGTGGCGGCGCCCGGAGCGACGGGCTCCACCGGATCGTGGGCCGCGAAGAGGCGCTTGCCGCTCGTCTGGCGGAGGAGCGTGGCCTGATCGCGGTAATCGTTGCCATGGGCGCTCGCCGGTGCGTCCTTGCACTGCTGGGAGGTGCAGCCGTCCGCGAACACCGCCACCACGCGGCCGAACTTGTCGACGTTGATGTCGTTGAAGTCGAGCAGGTTGCGGCAGAGGTTGGCGCCGCCGCCGTTCCAGATGCAGGTGCGCTGCACCGCGTCGTCGGGGGTCGCGTCGACGACGGTCCAGTCGGCGCCCTTGTCGAAGGTATGGGCGACGTAGAAATGCCAGACGCCGTTGAAGTCGCCGCCCTGGTAGGCGCCGGCGGTAGGAGTGCCCAGGAAGCCGAAGGCGGCGCGGTCGTCGTCGCCCGCGACCACCTCGGCGAACTCGCAGTTCTTGATCCCGAACGGCGTGCCGACGTCGGTGCTCGCGGCCCAGGTGATCGCGGGAGTGGGCGAGGCGGTGAGCTTGCCGACCGCGATCTTGGGAGAGCCGCTGCCGTCGCAGTAGCCGAAGTAGATCGTGCCGCCGGCGCCGATCCAGACCGAGGGGTCGGACGTGCCCGTCGTGCTGTCGGGGATCTTGGACAGGTTCCAGGTGGCGCCGTTGTTGGTCGAGAAGAACAGCCCCTGCTGGCCGCCGCAGCTCGCGTTCGGCACGTAGGTGGAGCCGTCCACCGGCGAGACCTTGACGTGCCCGTGCAGGCCACCGCACGCCATGCCGCTGTCGATCGGGACCGCCGGGCCCCAGCTCGTGGCGCCGTCCGTGCTCAGGGCGCAGGCCGCTGCCGGCAGCTGCGAGCAGTAGTAGAAGGCGTTCGCGTACCCCGTGCCGACGAGCGGCGACGCGAACGGACCGCCGCCCAAGGTCTCGTGGTCGACGCCCGAGTTGACCGCGCTGCCGCCCGCGGCCGTCCAGGTGTTGCCGTCGTCGTCGGTCGTCGACGCCTCGTTGCGGCCGGTGAGCAGGAGCAGCATCGCCGCGATCGTGCGGTTGGTCTGGTGATCGGTGAAGAGGATGGGGTCACTGTCCTGGTGCGAGGTGGGGGCCGACTTGTCCTCCCACGTCGTCGTGGAATACGCCGGGCACATCTGCGCGCCGGTCGCCGGATCGTCGTCGAACGTGATGCGCAGGGTCTGCACGTCGGATTGGACCATGATCTTGCCGGTCGCCCAGTCGACGCCGACCGACGGCTCGCCGGCGCTGACCCCGTACCCGATGTTGGCCTTGCCCGGGTTGATCTGCGCCTGGGTCGGAGTGTAGCTCTGGTACGACGGCACGCCGGGGGCGGGCGTGCCCGCGGTGACCGCCCCCCAGGCCGGGGCGCCAAGCATCGACCCGAGGACCGGGAGAGTGGAGAGCATCCAGATCGTCGCGGAACGGAAAGGTCGGCGCATGGCGATGTCTCCTTGCTCGGGCGGCAAGACCATCCTCGCGGCCAGGATAGGCCGCGAGGGCAAGCCCGCGCATGAGGGAAAGTCCTCAGGCGGGGTGGAGGAGAACGCCCGCCGTGGCCGCGACGACCGGCCCCGGGGGGTGAAACTGGGATCACTGCCGGCTCCCCTGGCGCTCACGATCCTGCCCTGGTGGCCGCCGGAGGACGCGGCGGATGGGTCTCCAGGCGTGCGAGCGCGGCGCGCGCCAGCGCCTGCACCTGGCGCGACCAATCCGCGGCCTCGCCGGGGCCGCCCACGCTGACGCGCAGGAAGGCGTCCGGCGCCAGGACGTACAGCGAGACGTTGCCACGACCGCCGGCGAGGAACGCCTCCTCGCCGAGACCGGCGACCGGCGCCAGGGGAGCGTTGGGCTCCACTTCGCCGCGGTCGTGGTCACGGTCGCGCTCGGCGCTGTGGCCGCGGTGCTCCTGGGGGTGGAGCAGGCGCGCCCAGCGCTCCCTCAGCTCGCGCCGGGCCGCTCGGCCGCGGCCGGCGCGGGTCAAGGCGAGGCTCACGGAGCGCGGGAACGGGTCGACGCGGAAGAAGCACTGCGTGCTGGCGACCGCCTCGGCGGCATTTCCCGAGGAGATCGCCTCCCGGAGCTCCCCGCCCTGCACGCGCTCGACGTCGGCCGCGGTCAACAGCGCGCAGGCATTGGGCGGCGGTCCGGCGGCGCGAGCGCTCCCGGCCCAGGCGATCCCGGCGCCGGCGACGGCGAGGAGCGCAAGGCCGAGGCGCGTGGCCGAGCCGCCGGCGGAGCGCGGTCCGGTCGCGACCGCACCCTGCCTGCGGGCAGCGCGAGCCGCGGTCCTCCGGGTCATCGTCGACCTCCGAAAGGCATGCGTGGGGGGTCCTCCATCCCGGCAAGCGTGGAAACAAGAACCGTGCCATAGCCATACCCATTCATCTATAGATCGAAACTCGTTTTTGCTCGGGAGGGTAGCGGCATCCCAACATCCGGCTCAGGAATCGAGCCGCATCCGCGCGAGCAGATCGGAACCGCGACTCGCCTCGCAGCCCGTCGAGCCGCGGGTGCACCTTGAGCCACACCAGTGTTCCATCGCGCTCGGCGTAGGCCCTTTCCAGCCAGTCGAGCGCGCGGTCATTGTCGCCGGTGACCGCGTAGTAGGAGGCGATTCCGAAGGGCGAGACGTACTGTCTCTGCGCCAGCGCGAACAGCGCTTCCATCGTGGCGCGCGCATCGTCCTGCCGCCCCGCGCGCGGTGGGCCTCGGCATCCCCAATGCCAGCGCGGCGGTCCAAACCGCGCTGGGCACGGTCGCCGGCCAGGTCCTCCGCGGACGCCGGCAAGCGGATAGGCGGTCCGAAGCAGCGCAGGATCGTCGGGTCGTCCTGCCGAAGGCCCGGAAGAAGATCGGAAAGCGGACCCCGTCCTCGTCCTCGCCGCTTTCGGCGATGGTGGCGGCGTTGAAGCCGATCGAGCTCTCGTCGACGAACAGGCCGCGCGGCACGTCGTCGAGGCGGACGAGGTGGACGCAGGCCAGGAACGCCAACAGGCAGACGAAAGCACCAGCGAAGACTACGCCCGGGCGGTGGCTCCGCATCACACTTGCCGTAGCTTATACTTTCCGGCATCTTGGAAGGGACGGGACGCAGCAGACGCATCACCGGCGCCACGCTCGCCCTCACAGCGGTCCTGGCCTGGGGTTGCGGGCTGCGGGTGTGGCTGGCTCTCCCGGGGCTGGACAAGGACCGCTTCTGGGATGAGCAATTCGGCGTCGAGAATCTCTGCTCGCTGCTGGTGGACGGGCAGCTGCGGCCGGCGAACGGCCTCCACCCGGGCCTCTCCTACCTGCCGCACGCCGCGCTGCTATGGGCGAGCGAAGGGCTGCACCGGCTGACGGGCCGTCCGCTCTTCGCGGCCTTCGCCGGCGACGACCTGAGCCCGACCGGCTACCTGCTCTGCCGGCTGCTGCAAGCGCTCGCCGCCACCCTCTCCCTCTATCTCACCTATCTCATCGGGCGGCGCCTGGAGTCGCCGGCGGTCGGAGTCACCGGCGCCCTGCTGCTGGCGGTCGTGCCGTGGCACCTGCGCCAGTCGGCGATCTTCAAGCCCGACATCCTGCTGGTCGCGGCCTCGCTCGCCGCCTTTGCCGCGAGCCTGGAAGCGGCCGAGCGCCCGACCTGGCGGCGCTTCGCCGGCGCGGGAGCCGCGGTCGGGCTGGCCCTCGCCACCAAGTTCAACGCCGCGCCGATCGCGCTCCCGGTCGCGGTCGCGGCGCTCGCCGACGGCGGCTGGCGCGGGCGCCGATCCGTAGGAAGTGCCGCCGGCCTGCGACGAGATCTCGCAGGAGCGTATTTGGAGGGCGGCGGACAGCGGTGGGGCGCGCTGCTGCTGGCCGGCCTCGCGGCAGTCGCTGTCTGGCTGCTCTTCACCCCCTTTCTGGCGCTGGACCCGGGGTTCTACATCTGGAGCTTCGGCCGCACTTGGCGAGACTACGCGGTGAAGGGAACCGTGTTGCACGGCTCGCACCTGCTGGTCCTGACCCAGGGACTGCGCGCGCTGCTGTCGGATAGCTTTCATGGGCCGCTGATCGCTACCCTGGGTTTCGCCGGCCTGCTGCTCGCGCCCGCGGCCGCGCGGCGGCTGCCGCCGGAGAGCTCGCGGGCGCGGCGGCTCGGACCGCTGATGATGCTGGCCTATGTTGCCGGATATGCGCTTTTCTATGCCGCCGCCAGCACCAACCCCAGCGAGCACAATTGGCTGCCCGTCACGCCGTTCGTCGCCCTCGGCGCCGCCTGGACCGTGCTCCGGGCCCTGACGTGGATCACATCTCGCCGATCTGTAGAGAGTGGGGCCTGGCAGCGGCAGGCGCTGGGCGCGGCGGCGCTCGCGGCGGCGGCGGTTTACCTCGCGGCGCCAGCCAACTCCTACGTCTACGATACCTGCGTGCCGCTGACCCAATCGTTGGCGCGGGACTATCTGCAGGAGCGCCTGCGGCCGCTGGGCTGGCGGGTGGTGGTCCGCGAGGAAGACGGCGATGCCCAGGGGTACAGCAGCCCGGCGATCGTCCAGGAGGTCAAGGATCTCGCCGAGGTGCCCGCGCCGGAGCTCGACCGCGCGGACGCCGAGATCTTCCACGCCAACCGGCTCGTAGGCGCGCGCGGCGCCTTCTATCGCCGACGGATCGAGGCGCGCGGCGTCGAGGTCGCCCGCTTCACGCCCCGCCCTTTCCGGGCTCGCGGCCAGGCTCTGGTGGTGGTCGTCCACCCCTGGGCCGACCAGGGCGAGCCGCAGCAGCTCGAGCTCTCGCCCCTGCGACGGTCACGCGAGCGCCTGGCGGCGGAGCTGCCCGCCGGAGGTCCGACGTCCGGCGTCGCCTCCCTGGAGGTCTGGCTGCCTCCAGGCGCGGACCCCGAGATCTTGCAGGACGTGCTGGTCGGGGAGCGCCAGCTCTCGCCGGTCTTCGAGCGCCGCGAGGCCGGCTCGCCGCGCTTCGTCACCGAGCGCTTCCAGCTGCCCGCGCCCGGAGCTCGGGTGACGCTGGTGCTCGCCAGGCCCTTTCCCCCGGACAGCGGCGTCGGCATGCAGCTCCAGCGGTGGCGCCCACCCGACCCGTAGGAAGTGCGGGCGCCCTGCGACGAGCTCTGGGTCGTCCCTCAAAGGGAGACGGTTAGCAGCCGCCCATCGTTTCAAAGTCTCAAGGGATCCGTGACTTCGAGGAACGGGAAGCGGTGAAAATCGGTATCCCGGGTCACGACCCTATGGATGCCATGCTCACGCATCAGAATCGCCGTGTGAACATCGTGGAGCACGTTGCCCCTCAGCTCTGGCATCTCTGCAAAGACCAGAGCGGCGATCTGGGGGTGCCGCTGCGTTTCGACCAAGAGTCGTAGTCCAGGCGAGGCGAGGAGGGCCTCGATGAACTTCCATGCCAGAGGGATGGACCATGGCTTGCGGAACACCCGCTCGTGGGTGCTGATCCGCATGAACTCATAGAGAATGGGCCAAGTGGTATACCAGGGCTCCAGCCTCCGCTGCCAGGCCTCGACGAGCTCACGACAGCGGGCATGTTCGGAGCTGCTCTGCTCCGCTGCATAGATGAAGACGTTGGTGTCCACAACGAACGTCAGCGTTCCTCCATCACTTCATACAGGGCATCGCGATCGGCGATCTCGACCAGCGCTCCGCCGCCGTCGAACGAGGCGAGAGGCGGCAGCGCGCGGTTGGTTTCTGAGCTTGGCTCTAGAAGGAGCCGGAGAGCGGACTCCACCAGGGTCGAGATCGTCTCGCCGCGTCGCGCGGCCTCTTCCCGTAGCCGCACCATGACCCGGTCGTCGATGATCAGGGTCGTCTTCATATGGAAAACCATACAAGGCATGATCTGTCGAGTCAACTACGTCCGAGAGCCGACGACTACGCTACCGTGGGTCGATGTCGCCCTCGACTAGCCTGCCCGACCTGGTCGCGAGCAAGATGGTGGCGCTCGTCGAGCGGGGTGCCCCCCGGGACTTCCGAGACATCTATACCTTGTGTCAGGATGAGCGGGTCAGCGCCAGGGAGTGCTGGCGGCTCTGGAGAGAGCGGCAGCAACGAGCCGGCAGCGATCTCGATCCTTACCGTGCCCGGCTGGCGATCGAGACCCACCTGTCGCGGATCGCCCAGCATCGCCCTCTTGACACCATCGCCGAGCCAGAACAGCGAGCCGCTGCCGAAAATCTCCGCAACTGGTTCGCCCAGGAGCTCTTCGATGCTCTCGTGGATTGATGGCTCTCTCTACCCGGACAGGGTTGTCCCTGCAACCATCGACTCGCTGCCGGAGCGGGTGGATTTCATCGTCCGCCTCTGCGGTGCTTGGGACTTCGGTGTGCTACCAGGCCGCGAGACCATTACCGAAATCCGCCGGTCAGATTGGAGGGAAGCCGTCGATGCGACGCGCCTCCTTACCTCGCCCAGCTACCACCTCGTCCGCCTCTGGCACGGTCTGCCGTCTCAACCCTACCTCGGCCAACAGCTTGCCTACATCCGAGACGATCCCAGCTTGAGTCTTGTCTGACCGGTGCGCCACCGTTCCTGACGCCCAGAGAGTCTTGACCGGGACGAGCAGACCGCCGTCGGGCGTGCCGCTCCGCCGGCGCGTCGCGCTACGGGGCCGGCGGTCTCTTGACCGGCAGCTGGTCGGGAATCGAGGGCGCCGGCGAGTCGAACAGCGCATTGAGCACGCCGGCGAGGCGGACTCCGGCCTGGAGGAGGCGCCGCTTGACGAGCGGACCATGCTGGTAGGCATAGAGGTAACCCAGCTTCTTGTCGCCGATCTCGTAGACTCGTGCCCGGACGGCCATCGACTCCTTGATCCAGTCGAGGACGCCCGTGCTCTGCCAGGTCCTGAGCTCGGTCTGGGTCGGATGATCGACGATCTCGGCGAGCTCCGAAAACGAGAGCTTCTCCGACTCGATGATCTTCTCGTCCCAGACCGCGTGCAGGTTGGTGCTCTCGCCGAACCAGGTCACCTGGACGTCGTTGCCGCCGCGATCGTCACGCCGCCCGACGTGGAGAGGCTGGTGCACGTCGCCCACGAAATGAACGAGGAAGCGAAGCGCCTCGATCTTCTTGCCCGCCTCCGCCCGGGGGTCTTGTAGCACTCGGGTGAAGCGCCCGATCGCCTCCACGATGTCGCCGCCGGGGCTCTTGGGCGCCGTCTCATAGCTCTCGTTGTCGTCGAGGCTGACGAAGTGCCAGGGCTTGGCCCGGTCCCAGGCGGGATCGGAGCGGATCTCGTCCGGCCAGGTGGAGGCCTGGACGAGGCTCTCGGAACCGAGGATGCCGGCCACCCCGCGCGCCGCCGCCTCGGAAAGATGGCGCTCCGCGATGCGCCCCACCACCCGGTGGCCGGTCGGTCCCCAGGCGAAGGCGGAATAAGGCTGCAACGCGAGCATGAGCGACAAACCGGCAACGCAGCAGGTCTTCAATGGGACCTCCTCGGATCGCCTCTCACCACTGCTTGATTGGTTCCCAGTTGTATCACAGCCGCTGGGCCATCCGTAGGCGGGCGGCGGACCGGGCCGCCTGCCGGCGTCGCAGGCCGCGGGGAAGCAACGGCAGCAGACGCATCGCCACTCGGTACGCCCGGCCAGGGAAGACCAGCGCGGCGCCACGGTCAAAGCCGGCCAGCGCCTCTCGCGCGCACTGCGCGGCGCTGATCCGCAAGAACTGTGGTGGACCGCCGGCCATGCCGCCTTTCGAGCCTGCCACTTCGTCGAACTCGCTGTCGACCGGACCGGGGCACACCTGGGTGATGACGACGCCTGTGCCGGCGAGATCCGCGCGTAGCGCTTCGCTGAAGCCGTCGACGAAGTGCTTGCTACCCACGTACGCGGCCGCGGCGGGAAGCACAGTCAGGCCGGCTCCCGACCCGATGTTGAGTACGCCGCCGCGGCCATTGGCTACCATGGCAGGGACAAGGGCGGCCGAAAGCTGGGCGATCGCGACAACGTTGGTGCGCAGCACCTGCAGGGTGCGGCTCCAGTCCGCCCGGTCGAACAACACCGAATCGCCAACGCCGGCATTGTTGACCAGCACGTCCACTGGCCCGATCTGCTCGCGCAGCCGGGCGAGGACATCGGCGACGTCGCCCTCATCCGAGAGGTCGGCCGCCATAGCCACCACCTTTAGCTGCGGGTGCCTGGCCGACAACTCGATCCGCAGCTGCTCGAGCCGATCGATGCGACGGGCCAGCAGCGCTAGCGTGCCGGCCCGCGCGGCGAGTTGGATCGCGAGCTCACGGCCGATGCCCGCCGATGCTCCGGTAACCAAGACGATGCCGTCATCTACCGGTGGTCGTCCAGTTGGCCTCATTTGCAGGTCACCTCCGGTTGCAAGAGCCCTCCCTTGGAGGTATCCCTTCATCCCCGAATTCTAACCTCGTCGCCCCGGCCCTGCCGCGCAGCCTCCGAGTCGTTGACAGATTAGACATAGAGCATCTATGCTTCGTGCTACGGGATTGCCGATGGGCCACGGGACGAGGCACGCCAGGCAGCCGACGAAAAGGAGATGGGTATGCAGCGCCTATCGCACGAGGAGCCCGTAGGGGCGGGGCAAGGACTCGGCTCACGCCTGCGCGCGCCGGGGGGGTGGGTGGCAGCTCTGGCCTGCGCGGCGATGCTCCTGGCGATGGCGGCGCCGGCGCTGGCCGGACGCGAGGCCTGGACGCCCTTCGGGCCGGATGGCAGCGGGTTCAATACGCTTGCCGTCGATCCCGCGGACCCGCAGACGCTCTACGCGGCGACGACCGGGCGGTATGAGGGCAACTTCGGACCAGAAGGCGTGGTGGTGAGCCACGACGGCGGCACCTCCTGGCGCCCCGCCTCGAGCGGCATCGCCGGGCAGCGTGTGGTCGCGATCGGTGTCGATCCTCGCCATCCGGGGCGCGTGTTCGCGCTGGCGACGTTCTCAGGCTTCCCGACGCCGATCGCCGGCGTCCTGCGCAGCGACGACGGCGGCATGATCTGGGCGCAGCTCTCCGGCGAGCGTGACTTCCTGTTCAGCTACTCCCTGCTGGTGTTGCCGGATGCGGTGCTGGTCGGGACCGACCAGGCCATCTTGCGCAGCACTGACGGCGGTGCGACCTGGAGCAAGGTTTACTTCGATCGCTCGACGTCCGTGCAGTTCCACACGCTGGTAGCCGACCCGACGGACCCGCGCGTGATCTACGCCGCCAACCTGGACTACCGGCTCAAGAGCTCCGACGGCGGCCTCACCTGGGGCGAGCTCTCGGACCCGTTGCAGCACGGCTTCCATCCGTTCATCAACGCCTTTGCGCTCGCGCCGAGCGAGCCCACGACCCTCTACGAGACCGGCAGCGCCGCCATCACAGGCGACGCGACCTGGCGCTCGCGCAACGGCGGCGCCACCTGGGAGGGGCCTTTCAACTTCGGAGCGAGGACGCTGCTGGTCGACCCGCGCGATCCGCGGACGCTCTTTGCCGGACGGTCCGACGGCCTCTATCGCAGCCGCGATGGCGGCGAGACCTGGCAGCGCCTGCGCGGCGGCAATCCGCCGCCTCCGACCGAGGGGTTCATCTTCAACTCGATCCATGCGTTTGCCGCGGACAGCAGCGGCGCGATCTTCGCGGCGACGGCAGCAGGGCTGGTGCGCAGCCGGGACGGGGGCGGCCACTGGCGCCTGGCCGCCGGGTACGGGCTGCATGACAACCCGGTCACGGTGGTCGTCGAAGACCCCTTCGACGCCGCGCACTGGGTCGTGCGGAGCTTCGATCGCTTCCTCGCGACCGGCGACGGTGGGCAGAGCTTCGCACCGACCGCGCAGGCGTTGACCTCACTGCAGTACCTCGAGCAGCTGGCGTTCGATCCCTTTACCCCGAACCGGTTGCTGGCGCTCACTCCGACTGAGCAGGGCTCCGATCTGCTCGAGAGTCGCGACGGCGGCGACACCTGGCAGCCGACCGTCCTCCATCCGCCAATCTATACCTTCGCCATCTCCTTGCTGACGCCTCGGATCTGGCTGGCGACCTCTCCCGATGCGGTCTACCGCACCGGAGATGCCGGCCGCACCTGGCACGCGGTGCTGCGAATTGGCGACGAGGACAAGATCTTCAGCCCGACCGGAGTGGTAACCGATCCGCGCCGGCCGGGCGTCGTCTGGGTCCTGGGCTACGAGAGCCTCGCCGAGCCTCCCGCCACCGTCACGGCACAGATCTATCGCAGCAACGACTTCGGGCGAACCTGGTCGCTGTGGACGACCGGCTTCTCGATCCTGCTGCCCGACCCGCGGCGGCAGGGCGCCGCCTGGCTGTCGGACGGCCGCACGGTGGCGCGGACGCGCGACGACGGCGGGAGCTTCGAGACCGTCGGCCAGACTGGACAGAGCGCGGGTGCCGTCATCACCTCGCTGGTGCTCGACCATGGGCATCCGGGTGGCCTGTTCGCCGCTACTGTCGGCAGCGGCGCGTTCCATAGCCTCGACGGGGGCGCCACCTGGACGGCGATCGACGCCGGCCTGCCCAACGGCCTGGCCAACGGCGCCCAGGTCGGGTTCCTGGTCTTCGTTCCGGACGCGGCGCGGCCCGGCCGCCTCTGGGCGGCACTCTCAACCGGCGGGCTGTGGCGGGGCGACTTCGCGCTCCCCTGACCGGCTCTGCCGGCCGCGGGGC
>Ga0210384_10003646_pt1 | contig 17705 bp, 11 predicted proteins | sample IncBWH2MmetaG_FD_160574 | JGI IMG/M metagenome (GOLD analysis project Ga0210384, IMG submission 160574) | Forest soil microbial communities from Barre Woods Harvard Forest LTER site, Petersham, Massachusetts, United States - Inc-BW-H-2-M | ecosystem: Environmental > Terrestrial > Soil >...
ATTGATCCGGCGGGCGCTGGAACATCTTGGTCTGGACGCCAAGTCCATGGATCGCTGCAAGAATTTCTTCGCGCTGGGGATGTGCTATTGGCTGTACAACCGCTCGATGGAGCCTACGGTCCGCTGGATCGACGGCAAGTTCAAGAAAAAGCCGTTGCTGGCGGAAGCAAACAAGCTGGCGTTGAAAGCAGGCTATTCCTATTGCGAGGCAACCGAAGCGTTCCAGATCAGCTATGAGATTCCGCCGGCACAGCTTACGCCGGGGCTTTATCGGAATATCAGCGGGAATCAGGCGCTGGCGCTGGGATTCGTGGCGGCCGCGACGAAGGCGGGATTGAAACTGTTTCTGGGAAGCTATCCGATCACTCCTGCGTCGGATATTTTGCACGAATTGTCGCAGTACAAGGATTTTGGCGTGTTGACGTTCCAGGCCGAGGATGAAATCGCGGCGATTACTTCTGCAATCGGCGCTGCTTATTCGGGCGCACTGGCGATGACCACGACCTCCGGGCCGGGGATGGCGCTGAAAACCGAGGCGCTTGGGCTTGCGGTGATGACGGAACTTCCGTTGGTAGTATGCGATATTCAACGCGGCGGGCCGTCCACTGGTTTGCCGACGAAGACGGAGCAAGCGGACCTGTTGCAGGCGCTGTTTGGGCGAAATTCGGAAGCCCCGGTTCCGGTAATTGCCACCGCTACTCCGGGAGACTGTTTTTGGGTGGCCGTGGAAGCCAGCCGAATTGCGCTGAAATACATGGTGCCGGTGATTGTGTTGTCCGACGGATATCTGGCCAACGGTTCCGAGCCCTGGCCGATTCCCAAGCTTGAGGAGATTCCGGAAATTCCGGTGAAGTTTGAGACCAATCCGGAAGGGTTTACGCCGTACAAGCGCAATCCGACGACGCTTGCGAGGCCGTGGGCGGTTCCGGGAACGCCGGGGCTGGAGCATCGCATCGGCGGGCTTGAGAAGCAGGATGGAACTGGCAACGTAAATTACGAACCTTTGAATCACGAAAACATGGTTCGGGTGCGGGCCGCGAAAGTGGCGGCGATTGCGCAGGAAATTCCCGAAACTGAGCCGAACGGCGACCAGTCCGGTGATTTGCTGATCGTTTCGTGGGGGTCGACGTTTGGCTCGATCACACAAGCGGTGAAGGCGCAGAGAGAACACGGACGGAAGATCGGCCATCTGCATTTGCGGTTTCTGAATCCGCTACCGCCGAATGTGGGCGATATTTTGAAACGCTACAAGCGGGTGCTGGTGCCCGAATTGAATATGGGCCAACTGCTGTGGCTGCTGCGGGCGAAATTCCTGGTGGACGCAGTTGGGTTGAACAAAATTCAGGGACGGCCCTTCAAGCAGAGCGAACTGGAACAAAAAATCGAAGAGATGCTGGAACTCTAGGGAGACATCGCGCGTGACCTCAACTGCTATTCCGGTATTGACGAAAAAAGATTTCCAAACGGACCAGGAGGTTCGTTGGTGCCCGGGTTGCGGAGACTACGCAATTTTGGCTGCCGTGCAGGCGGTTTTCCCGGAACTGGGCGTGAAGCGCGAGAATTTTGTGGTGATTTCGGGAATTGGATGTTCCAGCCGGTTTCCCTATTACATGAACACCTTTGGATTCCACACGATTCATGGACGCGCTCCTGCGGTTGCTACCGGAGTTAAAGTGACGCGCCCGGAATTGGAAGTATGGCTGGTCACTGGCGACGGCGATGCGCTTTCGATCGGCGGAAATCACACCATCCACATGTTGCGCCGCAATGTCGGGATCAAGGTGCTGCTTTTCAACAACCGGATCTACGGATTGACCAAGGGCCAGTATTCGCCGACTTCGGAATTTCAAAAGGTGACCAAGTCCACGCCCTATGGCTCGCCGGACAGGCCGTTCAATCCGGTTTCGCTGGCGATCGGAGCGGAGGCTACCTTCGTTGCGCGCTCGGTCGATGTGTTCCAGTCGCATTTGAAAGACACGCTGCGGTTTGCGGCCAAGCATCATGGCTCGGCGTTTGTGGAGATTCTGCAAAACTGCAATATTTTTAACGACGGCGCGTGGATGGGTATTACGGAAAAGGATGCCCGCAACGAGAAAGTGTTGCTGCTGGAACATGGCAAGCCGCTGGTGTTCGGTAAGAATCGCGACAAGGGCATTCGGCGGAAGCCGGATGGTGACATTGAAGTGGTTGTGCTGGGCGATGGCGTGACCGAGGCGGATCTGGTTGTACATGACGCGCATCACCCGCGGCCGTCTTATGCTTTCCTACTTGCGCACATGGAGCACCGGCCGGGATTCCCCACTCCGATTGGCGTGTTTCGGGCATGGGATGATTTGCCGCGGTATGAAGACGTAGTGAACGATCAAGTGCGTGACGTGATTTCGAAAAAAGGCGCGGGAAGCCTGGAGAAACTGTTGAGAACCGGGGATACCTGGGAAGTTCGGTAGGTTGAAAAAACTAATTGCGACCCTCAGGGGCTAAGCCCAGCTCAATGGCGTGGTCATACGGCACGACTGAAGTCCTGCCCTCCCGCTCTGGTGCAGGCTGCGAAGCTCCACATCCTAAAGAGAAACGTTTTTCTCCTACGAGAGTTTGCGCTGCGGCTCGATCTCGTTCATATTCCTGCTTAATTTGCATCCTTCGCGACGGCGATCTGAATTTTGTATCGGATTTGTTGAAACGAAGTTGCCTTCCTCACATCTAACCCAGAAGATACAATCACCCACATGGAACCGAGTCGCCAACTTTACCCGTTCTCCTTATTCGGAGAGGCGGATGCGCTTCCGGCATCGGTCTATCTGGATCAGCCGGAGCAGGCCGGCACGCTATCGCTGCTGTATGAGGTCAGCCACGAGCTGACGTCCATTCTGGATCGCGGCGAGCTGTTGCAGCGGATTGCCGAGCGGGTAAAAAAATTCGTGAACTACGATGTGTTCACGGTGATGCTGTGGAACGAATCGGTGCAAATGCTGGAGAGCGTTTTCTCTATGCGCTACCAGGACGCCATCCCCACACGCGTGAGTATGCCGCTGAATCAGGGAATCACCGGGACGGCGGCCGCGGAGCGCAAAACGGTGCGCGTGAATGATGTTCGACTGGATCCGCGGTATCTGGCTTGCGGGAGCGAGGTGGAAGTTCGTTCGGAGCTGGTAGTTCCGTTGCTGCTGCATGGCCGCTTGATCGGAGTGTTGGATCTGGAAAGCGCGCGACCGAATTCATTCACCATGGAGCACGAACGTTTGTTGAACCTACTCGGGCCGTTCATTACCGTGTCGCTGGAAAACGCGCGGCTGTTCGAAGATGCCCGCGAAAATCAAACGCGTTTGCAGAATGACCTGGAGACGGCCCGGGAAATCCAACGGCAACTGCTGCCAACCGGCGCGAAACAAGTTCCCGGGCTCGATTTGGCGACGGCGTATGTTCCCGCGCGGGAATTGGGCGGCGACTTCTACGATTTGCTTCCCTACGGTATGGGACGGTTGGCTCTTGCGAACGGAGATGTTTCCGGCAAAGGCACAGCAGCGGCCTTGTATGGCTCGTTGGCCATCGGGATTTTGCGCGAATTGGTGAACGACCGGCAGGCTTCGCCAGCGGAGATGTTGACGCTGATGAATTCGCGGCTGCTGGCGGCACGGCTGGACGCACGGTTTATCGCATTGCAATTTGCGGTGTACGATGCGGCCGCTCGGGAATTGACCATCGCAAATGCAGGAGGCACATTTCCGCTGCTGGTGCGGAATGGTGACGTCACAGAAATCCAGGTGTCCGGGATGCCGCTGGGACTTTTGCCAGAGGCGGAATACGAGGAGCTGACCGTATCGTTGCAGCAGGGAGATATCGTCGTTTTTGCGTCGGACGGGATTCACGAATCCACGAATGCAGAGCTGGAAGAGTATGGCGTGGAGAGATTGAAAAAGCTGCTATCCGAAGTGGCGATGCAGGATCCCGGATACACGATTGCGCAACGGATTGTGAAAGCGACGGATGAGCATGCCGGAGTTGGGCGCCCACCACATGATGACCGGACGTTGTTGATTTTGCGATTTACCGAAGATCTGGAAGCGGATTTTGGGAAGCTGCCGATTATCTACTGACATGCTGACAGGATCTAAAGCCCGTTTAGAGCCAAGCACGCAATGTCGGAGCTGAAGCTCCACCCCCTAAAAGAGAAGACTTTCCCGCGAGATAACGGAGGTGACACCGGCCGGAGACTGGCGCTACCACGGCTGAGCTACAACGGCGCGGCTCGTTCCTGCCCGTAGTAGTTTTCTACTATTCCCCACGCCTGGAGTTGACACTACAGTTCCAGCATTCCGTTGTTCCCTCGAGGCTGATCTCCAGGAGGAAGCTATGTCTGCATCCGTGGCGGCCGCCAGCATACCCATGACCGGTGTGCGCAGCGGCCTGTGGCGCAATCGCTTGATTGCACTGGCTCTGCTGGCAACCATTGGGAGCATCTTCTGGATCGATTCGCGCTATCCATCGTTGCTGAAGAAATATCGCGCCGGAACCAAGGTGCAGGCGAGCGGAGCAATCACGTTTGACATGTTGTATCCCGTGGATGCATCGATGCCGTTGCAGCAACGGGTTTGGCGGACGTCCATCAATTGGCTGAATGCGAACCGTATCGGGATGACCTTTGCTTTCTTTTTCGGTCCGGCAGCATTGGCATTTCTAGCGACACTTCCCCGCCGTCGAAGCAAATCCAAATCGCTGAACGCGCTGATCGGCATGCTTACGGGTATGCCGCTGGGTGTTTGCGCGAATTGCGTGGCGCCGATTGGGCGCGGACTGTACAAATCGGGGATGAGCACGGAATCAGTACTGGCGGCAATGTTCAGTTCGCCCGCGCTGAATGTGGTGGTGCTGGCGATGACGTTCGCGCTGTTTCCGTTGCAACTGGCCTTGCTGAAACTCGCCACGGTGCTGGTGCTGATCTTTGGATTTGCGCCGATGATTGCGGCTGGCCAGAATGAGGATGCTGCCGAAGTGGAATGCCCGATCGACTTAACGACTGGAATGACTTGGGGCCAGGCGCTACGGAATACGTTGCTGGCCTATGCGAAAAGCTTTTGGGAAGTATTTCGGGTGGGATTTCCGTTGATGTTGCTTGCCGTGGTGTTGGGTGCGCTGGTGATTGAGCTGGTGCCCGTCGAAGCAATCAACGCTCCCGTTTCTCTTGTCGGTATCCTTTTGTTGGCAATCGTGGGGGCATTCCTTCCCGTGCCGATGGCCTTCGACGTTGTCATCGCCTATATCGCGATGACGCACGGCGTGCCGCTACCGTATGTGGCGGTGATTTTGTGCACGCTTGGGATTTATAGCGTGTATTCCGCGACGGTGGTCGGTAAAACAATTTCGTGGCGCGTAGCCGGCGCGGCGTTCGGCGCCGTTGCGGCGCTTGGCATGATCGCGGGGCTGGCCACGAGGATGTTCAGCTAAATTCGTCGGAATTGGCTCACGATATCATCCCGCTACATCCATTTCGGGCAGCGGAACGGCCGATCTGTTATAGAATCTCACCCGCAGCCAGTTCACTCCGGAAACCGCCCGCTGGCTTACGACAATGGAGAAAACTATGCGATGCACAAAAACGGCACGGGGTATTGTCCTGCTCGGAGCGTTGGTACTGGCTGGAATTGTCATGGCCCAAGATCAGGAATCTTCCGTACCCGCTTCGGCTGTCACCAGCAAGAAGATTAAAGCCATCGGTTATGTAGTAGGCGGCGGCGGCACAAAGGTAGTGTTCACCGGCACGAACCTGGCGGGCCAGGCCTCCGGCGAAGCAAAGGTAGAAGCAAAGACGGGAAAGACCGATATCGAAGTGAAAGTGAGCAGCCTTCCTCAACCCTCGACGATTGGGACAGAATTTCTAACGTATGTGCTCTGGGCCATCTCCCCGGACGGACGCACAAGCAATCTCGGTGAAATTGTCACCGACAAGAATGGTGACGGGAAATTGAACGTAACCACGCAGCTTCAGACGTTCGCGATGATTGTGACCGCGGAGCCCTATTCCGCAGTGCGCCTCCCGAGCGAAGAGGTAGTTCTCGAAAACGACACGAAGAAGAACACCAAAGGCAAGATTTACCCCGACAGCGATTACAAGCTGATGGTTCGGGGCCAATACAAAAAAATGGGAAACCCCCTGGCGCTGACGCCGGATCTGAAGACGACACCCTTGGAAGTATATGAAGCTCGCAATGCCGTGGACATCGCGAAATCGCAGGGTGCGGAGCAGTATGCGCCCGATATCTTTGCGAAGGCCGATTCCAGTTTGAAGATGGTGGAAAACCAACTCGCGAGGAAGGCCGACAAGAAGACGATCGTGTCCACCGCAAGACAGACGGTGCAATTTGCTGAAGATTCCCGCGCACTCTCGGTGCAGAAGCAGGAGACAGAGCGCATTGCAAAGGAACGCCAGGCCGCCGCAGACGCGGCGGCGGCAAAAGCCAAGGCGAAAGCGGATGCTGCTGCTGCCGCAGAAGCGAGCCGCCAGGCGGAATTGACGGCCGCAAAAGAAGCACGGATGAAGGCAGAAGCCGATGCGGCGGCGATAAGAGCAAAGTCCGCCGCAGACGCGGCGGCGGCCGAACAAGCGGCGTTGCGAGCGAAACAAGAAGCGGCGCAAGCGGATGCCGAGCGGGCAAGGCAACAGGCGGCGGCATTGCGGGCGTCACTGCTAGAGCAGTTCAACCGCGTCCTGGAGACAACCGACACGCCGCGCGGGCTGGTTGTGAACATGGCGGACGTGCTGTTTGACACCGGCAAGTACGATCTGCGGCAGGAAGCGCAGATAAAGTTGGCGAAGCTCTCTGGGATCATCCTCGCGCATCCGGGACTTAACCTTGCTGTGGAGGGCTATACGGATAGCACCGGCAGCGACGAGCTGAACATGAAACTCTCCGACCAGCGCGCCAATGCCGTGCGCGATGATCTGATCTCGCAGGGTCTGGCTGCGAACACGGTCACAGCGCAAGGGTTCGGCAAGACCATGCCGGTGGCCGATAACTCCACCGCCGCGGGAAGGCAGAAGAACCGGCGCGTGGAGATCATCGTTTCCGGAGAAGTGATCGGGCAGAAGATCGGAAAGTAAGTCGCGGCAGGAAAACTCCGAGCAACGAAGCCCCCACTCGCCTCGCGCGCGCCGGAGTGTAAAGGATGTCCTGGGACAACCTGTAAAGCATGTCATGAGACCGAACACAAACAGCGCAAAGGATAGGGCACCCTCAAGCACTCTTGCCCTCAGCCGTTATTTGGCGGCTTGAGTTGTTTTTGTTTCGCTGTTGGGCTTTTCCGTGGGCCGGGCGGGGGTGCCGTCGGCTTTTACGTAGTGGGCGTACCAGGCAAGGTAGCGCTCGTGGCGGTCCTTGATGTGCGAAGGGGTTTTGAACTCGTGGTACTCGTCGGGATAGACGACCAGTTCGGTTTCGCGGCCTAGGGCTTTCAGCGACATGTACATTTGTTCGCCGCCGAGGATGGGTACGTTCCAATCGATGTTGCCGCCCATAAAGAGCGTGGGCGTGCGGATATCCTTCACCTTATATAGGGGCGCGACGCGGTCCCACACGGCGCGGTTCTCCCACGGATAGCCGAGTTCGGTGATGTAGTCGAGCACATACTGGTCATGTCCCCAAAGGCTGGTGAATTCCGCTCCACCTGCGCCGGAGATGGCGGCTTTGAAACGGTTGGTCTGGCCAATGATGAAATCGGTGGAGATGCCCCCGTAGGACCAGCCGCCAACGCCCAGCTTGTCCGGATCAGCGAGACCTTGGGCGATGGCGAAATCAACGATGGCCATGTCGTCCTGAAAATCCTTGTTGCCCCAATCCGCGAAGATGGCTTTTGCGTAGTTCAGGCCGTATCCGGAGGAGCCGCGCGGGTTGGGAAGGAGCACCAGGTAGCCATTGGCGGCGAGAAGCTGGCCGAGGTCCTGAAATTCCGCGTAGTAAGCCCAAACGGGGCCGCCGTGGGGCCGAAGAATGGTTGGATATTTCTTGCCGGGAACGTAATCCACCGGCTTGTAGAGATAGCCGTGGATAGTGGTGCCGTCCTTGGATTTGAAGGAAACGTATTCGCCCTGGGAAAGTTTGAACTGCGAGAGCCAGGAATCGTTTACGTGCGACAGACGCGTCGGCATGCCATTCGGAGCGGTGTAAATTTCGAACGGCCGATCCATGGTGGAAACGCTCGCGACGAGCAGTCCGTTTTGTGAGACCGAGAAGTCGCTGACAAACATCCGGCCACCGATGGGACGGGTGATCTTGCTGTCGGCCACGTTTACCTGGGCGACGTTTTGCGTGCCGTCATCGTCAACGATGAAGTCGATGGACTTGCCGTCGGGTGTGAAGCGCGGCTCAGTGGCGTTGCGGTCGAGAGCGGAGGTGAGGAGTCCCTCCGAGCCGCCTTCGGCCCGAACCAAGGCAATGTGGCTGGTACCGTATTCCATCAGCTTGGGATCGAGCCGAGTCGAATAGGCAATCCACTTTCCGTCGGGAGACCACGCAGGGTTGTGATCGCCGCCCTTTCCGCTGGTGACTTGGCGGAGCGATGTACCTTTGTCGGTATTGTCGGCGGTAACGACCCAGATGGTGGAGGCATAGGTGGCGTCGGGGTCGGGCTTCGAGCGGTTGCTGGAGAAGGCCAGAAACTTGCCGTCGGGCGACCATGCTGGGTTGGAATCGTCGTAGTCACCAGAGCTAACTTGCGTAAGCGATTTAGTGGCGACATCGAAAACATACAAGTGGGTTCGACGATGATCGAGATAGCCGACGGTGTCGGTCTTGAACAGCAGGCGATCAATGACCCACGGACGCTGAGCCTTGGGTTTTTTGGAGGTTGCCACGACGCCCTCATCCTTCTCTTTTTCTTTGAAAACAGCGGCTTCCAGCTCTTCCGGCGAGGGATCCTTAAGGAGCAGCGCAAGCCGCTTGCCGTCGGGAGACCACACGAAGTCGTTGACCCCTTGCGCAACATTGGTGAGGGCCTGCGCTTCACCGCCTAAGCGGTTTAGGAGATACACCTGGGCTTTCTGTTCATTGCCGTCAGCGTCTTTGCGCTCGGAGAGGAAGGCAATGAACTTCCCATCGGGCGACCAGCGCGGATGCTCGTTGGAGGTGCCCGCGGCGGTCAAGGCGATGGGTTCTCCGCCGGCGTAGGGGATCATCCAGATGCGCGATTCGGACTTGTCGTCTTTCAGCGAGCTGGAATCCACGACGTAGGCGACGAACTGGCCGTCGGCGGAGATTTGTGCGTCCTGCACTTCTTGGAGGCCGAAGAGGTCGTCGACGCCCATGAGTCTGGGGGTGGAAGGGGCCTGCGCGAGGATGGTGGAGCCGCAGACTGCAAGTAGGACCAACAGCGGCACGGCAAAGCGAAGCTTCATGCGGATGACTCCGATAAATTTAGAATGAAACAATGAATGGGCGCAGTGTAACACAGGAGCTATTGCTCGGAGCATGCCTCGCCTTCGCACGTGGAGATCTCGCGGAACCGGGAACAAAGGCGGCCTAAAGCCGCTACAAAGACAAAACATTTGCGCGACACCACCCCTACAAGAGCGATCAGTTCGCGCAAAAATTTGTGGGGCGTATAGTACTCGCGCCGCGCTTCGACGCGTTTGCTCGGCGCAGATATTTTTGCTTCGACGCATTTTTTTCTTGCATGCCGGTGCAGAGCTTGTATTCTTCAAAAAGTGCGCTTGCTCGAGAAATTCAAGAGCGAGAGGCACTTTAGGAGGACGAGAGTAAAAATTGAGCACTGTATCCCTTCCAGCACAAATTCCCTCCCAGGTTTTAACTTCAACAAAAAAGAGAGTCGCGAAAATGACGCTCTGGCCGCTTGTTGCCGCAACATTCTTCATGGTCTCCGGTGGCACCTACGGAACCGAAGCGATCATCTCTGGCGCAGGCTACGGGCGGGGAATTTTGGTTTTGTTGTTTCTACCGGTCTTGTGGTGCTTGCCGACGGCGTTCATGATCGGCGAATTGTCCAGCGCGCTTCCTGAAGAAGGCGGTTACTACGCATGGGTGCGCCGCGGACTGGGGAATTTCTGGGGATTTCAGGAAGCGTGGATGTCGTTGGCCGCCAGCATTTTTGATATGGCGATCTACCCGACGCTGTTTGTGTTTTATCTAAAACAAATGGTGCCCTGGTTTGGCGAAGGCAACCATGGCGTCCTGGCTGGACTGTTTGTGGTGGTAACCTGCGCCGGGTTGAATCTGGCGGGTATTCGCGTGGTGGGGATTACTTCGCTGTGGCTGTTTTTCCTGTTGTCGCTGCCGTTCGGGCTTATTGTGCTGATGTCTCCGGTGAAGGCTGGTTCACTGGCTGCCGAACCGCATGCCGCTGCTTCCGGTGCGAGCATCGGGCTGCTGGCTGCCGTGCTGGTGGCGATGTGGAATTACATGGGCTGGGACAACGCCTCGACGATCGCGCAGGAAGTGGAGCGTCCTCAGAGAACCTATCCGAAGGCCATGATTGCGGCGGTGATCCTGGTTTCCCTGACGTACGTGCTGCCGTTCGTGGCGGTGTATTTCGCCGGCATTCCGGCATCGGCGTTCGCACAGGACGGCTCATGGGCGTCGGTCGCCGGTCAACTGGGCGGCAAGGTTATGGGGATTGAGTGGCTGCGCTTTGCAGTAACCGTCGGCGGGATGATGAGCGCGTTCGGTATGTTCAACGCGCTGGTGATGAGCTATTCGCGGCTGCCGCTGGCGATGGCCAAGGACGGGATGCTGCCGAAGATTTTTGCCAAGGTGACTCCCAAGAATGGCACACCTTGGGTGGCGATTCTGGTGCTGGCCACTTGTTGGGCGCTTTGCCTGGGGCTCGGATTCAAACGGCTGGTTATCCTGGACATCATGCTCTATGGCGCGAGCCTGATGCTGGAGTTCGTAACCCTAGTGGCGCTGCGCATCCGTGAGCCGCAGCTACGGCGCGAATTTCGCGTGCCGGGCGGCCTGGCGGGGGCAATCAGCTGCGGGGTATTTCCGCTGGCGCTGCTGGGTATCGCCATCGTGGCAAGCGAGAAGGAAAGCATTCTCGGAATGAACGGACTGGTCTTCGGGCTGATCATTATGTGGATAGGGGTCGGACTGTACTTCGGAACGCAGAAGGTGCGGGCGCGACTCGGGGCTGGTGCTAGGGAAACAGTTAGCGATACGGCGTAGCTTTAGGCGAGGCCATAGAGAAACACCGCAAGATTCTCAATCGAAGACAATCGATTAGGGTAGTTTGGGCGAGAAGTCGGTGAGGACGAGATAGGTGGAGTCTACCTTGTCTACCAGCTTGCCGTTGGCTTCGGACTTTTCTTTCACGCTCTTCCACTCCGGATCGTCCTGGAACGCTTTCCAGTTCGCGGTGGCAGCTGCGCGGCTGGGATGTTCAAGGACGTAGACGAGCATCTCGCTCTTTTGTGGCTCGTCCGTCGGCGTCCAAAACGCCACGGTTTTCATTCTATGATTTGCAAAGAGCTTCAGGGTGTGGTCGCGGAAGCGGGCGAGCAGCTCTGGTGCTTTTCCTTGAGCGATGTGGTAGACCCGAAGTTCGTAGACAGGCACGGGGTTTCCTTTCTCTTGCCGCAGACTAGCCCACAACGAGGTAGGCAGTAAAGTCGCAACGGGTGCTAATCGGAGCAAAGTTCGGCGTTTCATGGCCGGCACCCCTGCACATAGGTGTGTGCGTCGGGCTTCGCCTCCGCCGCTTCGCTTCCCATGATACTTTTCCAGCGCTTCCAGGCGTCCTCGCGCGCTTTCTTGTTGGCGTCGTTGGCGTCGGGAGCTTCTCCAGCGCGCATGAAGCCGTGACCGGCGCCGTCATACGTGACCGGGTCGTACTTTTTCCCGGCGGCTTTCATGGCCGCAACGGTATCCGGAATAGTGGCGTCGATGCGGGCGTCGTTTCCGCCATAAAAGCCGTAGACCGGCGCTTTGATGCGCGTCATCGCAGCTTTGTCGGGCGGTGGCCCATAGAACACGAAGGCTCCGGCAAGATCGGGACGGTTCGTGGCGAAGCGGAAGGTCTGTCCGCCACCCCAGCAGAAGCCTGCGACATACAATTTGCCACTGGAGGCGGGCAGCTTCAGTCCGTAGTCCGCGACGGCGTTCAGGTCTGCGGTCACCTGGTCGGGATTCAACTTGCTGACGGCTTCCGTGACCGTGCCCTCGGGAAAATCCTTGGTGCGGCCACCGTTCGGGCCCATGCCGCTGAGCAGATCCGGCGCGACGGCGATGTAGCCCGCCGCGGCAACTTCGTCGGCGAGTTCCTGCGCCCAGTCACTCAGACCAAAAATTTCGTGGATGATCAGCACCACCGGCTTCTTGACGTTGGACTCTGGGTAGACGACCAGCGTTTCCACGTTGCGTACATCGTGCTTGACGGTGATCCACTCGCTGTGGCGCGGCGATTTTGCGATACGCTCACGCGCCCAGGGTTGCGACCATTCCTGCGCCGCAATGGTTTGCGCGGCCAGAAGAACTCCCGTCAAGACGAACAGCATTCCTGCGAATCGCTTCATGGCTCACCCCGTCCTTAACAACCCCAGAGATGTTAAATGTGCCACGAGAGTCGAGCAAGGTCTTTCGTGTGGGACCTTCTTCAGGGGCTAAAGCCTGCTTCAAAACACACAGCTACGCTGAGGCTGAAGGCCCAGCCTCCTAAAGGAAAAGAAGCTTTTCCGCAGGCTGTTCAACCGCGCTCCCACACGGTGTCCGGTGACAGCTTGCTGCGATTGGGTCCTACGGCTTGTCTTTCTTTTCTGCCGCCGGCTTTTCGGCTGCTGGCATCTTTGCGGCCATGGACTTGGGCTTCCAATAGTCCGGATCGGCCTTGATCCATTCCTCCTGCGGGTAACTCATCTCCGGACTGAAGGCGAATAGCTGCTGCGAAGTCGACTCCACGCTGGCGGCAAACAGTTCGTCCAGTTTCTTCATGCCTTCTTCGCCCATAGCGGCTGCGAAATCCTTGTCCGCCGCGAAGCCCTTGTCGACTTCGGCCAAAGTCTTGTGGGAGATTAGCAGCAGATAGCTGCTACCGTCACCGCCGTAGACTTGCTCGAACATGCCCCAGTGCGATTCTGGAATACCCTTCTCATAACCGGCCTTGGCCATCTTCACTACTTCGCTCCACTCCTTATATTTGCCGGGACGGACGTGGAACAGAGTGAGTTCCATGAAGCGCATCTGTGAGAGGTCGGCACGCGGCCGCAGGCTCATTTCCTCTCTAAATAGAAATACGCCTTGGTCGGCGGATTCCAACAGTTCGCCATCCGCGTAGTAGGCGTGATCCAGGGCCGCGGAGAGGGCTGCATTCTTGGCCACCGCCGCTCCATCTTTTTCCCAAGCTTCGAGCGACTCGTAGGAAGTGAGAAACAGCGCACGCGGCTTTCCGGAAAGCGAGCTCATGGCGAAATAGTGCGTGGGCCATTTGGCCCGCGCCAGTGCGGAGATGAACGCACTTTCCGTCTTTTGGTGAACCATTCCGGACCTGCCGGGCTTTAGAAATTCTCGTTGGATCTGCAACACCTTCGGTATGGACTTCTCCTGCGCCGCCGACACGGACGCACAACTAACTGCGAGCGACAGCCCCAATACAAACTTGCTGAATTTACGCATCTTCTCGACTCTCCTTTACCTGCGAACCTGACCTGATTGTTGAAAGGGACCTGACTACCCGGAGGGAAACTACCTCTTACTGCGCGCCCGAGCCTATAAAATTGCTGTGCAGCGGTCAAGCGGCGGTGGATTTTTCGGCCGAACGAGAAAGCTAGGTGTCGAGCGGACGCGCGATTTCCCAGTGATGCCCGAAAGGATCAACCACGCGGCCAATGCGCCAGCCGTGTTGGTTGCTGACCGGGTGGACTTCGGAAGCGCCGGCTTTTACGGCTCGCTGGAACATCGCGTCGGGATCGGCAACGGTTACGATCATACGAACGGTACCCCCGCCGAGAGATTCGGGGCTGAAGTTGCCGTGTTCCGGAGATTCGTCGCTGAGCCAGAATTCCGCGCCCTCGACGGAGAGCCTTGCGACCACCGCGCCGTCAGGAGCTTCTATACGGAAGACCTCTGTAGCTCCAAATGCAGACTTGTAGAATTCGACCGCGCGGGCACCATTCCGCACGGAAAGAAAGGGAGCGATGGTGCAACGCAAATTAGCGGACGCGTTAGAATCGAAAGCCATTTGATCCTCCCGGCCGAAATTACTGAAGGTAGAAAAGGCTCATGGTGCGATAGAAATTCCAGACGTCTACTTTCGAGGACATTTCATAAGGTGCGTGCATGGACAGCAGCGGCACACCCATGTCGATGACATCCATATCTTCCTGAGACATGAATCTGCCGATGGTGCCGCCACCGCCCACATCCACCTTATAGGTATGCGTTTGCCATGGAATTCCGTTCTTATCCATCAACGCACGGAGACGTGCGGTGTATTCTGACGTGCCATTGAAGGCTCCGCCATACAGCTTGATGGTTGTTCCAAAACCGAGACGCGCGGCGTTACTGCGTTCGCTGGTGTTGGGAAAGACCGGATTGACGCCGTCGTTAGTGTCGGCGGAAATTGCCTGCGAATTGTGCAAGGCGCGGCGCAAGTCCAGATCGCTGTAGGAAGTTCCTCGCTGCGCGCCAATCAAACGCGCGAAGGTCGAGCTCAGGAACTGTGAGCTCGCACCGGTGTTGTTCACGGAGCCTTCTTCTTCGAAATTTGACAGGTACGCGAACGCCGAGTACCTCGGTGTCCCCTTTACGTCCATGACCGCGCGTGCAGCACAGAAAGACGATAGCCGATCGTCCTGACCGTAGGCGCCGACCAGGCCGCGGTCAATGCCGACGTCCGCTGGAGATGCGGCCGGCACAAGCGCGAGTTCGGAGCTCACCAGATCCTCTTCGGTAATTTTGTATTTGCCGGCCAGCGCGTTGGCGACTTCGGCGACAACAGAGTCTTTTTCTCCGGGAATGCTGCCGGCCACGGGATCGAGTTCCTCACCCTTGATGACATCCTCGTAGGTGCGATTGCGTAGTTCGGAATCGGAGTGCGGCGCGTTATCGGGAATGACGAAGACGGGATCGCCGGGATTCAGGCCGATGGAAACATCAATGGTGCGGCCGTCGGTGGTATCGATGCGGCCACTGAGCGCGAGGGGGATATTGGCCCATTGATATTTCTTGATGCCGCCGTAGTAGATGGTTTTGAACAAAGCGAAACCGTGCGCGGGATAAATCGGGCGACCCTTCAAATCGATGTGCGGGCTGTCGTGATGGGTGCCGACGACATGTGAGCCATCGATGATGGGCTCCGAGCCGATCACTACGAGAATCACACTGCGATCGCGATTGGGGACGATCAGGCGCGCGCCGGCCTTGACTTGTTTGGGATCGCTGAACTGCGTGAAGCCGGCAGATTTGGCGCGGCGCATTACTTCGCGCGTGGAACCAAGCGCGGTTCTGGCTACGTTGAGATACGCTTTGTAATCCTCGTTGAAATCTTTCACTTGATCGCGCTGTTCAGCAGACAAAAGCAACCAAGCGGATTTCTTTTTCGACCACGCGCCATCACCGTCATCCTGCGCGATGGCAATCGTGCAGCAGACAGAAACGAACAGGAGAGCGAGCAACAGGAGTTGAGGGCTGAGAAGGAATTTACGCGTCATAACGAAGAGATCTCCCGGCACATACAGTGCCCAACATTGCGTTCGACCTTCACGTTTCGGCAAATGCCGGCGAATGGAAGGCGCACGTTTTATATCACAGACCATGCACGGGAAAACTTTCTTGCACAGCCATGCACAGATTTCCACAATGTTTACGCGAAATAACACTTGCGTGTATTTCGTCCCGCTCTTAGTATGCGTCCCAGATTGATCGGGAAGAAAAACTTCGCGAGTCAATTCAAAAGGTGGCGGTAACGGTAAAACCGAACCCGTCAGCTTGGAGTTGAATGAGAAGTGCAAACTTCGCAGTTCAATTCAAAGAGACGACCAGGGTAAAACCGAGTTGGCCTCGACGGGATTGAATTGGGGAGGAAAGCTTCACGGTTAGATGCGAAGGAAGGGCAAGGGTAAAACCGAGCTATTCCGCAGCGTTGAATCGAGGAGTGAGCTTCGCAGCCGAGATCAGAAGCGCGGCGGATAAAACCGAAGCGTGGATGAACGAAGCGGAAGCGCAAAACTTTCAGAGCACTCAAGGATGCGGCGAGGGTAATACCGCGACGTAATCGTGGGCTGAACTAGGAAGTAGAGCTTCACGAGTCAATTTACAGGGGGCGGTAAGGGTAAAACCGAAGCGCCTCCGAGTAAGTTGAGTCGGGGAGCGGGAACTTCGCGACTCAATCGATAGAGGGCGACGCGGTCACACCGAGTCGCCCTCGGTTTTTTTGTGCCTGCCTAAAGCGTCAAACTCCCTCTGTCCGCGTTCGCTCTCTTATTTCTGACAGGCTGCTTGCAACTCTGCGATTTCCTTTTGGCTGCGCGCGGATTGCAGTGCCAGGGTTATTGCGTCTTTGCTCAGCGAAAGCTGGGGCACCGGATCGCTGCGCAGTTGCTGCAGCAGGTTGCGCATATCTTTGCACTGCTGCTTGGCGGCCAGCGCACGCGCCTGTTTCAGCTTGATCTCCAGGTACACATCCAACTGCCGGGCGCCGCCCTCTTCGAGCGGTATGAAACGCGCGGTCAATTCCTTCTGCGCATCATCGTAGCGCGCGGCATCCGCCAGATCGCGCGCGAGGTGAAAGATCAGGGTGGCCGGTGGATTCGCGCCAGGAAATTTCTGGAGCGCCGCGACGCGTTCCTCGGCGGGACGGCCAGCTTCGCGAAGTGCCTGCTCTAATCCGAGATAGACTTGCGGGTTTTGCGGATCGGACTTAGTTCCTTCGGTGAAAAATTCGATGGCGCGCTGTGGCGGTTGCTTCAAATAGAGAGCGGTAGCGCCCATATTTCGCAGCAGGGCGGGAATTGCCGGGTTCAATTCGCGGGCTGCGTTCCATTCGACCATTGCGGCGTCTTGCATGCCTCCGGACATATATAAGGACCCAAGCAGGGCGTGTGCGTTCGCGTCTTTGGAATTCACCGCAATGGCCCGCTTCAGTACCGCCAAGGATTCAGGGCGATTCGGAAAGACGTAAGCCGTGGAGGTGCGCGCCCCATCCAGGAAGTCGGCGCCGGCATCCTGATGCAACATTTCGCGGCAGTAGGCTCGGTAGTACGCGATCAAGGGATATTTTTCCGGCCTAGGCATGCCGGGCTCGCTCACCAGTTCCGGTCCTTCGGGAAATTGGTGCGCGAGAAGTTCAACGGCCTCGCCGTAGAGGCCGAAATGCATATAAAGGACTGCGATCGTGAGGATTCTCTCGGGATCTGCCGCGAGGTGTTGACCAAGCGTTGCGTCTGTGCCGCCCAAACGCGTTGCTTCGTAACGCAAGAAGGAATTCGCGGGGTCGGCTAGCTGCAAGTTGCGTAAGTGCTTTTCGGCCTCTTTGGGAATGCGCAGAACACGCAGCAGGGCCACATCCATGGCGCCGGCCAGCGTCGCGTCGGGAAATTCGGCGTAGGCCGCCGCCAGCTTTTCGTGAGCCTTCTCCAGTTCGCCTTGGCGCGCATCGAGTGCCCCCAGCTCGTAGAGCGCGGAACAACGAAAAGTTCCGTACTGTACGCTGACTTCGAATGCGCGGCGGGCTTTTTCCACTTCGCCGGTCGCCACATAGGCCAGTCC
>Ga0210384_10003647_pt1 | contig 17700 bp, 13 predicted proteins | sample IncBWH2MmetaG_FD_160574 | JGI IMG/M metagenome (GOLD analysis project Ga0210384, IMG submission 160574) | Forest soil microbial communities from Barre Woods Harvard Forest LTER site, Petersham, Massachusetts, United States - Inc-BW-H-2-M | ecosystem: Environmental > Terrestrial > Soil >...
ATTGGCCAACCGGCTCGGCGTCGGCGCCCGGCAGTTGCGGCGGCTGTTTCACCGCCATGTCGGGGCCTCGCCGGTCGCGGTGGCGCAGACGCGACGCGTGCTGCTTGCCAAGCAATTGATCCACGACACGTCGTTGCCGATGGCCGAGGTGGCGCTGGCCGCGGGCTTCAACAGCGTTCGCCGCTTCAACGAAACCTTTCGCGAATTGTTTGGGCGCCCGCCGGCGACGCTGCGCCATGTCCGCGACAGGGGGAAACGCCAGGCAAGTTCGCTGTCGGTTCGTCTTGCCTATCGGCCGCCTTATGACTGGGATGCGATGCTGTCATTTCTCGGCCAACGCGCCATTCCGGGCGTCGAGAAGGTTTCGAACGACAGCTACAAGCGCAGCATCGCTATCGGCCAACACAGCGGCGTGGTCACCGTCACGCCGGCCGACAAATCTCGTGTCGACGTCGCGATCCGGTTTCCCGACATCGCGGCGCTGCCGCAGATCATCGCGCGAGTGCGGCGGGTATTCGATCTGGCCGCCGACCCTGACTTGATCGGGGCGCATCTTTCGCTCGATCCGATGCTGGCGCCGCTGGTAGCAGTGCGGCCGGGCCTGCGCGTGCCCGGCGCTTGGGACGGCTTCGAGCTCGCGGCGCGCGCGATTTTCGGCCAGCAGATCACGGTTCCGGCAGCCACCAAGCTGCTCGGCAAATTGGTGCAGCACCATGGCGAACCGCTGGGCGAAGCCATGAGGGACGGCGAGGGGCTCGAGCGCCTGTTTCCGTCGCCCGCGCGTATCGCCGGCGCCGATCTCACGACGCTCAACATGCCCGGTGCCCGGGCGATGGCAGTTACCTCGCTTGCGCGGGCGATCGCCGCCGATCCGGCAATTTTCGGCCGCGGAGCCAGTCTCGATGACGCCATCGCCAAATTGCGCTCGCTCCCGGGGATCGGCGAATGGACCGCGCAATACATCGCCATGCGCGAGCTGCGCGAACCTGATGCCTTTCCGGCCGCCGATATCGGCTTGCTGCGCGCGATGGCTGGAGCCGATGGCAGGCGTCCGTCGCCGGCGAAACTGCTGGCGCGCGCGGAACGCTGGCGGCCGTGGCGGGCTTACGCGGCGCTGCATCTGTGGGCGGCAGGCGCAGCGCTTGCGGCATCGTCGGGAGAAACCCATGAGGGCCAACGAGGGCGCGAAGATGGGCGCGAGCATGAGCGCGAAGCGGCCTGAAACATTTTTCCTCGATCGGCTGCAAACGCCGATCGGCCGGGCACTGCTGGTCACCGACGCTGACGGCGTGCTGCGCGCCTTCGACTGGGAGGATCATTGCTCGCGCCTGAAAGAGCTGTTGCGCCTGCAATATGGCGCGGTGGCCCTGAAGGAGGCGCGCGCGCCCGAACTCATCAGGGCCGCGCTGAAATCCTATTTCAAGGGCGATCTCGCCGCACTGAAGACGATCAATTGGCGTGTCGCCGGCACGCCGTTCCAGCGCAAGGTGTGGACCGCGCTGCCAAAAATTCCGCCGGGCACCACCATGACCTATGGCGCATTGGCGGCCCGGCTCGGCTCACCCAACGCGATGCGCGCGGTTGGGCATGCCAACGGCTCGAACCCGCTCAGCGTCGTCGTGCCCTGCCATCGCTTGATCGGCGCCAACGGATCGCTGGTCAAATATGGCAGCGGGCTTGAGCGTAAGCGCTGGCTGCTCGCGCACGAGGGCGTCGATGTGAAAGGTCAGGTCCGTTAATCGCCAGACGCATCATTGGCGTCCCGTTAGCGTCTCCATCGCAACAACATGGAGACGACAAAATGACCGGCGAGGAAGTTCAGGATTTCGTGACGCGCTTTGCGGCGGCGTGGGCGGCGCGCGATGGCAAGGCGTTTCTCGAGCTCTGGCATCCCGATGGGATGTTACACACCCCGCTGGTCAACCGGCCGGTCGCCGGCAACGAGCTCGCGCGGCTGCTGGAGGTGCAAACGGCGGCGGCGCCGGATTTCGTCTGGCAACTGCTCGACTGGACCTCGCGCGGCAATGTCGTGATCATCGAGTGGCAGACCACGCGCAACGTCAACGGCGTCAGGTTCGAGTGGCGCGGCGTCGACAAATTCCGCATCAGGGATGGCAGGATCGCCGAGGAGCGGGTCTATAGCGACACCGCGCCGCTACGCGCGTTTCGTTCCGGCGAGAAACTGGAGCCGATCACCACGCTTTGAACGGTGCGGGGGCCCGCCTCAAGCCGCCGCCGCCTCGTCGCTGGCAAGCAAATGCAGCAGCGCGCTCTTGATCGCGGCTTGTCGGGTGGGCGCGTTGATCTGCGCGCCGAGCAGGTCGGTGACATAGAACACGTCGCGGGCGCGCTCGCCGAAGGTTGCGACATGGGCGGAGGCGATATTGAGATTGAGCTTCGAGATCGAGGTCGTCAGTTGGTACAACAGGCCGGGGCGGTCGAGGCCGGACACCTCGATCACGGTGTAGCGGTCCGACCACTGGTTGTTGACGCTTACTTCCGGCTCGACCACGAACGGCCGCACCCTGCCGCGACTGGCGGCGCGCCGCGCCACCACTTCGGGCAGGCGCAGCTTGCCTTCCAGCACGTCCTCGATCATCTCGCCGATCCGCGTGGCGCGCCGTCCCTCGTCCTCGTCGCGCTCGTATTCCCTTGAGATCGCGATGGTGTCGAGCGCGCGGCCGTCGGTGGTAGTGTAGATCTGCGCGTCGACGATGTTGGCGCCGGCGGATGCACAGGCGCCGGCGATGATCGACAATAGCCAGGGATGGTCGGTTGCGAGGATGGTCAACTCGGTGACGCCGCGCATCTCGTCGAACCCGACATTGATCGCAAGCTTGTGGCCGGCCTGCTCGCTGGCGCGAATGAAGCGGGCCTGCCGGATCTTGCGCGGCAGTTCCACCTTGAGCCAGTAGGCCGGATAGTGCCGCGCGATATAGGCGCTGAGCTCCGGCTCCGGCCATTCGTTGAACGCGGCGCGGAATTCCGATTGCGCCACCGCAATGCGCCGCGCCCGGTTCACCTCCGAGAAGCCGCCGGTCAGGACCGGCTCGGTTTCGTAATACAGCGTACGCAGCAGCTGCGCCTTCCAGCCGTTCCACACCCCGGGTCCCACGCCGCGGATGTCGGCGGTGGTCAGGATCGTCAACAGCTTCATCTGCTCGACCGACTGCACCACGGCCGCGAAATTCTCGATCGTCCTGCGGTCGGAGAGGTCGCGCGATTGCGCCATCGTCGACATCGTCAGATGCTGCTCGATCAGCCAGGCGACGAGCTCGGTGTCGCCAGAGGAAAAGCCGAGCCGCGGGCACAGCCGCCGCGCCACCTTGGCGCCTGCAATCGAATGATCTTCGGGGCGGCCCTTGGCGATGTCGTGCAGCAGCACAGCGATATAGATCACCGGACGGTGCTCGGGGCGGATCTTGCGCATCAGGTCGCTGGCAACCGTGAACTCCTCGTTGCCGCCGCGTTCGATGTCCTGCAGAAAGCCGACGCAGCGGATCAGATGCTCGTCCACGGTGTAGTGGTGGTACATGTTGAACTGCATCATCGACACGATCTTGCCGAAGGCGCGGATGAAATGACCGAGCACGCCGGTCTCGTTCATTCGCCGCAGCACCGTTTCGGCGTCGTTCGAGGTCAGGATCTCCATGAACAGGCGGTTGGCTTCCGGATTTTCGCGCAGCTGGGTGTTGATCAGCTTCAGCGAGCGCGTCACCGTGCGCATTGCGTCCGGATGGAAGGCCAGGTTGTTCTTCTGCGCCAGCCGAAAGAAGCGGATCAGATTGACCGGGTCGTGCTTGAACACGTCGGGCGCTGCGAGGTTGATGCGGTTGTTGTCGACGATGAAATCGTCGCTTTCGGGCACCCGCCGCCGGTTCAGGCTCGGCCGCAACCGCGCCATCATGCGGCTTAGCACCGGCGCGGGCTTGGCCTGCTGGTCCTCGAGCTTGGCGCACAGGATCGCGGTCAAGTCGCCGACGTCCTTGGCGACCAGGAAGTAATGCTTCATGAAGCGTTCGACGTCCTGCATGCCGGGATGCGAGGTATAGCCTAGCCGGATCGCGATCTCGCGCTGCATGTCGAACGACAGCCGCTCTTCGGCGCGGCCGGCGAAGAAATGAAGATTACAACGCACCGACCACAGGAAATCGGCGCAGCGGCGGAAGGTGCGGTACTCCTGCGCGTCGAACACGCCGCGCTCCAAGAGTTCGTCGGTCTCGCGCACCCGGTAGACGTATTTCGCGATCCAGAACAGCGTGTGCAGGTCGCGCAGACCGCCCTTGCCGTCCTTGACGTTGGGCTCGACCAGATAGCGCGATTGCCCGGCACGGCGATGACGCTCCTCGCGCTCGGCGAGTTTCGCGGTGACGAATTCCGCCGCGGTGCCCTGCACGACTTCCTTGTCGAAACGGGCGAGCAGTTCGTCGTAGAGCGGCTTGTCGCCGGTCAGAAATCGCGTCTCCAGCACCGCGGTGCGGATCGTCATGTCGCCGCGCGCCTGCCGGATCGATTCATCGACCGAGCGCGTGGCATGGCCGACTTTCAGCCCCATGTCCCACAGGCAATACAGAATCGCCTCGGCAACCTGCTCACCCCAGGCGGTCTGCTTGTAGGGCAGGATGAACAACAGATCGATGTCGGATTCCGGCGCCATCAGGCCGCGGCCATAGCCGCCGGTGGCGACGACCGCCATGCGTTCGGCGCCGGAGGGGATCGGCGAGCGGTAGAGATGACGGGTCGCCGCCGAGAACAGGATGCGGATGATCTCGTCCTGCACGAAGCACAGACGCTCGGCGCAGCGCCGCCCGTGGCGATCCTTCAGCAGCACTTTCTGCGCGGTGGCGCGCGCCGCGATCAGTTCGGCCTTCAAGAGTTGCGCGACGCTGGAGCGAAAGACATCCTCGCGGCCTGAGTGTTTTTCGGCGAGCGCATCGACCGCAGCCGCAATGCGTGCGCTGTCGAAACGCTCGTCCGCCTCATGGCGGGCCTCATTCACGACGCTATCCATGATCCAATCCGATAAAGGACGTGGCCTGCGCTGTCACGGGACATTCTGGCGCGGCAGTCAATCCATGCTGGATTCGCCGCGCTTTGAGCAAGCCTGTTCTCGTCGCGGGGCTTTTCACTGCAGCTATTTTCTCGTTGACGCGATCTATTAACTCATTGAGAAAACACAAGGTTTCTTGAGGTGGTTTTGGGAGGGACGGACATGTCTGCCATTTCACGGCGCGCTGTGATTTCCGGGATCGCTCTTTCGATGCTGTTGCCCGGCGCGGCCCATGCTGCCGATGCGCTGAAGGAAATTCGAATCGACTGGGCGACCTATAATCCGGTGTCGCTGGTGCTGAAGCAGCAGGGACTATTGGAAAAGGAATTCGCCAAGGACGGCATCGGTATCGTCTGGGTGCAGTCGGCCGGTTCCAACAAGGCGCTCGAGTTCCTCAATGCCGGCTCGATCGATTTCGGCTCGACCGCGGGCTCGGCGGCGCTGGTGGCCAGGATCAACGGTAATCCGATCAAGTCGATCTATGTCTATTCGCGCCCGGAATGGACCGCATTGGTCACCACCAGGGATTCGCAGATCACAAGTGTTGCCGATCTCAAGGGAAAGCGTGTCGCGGTGACGCGCGGCACCGATCCGCACATCTTCCTGGTGCGCGCGCTGCTCGGTGCGGGCCTCTCCGAAAAGGACATCACGCCGGTGCTGTTGCAGCATGCCGACGGCAAGACCGCGCTGATCCGCGGCGACGTCGACGCCTGGGCCGGACTCGATCCGATGATGGCGCAGGCCGAGATCGAGGACGGCGCAAAACTGTTCTTCAGGAAGGCGGACGCCAACACCTGGGGCATCCTCAATGTGCGCGAGCAGTTTTTAAAGGACTATCCGGACATCGTCCGCCGCGTGCTCGCCACTTACGAGGAAGGGCGCAAATATTCGCTTAGCCATTATGACGAATTGAAGAAGGCCTTCATGTCCGTCACCAAGCTGCCGGACAATGTGGTCGACAAGCAGCTCAAGGAGCGCACCGAATTGACCCACAGCCGGATCGGCGCGCCGCAGCGCGAGTCGATCTTGGCGGCCGGCGTAGCGCTGCAACAGGCCGGCGTCATCGACGCCAAGGTCGACGTCAAGGCCGCGCTGGATTCGCTGATCGACAACCAGGTTCCGCTGCCGACGAATTGAGGTTGCGTCTTTCTTCCCCTCTCCCCTTGTGGGAGAGGGTGGCTTCGCGAAGCGAAGCCGGGTGAGGGGTCTCTCTCCGCGGATGCAAACCCCTCATCCGGCGCGGACCAAAGTCCGCGCCACCTTCTCCCACAAGGGGAGAAGGAAGAAGGAGCCACGCGCGAGGGGACGACTCGTGGAAGGTGCACGTCGCCCCATTCACCGCCTTGCAATCCCTCCCGAGAAGCGTCTTGCTATGGCCATGACCGTTGAACTGCCGGCGCTTGAACAGGCCACTGCCATCGCCCGGCGCGCGCAGAGCGCGCCGCGGTTGCGGCGCTATGCGCGGCCGGCGCTCGGCCTGTTGCTGCCGGTTGGAGCAGCGCTCGCCTGGGAGCTCATCGTCTATTTCGGCTGGTCCAGCGGACGGCTGGTGCCGCCGCCGAGCAAGGTCCTTGCGACCATCGTCGAACTGGCGAAGAGCGGCGAGTTGACGCGCCACATCGTGGCGACGTTGAGCCGGGTTGCCGCGGGCTTTGCGCTCGGCGTGGTCGCCGGCACGTTGCTCGGGGCGATTTCCGGCTATTGGAGCCTGGCGCGGCGGCTGCTCGATCCGACCGTGCAGGCGCTACGCGCGATCCCGTCGCTGGCCTGGGTGCCGCTGTTCATTTTGTGGCTCGGCATTTTCGAAACTTCGAAGGTCGCGCTGATCGCGATCGGCGTATTTTTCCCGGTCTATCTTGGGGTGATGGGCGCGATTCTGTCGGTCGATCGCAAGATCGTCGAGGTCGGCCGCATCTTCCGTCTTTCCGGGCCGGCCATGATCCGGCGCATCCTGTTGCCCGCGGTGCTGCCGGCTTACGTGGTCGCGCTGCGGGTCGGTCTTGGCTTGGGCTGGATGTTCGTGGTCGCCGCCGAACTCATGGGCGCCTCCGAAGGGCTCGGTTACCTCCTGCTCGACGGCCAGCAGCTTGGCAAGCCCGCGCAGATACTGGCCGCGATCGTGATCTTCGCCATCCTCGGCAAGACCACCGACTGGCTGATCGAGATCGCGAGCGCGCCGCTGTTGCGCTGGCAGGACGCCTTCGGCCGTCAAAGCGGAGCGGCCTGATGCTGGTGCTGGAGCGGGTCGGGAAGATCTATCCCAACGGCGTCAACGCGCTGGAGCGGTTTGCCGCCGAGATCCGGCTCGGCGAGATCGTCGCCGTCATCGGCGGCTCCGGCTGTGGCAAGTCGACATTGCTGCGCGCCGTCGCCGGCCTCGACCGCGCCACTTCGGGCACGGTGACGCTCGACGGCATCGAAATCACCGCGCCGCATGCCAAGATCGGCATCATCTTCCAGGAACCAAGATTGCTGCCCTGGCTTAGCGTCGCCGACAATATCGGCTTCGGCCTATCGGACCTTGCTTCCGAGGTCCGCCGCGAGAAAGTGGCGCGCGCGCTTGCTCGAGTGGGCCTCACCGACAAGGCCGATGCCTGGCCGCGCGAATTGTCCGGCGGTCAGGCGCAACGGGTGGCGATCGCCCGCGCGCTGGTGCCGCAGCCGGAAGTGCTGCTTCTGGATGAGCCGTTCTCCGCGCTCGATGCCTTCACCCGGCGCGACCTTCAGGACCATCTGTTGGACCTCTGGGCCGATACGCGGCCGACGCTGGTACTGGTGACCCATGATGTCGAGGAGGCGGTGGTGCTGGCCGATCGCGTGCTGGTGATGCGGCCGAGGCCCGGCCGGCTGTTCGAGGAGATCATCATCAACCTGGCGCGGCCGCGCGACCGCAATTCGCCGCTGTTCGACAATTTCAAGCGCCGGGTGCTGACCGCGCTCGACCGGTCGCTCGACCGCAGCGTGCCCGACCGGGACGCGAAATCGACCACGGGCGAAGCGATGTGGTGGTGACATCGGCTCGATTCGGCATTAAATCCGGGCTCAGAAAAATATCCGGGAGAAGAAAATGGACGCCGCCGAACTCCGCGCCACCCAGGCTCCGATCAAGGAGCGCTACAAGGCCGATCCTTCGGCCGCCATCATCACGCTGAAGGCCAAGGGATCGATCGAGAATGAAGGCATCGCCTGCAAGGTCGAGACCGGCCGCGCGCTGGCGGTGGCCGGCCTGCATCCCGCAAGCGGCGGCTCGGGGCTCGAGCTGTGTTCCGGCGACATGCTGCTGGAAGCGCTGGTTGCCTGCGCCGGCGTGACGCTGAAGTCGGTTGCGACCGCGATCGAGGTGCCACTCAAGACCGGTAATGTCATTGCCGAAGGCGACCTCGATTTCCGCGGCACGCTCGGCGTCGACAAGGAAGCGCCGGTCGGCTTTGCCGAAATCCGCCTGCGCTTCGAAGTCGCAACCGACGCGCCGCAGGACAAGCTCGATCTGCTCCTAAAACTCACCGAACGCTATTGCGTGGTCTACCAGACCATCAAGAACGGCCCGAAGGTTTCGGTGAGCATGAAGCGGGTGTGACCCTGGTAACGGCCACAACCGCCGCGCCGTCACCCTGAGGTGCGAGCGGAGCGAGCCTCGAAGGGCGCCGTTGCTGCCGATCCTTCGAGGCCCCCGCGTTGCGCGGGCACCGCAGGATGACGCCAACCTCAATGTCCCCCGAACTCATTTTCATCCTGACGCTCGGCCTGCGCATGGCGATCACGGCGGCGTTCGTGGTGTCGGCCTCCGTCATCACCGAGCGCTCGGGTCCGGTGATCGGCGCGCTCATCGCGACCTTGCCGATCTCGGCCGGTCCCTCTTACGTCTTTCTCGCGCTCGACCATGATGCATCCTTCATCGCCCAAGGTGCACTTTCGAGCCTGCCGATCAACGCCGCCACCATCTTCTTAGGCTTGACCTATGTCGTGCTGGCGCAACGCTATAGCGCGCTGGTCAGTTGTGGTGCCGCGGTGACGCTATGGATTGCGCTCGCCTTGACGGCGCGGACAGTGCACTGGTCGCTCGCCGGAGGCTTGCTCGTCAACGCGATCGCGTTTTCGATCTGCGTGCCGATCCTACAGCGTTTCCGTCACGTGAAGATGCCGCTGATCACGCGGCGCTGGTTCGACATCCCGCTGCGCGCCTCGCTGGTCGCCACCTTGGTCGCCACCGTCGTCACGCTGTCGGGCTGGGTCGGTCCTGTGATCAGCGGCATCCTCGCGCTGTTTCCGGTGGTGTTCACCAGCATGATGCTGATCCTGCATCCGCGCATCGGCGGGTCGCCGACCGCCGCCGTGATCGCCAACAGCGGCTCGGGCCTGATGGGATTTGGGCTTGCGATCGCGGTGCTGCATGCAGCCGTGCTCCACTTCGGCTCGGCGATTGGGCTGAGCCTCGCGCTGATGACCGGCATCGGCTGGAATCTCGCATTGTGGTGGAATGGGCGGCGGAAGGTCGCGCGCTGAATCCGTCATTGCGAGGAGCGAAGCGACGAAGCAATCCAGACTTGCTTTGGCCCTGTATTGCTTCGCGGAGCCTGTCATCGGGCGCGCATTCGCGCGACCCGTTGGCTCGCAATGACGGCTAGGGATCTCATTGCTTCGGCAGTTTCGCCTTCAACGCATACAGCGCCTCCAGCGCTTCGCGCGGCGACATCTCGTCCGGATGCAATACCTTGAGGGCTTCGATCAATTGCTCCGCCTCGCTCGGCGGCGCCGGTTCGGCGGCGGCACGTGAGGGCACGGCGAACAGCGGCAGGTCGTCGGCGAGCGCACGCGCGGTCTGGCCGCGGTCCTGCGCCTCGAGCTTTGCCAGCACCGCTTTCGCCCGCGCGATCACCGGCGGCGGCAATCCTGCGAGCTTTGCGACCTGGATGCCGTAGGAACGGTCGGCCGAACCCGGCAGCACCTCGTGCAGGAATACCACGTCGCCCTGCCATTCCTTGACCCGGACGGTGGCGTTGAACATTCGCGCCAGCTTTGCCGACAGCGCCGTCAGCTCGTGATAGTGCGTGGCAAACAGCGTGCGGCAGCGGTTATGTTCGTGCAGATGCTCGATCGCGGCCCAGGCGATCGACAGCCCGTCGAAGGTCGCGGTGCCCCGGCCGATTTCGTCGAGGATCACCAGCGAGCGTTCGCTGGCCTGGTTGAGGATCACGGCGGTCTCCACCATCTCGACCATGAAGGTGGAGCGGCCGCGCGCCAGATCATCGGCGGCACCGACGCGCGAGAACAGCCGGTCGACGATGCCGATCCGCGCCCGCGATGCCGGCACGAAACTGCCGATTTGCGCCATCAGAGCGATCAGCGCGTTCTGGCGCAGGAAGGTCGATTTGCCCGCCATGTTGGGGCCGGTGATCAGCCAGATCTGGCCCGAACCCTGTCCGGGCCCCGGCGAGAGATCGCAGGCATTAGCGATGAAAGGCGCTCCGCCGCGCTTTAACGCCTGTTCGACCACCGGATGCCGGCCGGCTTCGATGGCAAAGCCCAGGGAGCCGTCGACCTCCGGCCGCACGTAGTTGTCGTCGACTGCGAGCTTGGCGAGCGCGGTTGCGACATCGAGCCGGGCAAACGCATGCGCCGCGTTGCGCAGATCGTCACTGGCTTCGAGCGCCATCGCAGCCAGCCGCTCGAAGATTTCGAGCTCCAGCCCCAGCGCGCGGTCGCCGGCATTGGCGATTTTGGCCTCGATCTCGCCGAGCTCCGAGGTGGTGAAGCGGATTTGTCCCGCCAAAGTCTGCCGATGGATGAAGGTCGCATTCAAGGGCGGCGCCATCAGCTTGTCGCCGTGCTGCGCGGTGACCTCGACAAAATAGCCGAGCACATTGTTGTGCCGAATTTTCAATCCCTTGATGGAGGTCGCGTCGGCGTAGCGCGCCTGCATCGCGGCGACGACGAGGCGGGAAGCGTCGCGCAGATTGCGCGCCTCGTCGAGTGCTGCTTCGTATCCCTCACGAACGAAGCCGCCGTCGCGCTTGATTAGCGGCAATTGCTCGGCCAGCGCCCGCTCGAACTCCCGTGCCAGTTCCCGCGAAGGCCGGCGCAACGCCTCCATCACGGTAGCGATCTCCTGCGGCGGCTGATCGAGGTCGGAAAGCCGCGCCAGCGCCTGGTCGGCGGCGAGGATGCCGTCGCGAAGCCCCGCAAGATCGCGCGGACCGCCGCGTCCGACTGACAATCGCGCTAAGGCCCGCGACATGTCGGGCGCACCGCGCAGGATGCTTCGAATATCCTCCCGCGTCGCGCTGTCGGCGACAAAGGCGCTGATCGCATCAAGCCGCCGAGTGATATCAGCGGCATCGGTGAGCGGCGCCGCCAGTCTTTGTGCGAGAAGCCGCGATCCGGCCGGCGTCACCGTGCAGTCGATGGCGTCGAGCAGCGAGCCGCGGCGCTCGCCGGCAAGCGTGCGGGTCAGTTCGAGGTTGGTGCGGGTCGCGGGATCGATCGCCATCGTGGTGCCGGCGGCTTCGCGCGCGGGCGGTGACAGCGGCGGGCGTTTGCCGACTTGCGTGCGGTCGATATAGGTGACGGCGGCGGCAGCAGCGGTTGCTTCCAGCCGCGACATCGCGGAAAGCCCATCCATGGTCGCGACCGCGAAATAGTCGCACAGCCGCCGCTCGGCGGTGGCGCCATCGAAGACATCGCGGGTCAGCGGCGTCACTGCCGGCAATTCGCGCAGCAACGGGCCGAGTTCGCCATCGCCATAGAGCGCGTCGGTGACGATGGCCTCGTTGGGATTGATGCGCGACAGCGTCGCCGAGAGTTCGCCGGCGGCGCATTCGGTGACCATGAATTCGGAGGTCGAGATATCGATCCAGGCAAGCCCGATGCGGTCGCCTCCGGAGGAGCTGCGCGCGCGGGCAATTGCCAGCAAATAGTTGTTGGTCCGCGCATCCAGCAGCGTGTCCTCGGTGAGCGTGCCGGGGGTGACCAGCCGCACCACGTCGCGCCGAACTACGCTTTTGTTGCCGCGGGCACGCGCCGCGGCCGGGTCTTCCATCTGCTCACAGACCGCGACTCTGTGGCCTTGGGCGATCAGCCGATGCAGATAGTCATCGGAGCGCTCCACCGGCACGCCGCACATCGGGATATCCATGCCCTGATGCTTGCCGCGCTTGGTCAACATGATGCCGAGTGCCTTGGAGGCAATTTCGGCATCCTCGAAGAACAATTCGTAGAAATCGCCCATCCGGTAAAACAACAAGAGCCCGGGATGGGCGGCCTTGATCTCAAGGTACTGTTCCATCATCGGCGTGACGCGTGCGGAAGTCTCCGCGCTCGGTGCGGCATCTGGTGGCACGGGAATGGACTGCTGGACCGTCATGAGAGCGTTTTCGAGTGAAGTGGGCACCGGTTCGCGCGAAGAAAACGCGTCAAAATAAGAAACCTGGAGCCCGGTTCTGAATCATTCAGAACCGGGCTTCAGCGGGCGCAAACTACAAAATTTTGGTCCTCGATCCCACTGGTTTGCCGGGGACAAGCCGCGTTTTCCACGTCCCCGGGGTGGCCATCTTTCTGCCCAAGGCCACATGGCCCTCACGTGAATCGGCTGCTGGAGCGCGAAAGCGTCAATTGACCTGCCGCGAGGCCGCTCCTAAAACTCGCCATCAATCCGGTTATTGTACGCGCCAAACGCGGCATTCAGGGAGAGAACCATGGGTGATGTATTCGTCTGCGATGCCGTGAGAACCCCGATCGGCCGCTTCGGCGGATCGCTCGCAAAAGTGCGCGCCGACGATCTCGCTGCGACCCCGATCAAAGCGCTGATGACGAAACATCCAAAGCTCGATTGGTCGCAAGTCGACGAGGTGTTTTTCGGCTGCGCCAACCAAGCCGGCGAGGACAACCGCAACGTGGCGCGGATGGCGCTATTGTTGGCGGGCCTGCCGGATTCGGTTCCCGGCCAGACGCTGAACCGCCTCTGCGCCTCTGGGTTGGATGCGGTCGGCGCCGCGGGCCGCGCGATCCGCGCCGGCGAGATCGATCTTGCGATCGCCGGCGGCGTCGAATCGATGACGCGGGCGCCGTTTGTGATGGGCAAAGCACCGGAAGCGTTTTCGCGCTCCGCCGAGATTTTCGACACCACGATCGGCTGGCGCTTCATCAATCCCTTGATGAAGGCGCAATATGGCGTCGACGCCATGCCGGAGACCGGCGAGAACGTCGCGGAAGAATTTCAGGTTTCGCGCGCCGACCAGGACGCGTTCGCGATCCGCTCGCAGCAGCGCGCCGGAGCTGCGATCGCGTCAGGCTATTTCGCGGAAGAAATCACGCCGATCTCGGTGCCTGGCGGCAAGGCCGGACCGATGACGGTCGACAAGGACGAGCATCCGCGTCCCGAAACCACCCTCGAGGGTCTCGCAAAATTGAAGCCGATCGTGCGCAATCCCGGCACGGTGACGGCCGGCAACGCTTCCGGCGTCAATGACGGGGCTGCGGCGATGATTCTGGCCTCCGAGGCAGCGGTGAAGAAGCACGGGCTGACGCCGCGCGCGCGCATTCTTGGCCTCGCCTCGGCCGCGGTGCCGCCGCGCATCATGGGCATCGGCCCGGTGCCGGCAACGCGCAAGCTGATGGAGCGGCTCGGCCTGAAGATCAGCGATTTCGATCTGATCGAACTCAACGAGGCTTTTGCCTCGCAGGGCATCGCCTGCCTGCGCCAGCTGGGCGTCAAGGAAGATGCCGATTTCGTCAACCCGCATGGCGGCGCGATCGCGCTCGGCCATCCGCTCGGCATGAGCGGGGCGCGGCTCGCGATGACGGCGGTGCACGGCATGGAGAAGCGCGGCGGAAAACGCGCGCTCGCCACCATGTGCGTCGGCGTCGGCCAGGGCGTCGCCATGGCGATCGAGAGGCTGAATTAAATAACCGTCCGGATCAGCTCAGCTACGGCTTTTCCGGATTAGTTATATAATATAATGACCGGGTGGAAAGGCTGATCGGCCAAATCCAGGGCCGGCGAGGAGTTCGTCATGACACTCATTTATCCCACCGCGAGCAATGCGGCGCATCCGGCGCATTTGTCGCCCGCCTATCGCAGCTCGATCAAGCGCGCGCCGCAAAAGCCGCTGATCCCGATGCGCCACACGCTGTCGGAACTGACCGGTCCGGTCTACGGCCACGAGACGGTGCGCGAAAATGACAGCGACCTCACCATCCAGCACAAAGGCGAGCCGTTAGGGGAGCGCATCATCGTGCACGGCCATGTCTTGGATGAAGACGGCCGCGGCGTGCCGAATACGCTGCTCGAAATCTGGCAAGCCAATGCCTGCGGCCGTTACATCCATGTCGTCGACCAGCATCCGGCGCCGCTCGATCCGAATTTCACCGGCGCCGGCCGCGCGCAGTCGGATGCATCCGGCTACTACAAATTCGTCACCATCAAGCCCGGTGCCTATCCCTGGGGCAACCACCACAACGCCTGGCGGCCGGCCCACATCCATTTCTCGGTGTTCGGCCATTCCTTCGTCTCGCGGCTGGTGACCCAGATGTATTTTCCGGGCGATCCGTTGTTCGAGTTCGATCCGATCTTCAACTCGGTGCCGGACGAGACGGCGCGGATGCGGATGGTCTCGTCGTTCGATCTCGACAACACCAAGCCGGAATGGGCGCTGTGCTACCGCTTTGACATCGTGCTACGCGGGCGCGAGGCCACGCCGATGGAGACCAAATAGTGCAAGACACTGTAAAAGGAGCTACGAAAGGGGTTACGCCCTCGCAGACCGTCGGTCCGTTTTTCAAGTATGGGCTGACGCCGGACGGCAAATATGACTGGAACGACGCCTTTACCAGCAATCTCATCACCCAGGATACCTCGGGCGAGCGCATCCGTATCGAGGGCGGCGTGTTCGACGGCGACGGCAAGCCGGTGCCGGATGCCATGCTGGAGATCTGGCAGGCCGATGCGCAAGGCCGTTTCTCCGACCCGCAGGATAAACGCGCGTTGCCGAATTCGGCTTTTAAAGGATTCGGCCGCTGCGGCACCGACGCCAATGGCTCCTACTCCTTCGACACCATCAAGCCGGGGCAGGTCGCGGATCCCGACGGCAAGCCGCAGGCGCCGCACATCCTGCTCGCGGTCTTTGCGCGCGGCATGCTGCTGCATCTCTACACGAGGATCTATTTCGACGGCGAAGGCGCGAATGCGGCCGATCCCGTGCTGGCGCTGGTCCCGGCCGACCGCCGCGCCACGCTGATCGCGACGCGCAAGGCCGGCGCGGGGAGCGCCTATCATTTCGACGTGCGCTTGCAGGGCGACAACGAGACGGCGTTTTTCGACGTGTGAAGCCCGATCCCGGATTTGGCCTAGGCGGTTTTTGATCGACCAGTCCGAAGATGTTCGGTTGCGCGTCGCATGATTCCGTGGAGCCACTCCTGGGAGGCGTCGCCCTCGTTGCGTTCATGCCATAGCGAGCGGACTTCCAGACGTGTTGTCGGGTAGGGCAGCTCGTAGATCGAAATTGAATGCGTGCTGGCGAGCGCATCGGCCAATGGCCGTGGCACGATGGCCGCCAGGCTGGACCCTTCGAGAAGCGCGGGAAGGGCGAGAAAATGCGGCAATGAAACGGCAATTCGTGGAACGCGTTCCGATACCGAGAAGGCCTGTTCGAACGCGGCCCGGTCATACATCTCCGATCGCCGCGCCAGCCCGCGTTCCGATATGAAGCCATCGACGGCGCCTTCTTGTTCACCACCGAAGGAAACGACTACGATATCGAGGCGGGAAAGCTGCTCGGTCGTCATGGTGTCGAGCTTCCCAAGGGACCTCGCAATCAGGACATCGTCATATTCGAACAGCAAGTTCGACTTGAACCGTTGTGGAGCGTTGGAAAACGTGCCGATGGCGGCATCTATCCGGCCGAGGTCGATTTGCTCGGCGAGATCAATTCGGGTGACCGGTCGGATGACGATGTCGACATGGGGCGCCTCGGCCTTGAAGATCTGAAGCAGATGCGGCGCCACGATCATAGTGGTGAAATCGTTCGCCGCGATCGTAAATTGCTTGGTCGAGCTGCCTGGGTCGAACTTCGGCAGCCCGATCGCTGCCTCCAGCGTCTTCAATGCCTCGCGGACCAGCGGAGCCATCGCGAGCGCGCGGGCGGTTGGCTGCATGCCGCCGACGGTCCGGATGAACAGCTCGTCGTCCAGCATTTCGCGCAGGCGGGCGAGAGAATGGCTGACGGCGGATTGGCTCAGAAAGACCCTTTGGCTGGCGCGCAGAACGCTGCGTTCCTCCATGATCGCATCGAAAACGCGAAGGAGATTGAGATCCAAAGTGCTGAACGACGCGGTCATGAAATAGGCATCGCGCGAGCCGCCATCCTGCGACCATCCGGGAAATGAAGCCCAAGGGCATGATGTCATAGCCCTACGTCGAGACGACCTGAATGTCACGCCTTTGCGCTGATTTCCGGCGATCTGAACCGGGCGCATTTTGACCCTGAAATAGTTTCACTTCCAAATCGGGTGGCTTCCGGGAATATCGGAGGGCAACCGAAGGGGACACGATGTCATCGAATTCATGCGGTGTCAGAGTGGCGTGGGCGTTCGCCGCGCTCGTCGCCCTGACCGCTTTTGGCGACGGCAGGTCGCTGGCGCAAACAGCGCCACTGAAGATCGGCGTGTTGACGGACATGTCTTCGCTCTATGCCGATAACGGTGGTCCAGGTTCGGTGGTGGCGGCTCAAATGGCTGTCGATGATTTCGGCGGGACTGTCCTTGGACGAAAGATCGAGATTATCTCGGGCGATCATCAGAACAAGGCCGATGTCGGGAGCGTGATCGCGAGGCGGTGGATCGACAACGAGAATGTCGAGGCTATTCTCGACGTGCCGAACTCGGCGGTCGCCCTCGCCGTCCAAGGCATCACGCGCGACAAGCAGAAGCTGTTTCTTGCGACCGGCGCGGCAACCTCGCGCTTGAGCGGCGATGAATGCTCTGCGACCGGGATCCACTGGACATACGATACATACGCCCTGTCGCAGGGGACCACGAAGGCTGTGTCGAAACTCGGCGTCAAGAGCTGGTATTTCCTCTCAGCCGACTACTCGCTTGGTGCTCAGCTCGAGGCGGACAGCCGCAAGGTGATTGCGGCACAGGGCGGCACGGTGGCCGGCGCCGTGAAACATCCGATCAATACCGCGGATTTCTCATCGTTCCTGTTGCAGGCGCAGTCCTCGAAAGCGGACGCGATCGCCTTGGCGGATGCTGGCGGCGACTTCATCAACGCCGTGAAGCAGGCCGGCGAATTCGGAATAACGAAGGACCAGAAGCTGGTGGGCCTTCTTGTGTTCATCGCCGACATTCATAGCCTCGGGCTACAAAGCGCGCGGGGGCTGATCCTCAGTTCCGCGTTCTACTGGGATTTGAACGACGAGACGCGGGCCTGGTCGAAACGCTTCATCGACAAGACGCAAAAGGTGCCGACCATGATTCACGCCGGCACCTACGGCGCCGTCATGCATTATTTGAAGGCGATCCAGAGCGCCGGCGCCATCGATGGCCCGGCCGTGGCCAAGAAAATGCGGGAGATGCCGGTCAACGACTTCATGACGAAGAACGGCAAGATCCGCGAAGACGGTCGCCTGGTGCGCGACATGTATCTCTTCAAAGTC
>Ga0210384_10003648_pt1 | contig 17699 bp, 14 predicted proteins | sample IncBWH2MmetaG_FD_160574 | JGI IMG/M metagenome (GOLD analysis project Ga0210384, IMG submission 160574) | Forest soil microbial communities from Barre Woods Harvard Forest LTER site, Petersham, Massachusetts, United States - Inc-BW-H-2-M | ecosystem: Environmental > Terrestrial > Soil >...
GAATAGCCGGACCTTCAGGGTAGAGATCGCATTCGATCGCATCTTCCCCGCCCATGAGAACGATCGGGCGGCACGCACTCTTGAGTTCTCGAGTGCTTGAGTCCCATTCTGGGGTATAGCATTGGCACAAGGCGATCCTTTCAAGCAGCCGAAAGAAGCGGCCGGAATCCGGCTTCGGCGAAGTGGTGGTCACTCGTGAGTACCTCTGAGACCCGCAATTCGCGCATGACCACAAAGCTGGTGCAATCTGTAAAGGAGTAGCTGTGATCGGCATGTTTGCGAAAGAACGCCTTTGCAAGTTCAAATCGAGCTACGCCGATCCACTCGATTCTAAGGCCTTCGGTTTGATCGATTAGATCCAGGACCCGTCGACCGAGCAGATAGCCACCGCGGGCAGTGGCAAGATTGACCGCTTCGGCGACGACGTAATCACTGGCAATCAGTCGACGTCTTGCGTGCAGCAGCCGCTCAACGATTCTGCGCGCTTCGGCGTGATAAGCGTCCCGCTTGTTCACAAAAGCATACAAAGCCGAGGTATCAGCAAAAACGTCTTCAAGTGCCATAGAGAACGCGGTCGATCTCGGCGTTCGTGAGTTTTCCGTCCGGTCCGTCGATCGCAAATTCGTCGAGATTCAGGAGCGGATCGTCGGATGGCAAGCGGCGTTTAGCTTTTGGAGGAGGGCCGAGCTGGGCAACGGGTTTGCCGGCACGGGCGATGATAATGCGTTCACCCTTCTCGGCGCGCGCGACAAGCTGCGATAAGCGTGTCTTAGCAGCATGGATGTTGACAAGTTCAGGCATAAAACAAGGTTAGCTAAGTTGGTCGGACTAAGCAAGCCAAAGAAACTCAGCGAAATCGACTGGAATGTGGTTCCGTGTCCATTCTCGGTTTAATCTCCAGCCATCCGGCGAAGCTGCAACCAAAGGCTCGCACGGAGGTCACGGAGACACGGAGGTAAACCGAAATTCCGAATTTTAAACCGCAGATTACGCCGATTGCGCAGATCTAGGAAGAATCGCGGACAGTTTTCCGCCACACACGTTTTTATCCCATCCCAATTGTTGACCGTGCCAACGGTGAGTCCTTGACCTGCAATCATCTGTGGAATCTGCGTAATCTGCGGTTGATCTCTTATCTTCGGTTTTTGAGGTAAAATTAACAAGATAGCCGAGCTGCAAGCTCTACGTCCGTCAATCCCGCTGTGACCTCCGTGGCCTCCGTGCGAGCTTTCCTTTACAACACTTCAGCGCAAATCTCGGGTGCGCCACCGGTCAATCGCCTCGAAGTAGGCCGACTCTAACGCTTCGACCTGGCGAGATTGCGCAAACTCCACAGCGACCGTTCGAGACGCTGCCGCACCCATTTCTGTCCAGCGCGCCTGATTTTCAACCAGCTGACATAAAGAGTTCGCCAACATTTCGTGATTTCGTTCGGGAACCAGGAAACCGTTCAGACCGTCTGTAACGGCTTCGGGAATCCCTCCATGCAGCGTTGCTACCACGGGCAATCCGCTGGCCATCGCTTCCAGCATCGAGTTTGGCACTCCTTCCTGATTCGAATCCGGCGGCAACTCGCTAGGATGAACGAAGACATGTGACGTTTCAAATAGGTTGCGCAGTTCGCTTTGGTTGAGAAATCCGGCAAAGATCACCGCGCTGCGGAGGTCCAATTGGACTACCAGCCCTTCCAGTTCCTGGCGCAGCGGACCCTCTCCCGCAATCACAAAACGGGATTGCGGATAGGTCTTTGCGAATTTTGCGAAGGCCCGCAAGGCGGTGGGCAATCCCTTTTTGCGCACCAACCGGCAGGCTTGAACGAGCGTCCACGCGCCGTCCGCCGGGGCTTTCCTGACTATGAAAGGAAATTCTCCCAGAGGAATTCCTGTGCGATTTAACCGAATCTTTTCGGGGTCACAATCCAGCTCGATCAAACGTTCGGCGATGGATCGGCTCCGCACCAGCACAAGCGGGACTAAGCGAAGCAGCTTTCGTAAATTAGCCTCATACCCTCGCTCAGTTTCCCGACGCTGGACATCCATTCCGTGAAAAGAAACCACGCATGGGCGATCCCACCGTTCGATGAGCGGAAGCAGATGGACGCCGGTATTCCCAAAGTAGACGTGCATCAGATCTGGATCACGCCGCAGAAGAACCCGTCGGGCGATTTCGAACTCTCCCCGGTAAATCAATGCGGGCGCTTTCGTCACATACTTTAAGAATCCGCGGCGGATCCAGTTTGTTCTGGGTGGTTCTAGCAGCTCCAAATCCGGGAATGGATAGCATTCGCCATTTTCCCGAAATTTCGTGATCACAAAAGTATCGACATTTCGAAGCGACGTGACCTGGCGATAGATGTGGAGCATCTCCGCCTTGAGAAAATAGGTGCAATAGCTGGCTACCAGGGGTTTCAAATTAAAGGATTCTCATTTCGTCCAATCTAAGCGAAGCGTCCCGCTTTGCAGGTAAGCGAATAGTCCAGGTAAATCCTATTGTAGATCGGCACTCTTCACAGCTAAACCGCAATGAGCTCTTCGACTCGGCTTTCGCGTGATTTTTGCGGGTTAGTTGGTGAGCGGAATCTTATTGACACCAATTAGAGCGAGGCATCCATTTAGGTTGTCGCCCAGAGGTCTTCTACCGGAGGTATTGATCCTCTTGCCTCCGGCGACGCGGCAAACCCGCACCGACTTCCTCGACGACAACCAATCCTGAATTCCCGGGAGGAAACAATGAAAATACGCTTACTGCTTGCCCTAGCAGGGTTCGCAATCAGCTTTGCTGTGCCGACCTTTGCCCAACAGACAAATACGCCAGATCCCCAAATAGCGCGGCAACGCGATCTCCGTGGTGATCCCAATGCACTTGGTGAGATCAATGCGCTCGGTTTGAAGATGGATGAGGCGTTCAACCAGAACGACGCCGTCGCCTTGTCCGCGCTTTTCACCGAGGACGCGGTTTTGGTGGCACCGGACGGGATGTTTTTCGGTCGGCAGGCCATCCAGAAAAGGTATGCAGACACGTTCCAGCGGTGGCCTATTACCACCTCTAGCGGTCAGGGTTCGTGTTTGAATGCAATCGACAACGCGATTTGGTCGACCGGAAAATGGTGGACTACCCGTCAAGGCGAGACCGGTCCGAAGTTCGAGAGTGGCTTCTGGTCAGCGATTTATGTTCGTGACGGTGACGCTTGGAAGATCCGCCTGTTGACCGTTAGCGACGCCCCACGATTCATCGCTTATAGTCCGTGAGGGCTAACCCGCAAAATCACGTAAAAGGTGGAGCGACGAGCTCATTGCGGGTTAGAAAGCAGCGGAATTTTCCGGCGTAGCCGGAGAGTTCCGCTGCCACAGCCTGCATCGCTCACAAATCTCTAAGGATTTGTGAGCGATGCAGGCTAAAGGCCCAACAAACTCTGAAGCGCTCGTTTGAATTCCTCCATGCCCACTCCATGAGCGGCAGCCATTGGCACCACGACTTTGTCGGAGAATCGGTTTCGAATGGTCATCAAATTTTCTTCGGCGCCAGGAAGATCCATTTTATTGGCGGCAATCATCCAGGGCCTTTGACTAAGAGTTGGATCGTACAGGTCAAGTTCGCGCCGTAAATTTCCGAGATCCTCGATCGGGTTGCGCCCTTCGCTACCGGCTGCGTCGAGAACGAAAAGCAAGAGTTTACAGCGCTCGATGTGGCGCAGAAAATCATGACCGAGTCCCACGTTGTGGTGAGCTCCGGCGATAAGACCTGGTATATCCGCGAGTGTTGCTCGGCTGTATCCATCGAACTCGACAACGCCAACGACAGGATTCAGCGTAGTGAATGGGTAAGGAGCAACCTTGGGATGTGCTGCCGAAATCCTGCCAAGCAGGGTAGACTTTCCGGCATTCGGGTAACCAACAAAACCGACGTCGGCAATCTTACGAAGTTCCAGAAGAAAAAAACCTTCTTCTCCTGGTTGCCCCTCAGTGAACTGCCTTGGCGCGCGATTAGTTGAACTCTTGAAATGAGTATTCCCCTTGCCGCCTAAACCTCCAAGGCACAAAGCCAGCTCTTGATTTTCCTGTGAGAGATCGGCGATCAACTGACAATCCGCCGGCGAAATAATCGTCTTCGGAGGGGGCTCATCCGGAATATCCTCAACCGAGGGAGGTCTGAGAAATTGAGCGGGAATCCGGTAGACCAGAGTGCCTACGGGCACCTTGTATAGGGCATCTGCACCTGCTTTGCCGTACATGTTCTTGCCCATGCCGTGTTCGCCCCGGGTCGCCTTCAGCAATGGCTGGTAATAAAAATCCACGAGGTTGTCGGTATGCACATCCGCCCGAAGAATGATGTCGCCCCCCTTGCCGCCGTCCCCTCCATTCGGGCCACCTCTGGGCACAAACTTTTCACGTCGAAAACTGACACACCCGTTTCCGCCATCACCGGCTTTTGCATGGACTCTGATCTGATCGACGAACATGGAACGGGGCTTGAAGAGGTTTTGAGTTTTGAGTTTTGAGTTTTGAGTCGAGCGTAGGCGAAAGTTCCAGCTCTTGTTCCTGAATCGACCACCCATGCAAAGGCTGGAGCCTTCGCTTACGCGAAACCCAAAACCACGCAGAACCACCCAAAACTCAAAACGCCAAACCCAAAACCCAAAACTCAAAACTCAAAACTTATATTAGCAGTGACTCGTACATTTTCTTTGTTTCGGCGGCGATCGTGGACCAGCTGAACTTCTCGACAGCTCGCCTGCGTCCGGCTTCTCCGAACTTTTGGCGCAAATGTTCGTCCCTCATCAGTTGATTAATTTTCTCTGCGAAATCGCGGGAAAATTTGTCCGGATCAACCGGTTCGAAGGGGCTCTCCTGCATCTGCTCCAATGGCACGAGATAACCAGTCTCACCATCGACTACCACCTCTTTAATCCCCCCCACGGCCGAGGCTACGACCGCAGTTTCACAGGCCATGGCTTCCAGATTAATGATTCCGAAAGGCTCGTAAATCGACGGACAGCAAAAGACCGCCGCATGGCTGTAAAGCTGGTAAGCAACCTCTTTCGGAACCATTTTCTCGATCCAGATGACCCCGTCCCTTTTTCTTTGTGCCTCCGCGACAGCTCGCTTCATTTCCTCTGCGATCTCAGGCGTATCCGGCGCTCCGGCGCAAAGGACGACCTGAAACCCCGGCTCCAGGTACTTAATCGCGTTGACCAGGTGAATAATGCCTTTCTGCCGAGCGATTCGACCGACGAACAAAATAAAAGGCTTATTCGGATCAATCCCGTTTTTTGTCAATTCTTCGCGCGATTGACGTGGATAGTATTCTTCAGGATCAATGCCATTATAGATGATCCGAACTCGTTTTGGGTCCACGTTGAACAGCCGCAATATGTCGCGACGGGTTTCTTCGGACACAGCGACCACCGCATCGGCCATTTCGGTAGCGGTTTTCTCCAACCAAGTCGAACAATCGTACCCGTGCCCCAACTGTTCCCGCTTCCATGGGCGCAGCGGCTCCAGTGAATGAACTGTTAGAACCAAAGGAATGTGATAGTTGAGCTTCGTCAAAATCCCGCCGAAATGGGAGTACCAAGTGTGGCAATGAACGACGTTGGCATCCACACCGACTGTGTTGAAGTCAGTACAACGCCGAATCGCTCCGAACACGGAGTTCAGATTCTTCGGACAACGGAAAATTGCCGTATTGACACCAAATCCTCGGACATTCAAATGCGGCTGGTCAATTTCCTGGTCCCCAAAGCAGCGTACCTCGACATCCATAATCTTTGCCAGTCCGCGGCTCAGGTAATCGACGTGAACACCTGCACCCCCATAGATATAGGGGGGATACTCATTCGTCAGAAGGAGTGCTTTCATACGGGAAGTAGAACTCAAGAACTCAAGAACTCAAGAATTCAAGCAGAACCCGCGAGCTAGCGCCGCCTTTCTCATTGCAGCATTCTTGAGTTCTTGAGTGCTCGAGTTCCTGAGTTCTTGAATCTCTTCCCCAGATCCAGCCTTCGTTGGAAGGCTCATTTGAACACGATGGGGATGATCAGGATGGCCAGGACGTTCGCCACCTTGATCATCGGATTGATCGCAGGCCCGGCCGTGTCCTTGTAAGGATCGCCGACCGTATCGCCGGTAACGGCCGCCTGGTGAGCAGGAGATCCTTTTCCGCCGAGTTTGCCTCCCTCGATGTACTTCTTGGCGTTGTCCCAGGCAGCGCCTCCGGAGGTCATGGAGATCGCAACAAACAACCCGGTTACGATTGTCCCGACCAGTACCGCTCCCAAGACCACGTACCCGAAAAACGATGCCACAAGGACAAACAAAACTGGAAGGAGTGCCGGGACAATCATTTCTCTCAGAGCCGCTTTCGTCACAATGTCAACGCAGTTTGCATACTCGGGAGTTTCAGCTCCCGTCAAAATCCCTGGTTTAGCCTGGACCTGGCGCCGAACCTCTTTCACAACTGCTCCAGCGGCTTTCCCGACGGCCTGCATACTGAATGCGCTGAAAAGAAACGGCAAAAGTCCGCCAATGAATAGTCCGATGATAACTTGAGGCTGCTCAAGCGAGAAATCGGAAGACTGCATTTCGCGTCCACCGACGGCCGACGAGTGGGTTCTCACTTCGGAGACGTACGAACCGAAAAGAACGAGTGCGGCAAGGCCGGCTGAAGCAATGGCGTATCCTTTCGTGACTGCTTTCATCGTGTTTCCGACCGCATCCAGTTCGTCGGTTACCTCTCTGGTCGATTCGGGCAAATCGCTCATCACCGCGACTCCGCCCGCGTTATCGGTAATAGGTCCAAAGGCATCGAGTGAAATAATGATCCCGCCCATGGAAAGCATACTCATAACGGCGATCGCGATCCCATAAAGTCCCGCACAATGATAACTCAGGACGATCGCCAGACAGATAAAGAGGACCGGCAGAGCAGTTGCCTGCTGGCCAACCGCGAGTCCGGCAATGATATTGGTCGCGTGGCCTGTCTCCGACGCCAGAGCAATCTTTCGAACTGGTCTGAACGAAATCGAAGTATAGTAATTCGTGATGGCAACGATGATTCCTGTCATCGCAAGTCCGATCAGCGCTGCCAGATACAACCGATTGGCACCGAACGTTGAGTGACCGGCCTGAACTGCACCAGTAAATAGTAGTTTCGTCGCCGGCCAATAAAGAATCGCTGAGACGAGAGCATTTACACCGACAGCCTCCACCAAGACCTGGGTTGGATTGGTCTTGCGGAAATTCACCCACCAGATACCTGCGATCGCTCCGACTACCGAAATACCGCCCAACAGAAATGGAAAAACCACCGCCTCCGGCGATTTGGGAATAGTCAGAAATCCGACAAGAATCGCTCCGATAATACTCACCGCATACGTCTCGAAAACATCCGCAGCCATCCCGGCGCAATCTCCAACGTTATCACCCACGTTATCCGCGATCGTCGCCGGATTCCGTGGATCATCTTCTTGCAGATTAGTTTCAATCTTGCCGACCAAATCTGCGCCGACATCTGCGGCCTTAGTATAAATGCCTCCTCCCAGCCGGGCAAAAACGCTAATCAAACTGGCGCCGAGCGCTAGACCGACCAAACTGCTGACAACCTGTTCTTGGTTTCCTAAGATGGCTTCTCCCAGCTTGTAATAGAGCCCGACTGCCAGCAGGGCCAATCCAACAACCAGCAATCCCGTTACGGCTCCTCCGTTAAAAGCAACTCGAAGAGCTGCGTGTTTTGAATCCGTAGCTGCCTGTGCGGTGCGAGAGTTCGACAGTACGGCGATACGCATGCCAATGTATCCTGCTGCCATCGAACAAGCAGCCCCAATCAGGAAACCAATCGATGTATAAAATCCTTTGGTAAAGATCAAGATCACGAAAATCACCGCCGCGATCAGGCTGACGGAAATTATCTGCCGGTTCAAATATGCCTTGGCCCCTTCCTCGACTGCACTTGCGATCTGACGCATGCGCTCATTGCCTGGAGGACACGAAATTACCCGTCGAACCAAATAATAGGCGAAACCCAGACCCAGCAGCGCGCATAGGAGAGCCAACCAAACACCAGACCGTAGAAGTAAAGCTGCCAAAAACGGGACAATCATAATTGAACGTAGGAAGGAGATTTAGTGGCTGACCAACTGCACTATTGCACCCTGCAACGCAATCAATTTCTCACGTGACTCAGGATTGCCTTCTGCGCATGTAGTCTGTTTTCGGCTTGGTCGAAGATGGTCTGGGCATGCTTTTCCAAGGTCTCGTCGGTGATCTCCTTTCCGCGGTACGCAGGTAAACAGTGAAGCACCAGGGCTCCGGAAGCCGCTCTAGCGACCAGTTGTTCGTTTACCTGAAAAGACGCAAGCTCTCTGAGACGCCTCGCGCTTTGGTCTTCAAGCCCCATGCTCACCCAGACATCGGTGTAGAGAACGTCTGCCCGATCAGCCCCGGCGGTTATATCATCCGTTATGATGATCTTCGGGTTTGTCAGCTTCTGCAGGAGGGAAGCCTCAGGTCGGTAGTTCTCCGGAGCCACAATTCGAAGCTCGAACCCAAGCCGCTCGGCAGCCCAAATCCAGGAACGCGCGACATTGTTGTCGCCATCGCCGACGAAACAAACCGTGAGCTCATCCAAGCTTCCACGCTTTTCTAAAATAGTGAGAAGATCAGCTAAGATCTGGCACGGATGTTCCTGATCGGTCAGCGCATTAATTGTCGGAATCCGGCCGTATTCGGCAAACCTCTCAACATCACTTTGAGCAAAGGTTCGTATGACTGCGCCATGAACCATCCGCCCAAGGACCCGGGCTGTATCGATGATCGGTTCTCCTCTGCCCAATTGGATGTCGTTTTGCGAAAGAAATATGACACTTCCCCCGAGTTCACGAATGCCTACTTCAAAACTCACTCGCGTTCGGGTCGACGGTTTACTGAAGATCATTGCCCAAGCTTGCCCGGAAAGCGGGCGCTCGGATGTCTTGCCTCGATCTGCCTTAAGTTTAATCGCCAGATCCAGCAGAGTCGTGAGCTGTTCGGCCGTCTGTCCTTCAATCGAAAGAAAATGCTTCATGTAACCATCGCCACCAAGGTCCGGCTGAGGATTGACACCGCCTCGTCGATCTCCGAGCTTGTGACATTCAGCGGAGGCAACCAGCGAATCACCGATGGGCCAGCCGGTACCGATAGGAGGCCGTTGCGCATTGATGCAATCGCGACCAGGTGAGAAGGCGCTTTTACGCCTGCGGCCCGGCTAACGAACTGATCGTTCAGCTCAATCCCTAGGATTAACCCCATACCGCGAACTTCTTTTATTCCCGGGACAGCCTCGAGTTTTCGTTTTGCATAATCGCCCAGCGCTCGTGCGTTTGCGAGCAACCCATCCCTTTCAATAGTCCCCAGGACCGCCAGAGAGGTCGCGCAGGCAAGAGGAGTACCTCCGAAGGTCGTTCCATGAGTCCCAGGTTGCAATAGGTCACAGAGGCTAACCGGATCTCCCGCCAAACGTTGAACTAATCTCTTGCGAATCCAAGTAGCGCCCAAAGGAAATCCCCCTCCGATTCCCTTTGCCCAGCTGACGGTATCCGGCACGAAATCCTCGCCGACAATCTCTTTCCAGCCGCACCAGTTCCCCATACGACCCAGCCCGCATTGGATTTCGTCCAGCATCAGAAGCATACCGTACCGATCGCAAATACGTCGTAGCCCGAGCAGGAACTCCCTGCTGGCGGGGTAAATACCACCCTCGCCTTGCACCGGCTCAACCAAAACGGCCACAGTTTCGCTGGTTATCGCCTCTTCAACGGCGTTTAGGTCATTGAATGGCAGATGTTTAAACCCAGGCAGCAATGGAGCGAAGCCCTCTTTCACCTTCTCTTGCCCCGTTGCGGATATTCCCGCCATGGTTCGCCCGTGAAAGGACCGCAGAAACGTCAAGATTCCAAATCTCGGCGAGCTATCGGAGCTGACTCCTGCGCACTCGTTCCCGAATTTTCGAGCCAGCTTGATGGCCGCCTCGTTCGCCTCCGCACCACTGTTCGAAAAGAAAATCTTCCCGGGCGAGCCGACAATTTCGACCAGTCTGCGGGCAAGCTCGGCCTGGGGCCGCGTGTAATAAAGATTCGAAGAGTGAATCAACTCTCGAGCCTGCCGATCCAACGCCTCGACCAATCGCGGATGTGCATGCCCGAGAGTGGAGACAGCAATACCCCCGCCGAAGTCCAAATACTCTTTCCCGTCCTCATCCCACACGCGGGAACCCAATCCACGAACCAAAACGAGATCGTACCTGCCGTAATTGGGCACAACGAATTCATCGAAAAGCTGTCGAGTATCTGAGTTCATGGCTGCCATCGGAAAAAGTTGAGAATAACCTGTCGCAGCCGTTCGCACAAGCGCCGGGGGCATGGATGGGTTCACAAGGTTGCACATCCCGCTTTGCTTGCGAAAAACCGCTCTCCGGCGCGATGGTGGGTACGCGCCTGCGCGTTCCGGGCGCACACGCGCGACTGGACTTAATCTTTTTTGCGATGCAGAGAGATTCAGTCGCGAATATCCTAAATTCTCGACTTGCCAGCGGTCGCTTCGGATTAAACAATTAACCCGTTTAAGTTCCCCACAATATCACCTGTTAACACTATCAAACTTCAAGATTCGAAGGAGTTGCAACGATCATGCGCATCAAGTTCCCCTATATCCTGCCGATCATCGCCGCACTCGCGGCTACAGCGTCGGTCGGGTTCGCCGCAGAGCTCGATCTCTGGTTCACACCACTCTCATCCGAAGGGCCCATGAAAGCGCCCTTGACCAAATGGCTGAAAGAAAGCCTGCCGAAGGAACTCCCCGGGGTGACCGTCGCCGACAATTACGGGCCGCCGATTTACCAGGATGGCCAGCAAAAGTTTGTCGTTCAAGGTCGCAAAGGCAAGCCGGATGTGATCGAATCCGTGCTTGAAGGGATGATTGCTTATCAGAGAGCCGGATTGCTCGCTCCGATTGATGATCTTTTCGACAAATGGCCAGACAAAGACCAGTTCATCCCAAGCACCATCAAGGCTCTGACTCTTAACGGAAAACTCTACGGCGTCCCGTACAATACAAACGTTCGCGTCCTACTTTACCGGAAAGATCTGTTTGAGAAATACGGGCTCACGCCGCCGAAAACCTGGGACGATTTCCTGCAGGACGCGGCCACAATCTCCTCAAAGGAATCCGGCGTTGCGGGTCTGGGGTTAACGACGAAAAACGGAAGTGTCAGAACGTTTCAGGAATTTATTTCGTTCTTCTTTGAGGTGAACAACGGCGAGAATCCTTACAAATACGATGAAGCCGGCAAGAAATGGGTGATGAATACAACGCCCGAAAAGCTGGCCCAGGTCCTCAAGCTTTACACCGATTTCTTTTTCGCGGCGACCCCGTCTGCGGCGAACCAGAATACGCGCGGAAACGATTATCAAGCGACAGACACCGATTATGTGTCGGGAAAGAGTGCAATGGTACCGATGGGTCCGTGGATCTACAGTTACCGGACGAGCGGTGACGTTGCGAAGAAGATTCTCGAAGAAGAAACGGGTGTAACTCCGCTGCCCCTGCCACCGGGAGGCGTCCAGGCGACTTATCTGGAGGTGAAGCCGATCTCGATCAACGCGTTCAGCAAGGATAAGAAAGATGCCTGGAATCTCGTCAAGATTCTGACAAGCAAAGAGTTCGTGGCGACGGCAAACCGGATCGAAGGGGTCAATCCGCCCAGAAAAGATGTCGCGGAATTGCCCGACTTCAAAAACGACTGGTGGGAACAGGCCTTCATAGCGCAGTTGCCAACCGGCGTGGCCTTGGCGCCGATCAACTGGGGCCTCGTCATCAACGATATTACAGAGGCTCTGCAAAAGGCGATTTACAAGAATGCAACTCCGGAAGACGCCGGCAAGGAGCTTTACAATACACTCGAGCAGCGGGCTAAAGACAATCAGCTCTAACCCGCAAAAATCACCCAAATGCCGGAGCGACGAGCTCTTTGGGGGTTAGAAAGCCCAGCACCATATCCTGGCGGACTCCAGTCTTGTGCACTGCCAGGCTGCGAAGGGATATGGTGCTGGGCCCGTTTTAGAATAAACGAATTGAAACAAACTTTCGAAACTCTTCTCAGCAAAAATGCAGTGAAATTTTCCGGCGTAGCCGGAAAATTTTGCTGTGTCAGCCTGTATCGCTCACAAGTCTTTAAGGATTTGTGAGCGATGCAGGCTAACAGCTCACTCACGTTTTGGCAAAGTCTGGGCCGGAGGAGTTTCGGCTACTGGCTCATCTTCCCCGCCCTTTTCGTGATCCTGGGGTTGAACCTTTACCCGACGATTCAGGGAATCCTGACCTCTTTTACCAATCAATCTCTCATCGATCCGGGCCATTCCGCATACGTCGGATTCGACAATTATTTCAAGCTCCTGAAGGACCCGGTCTTCCAGGTAGCGCTGGCGCACTCTCTGGAGTTGACCTTTTTTGCGGTGATGCTCCAGGTGCTTCTTGGACTGGTCATGGCGCATCTCCTGATCCAGCCAGTTCCTGGTATTCATTTTTTCAGAAGCGTCGCGATGATCACCTGGGTGCTACCGATCATCGCTTCGGTGGTCATGTTCCGGTTCATGACCCTGCCGGGTTATGGCTTGATCAACATCCTCTTGAAGGACGCGGGCCTGGGGCAGATGGCACGAAATTGGTTTGGCGATGAGACCTACGCGTTTCTTCTGGTGCTCATCATGCACCTGTGGCGGAACGTGCCGTTTTACGCAATTGCTTTCATGGCGGCCATGCAAGCGATTCCTGCGGACCTGTACGAAGCCGCGCGGATCGATGGAGCAGGCGATTGGCGGCAATTCTGGTTCATTACACTTCCTAATCTGAGATATATCATTCTGGTGATGGTCGTTCTGCACGTAACCTTCACTTTCAACAACTTCGATTTTGTTTTTCTTTCTACCGGAGGCGGTCCGGTAAACGCCACGGAAGTATTGCCCACTTACATCTACAAACAGGCCTGGAATGGATATGCGCTCGGGTATGCCAGCGCCGGTGGGGTGATCATGCTGGTGATCCTCGTTGTCCTGGTGCTGGTCTGTAACAAGTTCATTAAAGGCTTGTCAGAACAATGAGAAGGCCATTTCCATTCCGCCGAATCGTCACCTATTGCGGACTTTCAATCTTCTATATTTTTCTGCTGCTGCCCATCGCCTGGCTTGTTCTCTCAAGCTTCCGCAACAGTGATTCGGTTCAATCGGGACGTTTGCTCCCCGCGTGGTCGGAACTGACATTCCAAAATTACATTCAGACTTTTCAGATCAGCAACTTTGTCACTTACCTGGTGAATTCCTTCGTGATCGCATTCAGCGTTATGGTGCTGACCGTTTTCCTGGGCAGCCTCGGTGCCTACGCTTTGAGCCGGTTTGCGTTGAAGGGCAAACGGCTCTTCATGATGGCCGCTCTGTTGCCGCAATTCTTTCCTTACGTCCTGGTCTTGATCCCGTTTTATGTTCTGATGTCGAACTTGAACCTGGTTGACACCCACGTCGGCCTGATCCTGACCCACACTTCGCTGACGCTCCCGTTTGCGCTCTGGATGTTGACCGGCTACTTCAATGCCATTCCGATGGAACTTGATCAAGCAGCGCTGATCGACGGATGCTCGCGATTCGGGGTGCTGTTTCGCATCCTTTATCCCGTCGCGATTCCGGGGTTGGTGGTCGCCGGGTTCTTTGCCTTTGTGGTTTCATGGGGCGATTACCTGTTCGTTTCGATTTTGTCGCAAAGCAACGAGACCCAGACGCTGCCAATCGGTTTACAAACCTTTATGAGCAGTCTGGAGGTCCAATGGGGACTGATCACCGCAGGAACAGTCCTTGCAATCGTGCCGACGGTGATTTTCTTTTCGATCGTGCAGCGCCGATTGGTTTCCGGTCTCACCGCAGGTGCCGTTAAGAGCTAGCCTGCATCGGAACTCACCGGCTAGGCCGGAAAATTTCGCTGCTTTTTGGAGACGAGAGTTTAGAAACAGTTTGTTTCGATTCCTTTATTTTAAACGGGCCCGTATCCGAATAAAAATAGTTATGCCGAAGATTACCCTTATTGGTGCTGGAAGCCTGGTATTCACCCGAAACCTCTGCAGCGATATCTTGCTGGCACCAAGTCTGCAGGATTGCACGATCAGCCTGATGGATATCGATTCGCAACGGCTCGAACAGAGCCGCCAGATCGCCCAATCAATCGCCACCCGAAGAAAGCTACCCGCAAAAATCGAAGCGACGACTGACCGTAAGAACGCCATCCGGGATGCCGATTATGTGATCACCACGTTTCAACAGGGCGGACTGGACGCTTACAAACTGGACATCGAGATACCGCAGAAATACGGAGTGGAACAGTGTGTCGGCGATACGCTCGGCCCGGGCGGTGTATTTCGAGCGCTCCGGACGATTCCGGTCCTCATCGATCTTTGTCTTGAACTGGACGATTTTGCGCCGGACGCCTTGCTCTTGAATTACGTTAACCCGATGGCAGCAAACTGCTGGGCGATCGACGCCGCAACCGGTCGTCCCCATGTCGGACTCTGCCATAGTGTGCAAGGGACGAGCGAGATGCTCGCGAAATGGATCGATATCCCGTACAACGAAGTCACCTTTTTCTGTGCCGGGATCAACCATCAAGCATTCTTCCTCGAGTTCTGGCGCAGAAAAGAAGATCTCTACCCATCGATCTGGAAGGCCATCGAGAAGGCGGAGAATTATGCCCAAGAGCCGGTCCGCATCGAACTCATGAAACACTTCGGATTCTTTGTCACCGAGTCCAGTGGTCATGCGAGCGAGTACGTTCCCTACTTCCGGAAGAGCGCGAAGATGGTGCATGACGAATTGGTTCCGAATTTCACTGATAAGGTAAATTACTGGCTCGATTTTGGGCGAACCGGCGGTTACTTGCGGCATTGCCTGAATCGGATTGAAAAGTTCGAGCGCGAATTCGAGGAAATTCTCGCGGAAGGACCGGCAACAACTCGAAGTCATGAATACGGTTCTTACATTATCGAGGCGGTTGAAACGCACACAGCCATCTGCATTAACGGAAACGTCCCAAATACAGGTCTGATTGATAATCTACCCCAAGGCTGCTGCGTCGAGGTTCCATGCCTGGTGGACGGGAACGGCATCCAACCAACGAAGGTCGGCTCCCTCCCTACACAACTGGCTGCGCTGAACCGGACGAACATCAACGTCCAGGAGTTGATCGTCGAGGCTGCGTTGAGCGGCGGCACCGAGGCTGTCTATCACGCTGTCATGCTGGATCCGCTGACGGCTGCGGTTTGCACCCTGCCCCAGATCCGGAGCATGGTGGACGAAATGTTGGAAGCGCAAAAAAGGTGGCTGCCACAATTCTAAAGCAGGAGTCAGGAGTTCAGGAGTTGCGGGAGTTCAGGAGGCAAATAGCTATGGCCGGGAACAAATGGTGGTGTCGACTCGATAGCTAACTCGAATTCTCCGTCGCACGCAATCGGATGAGTCACCAAACACGCGCCGGTAAGCCGCTGTCCCATTCTGCAACTCCTGAACTCCTGCAACTTCTGACTTCGTTAGGGCACGATTTCCGTACCGATGCCGCGCGCGGTAAAGACTTCGAGGAGCAGGGCGTGCGGAATGCGGCCGTCGATCAGGTGTACTTTCCCAACGCCTTCATTGAGCGCATCGACCGCTGATAAAACTTTGGGAATCATTCCTCCCTCGATAATTTCGTCATCGATCAGTTCGGTCACGTTTTCTCGATTGATGGTAGGAATCAAGGAGTTCACGTCTTTCACATCTCGCATGACACCCATTACGTCACTCACATAGATCATCTTCGAAGCTTTCAACGCGCCGGCCATTGCTCCTGCCGCCACATCTGCGTTGACGTTGAGAATTGTCCCATCTTCAGCCTGAGCAATCGGAGAGATCACCGGCACCACTTCTCGATCAATCGCCTCGCTCACACCGGACAGCTCCAGCGAAGTGACTTCCCCCACAAATCCAATATCGATCAGGTTCTTTCCGTCGATCTGTGGTGGAAGACGTTTCGCCTTGAAAACGTCTCGTCCGGAAAATCCTTCCGCGTGTCCGCCAAATTCGTGCATCGTGCCGACAATCCGGGGACGGATCACCGTATCCAGGACCTCCTCCACGATCTTAATAGTCAATTGGTCCGTGACGCGGAGTCCGTTGACGAAGCGCGGCGCCTTTCCAGCCTCACGCATACGTTGGGTGATCGCCTTGCCGCCGCCGTGGACCAGTACTGGATTGATACCGACTGCTTCAAGGAAGACGACATCACGCAGAAGACGCTCGATCAAGTGATCGTCCTCCATGGCGCTGCCACCATACTTGATGACAAACGTCTGGCCGCGGAATTTTTGGATAAAGGGAAGCGCTTCCAAAAGAGCCTCTGCCTTTCCGACCTCGAATTTGTTCGGCATTCGTATTTCTCTCTCTTCGAACTACTCGCCCATGTTAAATTTCACGTAATCCGGGGTTAGGTCGGTAGTAAATACCTTGTATTCCGCCGACCCCAGATGAAGGTCAATTGTAACCGTAAATTTTTTGTTTCCGAGAACTTCTTTGAGCGTTTCCTGCGGAGTACTGCTCGCCATACCGTGCTCGACTGCAACCGCCCCATTGAAAAATATGTCGACCATCTCTTCTCGGACTTTAGCCAATGAATATCCGACGGCATCCATGATTCGGCCCCAATTCGGATCCTCGCCATACCATGCGCATTTTACCAGCACCGAGTTGGCAACCGCTTCTGCGGCCTTTCTAGCATCCTGGTAGGTGGCCGCGCCCTTTACATGGACTTCGACAAATTTTGTCACGCCTTCGCCGTCTTCGACTATCATACGCGCCAATTGCCGGGTCACAAAGTTGAGACCTTCGGCGAACCACCCGTACGCTTCGTGGTCCGCCTCGATTTGCGGGATGCCCGCCTGGCCATTCGCCAAGCAGATGGCGGTGTCGTTCGTGCTCATATCACCGTCAATCGTGATACAATTGAACGACTGCTCCACGCTCGCGGAAGTCAGCCTTTGCAAGTCTCTTTTAGAAATCGGGGCATCAGTCGTAATGAAGCAAAGCATGGTCGCCATGTCGGGATTAATCATTCCTGCCCCCTTGGCGATACCCCCGATTCGAACTCTTTTGCCTGCCAGCGGCAGCTCTACGGCGATTTCTTTCTGGAAGGTATCGGAAGTCATTATCGCTTTGGCCACGAGGTAACTCCCACTCGCGCTCAATCCCGCCACTAATGCTGGCATGGACTCCTCGATATTTTCGATTGGCAAATCGCGCCCGATTCGGCCAGTTGAGCAGACCAGGATCTGTCGTTCCTTCAGACCCAGCTGGCGGGCTGCAGCCTGGGTCATTCTCCTGGCATTCTGGATGCCGGTCGAGCCCGTGCAAGCATTCGCATTTCCGCTGTTGGCAATGATTGCCCTCGTATCAGCAGCACGCACATGGGCAGCAGAAACACGAACCGGCGCAGCTTTGATCTTGTTCGAAGTGAACGTGGCCGCGGCCACAGCCGGAAAGTCCGAAATGATTAATCCAAGGTCACACTTTTCGGGTGATCCCTCCGTGATCCCGCACCGAACCGCAGCAGCACGGAAACCGCTTGGGGCAGTAATCCCTCCACCGATCTCAAAAAATGTTG
>Ga0210384_10003649_pt1 | contig 17696 bp, 13 predicted proteins | sample IncBWH2MmetaG_FD_160574 | JGI IMG/M metagenome (GOLD analysis project Ga0210384, IMG submission 160574) | Forest soil microbial communities from Barre Woods Harvard Forest LTER site, Petersham, Massachusetts, United States - Inc-BW-H-2-M | ecosystem: Environmental > Terrestrial > Soil >...
CTGGTCTCGGAGGAGGAACCGGCACCGGAGCAGCTCCCATCATCGCCTCGCTCGCCAGCGAGATGGGTGCGCTCACGGTTGCGGTAGTCACCAAGCCCTTCGCATTCGAAGGAAAGCGCCGCATGCAGCAGGCAGAGCGCGGTATATCTGAGCTAATGGACTCCGTGGACACCACCATCGTCATCCCCAATGAAAAGCTGCTCGCAGTCGCGCAAGATGCCGGCTTCTTCGAGTCCTTCCGCGTGGCCGACGATATTTTGCGTCAAGGCGTGCAAGGCATCTCCGACATCATCACAGTCCCGGGGATTATCAACCGCGACTTTGCAGACGTGAAAGCCATCATGGCTGGAATGGGCTACGCCGTGATGGGAACTGCCAGCGCCAGCGGTGCGCGTCGAGCCACTGAGGCCGCACAAAAGGCCATTGCTTCCCCGCTGCTTGAAGCCGGCGCGATCGATGGCGCGCGCGGTATTCTCATCAACATTACCGGTTCGACGTCGCTTAAATTGGCCGAGGTGCAGGAAGCTTGCACAATTATCCAGAGCGCCGCGCACGAGGATGCCAATATTATCTTCGGCGCCGTGCTCGACGAAAAGACAAAAGACGCGGTGAAGATCACCGTCATCGCGACCGGGTTCAAGGATTCGGACAAGCGGCACCGCCATCTGGAGGCGCGAAGCAGCTTTGCCTCTCACGACTATCCTGAGTCCGATCCGGAGTTCGATTCCGAGCCCGCGCCCCCACCGCCGATGGTCATGGAGCAAGCCGGGCAGCAGGCAGCGATAGCGCCGTCCACCGCCGTGTCAATCGAGACCATGCGCAGCGCGATCATTGCCAACTTTGAACAGGAGGACCTTGACGTGCCCGCGTTCTTGCGTAAGCGCGGCGAGCCAATCTAAGGTCTCGAATCGGCAAAGGCGACATAGGCGCCTAGTCCGATGAGAGTTAAACCCGTGGCCGTGCGCTGCCGGCGGCGCAGGACTGCCGATGTCCGCAGTCGGGCGCCGATCGGGGCGGCCAAGAGCGTCACTACCAGGTCACAAGCCGTGTTCAACGTGACCGACATGCTGCCGAGTATCAGGAACTGCCAGATCATGCCATGTCCGCGGCTTACGAATTGAGGAATGAAGGCCAGAAAGAAGAGGGCGGTTTTCGGATTTAAGACTTCGGTCGCAATCCCTTGCCAGAAGGGGCTCTTGGGCGCACCGACGGCAGGTAGGGAAACTTCCTCGTCTCTCCGTGCGCTCAGTATCATCCGGAATCCCAGGTAGACGAGGTAAGCCGCGCCAGCATATTTGACCACCGCGAAAGCGGTCGCCGAAGTCGCCAGCACCAATGACAACCCGGTGGCCGCCGCGACCACGTGAACCATGCCTCCCAGAAAGGTTCCCAGTGAGGAAAGAATTCCTTCGCGTCGTCCACCGGCGAGAGTGCGGGCAAGAACATACAGCATGCCTGGGCCAGGCGCGATCGCCAGAAGCGTGGCCGCGCCGAGAAAGAGCAAGAGGTGATGGGCATCGATCATACTGAAGATTTTACACAAGGGTGATAGCGCGTCACTTCCACAAAGCTCGTTCGATCATTTAACTTGGCCGCATCAGTTAGCATGAAGATGTGAAACCGAGGGTTGTTTCCCGGCGAATCGGCCTAGCTCGCGTTCTTTCGAAGCTGGGTTATTGCTCGCGGTCCTCGGCGGCTGAGTTGATACGCGCGGGTCGGGTGACCTTGAACGGCACGGTCCGCCGCGATCCGGAAACCCCAGTTTACCTGGAAAAAGATCGCGTTCAGATAGATCGTCGCAATGTCGCCCGGGCCGCGAAGGTCTATTTTGTTTTGAACAAGCCTCGCGGAGTAGTGACCACAGCTTCTGACGAAAAAGGAAGAAGGACTGTTTACACGTTTCTGAATCGCGACTTGCCCTGGGTTACTCCGGTAGGACGGCTGGACAAGGCGAGCGAGGGTCTGCTTCTGCTGACTAATGATTCGGAGTGGTCGGCACGCGTGCTGGCGCCGCAAACCCACTTGGATAAGACATATCACGTTCAGATCCGCAAGATTGCCGATGCAGCGCTGTGTCGATCCCTAGTTGCTGGAATGAAGCTGGATGATGGTGATTTTCTCAGCGCAAAAGATGCCCGTATCTTGCGCGTAGGCCAATACAACACCTGGCTAGAAATCATTCTGGATGAAGGCAAGAACCGTCATATACGGCGTATGCTCACGCAACTCAGAGTGGAGGTGCTGAGGCTGGTGCGGGTTGCGATTGGGCCGCTGGCGCTCGGAGACCTTCCCAAGGGTGCCACTCGCCCGTTAATGGTCAGAGAGAAACAAGCGCTCGACCGTGCCATACAGTCAGATTAGAGCGATTCGACTGCTTAGAAGGGTTAGCTTCCGCGCATGAAGCCGGCTTTGCCGGCGGTCTGGGCGGCAAGTTCCAGTTGCTGCAGATCGTCGAGCGTGAAATCAAGGCCGGCTGAATTTGCATCGAATCCCTTACGGCAAATCTGGATGACGCCAAGTACATCTCCCTCGTCATCGAGAACGGGCGCAGACATCAGTTTCTGAATGGTCGCTGGTCGCTGCTGCTCACCCTCTTCGTTGTTCGCCAATCGTACTGTCTCAAAAATGCTGGCATGCTTTATCTTGGCAAAGTTGTTGAACAACTCGACCTTCCGGGTGGTGGCGGTGTGCGCGGCAATAGCGGACGTACTGGAGAGAGGAATTGATCCCGCCGTTTTCAGTTCGTCGGGGAAGAGGAACCGAAGCAAATTGTTCTCTAACTGCAACAGAGCAACTTCATCTTGCCGTACTCGAAGGATCTTAGACAAAATGGAGCAGAACTGCTCAGGCGTTCCGGCTGTTACCAAACGATGCTGGATCGCGGCCAGATCACGCGCAGGCGCGGCTGCCGCCGAAGAGCGCTGACCGGATTGTTGCTTTTCGCGTTGCATTATCTGGAGACACCTTCGTTGGTCGCCAGCCCCGACACATGTCCCTTAGACATGGCGGGTGCTGTTACCATGCTGAGCCCAGCACGCTGCGTCCGGCAAGTTACTGAGGTACTGTTCACGCGGGAGATACCAATCGCACACTCTATCCCTGCGTCAATGGATAGCCTTTTTCCCGCCAGCCGCGGATGCCACCATCCATGGAGAGCACGTTCGTGTATCCCATCTTCTGCAGGTTGTCCGCTGCCAGGGCAGAGCGGTATCCGCCGCCGCAATAGAGAACGATAGGTGTTTTTGGATCGGGAACGCGCTCTTCGATATCGCGCTCGATGATTCCTTTGCCTAGATGTGTCGCTCCCGGTAAGTGGTCCTTTGCATACTCGCTATCCTCACGTACGTCAACGAGCAAGAATTTCTCGCCGCGATCGAGTTTGGCTTTTACCTCATCCACATTCGTTTCGTGAATACGCTGCCGCGCATTTTCGACGATCTCCAGAAACCGAGGGGAGTGTTGGGGTGCCATGCGCCGCTCCATCAAGTAGCACGGTTAACAACTACGGTACGGGGGTAGAGAACGTGACAGCAACGAACCGCACTGAGAATATTCTACTGAAGAATCTGTCCTAGTTGCCGATGAACTGGCTTGGATGTTTTTCCGACTGCCACGCCTACGTGCAGGCTCGAATACCGCCGTCGGCGATGGCTCACTCGGGGGGAAGACTTCAATGAAACGCACTTCGGCTGTCGCAGTGTGGTGCCTGCTGGTTCCGCTTCTGGCGTACGCTCAGGATTCCTCACGGGTGATCGCCATGGAAAACGCTTGGAACCAGGCCGAGTTGCACAATGACGGTGCTGCCGTGGAATTGTTGCTGGCTGATGATTTCGTGATGACCGTGGCTGAGGGGACTGTGCTCAACAAAGCGAAGATCGTGGCGTCGGTCAAGGATAAGTCTTACCATCCCGATGTATTGCAGTCGACCGATGTCGTCGTGCATTCTTACGGAAACACTGCGATTGTGACCGGGGCATATCACGAAAAAGGCGTGGACAAAGGCAAGCCCTGGGAGCGCCGCGGGCGCTTCACCGATACCTGGATCTACATGAACGGAAGGTGGCAGTGTGTTGCCAGTCACTTTAGTGTGAAGCCGAAGTGAGTTCTACTAACTGGAAGATGAGGTGGCTTCGAGCGCTTTTTCGACACTGGAACTAGGTGAGCTCACTGCGGAAGAGTCCAGAAACTTCTTCAGGTCATTTTCAAGTTTGCGACGATTTTCTTCTTCAAGCTCGGTGAACTCGAATGGTTGCAGACAGCCTTGCGTAGCCCACATCGGAAACATCATTACAGCCTTGCTCCGCACCGTGCAATTCCCAACATGAAACATCACCTCAACCTTGATTCCCTCGTCAAGCGGTTTCTCCATATGCAACAACCCTCCAGTAATGGAAAGTTGATGAAGCCGGGCCCGAACTTGCCGGCCGCTTTCTAGACGGACGAGCGCCAACACAGTTCCTGCCAGTTTCACCCGTGGGGCGCGCCTTCCGTTATCTGCTTGGCGAGACATCGGTTCGTTCTTAACTATGACATTTGACGCCCGGTGGCACGAGATTACGAAAGATCGACGTTAACGGATGGCGCCTGGTGATCCTGATTCGTCTTTTATTCGCCACAAAAGGCTCAGGAGTAAGTGCGAACGGATTACTGGCGTCACTTTACGCACGCGTTGCACCACCGTAAGCTGCGATCTTATGGCGCTCAATGCCCTGCTAATGTGCCGGGAGCAACAGTCTCTGAAAATGCTGGCGACGGCTCTGGACGAATTTGAAATCGAGCAAGAAATATGCTCCTCCGCACACGAGACCATCGAACTGATAACACAGGGGCGCTACTCTGCGCTGGTCCTCGACTTTGACCTACCAAGCGCCGCGCTCGTGGCGCGAATGGCGCGAATTACGCCGTCACGTCGAAGGCCGGTGATTTTCGCGATGATCGGCGCGTCAACCGCTATCGCGGGAACATTTCAAGCCGGGGCGAATTTCGTTCTCTACAAACCGCTGGTATTCGAGCAGCTTGTACGTTCGTTCCGCGCTGGCCGGGGTTTCATGCAGCCGGACCGCCGCCAATCCTCGCGACAGAAGCTAGAGGCGCTGGTCTACCTGCAGTTCGGCATTGCCGCCTTGCCGGCGATGGTGCTGGATCTCAATGAGCAGGGGATGTCGCTACAGGTGCCAGAACCGCTGCCGCCGGTTCAGAGCGTGCCGTTCCGTTTCGTATTGCCTGGCAGCTCAAGCATGGTGGAAGGAACCGGCGACGTGATTTGGGCGGATGATTGCGGGCGCATGGGCATGCTTTTCTCTCAGCTCGCGCCGGCCTCACGAAAGCAACTGCAAAACTGGCTTGGCAAACGACGCTCCAAGAAACGGAGCAGTACCCGCACCGCCGCGCCAGCCGAACGAACCCACCGCACCCAGTCGGCTTCGCACTGATCAACATTTCTGAGTGTGACACCTGAGAAACGGGCGGATTGTAACCGCAGCTACATGCTAGACTCGTCTCTCCTGATAGAGCGCGTATGTCCGAACTGGCAATGCTTTCTGCGGTTTCGATGGCTGAGCAAATTCGCCAGAAAAAACTATCTCCAGTCGAATTAGTCGAAGCGCATCTGCAGCGGATTGAACGACTGAATCCTGAACTGAAGGTATTCGTTCAAGTGGACACGGAAGGCGCTCGTCGCCAGGCCCACGCGGCTGAGATTGCGGTGTCCCGCAAGCAAAACCTCGGTCCCCTGCACGGTGTGCCAGTGACCATCAAGAGTTCCATTGAAGTAGCAGGATTGCGTTGTGAAGCGGGTACAAAATTGCGCGCCGGTTACGTCGCTCAGCAGGACGCGCCACTGGTCTCGCGACTGCGCCACGCGGGCGCAATTATTCTCGGGACAACAAATTGTGCTGAACTGCTCATGGCCTGGGAGACCGACAATCTTCTCTACGGCCGCACTAACAATCCTTGGGATTTATCGCGAACGCCTGGCGGCTCGAGCGGTGGGGAGGCCGCAGCCATCGCTTCTGGATGTTCCGCAGGTGGCGTCGGCAGTGATGGTGGAGGATCGATTCGTGTGCCCGCACACTTCAGCGGAATATGCGGACTCAAGCCCACACCTGGCCGTGTCCCGGCGACCGGACATTTCCCGAAGTCCGTCGGACCATCCGGGCTCATCGGTGTAGTGGGACCGATGGCGCGAACCGTGTCTGATTTGAAGGTTCTGTTCGAAACCATGCAGGGCGCCGATGAGGGTGATCCCTCGGCCGCACCCGTGCCGGTGCGTTGGCCAGGGAAGAATGGACTGAAGAGGGTCCGGATCGGATATTTCGAGGATGACGACCGCACTCCTGTGACTCCGGAAACGCGAGCGGCCGTGCGGGCGGCTGCGAACGCTTTGCGGTGCGCCGGATTTCAGGTCGAGTGTTTTCGTCCGGAGGGACTCGAATTGGCGCGGCAACTGTGGTGGAAGTTTTTTGGAATCGCCGGCGGAATGCTCCTAGGTCCGCTAATAGGGGGACATGAATCCGATCTCAGCCCGACTCTCAAAGAGTTTGCCGGCTGGGTTGCTGCAGAACGCCCACATACTGGCGCGTCGTTGCTCGATGCTTGGATCCAGCGTGACGAGGTGCGAGGGCGCGTCTTGGCCCAGATGCGAGAGTACCCCGTGCTCCTGTGTCCAGTGGCTTCCATTCCCGCCTTCAAGCACGGCGAGCGCAGCTGGAAGATCGATGGCCAAACCGTGCAATACCTCGACGCTTGGAGCTACACCGAGTGGTTCAATCTATTGGGAATGCCGGCTGCGGTAGTGCCGGTAGGAAGGTCATCGGAAGGACTGCCAATCGGAGTGCAAATCATTACGCGCCCCTGGGAAGAAGAATTGGCATTGGCTGTTGCCGCTATCATCGATGAGGAATGTGGTGGATGGCAGAGGCCGCCCATCAATTAGGGTCGCCGCAACTTCTCTCAACTGCTCCTAGTGGTTTTATACTATTTCCGTAATTCCCTGACATAGATAGCTTTTGTGGACGTACGAGTTCTCTCTAGGCTCGGCCATGTAAACGATGGCTTGATGCTGCATCTGCGATGCTACCGATCTCTGAAGGTTCCGCCAGCCGTCACGTACTTCCGGGGCTACTCGTCTTTCTCTTCATTTCCGCGGCCTATCTTTATACGTTTCCCCAGCCAAATGTTTTCTATGCCGTAATCGTTCTGCTGCATGCCGTCACAGGAGTTGTCGCCTCGGTCATGCTCGCTGTTGCGCTGTATGGGCTGCTCCGAAACGGAAACTTGGCCACGCGCATAGGCTGGTTGCTGATAGGCGGCGGAGCAATTTCAGGGCTGATCCTGATTAAGATCGGAACGCCTCGGGCGGAATGGAACTGGCTCTATTTTCATATTTTGGTGTCCTTGGCAGGTGTGGGCAATCTGTTTGCGGAATGGGCGGGGAAGAGGGGTTGGCTGGCCCCGGGGGCCGGTCTCGCGATCGGACGCATTGCAATCTGCCTGCTCGCGCTGGCTGGGCTTGGCTATTGTGCTCACTACGTACGGGAATCACGCTGGCAGAAGCATGCGCGGATTGAGAACCCTCTAATGCCGCCGGCCACGATGAACGAAGAGGGCGACGGTCCCAGCGGTCCGTTTTTTCCCAGCTCCGCCCAGGTTTATGGTGGACAGAAAATCCCCAGCAAATTCTTCATGGAGTCGGAATCTTGCAAGCGTTGTCATGAAGACGTCTACAACCAGTGGTTCAGCTCGGCGCACCATTTTTCGTCGTTCAATAATCAGTGGTACCGCAAGAGCATCGAGTATATGCAGGACACGATTGGTACTGGGCCCTCAAAATGGTGCGGAGGCTGTCACGATCCGGCCGTGCTCTACAGCGGATTGATGGACACTCCCATCAAGCAGATTGTGCATCGTCCCGAGTCGCAAGCCGGACTAGGCTGCATGATGTGCCATTCCATCGCCGACGTGAAGAGCACGATGGGTCAGGGTGATTTCTATCTCGAATATCCCAAGCTGCACGAGTTGGCGGCCACCCAGAATCCAGTAGCGCGAGCATTGCACGATTTTCTGGTGAAGCTTAATCCCGAACCGCACCGGCGTGTGTTTCTGAAACCATTCATGCGCGAACAGACTGCGGAGTTTTGCTCAAGCTGCCACAAAGTTCACCTTGATGTTCCAGTGAACCATTACCGCTGGTTCCGCGGCTTCAACGAATACGACAACTGGCAGGCCAGCGGAGTCTCCGGACAGGGCGCGCGCTCTTTTTACTATCCCCCCAAACCAGCGCAGTGCGCCGATTGTCACATGCCGCTGACGCCTTCCGGGGATTTCGGCAATATTAATGGTGTCGTGCACTCACATCGCTTTCCCGGCGCCAACACCGCCTTGCCCACAGCAAACGAAGATGCTGAACAGCTCAGAATTACGGAAGACTTTTTGAAGAACAAGGATTTGACTGTCGATATATTCGCGCTCTCCCCGGCGCGGGCCGAACCGAAAACAGGCGCGGTCAGCCAATCTGAACTCTCCACCACCTTCGCTGTCGGCGAGGAGGCGGAGGCTAAGATTACTCCGGCGGTGGAAGCGGAGGTGTCTCCTGTTACGGCGCCTTTAAACCGTGTACAGCCCATACTTCGACGCGGCGACACCGTGCGTCTGGATGTCGTGGTTCGCACAAAGAAGGTTGGGCACTTTTTCCCCGGCGGAACGGTCGACGCCTACGACACCTGGCTAGAGCTCAAGGGCACGGACGACAAGGGCCAAACCGTTTTCTGGAGCGGAATGGTAGAAGACAACGGCAAAGGTCCGGTGGAAAAAAGTGCGCACTTCTACCGCTCACTACAAGTGGATGCGCACGGCAATCGGATCAACAAGCGCAATGCCTGGGCCACACGTGCCGTGGTTTACGTGCATCTGATTCCACCAGGCGCCGCGGACACGGTTCACTATCGGGTACATATTCCAGAGAACGCTGGGGACAAGGTCACCCTGCACGCGCGCCTGTGCTATCGCAAGTTCGCTTGGTGGAATACGCAATTCTCATTCGCCGGCATTCCTGATTCGAGCCAGCCCCAGGCAGTCACGCCGGATTATGACGACAGAAAGTTCTCATTCATCGCACCCCTCACGGGCGTATCGGCTAAACGTGATCAGATCCCTGATCTTCCCATTGTTGCCCTTGCGGAAGACGAAGTTACGTTAAACGTCGCCGGCCATAATGCGGGCGAGCCGCCGCCCAAAGTGATTCTTCAGGCTGATGATTGGCAACGATGGAACGACTACGGGATCGGACTCTTTCTGCAGGGCGATTTGAAGGGGGCAGCAGTCGCCTTCCAAAAGGTAACGGAAATCGATCCTAAGAATCCAGATGGCTGGGTTAATCTCGGCCGTGCAGCCGTGCAAGAAGGTGATATGGATCGAGCCCGTGCAGTCCTGGAAAAGGCATTGACTCTGAGTCCAGATTTGGCTCGCGCCCATTTTTTCTACGCCAAAGTCCTCCGCAGCGACGGCAACTATGAGGGTGCTGCCGATCATCTGCGAAAAGTCCTGGCACAGTATCCCAGGGACCGGGTTGCGCTCAATGACCTCGGGCGAATCCTCTTCCTACAACGCAAATATGCTGACGCAGTGAAGGTACTGCAATCCGTGCTAGCGGTTGATCCTGAAGACTTGCAAGCACACTACAATTTGATGCTCTGCCATAACGGGTTGGGAAATGAAAAGCAGGCTCACGAACACCAGGTCCGCTATTTGCGTTTCAAGGCCGATGAGGCTTCGCAGGCTATCACCGGGCCTTTCCGGCAACTCAATCCCGAGGACAACAACGAGCGCCAGGCGATTCACGAACATGTCTCCGTGCCGTTGCCCGGGTTGCAAACGAAGGCAACTGTTGTTAAAGCAGCTACGGTAGCCGTTAGGGCGTCCAAATGATGCGCAAGGTTCTTGCATCCCTGTCCATCCTCGTCCTTGCGGCTGTGTCCGCCGCGGCTCAACACATTCAGTTCCGCGATATCACTGTTCAAGCTGGAATTCATTTCGTCCACAACAATGGTGCGTTCGGAAAGAAATATCTTCCGGAGACTATGGGTCCGGGCTGCGCCTTTATCGACTACGACAACGACGGCTGGCCTGATATTCTGTTAGTGAACGGTGAAAATTGGCCCGGCCATCAGGGCCCGATGTCCACTCTCAAGCTTTATCACAACAACCATAATGGCACTTTCACGGATGTGACGAGCAAAGCCGGCCTCGCAGTCCCCATGTTCGGGATGGGGGTTGCCGTGGGCGATTACGACAACGACGGTTTCGACGATATCTTCATCACCGCGCTTGGCCAGAGCCATCTTTTTCACAACAATGGCAACGGAACGTTTACTGATGTGACCAAGTCTGCCGGCTTGTGGGGGCCGAATGAATTCTCCACCGGCGCTGCCTGGGTGGATTACGATCGCGACGGCAAACTCGACCTGGTCGTCGCCAACTATGTTCAGTGGTCTGTCCCGGGGGATCTCTATTGCACGCTGGACGGCGCGCACAAATCCTATTGCACGCCGGAGTCCTACAAAGGGTCATCGGCGCGGCTATGGCACAACCTGGGCGGTGGCAAGTTCGAAGATGCTACGCAGAAAGCCAACTTCTACGATCCTACTTCCAAGAGCCTGGGCGTAGCAGTTCTCGACTACAACGGCGACGGTTGGCCCGATATCCTGCTGGCCAACGACACGCAGCCGAACAAACTGTATCTCAACAAGCGAGACGGAACGTTCGAAGAGAAGGCCGTCTCTGCAGGAATTGCTTTCAGTGAAGACGGCGTAGCCCGCGCCGGCATGGGTGTTGATGCAGCGGATTACGACCGCTCCGGCCATCCCAGTATTATCATCACCAATTTCGCCAACCAGATGCTCTCGCTTTATCACAACGAAGGCAACGGGCTCTTCGTCGACGAGGCGCCTCGCTCGGATGTAGGGCGCGCCACCCTCGTGACTCTCGGCTTCGGATGTTTCTTCTTTGACTATGATAATGACGGTTGGCCTGACATCTTTGTGGCCGACGGACACATCGAGGACCAGATCGAACGTGTGCAGAAACGTGTCAGTTATGCCGAACCGCCCCATTTGTTCCGCAATCTGGGTGGCGGTAAGTTTCAGGAGGTTACGGAATCTCTAGGCGCGGCATTTGCGCGTCCGAAAGTCGCGCGCGGGGCGGCTTACGCTGATATCGACAATGACGGTGCGCTAGATATATTGGTCAGCACCAACGGCGGTCGCGCGTACTTGTTTCATAACGAAGGTGCAACTAACCATAGCTTGCGCATAAAACTGCTGGGGACAAGATCCAACCGTGACGGCATCGGCGCTGTTGTTCGTGTGGGCAACGCCAAAGATCAACAATGGCAGATGCTGCGCAGCGGTTCGAGTTACCTGTCTCAGAGTGAATTAGTGCTGACCTTCGGACTCGGCAACCAGCCCAAGGCGGATTCACTCGAAGTGCAATGGCCGAGTGGTCAAGTTGACAAGCTGTCGAACATAAACGCCGATCAGACTGTTACTATCCAGGAGGCAAAGGGCATTGTCACTTCGCGGCTGTACGACAAGCCGGCAACCGGACACATGCAACGGACAACTGGGAAGGGCACGGCTTCAGTCGTGCCGAAGAAGGCTTCTTAAAAGAAGGGGCTTGAGCCCCTGAGGGCAGGGCTCTCGCGTTCATGAGATCCATTTCCGCCGTTTTCGCTTCAGTTGTGTTGCTGTTTACATTTGGCATCTTGGCTGCTGCTCCACAAAATTCCTCGAGTCCAAGTCCCACCAGCGACGCTGCCCGACTCAACAATCTTGGCGCCGCCTACATGAATCAGCAGCTCTTCGAGAAAGGTCTCAAAGCCTTTCAAGATGCCGCTGCGCTCGACCCTAATCTACAGATCGCCAAGTTGAACCAGGGCATTGCGCTGCTTAACCTGGCACGCATCGAGCCCGCGAAACAACTTCTTGAAGACGCGGTCAAACGCAATCCAAACGACGCTCACGCGTGGTTCAACCTCGGGCTGCTGTATAAAAATTCCGACAACGCACAAGGCGCCGTGGATGCTTTCCACCGGGTCATCGCAATAGACCCCAACGACGCTGACACCTGGTACTTCCTCGGCGCGACCTACAGCCAGCTCAAGCAATATCCGCAGGCGATCGACGCTTTCCAGCACGCCCTCAAACTGAATCCTTTGCACGCCTCGGCTCAATTCGGTATCTCGCGCGCTTACCAACAGTCGGGCGACACCACACACGCCCGCGAACATTTGCAACTGTTCCAGCACATCACCCAGAACAAACTGGGCTCGCCCATCGGGTTGGCTTACGGCGAGCAGGGCCAATACTCGCGGGCCGAGGAATCGTCGCGCGCGCCAACGAAAGTCCCGGCGCAGATTCCGGTGAAATTTGTGGACGTGACGGAGCAGGTCGGACTGCTGACAAAACCCTCAGCCGCCACCGCAAACGATTTGGCTTCGTATCTTGGTCCTGGGACATGCTTTTTGGACTATGACAGCGACGGCCGCCTGGATATTTTTCTTCCCGACAATGGTCCGCAGGGTGGCATGGTGCTTTATCACAACCTGGGAAACGGCATGTTTGAAGACGTCACAAAGCACGCTGGACTCGACCCCAAGCTGCATGCAATCAGCTGCACCGCAGGCGATTATGACAATGATGGCGCAGCCGATCTCGCTGTGAGTTTCAAGAACCGGGTACTTTTGCTGCACAACGAAAAGAACGGTACATTTAAAGACGTCACCGAAGCCGCTGGTATCCGAAGCGCTGTCGCCACTGATCCCAACCTCCCCGCTTTCAATGCCGGCCTCACGTTTATTGATTACGACCACGACGGCGATTTGGACTTGTACATTAGCCGTTACAGCGCTGGCCAAGATTTTGATCCACGCCTACCGCACACGGGAGGAATCGCTGGCAGCGTAGCCGGCCGCTACAACACTATGTGGCGGAACAACGGAAATGGCAGCTTTACCGACGTTACAGGAGACACTGGACTCGATGAAATGAGCCTCACGTCTGTAGGGACGGACTATAACAATGATCGCGCCGTCGATGTCGTCCTAAGCAGTCGGACAGTGTTCGCAAATCCACGCGAAGGGAAGTTCGTACATCGCGAAGTCTGGCCGTCGGAGATGCCGGGGGCAGCAGTCGGCATCGCCGTCCTCGATTTCAACCACGACGGCTGGATGGATCTCGCCTTCACACATTGGGGGGTGCCGGGACTCACGCTCTGGCGCAACAATCAGGGCAAGAGTTTCGAACAGGTTGAGCTTCCGAAAACCGACTGGGTTCGTGCTTTTGGTGTCGCCGCTATCGACTACGACAACGACGGTTGGGTTGACCTTGTCGCCGTCGGCGAGACTGCTGATGGTAAGGGAGAAGTGAAGCTGTTCCGCAATCTCGGCCCGGATGGTTTCAAAGACGTCACAGCCGACGTCGGACTCGACAAGATCAGCCTGAAGGACCCGCGTGCCATCATCGTCGGAGACTATGACAACGATGGCGCCACTGACCTGCTCATCACCCAGAACCGTGGCCCCGCCGTCCTGCTGAAAAACGAGGGAGGCAACAAAAACCACTGGCTACGCCTGGCACTGAGAGGTCTGAACGATAACAAGAGCGCCATCGGAACCAAGGTGGAAGTCTTCTCTGACGGCATCCGCCAGAAATTTGAGATCTACGGCTCATCCGGATATCTCGGCCAGAATTCGCTGTACCTCACCGTCGGCCTCGGCCAAGCGAAGGAAGCCGACGTCGTCCGCATGCTCTGGCCCACTGGAGTCCTTCAGGATGAAGTTGAAGTAGCAGTCGACCGCGAACACTCCTACACCGAACTGGACCGCCGCGGCAGCTCCTGCCCCACCCTATTCGTGTGGGATGGTCATCGCTATGCACTGGTCGGCGACATGCTCGGAGCCGGAGTCGTTGGTCATTGGATTGGGCCCGCACAGCGCAATATTCCGCGTCCTACTGAATACATCAAGGTAGATCGCCAGACGCTGCGCGAGAAGAACGGCAAGCTGAGTCTTCGCTTCATGGAGCCTCTGGAAGAAGTCGTGTATCTCGACCAGGTGCGTCTGTTTGCGGTGGATCATCCAGCCACGTTCGATGTCTATCCCAACGAATACTTCGCTTCCAGCCCGCCGTACCCGGCGTTCAAAGTGATCGCCAGCCGCAACCCGCACCCGCCCGCCAGCGCACGGGACGACCGTGGGCATGACGTTCTTCCCGATCTTCTGGCTCATCGATATTTCGGCGAGTTCGAATTACTTCCATTTCACGGCTTCACCAAGCTGCACACCCTCGAACTCGATCTTGGCGAACCGTATCGTGGCGGCCCGCTCTGGTTACTGCTTCACGGTGAAATCGAGTACTTCACCGCGACTAGCATGTTCGCGGCGTATCAGGCCGGGGTCGAGGGCGTCCCACCCTACGTAGAAGCGCAAGACGCGAATGGTAAGTGGACGCGAGTGGTCGACGACATGGGCTTCCCAGCTGGCGGCGCGCGTACTATGACCGCGGACCTGACAGACAAATTGCCGCAGGGCACGCAGCGTATCCGCATCTCGACCAATCTGCAGATTTATTGGGACAGTATTCTGATCAGCCGCACTGAGCACGACCAGAATGTCCGGCTCACGGCAGTTCCGCTAGCTCGTGCTGATCTGCGCTTTCACGGGTTTCCGCTAAAGATCGAAAATCAGCCGCCAGGTAACGTCCGCTACGTTTACGAAAAGGCGAGCGCCACCGGGCCGTACACAAGACCCGTTGGCACTTACACGCGCTATGGCGACGTCCGGCCGCTGCTAACTGCTTCTGATGATCGTTTTGTTGTGTTTGGATCAGGTGATGAAGTTGCGCTCGACTTTGACCCTTCGAAGCTTCCTGCCTTGCCCCAGGGATGGGTCCGCGATTACTTCTTCCAGGCCGCTGGATACGAGAAAGACATGGATTTCTATGCCGCCGAAGGCAGCACCGTCGATCCTCTGCCCTTCCACAACATGGGCACCTATCCCTATCCTGTGGGAAAATCATTTCCGCTGGATGATGTGCACCTCAACTACACGCTCGACTACAACACGCGCCATATCTCAGGAAATGAGCCGAGGGGATACCGGTTCGACTACGGGCCAGCAAAATAATCTGACGCCATTTACTTACGAAATCGTTTTAGTATTGACATTCCCCGCTCCAGCATAATCCAATACGCGACAATGGCAACCAGTCAGCCGGGAACTGCCTCCGCTGCTCCTCGCCTTCGACGTTCACTTACGCTTTGGGACCTGATCTTCTACGGCATCATTGTCATTCAGCCGGTTGCACCCTTGTCTGTGTTTGGCGTGCTCAGCGATCGCGGCCGCGGGCATGTCGTCACCACGGTCCTGATCGCTATGGTGGCGATGCTGTTCACCGCGATCAGCTACGGTCGGATGGCGCGTGCCTATCCTAGCGCGGGTTCGGCTTTCACCTATGTGGGTCAGGAGATCAATCCAGCGCTAGGTTATGTGACGGGGTGGAGCATGGTGATGGATTACATGCTGAATCCGATGATCTGTACAGTATGGTGCAGTCAGCAAGCCCACGTGTTTGCTCCCGGCGTTCCGTACAGCATTTGGGCCATCTTCTTTGCGTTGGTGTTCACCCTTCTTAACATTCAGGGAGTAAAGACGTCGGCGCGCGTTAACACGGGGTTGGCAGCCGGCATGGGAGTGGTGATTGCAATTTTCTTTGTCGCCGCGGCGCGATACGTCTTTGGACACCCCCACGGCGACGCTGGTTTCCTCACTCGCCCTTTCTACGATCCGCAGATGTGGAACACGAAAGCCGTGCTGGGCGGCACTTCCATCGCTGTGCTCACCTATATTGGTTTTGATGGCATTTCAACTCTCTCGGAGGAAGCCGAGAACCCGCGGCGCAACATTTTGCTGGCTACCGTGCTTACTTGCCTGGTGATCGGCATTCTTTCCGCGATCGAAGTGTATGCCGCGCAATTGATATGGCCGGCTGCTGAGCCATTCCCCAACGTCGACGCTGCGTTTACCTTCGTCGCTGCGCGTGCCTGGCAGCCCTTGCTTGTGATCGTCGGATTCACGCTGCTGGTGGCGAATTTCGGATCCGGCATGGGATCGCAATTAGGCGCGGCCCGCTTGTTGTATGGCATGGGACGCAGCAACGCATTGCCCAAATCGTTCTTCGGAGCCGTCGATCCCAAGCGGCACGTGCCTCGCAATAATGTGGTTTTTGTGGGAGTTATGGCCCTGGGTGCTGCGCTGCTAGTCAACTATGGGTTATTCAGTTATGGCTTGGGCGCGGAGATGTTGAACTTCGGAGCGCTGATCGCGTTCATGGGCGTCAATGCCGCGGCGTTCGTGCGCTACTATCTCCGCAATGAAGAGAAGAAACTGACCAATCTGATTCCGCCGATTGCAGGATTCCTGATCTGCCTGCTGCTCTGGCTGAACCTGAGCCGCCCCGCCAAAATCGCGGGCACGGTCTGGATGGTGGTCGGCATCGCCTTCGGGGCTTGGAAGACGCGCGGTTTCCAGGGAAATCTTGTAGATTTCGAGCTCCCACCGGAAGAAAGTTAATAATTTCGGTATTGCAGGACATGTTCGGCCCTGATCAGGAGGAACTATGCTGAGATCGCTAGTACTTGGGAGCATCCTGGGCGGGTTGGTGGCTTTTGTGTGGAGCAGCGTTTCGTGGGAACTACTGGGATGGCACGAGAAGACGCTGGTTAGCTTTCAGAATGACGACGAGGTATCCGCCCTAATCGCCTCGCACGCCCCAAAAGACGGAACCTACATTCTGCCCGGCATGCCGCCGACCGAAGGCATGACTGCGGAACAGCAGAAAGCGGCGAAAGCAGCACTGATGGAGAGGATGCAAAAGGGGCCCATTATGATTGCGGCGGTACGGCGCGGCGGATTTGGCTCATTCGCCCGGGGCCTAATTATTCAAGTTTTGAGCCTGATGGTGGCGGCATTCCTGCTCACGTGGCTCCTGCTGCAGACGAGCGGCTTGAGTTACCGCAAACGAGTGATGTTTATCGCGATTACAGGGCTGGCGGCAAGTGTGATCGTCGATCTTCCGAACTGGAATTGGTGGGGCTTTTCTGGCGTCTACACGGCGGTGAACCTTATTGATGTCACCATCACGTGGCTGCTTGCCGGGCTGGTCATCGCAAAGGTTGCCAAGCCACGAACGAATTAGGCCTGGAGCTAAAGAGGAATCGACGGCTCCAACGAGGCCTGCCTCGCTAACAGGCCGCTGCAGCCAATACCGGCGCTGGCGCCACCTGATCAGCCTGACTTTTAGTTTATAATCGTGGGTTCCGCTACCTACTTCGGAGTTGCGAAAAGATGATTCGATTTCTGCAAACCCCTGGCCCGACAAAAAAGATTGTTCTCGGGGGCCTGTTGTTAATCATTTGTGCCGCCATGGTGATCACGCTGGTTCCTGGTGGCGTTGGTTCCAGCTTCGGTCTCGGCGCCCCTGGGCAAGGGGTGGTCGCCAAAGTGGCAGGCGCGGACGTGACCACGCTCGAAGTGGAACGCGAAGCTAAACAAATGTTGCAGCAGCAATTCCCTCGGGGTGGTGCTCAGACCTCGATGTTGCTTCCGTTCTTCGCGCAGCGGGCTGCAGACACGCTAATTAATC
>Ga0210384_10003650_pt1 | contig 17693 bp, 12 predicted proteins | sample IncBWH2MmetaG_FD_160574 | JGI IMG/M metagenome (GOLD analysis project Ga0210384, IMG submission 160574) | Forest soil microbial communities from Barre Woods Harvard Forest LTER site, Petersham, Massachusetts, United States - Inc-BW-H-2-M | ecosystem: Environmental > Terrestrial > Soil >...
CGCCAACAGCGTTTATGCCTTCATGGCGGCGTACCGGCAATCCCACGACCCGCGATTCAAGCGGGCCGCCGATCAAGGTTTGGTATTTATCTCCTCTACGAAACCCGAAACCACGCAAGACAAGGTCTTCTTAATCCTGGGATTATCGAAATACGGCACTCCGCTGCAGCGAAAACTGGTGCCCGGAGTCGTGGATCAGCTCAAGAAAGAACAACACCCGGACGGCGGATGGGGTGAGCGCACCGACATGCAGGCTAACGCATACGCGACCGGCCAGGTGCTCTACGCATTCAAGCAGGCGGGCGAGAGCGTTGAAACGCCCGAATTCGAACATGCTGTGCAGTTTCTGCTTGCCAAGCAAAAAGATACGGGCGCGTGGCCTTCCATGAACTCGCAAAGCGGCCGGCCTTCGGAGTTCGCACCCACCATGTGGACTGTCATAGGGTTGGCCGGTTCGTTCCGCCAGGCGAAGACTACGGAGATCACACAGGAAGCCGACCGAATCCGTATCAGCATGCAGGGAGCGATCCTGTTCGACTTTGACAAATACGATTTGAAGCCGGAAGCCGAGGCCGTGTTGGAGCAGATTAAATCGAGCATCATCGACCAGCATCCCAATGCCAAGCTGGTGGTGGAAGGCCACACCGACGACCGCGGATCGGTTGAATACAACCTGAAACTCTCTCAACGGCGGGCCGAGTCGGTGGCCGACTGGCTGGCAAAACACGGCGTGGATGCTTCCAGGCTGCAATCGAAAGGCGATGGCAAAGCTAACCCCAAGTATCCGAATGACACGGAAGAGAACCGCTCAAGGAACCGCAGAGTAGAAATCTCGGTGCTCACCGGCACGAGTCATTGATTCTGCATGTCACTCGATTGGACTCAGGGAAATTTATACGAAGGTCTGCGCTGCTTCCACTCCGGAGCTTTCTTCGAAGCTCACGAACACTGGGAATTAGTGTGGCTCAAGGCGCAAGAACCGGAAAAGACTTTCTTGCAGGGGTTGATTCAGGTCACTGCTTCCTTCCACCATTTTCAGCGTGGCAACTGCGCGGGAACTATTTCGCTGCTGCGATCGGCTATGCGCCGCCTGGAGGGATATCCAGAGGCCTTTGCCGGCATTGCGGTTGCGCCGCTGCGCGCGGCGGTCGGCTTGTGGCTTGAGGCCCTCGAAGCCGTTCCGCCGTCTTCCCCGCCGCCCTTCCCACAACTCCAACTGACGCCGGAAGGATCACTTTCCTAGAAGGATGCAGAAAGGGGCACAGCTAACGCCGCGCCCCTCCGAAAAGATCGAACTAAATTGAGTTTTTCGCGAGCTCCTGGAGCTCTATCTCTCAATCCTCGTCGTTATCTCTGTGTCTATGTTTATCTTTATCATGATCATGTTTATGTCGATCTCTATCTCCTCCGTCCCCTTCGCCGTCTCCCTCAATGTGGGTCGGATCGTTGGCGATGTGGGTGTTGGGATCTCCGCCACCGGAGACTGTGGCCGAGTTGATAACGTTGGCCCGGATGTTCTTAGGCACATGTACCTTCAGCGTAATGGGCGGGTAGCTTGCTCCCGGAGCCAGGACATCGCTGCGCGTACAGGTCAGCGTGCCCAGGTTGCAGGTCCAGCCCGTGCCGCTTAGAGCAATCGGCACCAGCGTGTGTGGCACACTGGGCAGGGTATCGGTGACCGTTACGGTACCGGTGGTTGGCCCCGCAGTCGCGAGGTTGCTCACGGTAATGGTGTATTCGCCGGTGTCGTCGCGCTCGAAGTCATCCTCATGCGTCTTGGTGATGGTAAGAGAGGCATTGTTCACAACGAGGTTCGCAGTAGCGGTGTTGCCGGTTCCCCCATTGTCGGAGCTTACTGCGCCCGTAATGTTGGTGTAGTTGCCCACGACCGCACCGGTGACCGTCACGTTGAACACGCATTGGCTGTTGCTAGCGATCGTCGCTCCCGACAAGACAATCGAAGTCGGCGCTGTGGTGGTCAAGGTTCCGCCACACACCGCGGCAGAGGAGCTACCCACCGTCAGTCCTGCAGGCAGCGTGTCAGAGAACGCGACTCCGGTTTCTGCCACTGGGTTGACTGCGGGGTTGGTGATGGTAAACGTCAGGGTGGTGGTGGTAGTAGGCGCGATGAGCGTCGGATTAAATGCCTTGCTGATCGAGGGTGGCAGAACTACCACGATGCTGGCCGAGGCCGTCCCACCGGTGATTCCAATGAAGTTGCCCGAGCCATCGTCGTAGCTTGCGTTGATGTTGCCGGTGGTATTGATCTTGACGCCGGAGCTGGCACCCATTACATCAACTGACAGCGTGCAGCTCGAGGAGACCGGCAGACTCAATGCCACGACGCTGATGTCATTGCTGCCCGGATTGGCCACGACGTCCGCACTGGCCAGGCAACTGCCCGCCACATTGTTAGGCGAAGCCACCACCAGCCCGCTGGGCAGCACGTCATCAAACGATGTGTTGACCAGTGCGGTGGTCGCGTTCGGGTTGGCAGCAGTAAAGACCAGCGAGGTGGTTCCGTTCACCGGAATGCTGGCGGCTGTGAAGGCCTTGGCCAATGTCGGCGGCACAACGATCGGCGCTGTGTTCACGGTCAAAGTTGCCGTATTGCTGGTTGCGCCGGCTCCGCTCTCAAAGGCGGAGATCGGTCCGGTGATATTGTTAAATACCCCGGCGGCAGTTGCCTGCACCCTCACAGAAATAAAGCATGCCCCGGTGGCAGTACTCATCGGTGACAGCGCAGACCTGGATGAAACGTTGGATGCAAACCTGGATGCTCCACGCCGTCGTCCAGTAGTTGACGGTAGCCACGCCGGTGGAGGCTTTAACCCCACAGAAGGCGCCACGATGCCTCCGGTCAGGCTGATGGAAGAAGAACCCGGCATAGCCGTAACCGTGCCGCCGCAATCGCTACTCAGCAGGTTGGGCGATGCCACCACTACGTTCGCAGGCAAGGTGTCAGTAAACTGAATCGCGGTTAGCGTCACGGGGCTCGGATCGCTGTTCGGATTGGTAATGGTGAAACTCAATGTTGACGTTCCATTCACCTGAATGGTATCGGGCAAGAAGAGCTTACTGATGGATGGCGCCAGACCTGTAACGCCAGCTTGAATGTTAGCCGTTGCAGTTGCGCCGTCAACAGTTGCCGTTGCCGTGTCGGTTCCCGTCGCGGTGGCAGTAAATGTAGCCGAGGCGGCGCCTGAGGCTTGAATGGTCGCGTCTGCGCCAGAGATAGTCCCGCCCGTGGCGCCAAATGTAACAGGTAATCCGACCACCGCAGTTAGATTGGCGGCTGCAATTGGACCGCCCAGAGTGTCTGTCAGGAAACTGGCAGTTAGTCCTGTCGAACCCAGTGCCGGAATGCTCACAGAGCCCGGTGTAATCGTCAGTGTCAGAGACGGCGCTGTCGTCAAGAAACCGCCTATGGCATCATTGATTTGCGGCCCGGCGAGATTAGCCCACCAGTTTTCTGTGAAATCTTCGTTTCCTCCCAATGTGAAAACAGTGTTCCCATTCGACGCGGTGGCCGTGGTGTTGTTTACAAACCTGTTGAATTGGGCAGTAACCGTCCCATTAATAACAGTGATAGCGCCGCCATGTCCGGAGGGGTCAGTATCCTGGTTGCCGACAAACGTGCTCTGCATTATGGTCGCTGAATCAGTCCCAATATCAATGCCGAGCGCTCCGCCGCCCGTGGTTGAAGCTCCTCCACTGACCACCGTGTTCCCCGTAAAGGTAGAGTTGGAAATAGTGGTGGTAAATGGGGAGGCGCCGCCATTCAGTTGATCTGTGATGGCGCCACCCGCGCCGGAAGCCTGGTTATTCGAAAATGTGCTGTTTGAGACCACAAAAGACGTGCTGGTATCGGCGGTGGGGAGCATGGAAATAGCTCCGCCGTGGCTGGTGCCGGCGTTATTGTTGGTAAACGTGCTGCCGGTTACGCTCAGACTTCCGCCAACGCGCAGACTGATCGCGCCGCCCGGCGTATTGGTTGCCACGCCGGTAACTGCATTCGTATCGAACGTGCAGTTGGTTACCGTATAAGAGTTAGCCGACCCCCCGGTCAGGAAACCGCCGCCGCCTAAACCGCTGGCGTCTTGACCGCCCGTGATGGTTACGCCTGAAATGCTGAATGTGAAGTTGGCAGCGGAGGAGAAATTAATATCCATAACGCGATCAACAACAGTCTGCTGAATGATGGTTAAGCCCGCGCCTGCTCCGACGATGGTTGTTCCCGACGCATTCACATCAAGGTCGCCGTTCAGGTTACCCTGCTCAAGAGTTGTGGGGATGGTCAGTGGATAAGTGCCGGCGGGAACGTTAATCGTTGTGCCCGGATTGGCATTGGCAAAATCAATTGCGCCGCGCAGACTGCAGTCGTTGGGCGCCGCCGTGCAGGCCGAAGTGTGAGAATCATCGGTCCGATCCACGGTAATCGTTGTCGGAGACATACCTATCAGAGAGAGCGGGGCCGCCTGGCCCGATAGCAACACGATCAAATCGCGCGCGCCATTCACCTTTTTCGGCATTGCCAGAACTGCGGTCGGCTGGCCTTCCATATCCATCGAAATCTGCGCCAGGTCCGCTTGCGTCGCTACCGATAATTGACCGGCGGAATTGCCGGGGGCTGCCGTCAAACCAGAATCGAGTTGCTTTGCCAAAGACCATTGCACATCCGCGCTGGATTGCCACAGACCGGTGCCGACTCCTTGCGTTTCGGCCTGCTCTGCTCCATTGACCGCATTGCGTTTAAGGGCTGCCGCTTCTTCGGCGGTAAAGGGTCGCGTATCCAGATCGCTGCGCTGAAGCAAATGAACAGTTCCGTCTTCCGCCAAAAGTGCCATCGAGCGTTTGTTATCGCGATTCCAGGTGAATGATCCCAAAGTGAGCGAGCGAACATTGAATCCAACATTTATATGTTCTGCTCTGGAACCAGCGGTCTGGCCTCCTCCGTGAAGGATAACGACTTCGTTCCCGGCCGCAACCGCCAGGTCTAAAAACGCATCGTTATCTAAAGTATCGAATGCTAGTGAGGTGGCTTCAGCGTTTAGAGAGTACTTCATCGGCTGGCCGGCCAATCCGCCTGACGCGCCGTCGAAGATAAGGATCGCGGGGCCGTCCACACCTGTAACCCCGACAGCAACATCGGCTGCTCCGTGAGCTTGGTTGAATTCGCCGGCAGCCAGTGCTGTCACCTTTCCCGGTAAAGAGATGGCTTGTGCGGCGCCGAACCCTCCTCGACCATCACCAGCCAGAAGGTAAAGACCGCCGCCATGCGCTGCAGCCAAAATGTCTTTATTTCCATCGCGATTGAAGTCGCCGATAACCATAAAATCTGCCGCTTCGGGCAAATCCATGAGTCGAACGGCTGGGTCGAAGGAGACCGGCATCCGGCCCGACTGTACGGCCTGGTATACGGCCGGCGAACTTGGCGCAAAGGCGTCAATATTCCCCATATAGACGGCTATTACCCCGTGACCACCAGCGGCATAGCCCACAAGCAAATCCGGAGCACCATCGTTATTAAGGTCATCGGTTGCAAGGGAAAGCGCCTGGACCGAACTGGAATGAAGCGCGGCAACAGCCGTCGGGTCTCCCGTATACGTGGCCGGCAATTCTGACCCACCAAGCGGATGTAAGCCGTGGGTTGCAAATTTAACCAGGACGGGCAGAGCTCTGCGCGTTTTCACAGGTTCAGCTTTGGCGGCTTTCGTATGTGCTGCTGTACCGGGAAGATGCAGCGCGATAGGAAGGCCATAGCTTAACCCCATGATGATGCTGAGGAAAACGCTGATGCCCAAGACGACCAGCGCTGATTTGATCCTACGGCTGTGCTCTGTGGATGTTGATGTTAAGGAAAGCGCAAAACGGCCAGTCTTCTGCTTCGTGTTCATACACACGCTCCTGAGGGGGCAGCTTGGCCCCGACTTGTGATTCGGGCCTAGGCAGCAACGAGGTATTGCTTACGGGGGATTTAGGTACTCTGCCCTAAGGAGAGTGGTAAGTCAAGCTGAAAAAAATCAGGCAGGAATTTGGTCATTTACCTGATTTTCACATGAATGCTGCTGAAAACTTGAGACTCGAAAAACTGAAACTGTTCTTCGGTAGAAACTCCAGCCGCCACCAAGTGCTGGGTGGGCTGCAAGCGTACGTCGAGTAGCAGGTCTAAGATATAAGGTTGGCTGCGATCCATCTTTGCCCACTATTATGGATATCCCAAAGAACTTCGATATTTCTCCGATCGGCTATGTACACTCCACCCTCAAGAAGCGCTCCGGTGCTCCCCGTCAGGGATGGGAGGAGGGCGCGCCCGATGCACGGCTGGAAATCCATCCGGCTTTTGTCCAGGCCCTCGACGGCATCAAGCCTGGACAGGAAATTTGGATTCTCACGTGGCTCCATGAATCGCGGCGCTCGGTTCTCAAGGTGCACCCGCGAGGTGAGGTGCTGAACCCTATGATGGGGGTGTTTGCAACTCGCTCACCGGACCGGCCCAACCCGATAGGATTGCATCGTGCAAAGGTCCTGAGCATCGACGGGGACCGCTGGCTTCAGGTGCAGGGTCTGGAGGCAATCGACGGCACTCCGATCATTGATATCAAACCGGTTCTCGAACGCAGAGGCGATTTTTGAAGATCCGCTGCGGGCCTGGGGCTGGATGATAATTTACGTGGAGCTGACCTGGGGTTCATCGCAAGCAGACCGCCGCAATGATAGTTTTTCGAAGATGCATGAAAACCGCAGTTTACTGACGCGCGCTGTCGTTCGGCCGCAACGCGAAGACAAGAAGCAGCACCCCTCCGACAATCACAGCAGGAGCAAACACCGGCGCTCCCCGCCAATTTGGATAAGTGGTATGGCCCCTGAAGAGCGTGCTGATGCCTGTGCCGAGAAATATTGCCGCCATGATGAGCAGTCCGAGACGATGAAAGCGAGTTAGCTTTCGCTTGGGCTTATCGTGGCTATGTTCGCTTTTGCACCGGCGGCGATCAACTCTGCTCACGAAATCAGAGTACAGCAAAAAGGCAGGGAGATGCCACAAACCAGTTCATCCAGTCGGTTTATTTTCAGTGAATCATTCTCGGAAGGATGATCGCGAGCCGTTTCACTCTTGTGGCCTCCTCCCCAATGATTGGCCCCGGATTTAGATACGTCTCAGCAAATGGATTTGTTCAAGAAGGCCATCTCCTCACGATCCCGAAATTGTTGGCGAACTTCCCTCCTGCTAAAATTCACCGCATGGCGACCTACGGCTACAGCGAGCAGCACATCGAAAACATGGTTGGCCGCAATCTAATGATCCGCCGCCGGGTTTGCGTCATCGCCCTAACTGTGCTCGCTTGCCTGTTGGCATTCTATGTCTCAGTCTGGTTTTTTGGCGCACATGATTGGCTCCCAACTTGGGTGGTCCCCGTGCTTCTCGGCGTATTTCTTCATCCGCTTATCAACTACATTCGGAGCTGGAAAAACTATCGTGGGAAGCTGGAAGAATCGCTCAGGAAGATGAAAGTTGAGATTTCTCCCGAACGGATAAGCATGTTCTCTTCTTCTCTGCCGGTCAGGCAGCTTGAACGAAGTGAAATACAGCGCGCCGAAGATGCCTCTCTTTTCGGGGGTGGAGGATTTTACCTGCGCACACCGAACCGCTATCGCTGGCTACTCATCCCCCGGGAAATCGAGAGCTGCGAAATAGCAAAATCCGAGCTTATTGCCATGGGCATACCGATTATGACCAAATCACTGCCCCCAAATTGGGAGGAATTCGTCGGAGTGCTTGGGTTTTGCACTACGCTCATGTGTCCCCTCTTTGCCCACAGCAAGAGCGTGCTTACAGTAAACCTTCTGCTTTCGCTGCTGGTTGCTTTGGCCATGTTTTTCATCATCAGCGCTAATCCCGATAATCTGCCTCGCATGCGTTGGGTAAGGTTTTTCGGATTTCTTCCGGTCGTCGTTACCGGATTGATGTTGTGGCTGTAAGGAGGCGGCCGGAGTTTGGCCGAACCCACAGTATTCCTCTTTTGTGAGCCAATCCCGCAAACCCGGCCAAAATCCGCGTGAATCCGCGCAATCCGCGGTAGGGTTTTGTCTTTCCTGCTGATCTCGACGGCCGTCTTTGCCTGGAAGTGCCTGGATTTTGCCCTGCATGGGATCGCAGAGTTGCGTAAGGAAGGCACTAAAGTGATATCACACTGTTGATTCTTGCCGGCTCGTGGCTCATTATTGGGCTGAAAGTGTATTCAGCATGCCAGCATGCGGGGCTTTTGCGCCCAAGAGGTCTTTGAAAACTTAAAAGCAACTCCTCCCCGGCTCCCGGAACTGCTTCACGACCCAAGCGAGCAGGGGGGCCCCCCAATCCGCGCAAATCTGCGGCAAGCTTTTCTGAGAACTGAGAACCGAGAACTGCCTCAGCAAGTCCCCCACCCCAGATCGATTTTCGTCAGTAATGACGCGGGCAAAACGCGATTTGGGACACTCAAAACACCTGCCAGTAAGTGGGTGGGAGCCCTAACCCAGCAAGTGGGGTCGGCGATCTCTCCGAAGGGGCGAAGCCAAGACTTTCCTAAGGACGGAGGACGGAGGACTCTCTTCGAGACCCCCAAGCGAGCAGGGGGGTACCCCAATCCGCACAAACCTGCGGCGAGCTTTCTGAGAACTGAGAACTGCCTTCCCACTAGCTGCAAGTACACCATTTTTCTTCGGCATGCCATTGATTACTGGAGACTTAGTCTCAATACGGTCTATTCCAGCAAGTGGGGCCGGCGCGATCTCCCCGAAATGGCGAAGCCAAGACTTTTCCTGAGGACTGAGGACTAACGACTGTGGACTGTTCCAGCATGTGCCGCGCGCTCGAATTTTTCCCCGGCCAGAATAGGCACCGTCAACCGGTTCTCCTTGGGCGCTATCGGACAGGTCGCATAGGGCGTGTACACGCACGGCGGATTATAGGCGCGGTTGAAGTCGAGCACGACTGTGCCCTTCACCGGCGGGTCAAGATCGAGCATGCGGCCGCCAGGGTAGGTATCAGTCTTGAGCGTGGGATCGTTGAAGACGATGAACAATCCCTTGGAAGGGTCGTCGCCCAGGTCGGTCAGGTGCAGCTCTTTTCCGTTGAGTTGGAAGACCAGCGTGCCCGTAACTTTCTGATGTGTGACGTCGCCCAGGATGTCGGGCACATTGATCATTCGCTTGCCATCGGCGGGAATCCAGCGCGCGATCACGCGATAATTCAGGTCTGGCGGGAAGAATGTAATCTCGTGAAAGTTGCGCGCTGCCTCGCTCGCGGTATCTTTCAACCGGATGCCCACTCTCTTGCCGCGCACGATGACATGGAAGCGCAGCTCCTGCATTGCAACATCTGTGTAATGATCGGCGGAGTCGGGCACGAGCGTGGCCGTCTCGGCAGGTTTGCCGTCAACCGTGACGTGCACCCCCGGCAGCAGCTTGAGTGTGACCTGGCCATCGGCAGCAAGATCAAACTCCCCGGCGTGTGCTTCCCCTTTTGGGAAAACGACAATATTGTCAGGAGCAGAGCCAAAGGTATTCACACCGGGCTTGAGCCAGAACAGGCCGGCCAGCGGGATCCAGTTTTTCTTGAGCGAATCAATGCGGTGCGCCTTAAATTTCTCAAAGGACTGCACATAATCGGCATCGGGCGCGGCCGGAGTGGCCGCAAACAGAAAACTTGAGGCAAGCAAGAGAGAGACAGCCGTGGCCCAGAACTTCATAGTAGAAATATTGTATAAGGCCCGGAAGCATGAATGAAACTGTACGAAGGTTGAATTCGTTTTTCTCCGTGCCTCTGTGCCTCCGTGGTGAACAGCCCTTACGCCAGCTCCAATTCAATCCTCTTCGTCTCCGGATCAAGCTTGGCGATGCGGAAGCTGCGAATCTGCCCGGTCTGGAGGGCTTCCGCTTTGGAAGCACCGCTTGTAGAGCTGCCGCTACTCGGCAATGCACCGCCCTTCCAACGCGCCTGCAACATTGAAGTCAGCGAAGAGAGATCAGGTTTCAATTCGGGATTCGCCGATGATGTTCCCGTTTCGGGTTGCTGTTCTGCCGGCTTCTGCTTCGATATTGAGCATGTGGCCTGCACGCCTTCGCCCAACTCCACGCGTGCGTTTCCGCCGGAAACTTCGATCATGCGGCCGGTGACCATATCGCCTTGCTTGTGTTCGGCGATATATTCATCGAGGCTGCTGGGGACCATTTGCTTGATGCTCAAGCGCATGAGCCGCTTTTCTTTGTTGATCTCGAGCACCAGGGCCTTGACCGTTTGCCCGAGCCGCAATACGTCTTGCGGATGATTGATGTGCTTTTCGGCGCTGATTTCGCTGACGTGAATCATGCCCTCGACGCCTTCGGCGAGCTGCACGAAGGCCCCGAACTTGGTGACGCTGGTGATCGGTCCTTCGATCACTGAACCCGCGGGAAACTTCTGCGTAACCTCGACCCAGGGATCGCCCAGTGCCTGCTTGAGTCCGAGGGAGATGCGGCGCTCGGCCGGGTTGACTCCCAGGATCACCGCTTCCACGGTTTCGCCCGGTTTCACAAGGTCGCTAGGCCTGCGCACTTTTTTTGCCCACGACATCTCCGAGATGTGGATCAGCCCTTCGACTCCGGGCTCGAGTTCCACAAACGCTCCAAAGTCGGTTACGCGGGTCACTGCGCCGCGCACGCGCTCGCCGGTCTTATACTTTTCCGGCGCCGAATCCCAGGGGTGCGGCTGAAGCTGCTTCGTTCCCACCGAGATGCGCCGCTTTTCGGTATCAACCTTCAGCACCTTGGCTTCGATCTGCTGCCCGACCGTGAGCACGTCTGCCGCCTTGTTGATGCGGCCCCAGGCAATGTCGCCGACGTGCAGGAGCGCGTCAACGCCGCCGATGTCAACGAACGCGCCATAATCTGTCAGGCTGCGGACTGTGCCGTTCACGGTCTCGCCTTCCTTCAGTTCCGAGTAGCGGCGGTCTTTGGTCGCGCGCTCTTCTTCTTCGGCAATGGCGCGACGGTCCACGACCACGTCTTCTTCCGTGACATCGAGCTTGGTAATGCGGCAGCGGATCTCCTGCCCCACGAGCTTTTCCATCTCGGCGGCATCGCGCGTTCCGGTGCGCGAGGCCGGCATGAAGGCGCGCACACCTACATCCACGCTGAGCCCGCCTTTAACCACTGCCATGACCGTTCCCGAAATGGTCGCTTTGTCGTTGAAGGCCTTCTCCAGCGATGACCAATCCGTCGGCTGCTCGACCTTGAAGCGCGAAAGCTCGTAGTAGCCTTCGGGATCGCGTCCCTTCACTGAGACCGTAAGCTTGTCGCCGGGCTTCACGGCTTCGCCGCCCTGGAAGGCCGTCAAGGGCAGAATGCCTTCGGTCTTGAATCCGATATCGAGAAACACCGACTCGGCGGAGACGGCAATCACTGTGCCTTCGCGTCCTTTATTGCCACCCTCTTCGGGCTTGCGCGAACGGCTCTTCTCGTACTGAGAAAGAATGTCTTTGAATGACTCGCCGGTTTCAGCGGGGGCTTCAGCGGCCGGTTGAGTTGATTCGGTTATCGGTTGGGATTCGGGAATGTTTGGGTTAGACATAATAGAGGTTACAGTTCTGTTGTGGGGTTATCTCAATAGGATAACACCGTGCCTGAGCATCCGCTTTCGGACGGGGCCCCAGGGCGCTGCGGAATTTTTATTTGTCTATTTGTCGCCTTTACACTTATTTGTCACCTTTACTTTCCAAATTCGTCAATCGTGCGATACTCAGTCGGTCTTTTTTTTGACTCACCCGTTTCAAACAATAAAACGAGGACTATGACTAACTCAAACGATCCATCCCTCTCAAGACGCAAGTGGCTTCACCTGGCCGCGGGAGCCACGCTGGGCTCGGGCTTGCTGGCCGTGACCAAAGCAGGAGCGGCAGAGACGAAACCGCAGACAACTCAAGCGGCTCATACGACTCACACAACGGCTGGCGGCCACGATCTTGGTGCGCGTACTTACAACATCCGCGACTTCGGCGCTAAAGGCGACGGCAAGACGCTGGATACGGCTGCGGTGCAGGCGGCGATTGACATATGTAATAAAGATCAGGGCGGCACGGTGCTGGTACCCGCGGGCGTGTTCGTCATCGGAACAGTCGAGATGAAGAGTAACGTTACGCTGCACATCGCGGCGCAAGGCAAGCTGATGGGCAGTGACGACGGCAAGCAGTACCATGCCGCCGATGCTATCCCGCTCAGTGGAGACTCGACGCTGGGCGACGGAAACGTCGGGCTGATCTTCGCCGTCGGGGCCGAGAACTTCACCATCGAAGGGCCGGGAACGATTGACGGCCAGGGCACACAGTTTCGCAGTCCTACGCGCGGCGTTCCGCCGCCGTCGGGTCGCGGGGGCAACAATCGTCCGTATCATCTGCTATTTCATCAATGCAAGAATTTCACGGTACGCGACATCTATCTCTTCCAGGGCGCCTATCATTCGGTCCGCATCATTCAGAGCAGTTACGTGAAGCTGGATGGAATCCGCATCTACAACCGCGTGAACCACAACAATGATGGGTTTCACTTCATCAGCGCGCAACACGTCCATCTCAGCAACTGCACGGTGGAATGCCAGGACGACGCCTGCGCCCTCTTTGGCAGTTGCAAGTTCGTCACCGTGACCAACTGCTCGTTCAGCACGCGCTGGTCGGTGTTTCGCTTCGGCGGCGGCGAGGCGGAAAACATTACGGTCTCCAACTGCCTCATCTATGACACCTACGGCTGCCCCGTCAAGATGCGCTGCGGACCGGGATCGCGTTTCGAAAATATTTCCTTCTCCAATCTGGTCATGAAGAACGTGACCGGACCAATCTCAATCGGCCTGGGAGGAAACCGGCGGCGCCCGCCCCAGACTGAATCTCAGACCCAGGCCCAAGCTAACGGTCAGCCGGGTACACCACCCAGTGTTCCCACCGGCGCGCAGCTCGAAGATTCAGGCACGCCGCCGGGCCAAGGAGGGGTTGTCCGCAATATTACTTTCAGTGGAATTCGCGCTACTGTGACCGTTCCGGTACAGTTCCCCGATGTGCCGTTCACCAGCGGCTACAACCCGGGGGAGATCAAATCGTGCATCGCGGTCAACCGCTCCGGAGAGGGCGTGCTGGAGAACATCAGCTTCAACGATGTTCACGTCACCTTTGCGGGCGGTGGCACAGCAGAAGAGGCTGCAGTGCGCGACGTACCCAAGATCACCGGAGAGTATTACGAAACCGGCGTCTTGCCGGCCTATGGCCTCTATGCTCGCAACGTGCGCGCGCTTACTCTAAGCAACGTACGCTTTGACGTAAGTTCGCCTGAGCTGCGGCCGGCGATGGTATTCGACCACGTGGAAGACGCCGCAGTGAATGGGTTCAGTGCACAAGCGAATCCGCGGGCTGAGTCGTTGCTGCGGTTCATTGAAACGCGAGACGTCTTGCTGAGCGCCGCGCGCGCGCTGACGCCGGCCGCGGTCTTCCTGCAGGTGGAAGGTGCGGACAGCCAGGGCATCACGGTTGACGGGGGCGATCTGTCAAAAGCAGCAACGCCGGTGGCCTTCAAAGCCGACGCTCCGCAAAAAGCTGTGAAGCTGCGTATTTAGATAAATAGGCTCGGCTTCCCATTACGGGACAGCCGGGCTTTGAAGATGGTGCTAAGTTGCCGTTGAGGTTGGGTTCGTATTGGCTTTTAGCGATTCTCTGAGGGTCTTTGCCTGAATCGCGAGCTTTGTCCAAGTGCTACCATTTATATATTCATGAGAATCATGCTGTTCAGAATCGCCCTCTTAGTTTGTATCCCCTGGATGCTCTACGCCCAAGCTGCGAACAAGAAGTCTGCCGCTCCGACTCCTCCCTCCATTCCAGACGACAAGGGAAGCATTGTGGGTGGAAATACTTACAAGAACCCCGCTCTCGACATGACCATCGCACTCACCGGCGAATGGGAGTTTCTGGACCAGGAGACAACGCGCCAGGCAGAAGGTATAGAAGACAGCCAAACCACTCCTCGTTCCGGATGCCAGGGGCCGCTGTGTGGGACTCCGGAAATCAATATCGCGCTAAAAACGAAGCCGGAAGCGGCCGCAACAGCTCCGGCCGTGAGCACGATTTTTCTGGCGGGGTTCAAGTTAGCGCCGCAGTATCTCAATCGCGACCAGTATCCGCTGAAAAACTTTGCGGAAGTCATGTTGAACGGCAGTACGGGGAGCGCAGGCATGGTTCCGGCGGACAGCTTAACTTCGATCCAACTGGGAGGAAGACCAGCCTATCGTTTGCTGGTGCGTGATCCGGATGCGGAAGCTTCACACGAAGCTGGTTATGTGGTGGAGTCGAACGGATACATCCTTTTATTAGTCGGGGCGACTTCAACTCCCGCTGATCTTCCCAAATTGCAATCGGCCATCGAGGGATTGAAATTCACTCCTCCAGCGAAGCCGTCGCCGTAACGTGATCCCATCACAGAGTGTTGCCGAGCGTGAGCCGCCCACGTATCATTACCAGCCATGAATCATCTTGGCCCGGGAGAAGAAGAGCGCAGGCTCAGAGAGCAGTACGCGCAGATGAACGAAGATGAGCTTCAGGCGGTGGCCGACTACGGCTACGAACTGACGGAAATTGCCAGAAGCACGCTCGAATCGGAGATTTCCCAACGCGGTCTGAACATCAAACTGAGAGATGCGCCCCCACCGGCTCCCGCTGCCGAAACGCTGGAATCCGACGACCTGTTAGATTCTCCTCTGGTGACGGTACGGGAAGCATCGGACTTGTCAGAAGCACACAGGCTGCAGGATATCCTCGACGCCGCCGGAGTGCCATATTGCTGGGGCCCAGACAATCTCGAAAACGTGGACGCGTTCAACTCCTCCTTGGACGATGGGCTCGCTCTCAAAGTTTGCACCGTTGACCTCGATCGCGCAGTCCGCGCACTCAATCTAGCCCCGCCACCGGAACCAGAGGAAACAGAAGAAGAAGACTACGTTGCCGTGTGCCCCAAGTGCCATTCTTCCGAAATCGTCTTTCAAGGCCGGGACGCAGAACCGGCAACGGGCTCCACGAATGACTCGAAGTTTAACTGGAGCTGCGATGCTTGCGGGCATCAGTGGAAGGATGACGGCATCGAAGAGGAAGCCTGACGCCAATACCGTTCACTCGATTCGACCTCCCCAGCCTGTTTTTGCCAGATCAAGAACCAAAGTGTCATAAAATCGTTGGCTCCGCGTGTCATTCCAGATAGCACGGTATCCAGAACCGTATGAGTGACCTCTACATTGACATCGCGAGTTCGATTGCTGCCGGGTTTCCGGCTTCGCGGGCCGAGCTTGCCGTGAGAGCGCGTGAGTTGGCCGGCCGCTGCTACCGCGAGGAACGCGACGCCATCTACCGGTATCTGGTCGCGCTGGGAACAAACCCAGCCGAGGCGCAGGACCTTACACAAGAGACATTCCTTAAGTTGTATGTCGCGCTGTGCAATCGCACGCAGATTGAAAATGTTCGGGCATGGCTGTTCACCGTGGCCTCTCGCCTGGCACTCAATCAAAGGCGCTGGTGGCGTTACCGGCCAGCAGCAAGCGAGGAGGACGTGGCCCGTTGGCTGCGCTCCGAAGCTGACCCGCAAGGCACGCCGGAAGAGGCACTGCTTCATCGCGAGAAAGCTTTACGCCTGGAGGCTGCGATTCGCGGGCTCTCTCCACAACAGCAGGCGTGCCTGCACCTGCGCGCCGAAGGCTTTCGCTATCGTGAGATCGCGGACATTCTCGCTGTTAGCCTGCCCACAGTGGCCGAGTTTCTGCGCAGAGCAATCGCAGGATTGAAGAAGGCTATGCATGAGTAGCGTGAAAATACATCCCGTTGATCAAACCGAGTTGCTGCTCTATGCGGAGGGCGAACTGGCAACCGGCGTCTGCAACCGGGTGCGCTCGCACATTACCGGCTGCCCCGACTGCCAGGCTGAACTCAAAAACCTGCAAAGCGGAATCAATACATTAATCCAGTTTCGCAGTGACTTCGCACTGCTCGTACCCGCTCCTGCACCGCCGGGCCGCTGGGAGCCGCTCGATGTGCGAATCGAAGCATGGGAGAGACGCTGGAAAGTGGGCTCTCTGCTGGAGGGCTGGCGCGCAATCTTGAGGCCCGGCTACGGCCTGGCAGCGATGGCGGTTGTGCTGGCGCTGACGGTAATTTGCTTCATCCTGCAACCTTGGCATGAGACTGTTTCCGCGAATGAACTACTGGCACGGGCAACTGTGGCCCAAAGCAAGAGTCTCTCGGGTGCGCAAGGACGCGTGATTCATGAACGGCTGCAGATTCGTCGCAAATCGGGAGCGCATGGCCAGGACGCGGCGAACAACGATAAAGACAAGACCATCAACTATGAATCGTGGCAAGATGATTCACACCACCGCTTCCACGAAACTTCTTCTTCGGCTGAAATTACCGGCGAGCTGCAGCGCGTTTATCAGACCAACAATCTTGACTGGCAGTCGCCACTCTCAGCGACGGCGTATGCAAGGTGGCAAACCTCGCTGGTCGAGAAACATGATTCGGTTGCGCGCAGCGGTTCGGCGGATTTGACCCTGACCACAGTGGCCAGCGGCCAGCCCGAGGGGGATGCCATTGGAAAAGCGCAGTTGGTTGTGAGTGCAACCGACTGGCTTCCCATTGCTGTGCACCTTTGGCTTCGCGACCGTGAGTACGAGATCAGCCAAGTAAGTTCTGAATTGTTACCCGCCTCGCAGCTTGACTCTTCACTTTTTGGCACATCAGCCCCAGCGTTGCTGCGGGCTGCAGCGGCGGCGGCAACTCTGTCACCCAGCAGTCTGCCATCCAGCTTGAGACCAGCCAGCCCAAAGTCAGTTGAGCAAATTTCTGCACCTGTGATCGCATCTGCCCTAACACCTGCTTTTGTGCCTGAGCAAGCGGTCGCGGCAAACAGCAAAGCATCAACCGACGTTGCGGCCCCTGCTACTCTGCAAAACACACCCGATGCACCGAGTCATACTCTACCAGCGGCCCGAGCCGTAGCATCTGCGCCGGCATGGCCGTCTGCCATGGCTGCTTCGGGATCGCCAGTTCCTCGAACGCATGCATCAACAGGTATTACTCTGACGTTCGAACCCGACGACACTGAACCACTACTACCCGGATTGCAACCGCAAGGGACAACAGTAGCTCCGATGCTGGTCCCTGACCTTGCAAAACCGCGGCCGTTCAAGGCGTTCACCTCATCCACGGTAATTATCACCAACCCACAGCCACCGCCCCCGATGCATCTTTGTCCACTAAAGGCATTGGGAACTAAGCTCGGCATCCTCAAGCAGAGAAAAACCAAGCCGGTTGCATCTTCCAAGCCGGGAGGCTAGCCGCAACTCTTCGCCAACTGTTTTAGCTGGCGGCCTTTCAACCTTAACCGAAATGCTACTGAACTCAGCGGAGCGTGAAGTGTATCTGCGCGCTTCAACCACCTCGCTTGCTTCGAAATGGATGGATAAGGAGAATGCTATGCTGCAAAGGTTTACGATCATGCTGCTGATAGGGGCCTGCTGTTCGCCGGTGGTAGCGCAGAGTGCGCGTGGCAGCGATGGCTCCAAATTTGAACTGTTTGCCGGATACTCGGCGAATGGTTATTTTGTGAATGAGTCATCTACCACTGCGGTGAGAGGGCAAAAGATTTCATCTTTCTTCACC
>Ga0210384_10003651_pt1 | contig 17691 bp, 20 predicted proteins | sample IncBWH2MmetaG_FD_160574 | JGI IMG/M metagenome (GOLD analysis project Ga0210384, IMG submission 160574) | Forest soil microbial communities from Barre Woods Harvard Forest LTER site, Petersham, Massachusetts, United States - Inc-BW-H-2-M | ecosystem: Environmental > Terrestrial > Soil >...
CGCCCATGCTCATGATCTTTCCATCTTCAATCACCAGCGTTTGATCCGCGAGCAGCTTGCCGGTCTTCACATCCAGCGCGTGCCCGGCGTGGATGACGACGCGTGCGGAACTCTGCTGGGCGATGCTCAGCGTCGCGATCGCAAGCAAAGCAATCACAAAAATCACGGAACCAAGAATTCTCTTCATCAGTCTCTCCAATTTTGTGTACAACGCGATTTGTGCACAGCCATCCAGCGAGATAGAAGGTATCACGCTCGTGGCGATGTAATCGTGGAGGTAGTAATGGAACCCGCCGTGAGCGAAAGCAGGGCCGGCGAGTTTGTATTCTCCGAAAAGCAGAAAGAAAACGGACGTAGCGATACGCACGCCGGCGATTGCCTTTTCCGCGGAGAGAGAGTTAGCCATCAGTAAAAAGAGAACTCGTACTAGCCTCCGGGGCCATCGTTGGAAACATATTGCTCGAGAGCGTCCAGTTCATGGCTGAGGTCTTCGACGCGCCACTCCAGCAAGTTGCGAATGGAGAGAATCCCCAACAGCTTGCCGTTGTCGTCCGCCACGGGCAGGTGGCGGAAGTGGCGCTCAAGCATGGTGGTGAGGGCTTCGCCTGGGCCGGTGCGCCGTGTTGCCATTTCGACCGGAGTCGTCATCAGTTCGCGAATCGAAGTGGTTTGCGGATCGGTGCGGCTGAGCGACATCTTGCGCAGAACGTCGCGCTCGGTAAAGATTCCGGCTACGCGGAATTCGGAGTCGACCACGGCGACCGCGCCCACGTGGTGGTCGAGCATTTTATTGATAGCGTCGGCCACGCTGGCATCCAGCGGAACCGCCGCGATTTCCCGGTCACAAAGATCCAGTACACTCATTTCAGACCTCCTTCGGCTCTCTACCACGCCCCCTGAGCCGCGCCCGCGGGGAAGCAGGAACGGGATTGATGAATTATGCTCGCGGCAGAGCCGATGTCAAGAGAATTGAAAGAATTTTAAGAATCTTTAATTCACCAGGACGGGTAACGGGAATTCCGATCTCGGGATGGTGATTGTGCTCACCGCCCCGCCTCGCCAAAGCTAAAATAGATCGCGCTACTCGATGATGTTTTCCTCAATTGTTACCATGGCCCCACCTACCGAAGTGTTGCTGTCGGGAATGCTGACGCTCACTGACACAGTGTCTCCAGCGTTGACTGAGATGCTGTGAGTTAGGTCCTGACAAGTCCCGGTGCGCGTCGTCGCTTCGCAGAGTAGGCGTGGAATTGGGGAAGAGCCGGTCTTGACCATTACCTTCAACGTTGCGGGGGTCCCGTCAGTCGTTGATCCGCCGACTTCTGCTCGCAAGTTGTACAAGGTTCCGCTTGGCAGTTGGGGGTTACCTAGTTGTCCCACACCACCACACCATCCGCCGCTCACTCCCATAGTATATGGCCCAAAAATAGGGCCGTTGTTAGGGTCTTCCCCGCACCCAAACACAAGTAGCGTCACTCCGCGTGAGGTTCCGGTTTGGGCTGCTTTTGCGTGGTGGTGAGCGAATGCAACTGCTAGCAACAGAACTGCCGATACAAGCAGAACAACTCTCATTCTTCGGATCATAGTGTCTAGTCCTTCGTGATGAGATAGGCGGGGGAGTCGAATTGCAGAGCCAGAGAAGAGTATGCTCAGAGCCGCCGATTGTCAAAGCCGTGGGTACGTCAGTGGCGCAATTAAGGAATTGAAACACTTTTAAGAATCTTTTAATTGTAGAAACCGTTGTTCCACCTTACCTCTGAGGTTCGTGGGTCTGGTTGTGTTCGTCCTTGAAGACTCTGCCATCCTTCATGACGAAATGCACCTTCTCAAGTGCCTTGATATCGGTTAGAGGATCGGCATCCACGGCGACGATGTCGGCAAACGCTCCCGGCGCAAGCACGCCGATCTTACCCTCCATATCGAGCATCACGGCTGCCCGCGAGGTTGCACTCTGAATCGCGTCCATGGGCTGCATGCCCAAGTCAACCATGCGCGGGAACTCCTGCGCGATGGGCTCGGTCCAGGGAATTCCGCCCATGTCGGTACCGAAGACGATCTTGACGCCGGCCTTCAGAGCTTTTTTGAATGACTGTTCATGCGCCGAAGCACGCAGGCGGTCGCGCCGCCCGCCGGGAGTATCCGCCGGGGCCCAGTCGGTGTAGTAGACGCTAATCGTCGGCACGTACCATGTCCCTTGCTTCAGCATTTGGGAGATGGCAGCGTCATCCAGGTCGAGGCCGTGTTCGATGGAGTCGCATCCCCCGTCCAGAGCGCGGTGCAGGCCAATGCCGCTGTAGGCGTGGCACGCGACCTTCTTTCCCCAGCCGTGAGTTTCATCGACGATCGCGCGCAACTCTTCGACCGTCAATGTGGGCTGTGACATGAGTTCGCCGTTCTTGCCCACCCAGGAACGATGCGTCATGTAGACCTTGATCCAATCAGCACCGTGGTCGAGTTGCTCGCGTGCGGCTTTGCGGGCTTCGATGGGACCGTCGATGATCTGCGCGCCTTTCGGCATTTCGAGTTCGGGAGCATAACCCTCAAGCGGATAGCCGCCGGTGGTGGAGATGGCGCGAGTGGAGACGAACATGCGCGGCCCGGGAATATATCCGAGTTCGATGGCCTGCTTGATGCCAACATCGCCATAGCCCGCACCTTCAGTCTCGACATCGCGCAGGGTGGTGAAGCCTTGCTCCAGGGCGCGACGCGCGGCCACTGTAGCCCGTGCCGCGCGCAGGGCGAGCGGGGCGTTCAGGATGTTGGCGTCGTATCCGCCTTGAGCGGGATCTTCACCTTGCAGGAAAATGTGCGTGTGGGAATCGATCAGGCCGGGCAGGACCGTGGCTTTCGATAAATCAATGACGGTAGCGCCAGCAGGAATTTTTGCGTTTGCGGCATCGCTTACGCTCTCGATGCGATTGCCGTGGACGACGATTACCTGATCGCGACGCGGCTTGTCGGATTTGCCGTCGATGAGAGCACCGGCGTGAATGACGGTCCAGGGCTCGGAAGCGCGATTGTCGTTCTTTTGCGACGGCTGTTGCGCTACCGCCGGAATCGCGAGGACTAGAAGCAGTATCCATTCAAGAATTTTCACTATTCCTCCAGACTGCTTCAAAGGTTTTGGAAGGGGAATTCTACTCTCACTCTGTCGAGACGTAAGCGTCGGCTTCGATTTCCACCAGCATCTCAGGCGAGATCAGCGCGCTGACCTGGACCATCGAAGTCGCGGGACGAATGTTGGAGAAGAATTCTCCATGAGCTTTGCCGATCTTCTCCCACTCCGCGATGTTGATCACATAGATTCGCGTGCGCACTACATCTTTCATGGTGGCGCCGGCTTTTTCCAAAGCGCTCTCAATATTTTTCATAGTCTGAATGGCTTGGGCGTACGGATCTCCTACGCCAACGATCTTGCCGCCCGGTGCAGTTGCGGTGGTGCCGGAGACGTGAATGTAGGGTCCAACCTTTACTGCACGGGAGTAACCGACGGTAGGTTCCCAGGGTGTGCCGCTGGAGATGTTCAATCTTTCCATTTACGTGGATTCCTTTCTTACCTCATCCTCACAAGTCATTCTATTCGACGCTAAAGACTTGCGATTAGCAGCCAATGACTTCGTGTGCCAATAGAAAAGCGATAGCAACCTTGCAAGCTTTTGCACACTTCCAATGATTCGCGAAAGTGATACGCGTGATAAACAAAAGTCACTTGCGTTTGCTTTAAGACTAAGGTAACTAGTTACCAGCAAGGCTTTCGAAGTCGGCGCGCGACAGGGGTTTCAAGGAGGTTGAACCAATGATTCCGGAATCTCATCCACTGCGGCAGCTTTTTCAGGAATTGGTGGGCCGCCACTATGCTGAAGAGATCGGCATCCGCGATCCGCAGGTGGTGGCATATGTATCGCACTTGCTCACCGAGTTCTGCGAGGCCGATCAGTTATTCAAGATTCATGACACGGCTGACCGTCCACTTGCCGACTTGGGTGAAATGCTACTGGAATCTGATCCGGTCTACGGACCTGCTCCTTCATTTGATCGCGAGCGCCAGGTGCGCAAACATATTGGCGACTACGCGCTGTTTTTTGCCGGAATGTTTCCCGAGAGCATTAATCAGTTCCGGCTGCGCCGTCAGCGGCTGGAAAGTTTTGTTGAGTGGATGAAAGCAGGGAAGGAAAGCTACTACATTGTTTCGAAGTTCGAACACTTCGAGTACGCCAAAGTCGCTCCGCTGTTTGCCCACCTGTCGCGGGACTTTGAGGGCTGCGTTTACGGCCTCAACATGGTGAAGAACGATCTGCAGGAGATGCAGCATCCGATCGTGCGCCGTGGCGGCGAATTGCTGATGTAGAGAACAAGCGATTCGCCCAGTACGAATTGACTTACGAATTATTTGCTCAGGTCTGGCTGCCCGCCGATGCGGTAGAAACTCAGCGCCGCGTTTCCTTGAACAAGTTTGCGAATCCTGCGAAGTGAGCCGAACTCATCGCCAGGATCGAAGGTTCTTTCGTGCTCCGCGATCACCAGGGTCATGGCCCACACCAGCGAAGACTCGGCCAGCGCCGAAAGAGACTCTTCGTAAGCGTATTGCATCCGGTAGGGAGGATCGAGGAACACCACGTCGGCGGCCACGTGTTCGCGATGCAGCCGCCATAGGATTCGCAATAGATCGCCCTGAAGGATCTTGTGTCCGTCCGCAATTCCCAGACTATGCAAGTTTTGTTCGATCAACTTGGTCGCGGGAAGTGAATTTTCCACGAAATAAACTTGCCGGGCGCCGCGGCTGAGAGCTTCAATCCCCACCGCACCGGTCCCAGCGAACAGGTCCAACCAAAGAGTGCCGGCGAGCGCGTCAGGATTGCCGGCGGTAAGTATGTTGAAGAGTGTCTCGCGCAGGCGGTCGGAGGTGGGGCGAATATCGATCCCGCGCAAGGAGCGCAGAGGACGGCCCCGGTATTTCCCGGCGATTACACGCATGGCTCTAGTACCTTCGATTCCCGGAGCCAATATATCCGACCATGTAAAATAACTGTAGCAGCCGAGATCTCATGAGAAGTTTTTCCATTCACGTCGGGCGCCTGTTCGGAGTGGAAGTCCGCCTGCACCTGACTTTCTTGATTCTTCCTCTTTTTGTTTTCTGGACGGAATACAACGCTCAGCATCCGGCTAACGGGCCGCGTGATCTGGCGTTGGTGGGCATTGTGCTGGCTTGTGTTGCTGCGCACGAAATCGGACACATACTCATGGCGCGGCGGGCCGGACTGGTCGCCAAGGCGGTGATTCTGTTGCCGCTGAGCGGCGTAACGGTTTTTGATGAGTCGCGGGTGGAAAAGCCCGAGTCCGTGGATGCGGCCTGGAAGCGTGAAGTAAGGCTGGCCCTGACTGGGCCGCTGGTGAATCTCGCCTTCGCGATGGTGGCAGCGGCGGTGATCTACGCTGCCGTTCCCGGTGCGAACCTTTGGAAGTGGCCCTTCCTTCAGTCGAGCAACCTTCCGCGCAGCCTTGTATGGGCGAACCTCTACATCGCTGGCTTGAATCTCTTGCCGGCGTATCCCCTCGATGGGGGCCGGATTCTGCGTGCTTTCTTTGCGCGAACCATCGATCCCGCTGCCGCCACGCGCCGCGCTGTCTCCATCAGCCACGCTTTGGCGATGGTACTGATGGTCGCTGGCCTGTTCAGTAATACCTGGCTCACTATGGTGGGCATGATCATTTTCTCGGCGGCGCAGCTTGAGGAGCGGGCAGTCATCTTCCAGTCGGTCTTGGACAACGTTCTTCTAGAAGAGGTGATGCTAACGGATTTTGCGACGCTTTCCCCTGCGGACACGCTGGAAGATGCGCTGGAAAAAGCGGTGCATTCACTACAGGATGATTTTCCGGTGGTGCGGGGCAGCGACATGGTGGGGGTGATTTCGCGGCAGCGCATTCTGGAAGCGTTACGCATGGAAGGCAACGGCTACGTGCAGGCCGTGATGAACAAGATTTTCGAAGTCTCAGTACGGAAGGAGTCGCTGGCTTCCGCGTTTCGCAAGCTCACGTCGCGCAATCTAAGCATTATTCCAGTCGTTGAGGATCAGAGGCTGGTGGGCATCATCACGCTACAGAATCTGATGCACTCGATGGCGCTGCTGGCCGAGAGCCGAAAGCTGCGGCGGGATGAACAGAATTCATAGAAAGGTTCGCAGGTTTCGCTAAAACAGCCGCACCGCTTTCGCCTGGCGCACCGCCGGAATTTCCTCTAGTTTCTTCAGCACACTGTCGGGCACGGGCCCATCGACGTGCACTACAGCGATAGCCTCTCGCGGCTCCGAAGACGATTCTGAACTGCGCCGTCCCAGCGAGAAGTCCGCGATGTTGATCTCGCCTTCGCCGAGAATTGTTCCCACCCTGCCGATCACGCCGGGGACGTCGCGGTTGCGCAGGTAAATGAGGTCGCGCTCGAGCGGGGCTTCTATGTCGATCTCGTCGATGTGCAGCAACCGCGGCAAAGTGCCGCGGAGCACAGCGCCCTTGACCACGTGTTCTTCCTTCGAACTCATCAGGTGGATCGAAAGCACACTGCCGGCGCCGCCGGTTGAAGCCTTTGCTTTATGTACCTCATGGACGGTCAATCCCCGCTCCTCGGCGAGCGAAGCGGCATTCACCAGATTGGCTTTCTCGTCCAATGTTTGGTTGAGGATTCCCTTGATCGCGCCGTTGCGAATTAAATCTGTCTTCCAGTCTGCGATGTGGCCGCTGTAGCGCAACGAGATCTCTTGGATCGAACCTTCGGAGATTTGCGCAAGAAAGGCTCCCATGCGCTCCGCCAGAACGATGTAAGGCTGCATCTCGGCATACTCTTCGGCGGAAACGGAAGGCACATTCACCGCGTTCTGTATCACGCCGTGCTTCAGGTACTCCCGAACCTGCTGCGCAATCTGCACACCCACGGCTTCCTGCGCCTCGTAGGTCTGGCCGCCGATGTGCGGCGTGAGAATTACATTCTCCATTGTCTGCAGCGGCGAATTCTTCAGTGGTTCTTCGGCGAAAACATCGAGCGCCGCGGCGGCGACGTGGCCTTGTTTCAACGCCTGCACCAGATCGGCTTCGTGCACCAGTTCTCCCCGAGCACAGTTCACCAGGCGGACGCCCTTCTTCATCTTCTTGAGCGACGCCTCGTCAATCATGCCCGTGGTTTGCGGCGTGAGGCCGACGTGCAGGGTAATGTAATCCGCTGCGGCGTAAAGATCGTCGAGACTCGCCAGGCGGATGCCCTGATCTTTGGCCACGCCTGCGGAAACAAAGGGGTCATGCGCGACAATATTCATGCCGAAGGCGCGCGCCCGCCGCGCAACTTCCATGCCGATGCGGCCGAGCCCGGCGATGCCCAGCGTCTTACCCCGCAGTTCGGAGCCTTGCAGCGATTTCTTTTCCCACTTACCGGCATGCATGAGCACGTCGGCGCGGCAAAGGTGGCGGGCCATGGACAGCATCATGCCCAGAGTGTGCTCCGCCACGGCGACTGCATTGGCCCCGGGCGTATTCATCACAGCGATACCCTGGCGCGTGGCCGCATCCAGATCGATGTTATCCACGCCCACGCCAGCTCGGCCAATCACTCGCAATTTCTTGGCAGTGGCCAGCAGCGCGGCGTCTACCTGCACTGCCGAGCGCACCATCAACGCGTCGGCAGATTCGAGATGCTCCGCCAGCTTTCCATCCAGTTGATCGGGGGTGAGGACAGTCCAACCCGGCTCTTTCAGTTGCTCGGCTGCGGCGGCCGAGATCTTTTCTGCAATGACGATTTTCAAGTGAGAGTTAATCCTTTTGAATCCGAGGTTCGATTGCTAAGAGTCGCCTGGCAAAACTATTGCTTGACAAAACATTGACATCAAAATGACAGCTGTCTGACACCTCTACCACAACCCTATCCTAAACTTTCTTCAGTCGGGGCCCAGAGATTGCTTCCCCGTAGGAGAACAGTCATGAACATTGCAAAAACAGTATTTTTGGCGGGACTGCTGGCGCTTGGTATGGCCTGCGGCTACAGCTCGCACGCCACCACTCCACCCACGGTCGGAACTATGCCGAACATTTCCGCCCTCGCGCCTACCAGCACGACGGCAGGCAGCACAAGCGTTGTCCTCACGGTCAACGGCGCCAACTTTAATCTCAACGCGACCATCAATTGGAAAGGCACGGCACTGGTCACCACTCATGTAAGCGGAGCCCAAGTAATGGCAACCATTCCCGATGCAGATGTCGCGACTGCTGGAACAGCAGCTGTTACGGTTACGAATCCCGGCACACCCGGCGGCATATACGGCGGCGGCACGATGGCGGAAACGTCCAATAGTATGACTTTCACCATCAATTAGCCCAACAGGAGCCCTCCCCGCCATTCTCAGGCTCCGACGGGTTGTTGTTTGCCGGACAAGGCGTGCGCGTAGACTTGCTGCGCTGCGCGCACTGCCGCACCGTACTCGACTGGTTTTGCTGTGACGCGGGCCAGCACGTGCTCCAGCGCACCGAGAATTCCAATCGTGTCCAGATAATCGTAGTAACCGATGTGCGCGATGCGGAAGAGTTGACCTTTCATCTCTCCCTGACCATTCGCGACGACAGCATCAAACGACTCGCGGAATTCTTTGATGATCTTCCCGGAATCGATTCCGTCCGGCGAAGAGATCGCGGTGAGCGCGGCGGCTGGCGATGAGGCGTAGAGCTTGAATCCCAAAGCTTGTGCTCCCGCCCTTGTCATTGCGGCACAGAGTTCGGCGTTATCGACCAGAGCTTCGCGCCCCTTAGCCAAATCGCCCTTTCCCATGGTGCGGATGAACTCCAGCGCTGCGCCCAATGCCGCGAATAACGAAGTTGGCGGAGTGTAAGCAGATTCGCCTTTGGCTGCTGCCTTCCGCTCTTTGCGCAAATCGAAGTAAAAGCGCGGAGAGGTCGTGGTTTCCATCCGGCGCCAGGCTCGTTCACTGACGGCGCAATACGCCAGTCCGGGAGGAATCATCAATGCTTTCTGCGATCCGCCGATGATCACATCGACGCCCCAGCTATCACTGTCGAGATGAGTTGTGCCCAGGCCCGTGATCGCATCGACGACCAGCAGCGTTTCCTCGCCCTGCGCCCGCACGATTTTCGCGAGGCCTTGAATGTCATGGCGGGCTCCAGTCGAACTCTCCGTTGCCTGCACGAACACCGCGCGCACTTCGGGCGTGAGCTTCGCACGAATGTCATTCAAGGAAAAAGTTTCGCCGTACGGTGCGCTCAGCACATCTACATTGCAGCCGAACGCTTTGGCCAGTCCGGTCCAGCGCTCGCCGAACTTACCTGCGGTGAGAACCAGGACTTTGTCGCCCGGCGAAGTCACGTTGGAGACGGAAGCTTCCATAGCGCCGGTGCCGGAACTTGCCAGGACCAACACGTCATTTTGCGTGCCGATGAATTCTTTCATATCGCCAAGCACGCGCTGGAACAGCGCTCGAAAATCGGCGGTGCGATGATGCGCGGTAAAAGAAGCCATGGCCGTTTGCGCCGCCGGTAAAAGCGGCGTGGGGCCCGGAGTGAAAAGACGGTTCTTGTGCAACATTCCGATAGAGTCCTGAAGATTTATGCGATTTACTTCTTCAGTAGTCTATCGGAACGTTGGAGTTCTGACACACACGGATGGCGTTCGGTAGTGGTTAAGTTTGCTTGTCATCCTGAGCAAGCGTTCTTTGCGCAGCGAAGGATCTGGGTGAGCCGCGCGATGCAGCCTGCCCTGAGCCTGCCGAAGGGTCGCGTTCTTTGCGACGCAATAATCGCGCGTTTGGCTCGCTTCCTTAATCAAATCGCACTACTACCTGGCGTTCAGGCTTTGGAAGATTTGACGGCGAGAATTTCGGGCTTGGCAACGTCAGGCGCTTTCGAAAACAGATCGGCGGCTTTGGCGAATAGCGCTTTGGCGATATCGCCGTTCAGATGAGCGTTACGGCCAGCTTCATCAGCAAACGTGTCGAAAATGCCATACTTTCCCGGCCCCATCTTGATGGCGTACCAACTTAGCGTGCCGGCCTCGCGCTCCGCCAACGGCTGCGCTGATTTCAAAAAGTCTTCCACTTCTTTTTCTTTTCCCGGCTTGGCTTCCAGTTGTGCCCAGATCGCGACTCTGCTCATGGTTAATCCCTCCTGTGCATGAGATGCACCGGAGGAACGTTTGGTGCGAACTTGATTAGAGATCTCGACGCGGATGAGCACGTTCCGGGTCCGATATAATGCGCACTATGAGCCTTGTCGAACAGATACAGAAAGACATTACCGCGGCCATGAAGGCGCGCGAGGAGCAGCGGCTTTCCACGTTGCGCATGGTGAAGAGCGCCCTGCAGAATCGTCAGATCGAAAAGATGGCGCCGCTCGATGACAAAGAGTCGCAAGCTGTCTTGCAGACGCTGATCAAGCAGCGCAAGGACTCGGTCGAGCAGTTCACCAAGGGCGGACGCCAGGAAATGGCCGACAAAGAAGCCGCCGAAATCATGCTGATTGAAAGCTATTTGCCGAAAGCCGCCGGCGAGGCCGAAGTGGTCGCCGGAGTGAAAGAGGTGATCGCCGAAATGGGCGTTCCGACCATGAAAGACATGGGCACGGTGATGAAGCAGGCCATGGCGCGCTTTTCTGCCGCAGGCATGCGAGTGGATGGTAAGTTGGTGAGTGAGGCGGTAAAGCGGGAATTGGCGGGGAAGTAGGCGGTGCGCGTGGGGGCTCGGGTTTTCGCAGGCGAATCTACAGGAGGGTGACGAAATGGGGTTATACGTACACTCACTTGGCGAGATACCCAGCGGTGCTCGTAGATCGTATTACGTGTATTTGTTGGATTACGGATGGAAGGACTCGCTAGTGAGGCTGTTAGGGCCAACATCCCGCGCATGGCTGACGTCGCGTCCCGATCCAACGCGGTAGTGATCCATGGGCCAAGGGGGCGTGCATTTCGAGGATGAGGTTCTATCCTGGCATCGCATCAACGGCGAGGATGCAGACAATATTTTGCCTGCGATCCTGGTCACCACAAGGCACCCGAGAACATTTCGAGAGTCGTTCGGAGCAACGATCCTGAAGTCGCCCACTGAGGATGCGCTCCCTGCTAATTCCGTTGAAGAGAATATGCAAGACGGCAGATCAGGTCGTCGAGGTAGTGGAGAAAATCTTCAAAGACATCCATGAGAGAAGGGTTCTGACGCAGTTCAGCGTAGCGAAGGAGATGCGCAAAGGCGCGGGGCGGGCTTTTGCTGACGCGGTTATTCTTCAGCCCAATGTGAGCGGAATCGGATTTGACGTAAAGAAGTTTTTTTTCAAGCAGAGAACGATAGAAACCTTTCAGCCCTAGTTAGTACGCTTCCTTCCGGTGCCGGAACGAGTACAAGACTACATCCGTTCCTAGAATGTCATACCGCAGCCGGTATTCTTTCCAGCGGATTCTCCATTGCCCCTCGCCCAATTCGCAGCCAGTGAGTTTCTTGATCTGATGTCGGCGGCTGCGGTTGTATGGATCACGACGAAGAATAGCGAGCAGTGTCTCCATGGCGTCCGCAGCTGACGGTCGGCCACGCGAGATTGCCCGCAGATCCCGATCGTAGCTTGGCGTGGTTAAGACTCTGAAAGGAGTTAGATCCGCAGGCATGGCTGAGAACTCCGTTATCCTGCCCTGATTGGTGAATCAAAGCGCCTGGGGTGCAGCTATCGTGCGGCTTGTTTCCTGGTCTTCTTGGCAGGTCGCCGCAACTCCGCCAGAAGTTCACTCGCGTCGCGAGTTCTACCCGCAAGATAATCCTGATACCCGGTTTTAATCTGTTCCTTCAACGATTCATCTTGCTGGTCCAGGTAGTCCTCGAAATCATCCACGTGCATCAGGCCAACCACGGGAATGCCGTCTTTTTCGAGGATGAAATATTCACGATTGACATGAGCACGCCGGACCACCTGCCCGAGGTTGATGCGGGCTTTGGTGAGAGGAATACGATGTACAACGCTTTTCATGGGTTTCCGTTTCCCCAAAATGCCTTTTTCGCATTGATTAATATTAATCAATGTTGATTATAGCACGCTGCGATCGCACTACTTGCTCCTCTGCAACTCCCGGTAAGCCTCACTCTTTGAGATTCCTCGCTCCTTGGCCACTTTCTTCAGCGCTGCTTTCTCGTCAGCTTGTTCTTCAGCCATAATCTGCTCAACCCTCTTGCGAACCGAGAGACGGGCGTGAGCGCCCGTCTCCATGCGATCCTCTTCTTTTTCGGCTTTCCCGATCAGCAGCGTGATCTCGCCCTTCACTCCATCTCGTGCCTGCAACGTTTCCAAAATCTCGCCCGCGCGTCCGCGCAGGAACTCTTCGTGCAGCTTGGTTACTTCACGTGCGATTACCAAATGCCGGTCTTTTCCAAGAACCTCGACCACGTCCGCTAGCGTCTCTACAATTCGGTGCGGAGCTTCGTAGAAGACCTGCGTCCGAGGCGAAGTCCTGATTGCTTCCAGTGCGGCACGCCGCTCGCCACGCTTTGCCGGAAGGAAGCCGCTGAAGCGAAACGAGTCTGTCGGGAGTCCGCTCGCTACCAGTGCCGACAGAAATGCGGAGGCTCCGGGGATCGGCACTACAGGCAGGTGGTGCCGGATGGCCAACGAAATCAGCCGGAAGCCAGGATCGGAAATTCCCGGCATGCCCGCATCGGTGACCAGCGCGACGCTGGCGCCTTCCTGCATATCTTTCACCAGTTCCGCCGAGCGCGTTATTTCATTGTGCTCGTGGTAGCTGATAGTGCGCGTGGTAATCCCGTAGTGGTTGAGCAGTTTCTGCGTCTGGCGCGTGTCTTCGCAGGCGATGACGTCAACTTCTTTCAGCACCCGCACGGCCCGCAGCGTGATGTCTTCAAGATTGCCGATGGGCGTGCCCACGAGATAAAGCGCCGGGCCCGTAGCGCGGGAAGAATTCACCGCGGCATCGGCCGGGCCCGCTTGATGGTCTGACTCCTTCATGGGCGAAGTCTAACACCACGATCGCCTCCAACTGGAAAGCCCGGGCTCACGGGAATCGCGGTTGAGTTCCTATCCCGTCTCCGCAGTAGTAAAGGCTTTGCTTTCAACCCACTCATGTATTTTCAATCACTTAGAAAGGCCAAAATAGATCGACCAATAGAATCAATGGATTAACGATAATGGGATCTCAAGCATAAATAGCTTAAAGTAAATAACGGACGCTAGGGCCATTTGCGGCTCGTCTGACGCGATTGGGTCACGGGGTGGCCGGCCCCATTTGCCCCGAGGTCGATCGTCGATCCTAGGGGCTCCTGTGCTTCGCAAACGCTATTTCACAACGAGGTTCCGGCGTGCCCAATCGGGAACTTCCCAGGAGAAGCAAAAAGTCAGTTAAGCTAAGTCCAATCGAATCAGTCGTACCACTTTGGCTTATCTAATGGAATCAACTATTTCCAAAAGTAATGCCGGCGGTGATCCGCACAAGGCCTTTAACGCAGAGATCGCAGAGAACATCCGCGGAGATCGCGAAGAGGGCTGAGGCATCCGAACCGGGCGCCGAATTGACGCAAAGCAACTACCGCCCTAGAATCGAATCAGAACAATTTTTTGATCTACCGTCTCAGAAACCATGCCTCTTTACGAATACCAGTGCGAGAAGTGCGGTCACCGCTTCGAGAAAATCCAGAAATTTTCTGACAAGATGGTCAAGAAGTGCCCGGAGTGCGGCGGCAAGGTGGAGCAGATGATCTCGGCCCCAGCCGTCCAGTTCAAAGGATCAGGATGGTATGTGACCGATTACGCCAACAAGTCGCATGCACCGTCGCCCGATGGCGGAAATTCGAAGAAGGACGAAAAGTCCAAATCGGAGGGATCGTCGAAAGATAGCTCCGACAAAGGAAGTTCATCCGATAGCTCTTCCAAACAGGCCTCGGGCAAAGACAGCTCATCGAAAGAAAGCTCGACTAGAGAAAGTGCGGCTAGAGAGAACTCGTCGAAAGAAAGCACGACCCGCGTCAGTTCATCCCGCAAGCCCGATAAGCGCAAGTAACTTCTCCTATTTCAACTCCTGCACAAAGTGATCTTCAATCATGTGGAACAGGTGCGTGCGCGCATCCGGCCCGGCGATGCTGTGGGTCTTGTTGGGATAAATCATTAGTTTGAATTGTTTGCCCGCCTTGATTAGCGCGCCAATCATCTGCATGCTGTTCTGGAAATGCACGTTGTCGTCGCCAGTGCCGTGCACCAGCATCAGCGCTCCATGCAGATTAGCGGCAGACTTGGTAACATCCGACTGTGCGTAGCCAGCGGCATCATCCTTGAGTTGACCCATGTAACGCTCGGTGTAGATGGTGTCGTAGTTCACCTGGTTGGTAACGGGGGCGACTGCAACTCCGGCGCGAAAGTGATCGGAGTGCGTCATCGAATACAGCGTCATGGAGCCGCCGTTGGACCATCCCCACATCGCCACCCGATCTTTGTCGAGTTGCGGATACTGTGTGAAAAGCTGATCGAGCGCAGTGAGCTGATCTTTCAACTCGATCGCTCCAAATTCGTGGCGAATCGCAGTCTGGAATTTGCGGTCGCGTCCCGGAGTTCCGCGATTGTCCACCGAGAAAATTGCAAACCCTTTGCGGGCCAGAATCTCATCGAACGGATTGGGCGGGTTCTTCAGCACGGTTTGACCCGCGGGCCCGCCGTAAATATTCACGATTACCGGAATCTTGCCGCTGGTTGGTGGGTCGGGAGGAAGCAGCAAACGTCCGTAAAGAGTTGTGCCGTCATCCGCTTTGAACTCCAGAAACTTCGGGCTTCGCAGTCCGTATTCGGCCACTTCATCCCGCGCCTGCCACACCGGGACACACGCAGCGCCCACGGTGCACAGCGACATTTGCGGCGCAGTGGTTGGTCCCATGAAAGTGCGCTGGTAGTGTTTGCCATCGTCGGAGAACATGCCGAAGTTAAGTCCTTCGTCATGGGTTAGCTGCTGCGTGCTCGATCCATCCAGCTTGACCGAAAAAATATGGTGTTGCCTGGGGTCGCCTTGATTAGACGAGTAAAACACCGTGCCGGCAGCTTCATCCACGCCTTCGATGCCCAGCACTTCGAAGTCCCCTTTCGTCAGTTGCCGCTCCAGTTTGGCTTCGGCGCCCAGTGGATTCTGCTTGTCGAAGCTGTAGTAATAGAGGTGCATGTTTCCGTCACGCCAACTGGGCCACAGGAATCCGCCCGTAGACTTGAGGAAGCGAACTTCGACTTGTTCAAAGTTGATCCAGGCTCCCGGAGTCGTTTCCGTCAGAACGATCCGCGATTTCCCCGACTTGGCATCGATGAAGTACAAATCCATTTTGTCTTCGTCGCGGTTCAGCACTTCCGCCCAGATCACTCCGTCGCGGACCCAGCCAAAACGCGGGATGTAGGCTTCCTCATCGGAAGTCAGCGAAATCCATCGCACTTTGCCTCTGTCGATGTCCGTCACGCCCAGCTTCACTGTGGGATTAGGATCTCCGACCTTTGGGTATTTTTCATTGTCCACGGTCGGGTGCGTCGGGATCAGATTGACTAGGGGATAGGTGGGGACCTTGCTTTCGTCCATGTGTAGGAAAACGATTTGTTTGCTGTCGGGCGACCAGAAATAGTTGCTGCGCACCGCCAGTTCTTCCCGGTAAACCCAATCGATGTCGCCGTTGAACAGATTCTCCCCCGTGTCTTTGGTCAGAGCTTTTTCGCCCTTGCCGCTCATCGGGCGGACATAAAGATTGTGCTTGCGCACGTAGGAAATATGGCTGCCGTCGGGAGAGAACTTGGGATCGCCGCTGGGATCGGGCGCTGAGGTGAATTGCACCGCCGTGCCGGTCGCCAAATCATAAAGCCAGAGCTGGCCCTGGGAATCGAAGATAAGGTGCTTTGAATCCGGAGCCCATAAGTAAGCGGCTACCCGATAGCGGGTCAGGCGCTCTTTTTCGCGCTCGTCCTTGACCTTGCTGTAGTCGGGCGCGAGAGCAGCCAATTTGGCCGCGCTCACCAGCACTTTTTTCTCGCCCGTGGCGGCATCCACATACCACAGTTCGCCTTGTTCCTCGGCGCGCTGCACGAAAGTGAGCTTGCTGCCGTCCGGGCTCCATTCCACAGTCTCCGGGCCACGGCCGCCCAAGCCGCCAGGAGCGAAGATGGCCTCAATGGTCAGAGGTTTGAGGGGAGCCGTAGATTGCGCCCAAAGCGGCGTCAGGAGGGTTGGGACGAACGAGAGGGCAAATGCGGAAAGCCAGATTTGTTTTTTCACAGTTAACCCCGAAACAAAAAGTCAGGAAAAACGCAGAGGAGCAAACCAAAGAGTTTACACCCGCGAAGGCGTGCCATGTCGCGGATGATCGCGGTACCTCTGCGCGAGCGTACAATAAAACGATGGCTCATGTTCAGCGCAAACACGATTCCGCTCATGAGCACCGCCGGCACGCGGCGTATGCTACGGAAACCTCCGGCTTGCTGCTGATCGCCTTTCTGCTGCTGGTCCTCACCCTGGTTCGCTACTGGCACGTCATTCATTGGAGCGTGCGCTGACGGTGGCGCCGGCGCAGCTTGAACCGCTGCTGGTGGTCGTACTCGGCCCCACGGCCAGCGGCAAGACCGCGCTTTCGCTGGCGCTGGCCGAGCGCTTCAACGGCGAGATCGTGAACTGCGATTCGGTTGCCATGTACCGCGAGTTCGACATTGGGACCGCCAAGCCAACGGCCTCCGAACGTACACGTGTTCCGCATCATCTGCTCGATTGTGTCCCACCCACCGGCCATGTCACGGCGGGCGAGTATGCGCGCCAGGCACGGCAGGTGCTCGAAGAGATCAAAGAGCGGGGACATTTGCCTATCGTCGTTGGTGGGACCGGGCTCTACCTGCGTGCCCTGCTCGACGGACTTTTTGCCGGACCGCAACGCTCTGAGGAACTCCGCGGACGATTGCGCGAACGAATCGAAAGTCGCGGCTCCACTTACCTTCATCGCATTCTGCGCCGCCTCGATCGTGCGGCGGCGGAGAAAATTCACGCCAACGATACTCCTAAAGTGATTCGCGCCATCGAAGTTTGCCTGGCTTCGCGCCGGAAAATGACCGATCTCTGGCAGCAGGGCCGGGAAGCGTTGCAGGGATTTCGCATCTTACGTCTGGGACTCGATCCCGATCGTGAAGCTTTGTACGAGCGCATCAACCGGCGCGCGCAGGAGATGTTCGAGGCGGGGTTGATCGAAGAGACTCGGCAGCTACTGGAGACTTACGGGGATTCGGCGGGACCTCTGTCTTCCCTGGGCTACAAACAAGCGACGCAATACATCCGCGGCGGGTTCACGCGCGAGCAGGCGGTGCAAGCCGCTCAACAGGCGCATCGCAACTACGCCAAGCGCCAGATGACGTGGTTTCGGAGTGAGCCGGGGGTTCACTGGCTTCGCGGGTTTGGCGATGACTGCGAGATCCAAAACCAAGCGATGGCGGCGATAAATCACGTTTCGACAGAACCCGCGGACTAGAAGCTGTTATGAAGTTTGCATCTGAGTCGGCACTTTTCATGGAGTATTTGTTTGTAGAGCCTTGAGGCGTGAGCGGAGTCAGGGGTAGGCGGGGATATACTTCTTCACAACCCCATCATGAAGCGCCACGTCCTCATCTTCGGTCTCGTCGGCGGCCTCCTCATCGCCACCCTCCAATACACCGAATACCGCT
>Ga0210384_10003652_pt1 | contig 17691 bp, 15 predicted proteins | sample IncBWH2MmetaG_FD_160574 | JGI IMG/M metagenome (GOLD analysis project Ga0210384, IMG submission 160574) | Forest soil microbial communities from Barre Woods Harvard Forest LTER site, Petersham, Massachusetts, United States - Inc-BW-H-2-M | ecosystem: Environmental > Terrestrial > Soil >...
TATGTCAACCAGCGCCAGTCGCTCCTGTCCTTAAGCACAGGTACTGTTTAAGGTCTTCGCTCCCCACATTCCGTTGTCCTGCCGGACCCAACATTTATGATGGCGTTAGGATTTCCTCATAAAGATTCTCGCGAGGTCACAATGACAAAGTTTAGTTGGATTCTACTGTGCGCTTTGCTGGCAGTTCCCGCGCTGTGTGCCGGGCAAGAGGTTCAGCCTAAGCCTGTTTCCAAGAAAAGTTCGACCTCCTCCGCCAAATCCACGAAGTCCGCAAGTCCCACCCCCAAGCCCGCCGACCCACCTGTCAAACCTCTCAAGAGCACTTATGCCGAACTAACCATCGCTGAGTTGATTGCGGAAGACGCCAATCGCTGGTCCGACAAAATGTCCTCGCACGCTGCAGTCGGTGGGTTCGTGACCCAGGTAGCAAAAGGCAGCGACGGCGACACTGACATTCGTATTTGCGAAAACCCCAAAATCGAGGGTATGGATCGTGCCCGCTGCATTGTGGCCAAATGCATTCCCAAGATTCCTTGCGATGTGCCGCAAGTCGGCAAGCCCATCACCGTAAAGGGCATCACCCGCTACGACGCCCAGGTCGGTACACACTGGTGGGAGATTCACCCCATTGAAGAAATAGAGAAGTAACCCGAGGGCATAACGCCCGCCAGGTCCGCCAGCAAGAATGGCGAGCCCCTAATTTTTTGACCGCACTCCCACTTTCTTTTCCTGCACGTTGCGATGCCCTCGCGCCTGTGATAAAAAATGTAGTTCTTCTGGTGTGCGCCTTATCCGCGGGAAGCCGCTGCAGTTCTTTCCGCCGCTGGCGCGGCCACATTGCATGCCAGCTCGCGAAACGGAAGCCATCATCCTGAAGACTTTTCCGTTGGGAGAGGCCGATCGCCTCGTCAGTTTTTTGGGCCGCACCTCGGGCCGCATGCGTGGAGTCGCCGCCGGTGCGCGCCGCATTAAGAATCGCTACGGTTCGACCCTGGAGCTTCTGGCGCACGCACAGCTCTGGTACGTCGAGCGCGAAACCCGTGACCTGGTGCGCATCCAGCAGGCCGATCTGCTCGAGTCCTTCAACAAGTCTCAGAGCGATTACCAGCTCAGCACCGGCCTCGCGCTGATCAGCGAAGTTGTCGAGCAGGTTCTGCCTGAACACGAAGCTTCCGAGCCCATGTTCCGGTTGATTCTTCTCACCGTTCGAGAGATTGAGCGTCGTAGCAGCTTGGGATTGCCGCTGAGTTACTTCGCGTTCTGGACCGTGCGCCTCGCCGGTTGGCTGCCGCGCTTCCACGCCTGCGCAACCTGCGGCAAACCGTTCGGCAGGGAAGCGGCGTGGCAAACGTCCTGGACTCCGGGACTGATGTGTACGCAGCATCGGCGCTCCGGCATGAAGCCGGTCTCATACGAAGCGCGCGCACTCGCCGAACGATTCACCGGCGAGCGCCTGGACAAACTTGAACTATTGCCTGAAGCCCCGGCAGCGGAGCTTCGGGAGGCGGCCCTGAACTGGATCGAGCATCACACCGAACGCAAGCTAGCCGTTCGCGAGTTACTGGAGACACCTTGAGCGCCAAAGCAGCACTTAAAGTAAAACTTGAACCCAGCAAGAACGCGCCAACATTGCAAGACTTAATACTCAAGCTGATGCAGTTCTGGGGAAAACAAGATTGCGTGCTCCAGCAGCCGTACGACATCGAAGTCGGCGCAGGCACCATGCATCCCGAAACATTCTTGCGCGTTCTAGGCCCGTCTCCCTATCGCGTCGCCTACGTCCAGCCGTCACGCCGCCCGGCCGATGGACGCTACGGCGAAAATCCCAACCGCCTGTACAAACACTTCCAGTATCAAGTCATCCTCAAACCTTCGCCTTCGGACATTCAGGAAATGTATCTGCGCAGCCTGGAAGCCATCGGCATCGACCTGCGCGTTCACGACCTGCGCTTCGAAGAAGACAATTGGGAATCGCCAACGCTCGGCGCTTGGGGCATGGGCTGGCAAGTTCTACTGGACGGTCTGGAGATTACCCAATTCACCTATTTCCAGCAAAGCGGCGGCATCGACCTCGATCCCATCACCGTCGAGATCACCTACGGACTTGAGCGCATTTGCGCATTCCTGCAAGGTGCCGAGAGTTTGTACGACATCAGATGGTCCCCGGACAAGACCTATGGCGACATTCGCCTTGCCGAAGAGCAGCAGCTTTCGGTTTACAGTTTCGATCGCAGCGACGCTAAGGCTCTGCGTGCTGAATTCGAGCTTCACGAAAAGGAAGCTAAGGACCTGCTCGACCACTGGGGCGACAATCATCTGGGTCCAAAAGATCGCGCACGCTACCCGTTGCTGGCCGCCTACGACCACTGCCTCAAGTGTTCGCACCTGTTTAATCTCATGGATGCTCGCGGTGTAATCTCCACCACCGAACGCGCCGCACTCATGGCCAGAGTCCGCACACTGTCCTGCCGCGCCGCCGTCGCCTACCTCGAGCAAACCACTGGCACAGCGCAGAAGACTGAGGTGCGCGCGTGAGTCTCTCCTCCAAAAAGCCAGCGAAAAAAACCGCGACCCGCACAACCGCACACGCAAAGCAACAGTTGAACTCTCCGGACTTGACCAAGAAGCGTGTGGAACTGCTCTTTGAAATTGGCTGCGAAGAAATTCCCGCGGGCATGCTTCCCAAAGCCGTTGAAGATTTACGCAGCATACTCAACACCCACCTGACCGCGGAGAATCTGACCGAAGGGGTCACTGTGGAAACCTTCGGCGGCCCGCGCCGGCTTACCGCCTGGGTTCGCGGACTCATCGCCAAGCAGTCCGATGTCACCAGTGACGTCACGGGTCCACCGAAGTCTGTCGCCTACGACGCTGCAGGGGCACCCACGCGTGCAGCGGTCAGCTTTGCCGAGAAGCAAGGCGTCCCGCTCCACGAACTTTTCTTCGTGCAAACGCCCAAGGGCGAATACGTCGCCGCGAAAGTCACCCGTCGCGGCCGTACCGCGCACGATTTGCTCACCGAAATTCTCCCTCGCGTGATTCACGATCTTTCCTGGCCACGCACCATGACATGGACCGGCCTGGACGGTGCGCGGTTCATCCGTCCAGTCCGCTGGCTGGTGGCAATTCTGGATGAGAAACCTCTTAAGTTTTCCTTCGGCGGCGTCGCCACCGGGGACACTACCCGCGGCCATCGCTTCCTAGGTGCGTCTTCTATCCGCGTTCACGACTTTGCCGAATACGAAAAAAAGTTGCGCGCCAATTACGTGATCGTTCGGCCCTCGGAACGCCGCGAGAAAATCTCTCGCGAGCTTGCCGCGCACACCAAGCACGGAGCCGGCAAGGTTCATGGGGACGCGCATCTGCTCGACTTAGTTACCTACCTCAACGAATTTCCGTCGGTCCTCGAAGGCTCATTCGACGCTTCGTTCCTGGAATTGCCGGATGAAATCCTGATCACCGTGATGCGTGGGCACCAGAAATATTTCGCCGTCGAAAAGCGGGGCGGGGAACTGGCGCCGCAATTTCTGGCGGTCATCAACCTTCCCAAGGATCCCGAGGGACTGGTTCAGGCCGGTCATGAACGGGTCTTGCGCGCGCGTTTCGCCGACGCTCGGTTCTTCTGGGCTGCAGACCAGAAGACGCTGCTCGCAGAAATCCTGCCGAAGCTGGACAAGATCATCTACGAATCCCGCCTCGGCAGCTATCACGCCAAGGTCGAGCGCATGCGCGAAATAGCCCGCTGGATGACCAAGGAGTGGTTCGATCGCGGCGATACGCAATCGCACGTTGCCGACGCCGATCGCGCCGCGGAACTTTGCAAGTGCGACCTGGCTACGGAGATGGTTCGCGAGTTCCCGGAACTCCAAGGCATCGTTGGAGGACTCTATGCCAAAGCGCAAGCCGAGTCGGAAGAAGTGGCCGACGCCATCTACGATCACTACCGGCCGGTTGGACTCGACGATCCCATTCCGCGCAACCTCACCGGCTGCGCCGTAGCGCTCGCCGACAAGTTTGACTCAATGGTCGGCTGCTTCGCTGTAGGCGTTGTCCCCAAAGGCTCGAGCGATCCGTATGCGCTACGACGCGCCGCGCTCGGCATTGTCAAAATTATTCTCGAGCGCAAATTGCCGCTCTCTCTGAAAGACGGTATCGCCGCAGCCGCCAAGGCGCTGCGCACCCATCCGCCGAAGAAGACGCTATCCCCTGAGATGGAGAAGCAGGTTCTGGACTTCCTGCACGACCGAGCGCGGTTCGTATTCCGCGAGAAGTCTGGCTACGCCTACGACGAGATCAACGCCGTCTTCGGCCCCGGAGCCGACGATCTGGTGGACGCGGAGAAGCGTTTGCGTGCGCTGAAAGCTATCCGCAAGCGCAACTTCGAGCCGTTGGCGGTCTCCTTCAAACGCATTCGCAAGATTCTGGAGAAGGCCAATGCCTCCGAGAAGGGCCACCATCTTCGTCCAGAACTATTGAAGGATTCCGCGGAGCAGGCTCTGTACGCCGCGCTGCTTGCCGCCGCGCCGAAAATCTCCGCGGCGAAATCGTCCAAGGAATACCAGCAGGCCTTCGAGACCATTGCCACGTTGCGTCCGCAGGTGGACGCGTTCTTCGATACCGTGATGGTGATGGCGGAGGAAGAGGACCTACGGCGGAACCGCCTCGCGTTGCTGACCAAGTTGAAGAACGAGGTTTCTGAGATTGCGCACCTTGAGGAGATGGGTGGGGAAGATGCCCACTGACGCGTTGTTTGAGGTAGTGGCCGGGTGCGTGAAGCAGATCGAGTTTCGGCCGGGTGCGGCGTCAGAAAGCGCTCGCTTCGGAAGTCCGCCACTACGGGAAAAAGCCCAGGAGGGCGGCCTAAAGAGGCCGCTACAACGGCCCGATCGCTGTTCGGGGCCGGTCGGCGTTTCCACTACAGAGTTTCTGCAGTTTGTAGTGGAAAATAGGGGCGAAAAATCGGCACTTAAAGTGATAGTTGAAGCATTTTTATTGGGTTTTTGCACGAAATGTCGGCGCGCCGACATTTTCCACAGAAACGGGAATCTGCCGGCCTCCGGCGGCGATTTGATCGCAAATTCAACGCGTGAGCCGACATTTTCTGCTGTCTTTTGTAGCGGCCGCCTTCCGAGGCGGGCGCCGTTCCACCAATTCAAATCCAAGTGAGGCATACCGTGACAAAGTGGGTTTATTTCTTCGGTGCAGGCAAAGCGGAAGGCGACGGCACATGGCGTGACGTCCTAGGCGGCAAAGGCGCTGGTTTGGCGGAGATGACCAAGATCGGTCTCCCGGTTCCCGGCGGCTTCACCATCTCCACCGAAGCCTGCGATTACTACTACAAGAACGGCAAGAAGTTTCCGCCGGAGTTGAAAAAACAAGTCGCTGAAAATGTTGCCAAGCTCGAGAAGGTCACCAAGAAAAAACTCGGCGATCCGAAAAATCCTTTGCTGGTCAGCGTGCGATCCGGCTCAGCCCGCTCCATGCCGGGCATGATGGAGACGATTCTGAATCTGGGCTTGAACGACAAGTCCGTGCAGGGCCTCGCGGCCTCTACCAAGAACGAGCGCTTCGCCTACGACGCTTACCGCCGCTTCGTGCAGATGTATTCCACGGTGGTGATGGGCCTGTCCAAGGAGGACCTCGAGCATCGCTTGCGCTCCATGAGAGATCGCCTCGGCGTGAAGGAAGATACAGCCGTTCCGGCCGGCGGCTGGAAGGAATTGGTCAGCGAGTACAAACAATATTTCAAGGAGAAGTCCGGCAAAGAGTTTCCCGATGATCCCATGGAGCAACTGTGGGGAGCCATCGGGGCGGTGTTCGGTTCGTGGATGGCGGAGAAGGCGGTCACCTATCGCCGCGTGGAAAAGATCACCGGCCTGCTGGGCACGGCCGTCAACGTGGTGCAGATGGTCTTCGGTAATACCGGTGACAATTCCGGCACCGGTGTTTGCTTCACCCGCGACCCGAGCTCCGGCGAGAAGATTTTCTATGGCGACTACCTGACTAACGCACAGGGCGAGGACGTGGTCGCCGGGATTCGCACCCCAGTCCATCTCACCGAACTCGGCAAGATCATGCCCGAGGCCTATGCGCAACTGGAGAAGGTCCGCGCCAAGCTGGAGAAGCATTACAAGGACATGCAAGACATGGAGTTCACCATCGAAGAGGGAACTCTGTATATGCTGCAGACCCGTACCGGCAAGCGCACACCAGCCGCCGCGTTCAAGATCGCCATGGACATGGCTAACGAGAAACTGATCAGCAAGGAAGAAGCGGTGCTGCGCATCAAGCCGGAAGATATTGAGCGGCTGTTCTATCCGGTCATCGATTCAAAGGTCGACAAGAAGTCGCTGTCGTCGAAAATACTGACACACGGCATCGACGCAGTTCCCGGTGCTGCGGTCGGCAAGGTTTGCTTCTCCGCGCACCAAGCGGAAGAGTTGGCCGCCAAGGGCGAGAAGGTGATTCTCGTTCGGCGGGAGACCAGCCCGGAAGATGTGGGTGGCATGGCAGTCGCGCAGGGCATTCTGACTGCGACCGGCGGCAAGACTTCTCATGCTGCGGTCGTGGCGCGCGGGTGGGGCAAGTGCTGCATCGTTGGTGCAGAGTCGCTCAACATCGACTACCAGGGCAGGAGCATGAAGGACGGCAAGTCCGGGAAAGTGGTGAAGGAAGGGGAGTGGCTGACGCTCGATGGTGGCGAAGGCGTTGTGTATGCCGACAAACTCCCGCTGGTTACTCCGGAGTTTCCCAAGGCTTATCAGACCATCATGAAGTGGGCCGACGAGACGCGGCGCCTGGGCGTGCGCACCAACGCGGACACGCCGCAGGATGCCCGCAAGGCCATCGAGTTTGGCGCGGAGGGCATTGGGCTGTGCCGTACCGAGCACATGTTCTTCACCGACTTCGAGCACCCGGAGAAGAGCCACGACCGGCAGTTAGCCATCCAGGAAATGATTCTCGCGGAGACCCAAGAAGCGCGCGTGAAGGCGCTCGACAAGTTGCTACCGTTCCAGCGGCGCGACTTCGTCGGCATCTTCAAGGCGATGGACGGCTTCCCGGTGACCATCCGGTTGATCGATCCGCCGCTGCACGAGTTCGTGCCACACGAGCCGGCCAAGCAAGCGGACCTGGCCAAGGAGCTTGGAATACCGGTCGAGATCGTAGCGCGCCGCGTGGAGCAACTACACGAAGCCAATCCGATGCTCGGCCACCGTGGCTGCCGGCTTTCCATCACCTATCCGGAAATTCTGGAGATGCAGGTTCGAGCCATCATCGAAGCGGCCATCGAGTGCGCCAAGAACAAGGTGAAGGTGCTCCCCGAAATCATGATCCCGCTGACGCTGGACAGAAAAGAAATGAGCATTCTGGCCGACGCCACACGGCGCGTTGCCGATGACCTCATCAAGAAGTCTGGCGTGAAGCTGCCGTATATGGTGGGCACGATGATCGAGTTGCCGCGCGCCGCGTTACTTGCGAATGAGATCGCGGAGGTGGCGGAGTTCTTTTCCTTCGGCACCAACGATCTCACGCAGACGACCATGGGACTCTCACGCGATGACGCAGGGCGTTTCCTTCCAGACTATGTGGATGAGAAGAAGGCGGGCGTGTTCGCAGGCGACCCATTCCAGACGCTGGACACCAAGGGGGTCGGGATGCTGATTAAGTGGGGCATCGAGAAGGGAAGAGAGACGCGGCCGAAGCTGAAGGTCGGCATCTGCGGCGAGCACGGTGGCGACGCGGAGAGCGTGAAGTTCTGCCACCAGGTCGGAATGGACTACGTTAGTGCGTCACCGTATCGCGTTCCCATTTCCCGGTTAGCAGCGGCGCAGGCGGTGATCGAGGACAAAGCCGCCAGAAAGAAAACGTAGATGGTGTTGCCGGTAAGTTTTCCGGCGCATGCCAAGAGCAAATTGGTCAGATTCCGAACTTCGCTCGTGGTTGGGTGGAGTTCGGAATTTTGTTTTTTTGGAGAGGCAACGATACACGTGGCGCAAGGCATGCGGCGGCAGAGTGTCTCCTCTCCTTCGTCAGGGCAAGCAGAGGGAGGTTACGTCCTTCTCCGTCGGCCGCACCGTGCGGTGTTCAGGGTGCGGATTTTTGTTTTCCCTTGGACGGGGACCGTGGCATGCATAGGGCTCAGAAGGCGGCCGCCAGTTGGAATCGGGGTAATTGGAACAGGAGCGCAGTTTCGGCTGGCTCTGAGGCTGTGGAAAATGTCGGCGTGCCGACATTTCGATCAAAAAGCCAATAAAAACGGTTCAACTAATACTTTAACTCCTTATTTCGTTGGGGCACGGAGAAGGAAATTCGACGACCGAAATTTGATGCACGTGTGCTCACGTGTTTTCAGGTCCCTGGGTCGAGTGTATCGCACTAGAATATCGAATCCCTGCGACCTAAACAAATACAAAGCCGCAAGCGTTCCGCAAGAATCGTGGGGCGGAGCAAAGCAGAGCCGCGATCCGCGAGGGAGGATCGAAGTCATGCGGCTCGGTGAGCAATTTGTTGAACGGAGAGAGTTCATAAAGTCGCTGGCGTTGGCTTGTACGGTGCCGGTCTGACTACGGGCCAGCAATCGTCGAACGGATTTAGGGAACACCATCGAGGAAATCGAGAAGAAAAGCGGTGGCCGCTCGGGAGTAGCCTTTTTTGGACGCTGAGACAGGATCTGCCGACGTGCATCGGCGCAAGGAACGTTTTCCGATGTGTTGCACGTTCAAGTTTGTAGCGACAGCGATGGTTTTGCAGCGCGGGGAAAGGGCTGAACAGCTCGATTGGCGAACTACGTTTTCACCGAAGGACATCTTCCCGCATTCTCCCGTGACGGAGCATCACACGGGCACCGCCGGGGATGAACATCACGGAATTAGGCGACGGGGCCATGACGGAAAGTGACAACGCTGCCCCAAACCTGCTCAGCTTTGGAGGGGCGCCGACGCTGACGGAATTCTTTCAATCGGTCGGCGATTCGGTGTCACTGCTGACCGTCTCGAACGACTTCTGAATGCTGCCGACGAGCACGATCCGCAGAAAGCTACTACGCCGGCCGCGATGCCGAAGATATGCGCCCGATCTTTTCAGAGACACGCTTACCGAAAGTTCACGGAAAATGCTCACGAGCCGTGAGTCAACAGGTCTTACGAGCGGCCCAAGGCGCCGCTATAGGCCTTCAAGCATTGGTTTAGGCGCGAGGCAAACAACCAACGACACGCTCCGTCGAGAGCGCCTTACGGCAACTTGCGAGTGCGACGGCTGGACTAGGCCTTGGCGAACTTCTGCTTGAGCATACCGACGATCGCCATGAGGACAGCGCCGCCGACACCTCCGCCCGCAACGCTGGCCAGAATTGAACCTACATCCGTGGTAGGCGCAGTCGCTGCAGCGGTAGCTCCACCCATGAGCATGCCTAGAAGCTGGCCACCCAGTCCGCCGCCGAGAATACCGACGATCGAATTGCCGATCGGACCGAGGCTGAACTTGCTGAGAATAGCACCGGCGATGTTGCCGCCGACCGCGCCGCTGATGAGCTGGATGACCAAAGCAGTGATGTTCATGGAAGCTCCTTTTCAAGACCAAGAGAATTTAGATATGGGACAGAGATTCGGCAGGACAGACGAAGCCAAGGAGGGCTTCGGCCTGGGAGCCGAAGGACGGTTAATGGCGAGACGTATATAACCGGAGAATGCGCGGCGCAAGTGGTGAATAATACAAAGTAATTTGTATAATAAAGGGCAGCTGCTTGAGCGTTGGCTGCTACAACGGAAGTACCTTCCTAGGGTGCCAGGATGTCGTAAGGGCGCATCATTTCGTTGTCTTCGTGTTCGAGGATATGACAATGCCACACGTAGCGGCCAGGATAGCCGTCGAATTTGGTGATGATGCGGGTGACCGTGCCGGGAGGAACTTGCACCGTGTCCTTCCAGCCGAGTTCGTTGGCGAAGGGGGGGATGGTTGCTCCGATGTACCGGATCTGGCCACCCTTGTAGTAATACTCCGGCTCGAAGCTGCGACGATCGAGAATCTGGAAGCGCACGCCGTGGAGATGGATGGGGTGTGAATCGTCGGTGAAATTCAAGAGGCTCCAAATCTCGACGGAGTTGAGTGCGGGGTTTTCCGTGACCGGCATGTTCCAGTGAGCGTTATTGAGAAGCATGGTTTCCGGGTTGCCGGCCATGTCGTCCTTTTCCCCAATGGTGAGTATGCGCGTTTTGACGGAAATGGATTCCGAGGCGCGGTCGATGGAACGGAAGGACGAAGGCAGGGAACTGGAATCCGTGACCGGCGATTTGGAGACGCGGAACTGCAAGACGTCGAGCGAATCGGAGTGAACGGTGATCTGTTCGCCGGCGTGGCCGGTGAAATCGACGATCACGTCGAAGCGTTCACCAGGCGCGATGGTGAGCAACTTCATCGACACGGGTGCGGAGAGAAAGCCTAGGTCGGTGCCGATCTGCTGGAACTCCTGCTTGTTCGAGAGTGTGAGATGGAAGAAGCGCCCATTGGCGGCGTTAAGCACACGGAAGCGATATTTGCGCGGCTCGACTTCGAGATAGGGGAAGAGTTTGCCGTTGACGGCGATGGCCTGGCCGAAGACTTCGGGGATCCACGGAGATTTTTCCTCGGGAGAGACGGGGTAGTAGAGCTGCGCAACGCTGTCTAACATGCGATCACAGAGGATCAGCGGGATTTCGTATTTGCCGCCAGGGAGATTCAGACCGACTTCGTATTTGTCGCGGAGGATGTAGCCGCCGAAGAGTCCCGCGTAGACGTTCAAGCGAGTGATGCCGAGCGCGTGGTCGTGATACCAGAGCATGCTGGACTCTTGCTCGTTGGGATAAAAGTACGTGGCGCTTTTTCCGGAGGGATACCAGAGTTCGGGATAGCCGTCGTCTTTCGCAGCGACCTTGCCACCGTGAAGATGCGTGACGATACGCACGTCGGGGACGGTAGACTCCGCTCCGTGAACGGTGTGATCGACGGGGAGGAAATGGGACTTGGGTAGTTCGTTGGGCCATTCGACGACGATGGGTTCGGCTGCGCGCGCTTCGATGGTTGGGCCGGGAGAGCTTTTGGCGTAGCCCCAGACTCGCGTGGGCTTCAAGTCGCGATGGAGCTTAGTTTCGAATTGTTGGATAGGCAAGCGGTAGTAGGGGATGGAGGATTTTGGATGCTCGGGATGAGGACGAGTGCCAGCCGGTTTAATCACCGGCGGGACGGGAAGCGCATCGACGAAATGTGGAAGCGTGGCCAGATTGAAAAGAGGGCTGCTGATCAGGCCAGTTTTGCGAGGATTGGTTTGGGTGATGGCGAGGCCGGCGGCAAGGGCGGCGGAGTTGCGGAGGAATTCGCGGCGGGTGAAGAATGGGCGGAAGATGTTCATTGGTCTCCGGTGATGGTCGGCTTAAGCCAAATGTAGTTCGGCGCCGTGTACTGATTAGATAACTACCATCTGTATTAGCTCACATGCAAACACAAAATTACGAGAGGCAAGCGGGATTAGCCGATTGCCTCTCGTTTTGTTGCCACTGCGATTCTACGACGGTTTGGTTTAAGCCCTTTAGTGGCCAACCACGAGGCCCGTGGATGGATCGAGGATCAGGCGGTTGTCATCGTCACGATGGCCGCTGAAGTCGAAGAATTGGGTGATGGAGTTGGCGAAGTCGTCGTACGATCCCGAACCGAGCCGCTGATTTTCCAGCCAATTGTCCTCGATAAAGCGAAGGACGGAGGTTTGGTCGGTGACGCTGTGGTCCACGAAGTTCTGCCTGGCCCAAGGGGAAATGACCAGGAACGGCTGGCGCGGACCGTAACCGCAACGGCCTTGGGCATGAGGATTGCCAGCGACTCCTGGCAGAGCAGTAGTGCCATCGCCACAAGTGCCGGTGGTGGCTCCGGTGGGGATGAGCAGATCCTGCGCGCTGGCGGATTGATTGACGATGGGACTCATGACGTGATCGTACCAACCGTCGGAGTCATCGTAGAGGATCACAACTGCGGTGTCGCTCCAGAAATTGCTCTTCTGTAGGGTATTGATCACGTTGACCACGAAGGTCTGCTCGTCCAGAGGATCGGAGTAGCCGGCGTGACCGTCCTGGAAGGCCGGCGCCTTGAGGAAGCTGACGGCGGGAAGGTTGCCGTGCTTAATCGTGGTGAAGAAATCGTTGATGTCGTACTCGTGGTTGGCAGCGCCGTCGTGGCCGATTTCGTTCACCGAAGCCGGACGCGCGTGAGTCGGGTTGGAGGTTGATGTCCAGTATTGAAAGAACGCGTGGTGCGGAATGTAGTCACCCGTGGTGCCGGCAAGGCCGGTGGAACTGCGTAGGCAGCCGGTGGTGCCGTTGGAATTCTTGATGGTCAGATCGAAGCCACCCATGAAGGAACCCCAGGTAATGCCGGCGGCAGTGAGCTTCTCACCGATGTTCGGCCCGGACATGTTGACCTGATTTCGCGTAGGCGCAGAGCAGATGTCACCGGTGGGGTCCGGGTCGCCCACGACGGTAAGCGTGCCATCCCCGCCATCGACTTCATTGCCCGATGGGCCATTGAGAATGTTGATGGCACCGTTGGTCTGTCCGGAGACCAAGTTGATGAGGCCGGGTGTGGAAGGGCCAAAGTTGGTGTCATAGGAGTTGTCGCTCATCGCGTAGTGCTGGGCATAATTCCAGAAAGCGGTGACCGTGTTGCCGTCGAAATAGCCCATGGTGAGACCTTTGGTGGTGACCGCGAGGGGGGGAGCGTTCGGCGGTGGGCCGGCGGTGCCGACTTTGCTGGGGAAAAGATCCATGAGACCGCCATGCGCGGCAGCTTGTTCAGGGCCGTAGGCGTGGTTCTGATCGTTGGTGACCGCTTGGGAGCGATCGAGACGGAAGGGATTTGTGGCGCCAAGACCGTTACCGACGGAGACGAGGTTGGGATTCGAGTTGAGGAGAGCGGCGCTGAGGCCGTTAACGGTCGGCGTATCTTTCTTGGCGTGGAAGGCGGGCTCACCGGAGGGATTCATGGCGTTGGGATAGGTTCCGAAATAGTGGTCGAACGAGACGTTTTCCTGAAAGATGATGACCAGATGTTTGATGGGCGTTTCGGTTTCGCCGAAGCCTTTGTTGTTGGCGAAAGCGGGTCCGGCCGGAAGAAAACAGATGGCGGCTGCTGCAGCAAGCGCCAGAGTTTTCTTGAAACGCGAATGTGCCATGCAATCCTCCTACGGATTGATACGTGAGCGTTTGGATTTTGAATTAAGAACGCGTCCGAGCATGTGCGCGGGACGGAGCTGAGACGGACGCGTTCGCGCACATCAGCTATAAAGGGGGCGTGTTATCGGAGTGTAAACGGAAAGTCAAAAGAGCGGTCGTGATTGGTAAATATCAGGCCAGGGAAATTTGCGAGTGGCGAGCAAGTGTAGGGATGGCGTGAAGAGAGAGTGGGTTCAAGTGTTACTTGAAGACCGGGCTCCGACCTTACAGAGCGATATGAGGTGAACAGATCTGCCACGGAATCGTGCGTCCTGTAGTTCAAGTTTTACTTGAGGGCGGAACCCTGGTTTGCCGGGGCCGCGTAGTGTAGAGGACGAGAAGTTGTGAACCCGAGGCCACGCGCAAGGCCGGCGCATGGGGCACCCACTGGCATCGCGCGTTGAGTCTACTTGGGCGAGGACCTAACGCCGCCGGCCGGAGTCCCAGCGCTTCCGAGGCCGAGACTCTGATGAATTTTATTGTTCCGGCGCCCGACTTGAACTTGGCCCCTGCACCACAGAGATGCTGGGCCGCTGTCGAAAGCGCGAACCTAAAAAGGACGGTCCTGCCCTCCGGGAAATCGCTTTGGGAAAGGGGCTCCCACACGAAGGCGCGTAAGACCCCAAGGGAGCCGGGCACGCCGCCCTCTTCACGGAGAAATTCCGTTGGCGAGGGCGATCGCATGGAGAATCTGGGCGGAGTTTGCTTGGTACTGCAGCGTACGGATGACGTTTTTTTGCTCAGCATTCCGAGCAGACGCGAGAATTTGCCTCCGGAAAGCGTCAGCGGTGACAGACTGAGGACAAGTGGCCGGTGACTCTGAATCTCGCGAAAGGGACTATGGATGCCTCTGCCAAAGACCATCGCATGCAACAATACCAGGCGTTTACAGCCAAGATCCGTTTGCTGAATTTACAGACGAAACTGGAAACCGATGGAATCGTCACGGAATTATCCCAGGACGGGTGCTTTGTGCTTACGAAGAAACCGCTGCCGGAGCGCACGTGCGTGTGGGTGAAATTGCGAAGCAACAATGTGGATTTCGATTGCGCGGCGCAAGTGACGGATAGTTCGATCTCCGCAGGAATGCATCTGGAGTTTATCAACCCCGCTCCGGAGCAAAAGTTGATTCTCAAACACTGGATGCGATTGTCGGTTGGTACGGCAAGCACACGCACGATGAAAAGGTAACTCTCGCAGATCCGTTCGCGAGCGAAGAATATTGAAACGGCGCATTGCAGGGAATACGTACACGCGCAGCCGAACCTGAGGGGGGCCGCAACGTGATCGTAGTGAAAAAGGGACAGACGTGGCGTTGTTCGAACAAAGGATGTGGAGCAGAGATACTGGTGATACACGAGAGCAAGGCAAGGACCGAGGAAGGACCGCGGTGCTGGTGTGGGGCGGAGATGAAGAAGCCGTACGGAAAGCCGCAGATGAATGTAACTCGGGCAGTGATCTGAGAGAACAACCCCCGAGATCCACCCGCGACTAGGGCCTGTGGGACACCCGAACAAACAACTGCACAAATTCGAACCTCAAAAACAAGCCTCCACTGCGGCGACAGCATCGCATCGTGCCTGCTGCGCAAACAATACGAATAAAGTAGGCCTTGCGAGCCGCATTTTCTGTAGAATCATTGCAAACAGGTATGTTGGAAGAACGACGGAGCGCGAGAAGCAGCATTTTTTGAGATCGCGTCGGATGACGGGCTTGTATATCGTTCGACGGCCCGCATATTACATGTAGCGGGAGGTCTGCGTTGCGACCTGCTGAACGACTAAAAGAAATCCGTGGCCGGCTGGGAATCACCACGCGCGAAGTGGCGGAACAAAGCCAGATCATCGCGGAACGCGAAGGCAATTCCGAATACTATATTTCTAACGCGTGGCTGACACAGCTGGAGAATTCAGAATCGGTCCCTAGTATCTTCAAGGTGTTCAGCCTGAGTGCGGTCTATCGCGTCCCCTTCCGAGAGCTGGTGCTCATTTTTGGAGTGAACCTGGATAACATCGGGAAACACCAGCTTGCTTCGCCGCCGCGGGATACTCGTTTAGCGCAGATGGAAGTTGCGGATACGGCGAAGACGGTATCGTTTCCAGTGCGATTCGATCCGGCCTTTAATTTGAACCGCACCAGCTTGCTTTCGCGACTGGTGGAAGTCTGGGGAGAGATTCCCATAGCGTTCATCCAGCATCTGGATATTCGCCAACACAATTACGGATACATCGGCATGGACGATCTGACGCTGTACCCGCTGTTGCGCCCGGGATCGTTCGTGCAGATCGATCCCAAGGTGCGAAAGATTCAGCCCCTGAAGTGGCGAACGGAATTCGACCGGCCGATTTATTTCGTGGAATTGCGAGACGGATACGCCTGCGGGTGGTGTGAGATTCAGAAGGACCAGTTGTGGTTGTTGCCGCACCCGCTGTCTCCGGTGGGAGTACGAACCTTCGAACACGGCGTGGAAGCGGAAATCGTCGGGCAAGTTACCGGAGTGGCAACTCGAATTGTAGATCCGGACGGCGGTTCCGAGCGCGCGAATACAAAATCGCTAAGGCAATCTTGACATTGGAGAGAAAGAACTCAGCGGAAACCCGCGGGCAATCCAGCGGCGGTGTGACGCGATAGATCTGCAGTTTATCCCACAGCAGAAGAGAATGCGCGAAGTCCGTGCCGGACGACGTCAGGTAGGCGTTGAGTTCGTCGACTAGTGCCGGCAGCGGCAGCGCGACGAGTTTGGAAAAGAGTTCGGTGTGGCAGCGCTTGAGGGCTTCGCCGGCAACTTGCGAGCCGTACTCATATTCCAAACCATCATGATGATAGACACCGGACAAGTAGTCGCGCGTGGAAGCCAGATAGATCAGTTGCGCAAAAAGTCCGTGAACCTGCGAAAGAGTGTGACCTTGCAGGTTCCTACACGCGGATTCCACGAACTCATTTTCGACCGACGCGTACATGGGTACACCTAACGGGAAGCAGAATTTTCGGCGACGTCACGAACGGACTGTGATATTTGCGCTAGCGTGGACAAACGACCCGCAAGCGCGGAAGCAGGAACGGCCAGAAATCGAATGGCGGAGATACCGAAAACCTGAACGAGCAGCGAAAGCACTGCGGTGAAAAAGAGCATAGAGAAATACCCGAAGGCAATGCGAACTTCAGCGCCAGGATTGGGGGAAGTGGCCGTGAGGGCGCCGCGGGCATGAAGGGCCTTGATTTCCTGGGTACGCAGACGCAGATCGCTGAGGAACAGAAGAGCCACGCGTTTGCGCTCGTGGCGGAAGAGCCGGAGGACGTGAGGATTGTTCTGGCGCTGAACATACTGGAGATCGGAAGCACTGAAAATCCTGGACAAAAGAGGCGTGGTAGCCTCGCGCGAAAATGGAGAGTGCAGCGCCGCGGCATCGGGAATGGCTTCCGGGGCTTCCTCGGAAGTACCGCGCGCGACCAGCGTCAGCACGACAACCAGCAGAAACCCCAGGAGGACGAAGATGAATGTTGCGAGGGTCATGGTCGGATGATCCTTATGAGTTGCTCTTCGGTCTGCGCCATACGCTTGCGCGTGGCGGCGATCAGTTGTGCGTAGTCCTCGCCTAGTCGTGGAGACGGAGACTTTTGCAGGGCAGGGTCCTTAACCCAAAGAAAAGCCAGCCAGATGCAGACAGCGATATCAAAAGACGCCGGCTGCAGCGCGCGCCAGATGGTTTCGAAAGACATGCCTACATTCGCGCGGACGGAAAGGTGCACGATGTTGAGGCCCAGAAAAATGCCGTAACCGAGCGCCAAGCCCCGGAGATTGCGCCCCAGGGGAACGGAATAGTAGGCGGTGAGCACGAGCAGACCACACAGAAAGACGGCCTGGGTGATGCGCAGATCACGCTCCAGCGTCACAAGGATGGTCTGAAGTTCGACGTGGGGCTTGAACGTGTTGCCGGCAAGAATTCTTGCCACCACCAGGGCCAGGACGAAAAGCATCACCTTGTTGGCCATGGCCGACAAAAGAGGAAATGGACGAAGGCTTTGACGGTACAGCTCAAAGATGATCGCGCAACCGACCAAGGCGGAAGCGAACTCGCATATCCAATACACGGGGGCGTAATGGGGTTTGAAATAGTTGTAGGTGATGTATTGGATGAGGGTAACGGCCAATACAGTAGCCATATAGCCGTAGAACAGGTGGAACCGGTCAACCGTGCGGGTTTGCAGACCACGCAATACTATGGAAGCCGAAACGAAGACTCCCACCCAGAGGATCACTTGTTGGACTATAGACACACCTATACATGTACCACAAAAAGAGGGAAAGTTCGGACTTAACCTCTCCCTGCTCGGTAGGGCAATCAGACCTTAAATGTGCGCTCTCGCGTACAGAAGAGCGTGAATTTTAGACCGCGGCGCTGGTGCCGGGCTTCTTAATGGGTACCGGAGGCGGCATCGGGCTATCGGCGATTTGTAC
>Ga0210384_10003653_pt1 | contig 17684 bp, 16 predicted proteins | sample IncBWH2MmetaG_FD_160574 | JGI IMG/M metagenome (GOLD analysis project Ga0210384, IMG submission 160574) | Forest soil microbial communities from Barre Woods Harvard Forest LTER site, Petersham, Massachusetts, United States - Inc-BW-H-2-M | ecosystem: Environmental > Terrestrial > Soil >...
CTCGCCCAGGCCTTTGTTGCCGGCGGCGATCTCGCGCTCACCCTGGTATACCTTGATGGTTACCGCAGGCTGGTTATCGTCCGCAGTCGAGAACACCTGGCTGAACTTGGTCGGGATCGTGGTGTTTTTCTGGATCATCTTGGTCATCACGCCGCCCAGGGTTTCTATACCCAGAGACAAAGGCGTTACGTCCAGCAGCAACAAGTCTTTACGCTCGCCGGACAATACCGAGCCCTGGATCGCCGCGCCAACCGCTACCGCTTCATCAGGATTGACGTCCTTGCGCGGATCCTTGCCGAAGAATTCCTTGACCAGTTCCTGCACCTTGGGCATACGGGTCATACCGCCGACCAGGATGATGTCATGAATGTCGGTCACTTTGACGCCGGCATCCTTGATCGCAATGCGGCACGGCTCGATGGTTTTCTTGATCAGTTCTTCCACCAGCGCTTCCAGTTTTGCACGGGTGATTTTCAGGTTCAAATGCACCGGTGCGCCATTGGTCATCGCAATGTAAGGCTCGTTGATCTCTGTTTGCTGCGCGCTGGACAATTCGATTTTCGCGCGTTCTGCGGACGCCTTGATACGTTGCAGCGCGATCGGGTCCTTGCTCAGGTCCAGGCCGTTGATCTTCTTGAATTCGTCGATGATGTAGTCGATGATGCGTTGATCGAAGTCTTCGCCGCCCAGGAATGTATCGCCGTTGGTGGACAGCACTTCAAATTGCTTTTCACCGTCGACATCGGCGATTTCAATGATGGAAACGTCGAAAGTACCGCCGCCCAGGTCATACACGGCGATCTTGCGGTCGCCTTTTTCAGCCTTGTCCAGGCCGAACGCCAGCGCTGCTGCGGTAGGTTCATTGATGATGCGCTTGACGTCCAGACCGGCAATACGGCCGGCATCTTTGGTCGCCTGACGCTGCGCATCGTTGAAGTAAGCAGGAACGGTGATGACCGCTTCAGTCACTTCTTCGCCGAGGTAGTCTTCGGCAGTCTTTTTCATCTTGCGCAGGACTTCGGCGGAAATTTGCGGCGGCGCCAGTTTTTTGTCGCGCACAGTCACCCATGCATCACCGTTATCGGCCTTGCTGATAGTGTAAGGCATCAGCGAGATGTCTTTTTGCACTTCTTTTTCTTCAAACTTGCGGCCGATCAAACGCTTTACCGCATACAGTGTGTTTTTTGGATTGGTGACAGCCTGGCGCTTGGCGGACGCACCGACCAGGATTTCGCCGTCTTCCTGATAAGCGATGATGGACGGCGTAGTACGCGCGCCTTCAATGTTTTCTATGACTTTAGGCTGGCCGCCTTCCATGACTGCGACACAAGAATTGGTTGTACCCAAGTCAATACCGATCATTTTTCCCATGATATTTCCTTTTAATTTTTAAATTTTTGAATTTCGATTTTTTTTAACTAATAAGCCCGAAAGCTCCAATGAACCAGATATAGGGTGAAAACCATGCTTTTCAAGCGGCTTTTGCCCCTTTCTGCATCATTTCTATCATTTTCCTTGTGCAACGGTCACCAGCGCCGGACGCAATAAACGGTCGGCAATGGTATATCCTTTTTGCAATACGGTAACGATAGTATTGGCTTCCTGATCGGCTGGCTCCATGGAAATAGCCTGGTGTTTCATTGGGTCCAGCTTGTCGCCCTTTTGAGGACTGATTTCAATCAAGCGATTCTTTTCAAATGCAGCGCTGAGCTGACGCAAAGTCATCTCCACACCCTCTTTCAACGATTCTATCGATGGCGTTTCGACTTTCAACGCCATTTCCAGACTGTCCTTTACCGGGACCATCGCCTCGGCAAAACCTTCGATCGCAAATTTATGCGCTTTGGAGATATCGTCCTGGGCGCGACGACGTATATTTTCGCCTTCGGCCTTGGCGCGCATGAAAGCGTCTTGCAATTCCAATACTTTCGCTTCCAATTGCGCCACTTTATCGATTAACGACGCCTCCGCGGATTCAATTGCCGGTGGCGCCACGGTGTCGGCAGCAGCATCTGCCGCGCTTGCATTTGTAACAATTTGTTCGGCAGTATTTGTTGTTTCTGCCTGTTTTTCTTGCTCTTGCATTCATTACCTCCAACGATCAATACGAACTATCCGTTGAAATGGGGGGGTAACCATGCCATTTCAAGGGGTATTTATGAACTTTCGCAAAGAAAGCGAATCCAGCATCATTTAATTGCAATTAAATTAATTTAATGTTGCATCGCACCCTGAGACTTTTCGTTACAAAATAGCCACGCCCAAATCTGGGAAACAAGGCAAAACGATCTACCATAAAGGTAAGCGGATTTTCCGGCAATCAAGCTGGCCTATCGAATATTGAATTGCAGCGGGAGAAAATAAAATGAAACTTTCCCTGATATCTCTGATCGTTTTTGCCTATACAGTCATGACTGTAGCCTGGATTTGCTATACCCAGACCAATGGCAGCTAGGCTGGGCGTGGAAAATTGCCCTTTAAAAATATCGGACCACCCCTACCAAAATTCGCCAGGCAACCAGTAAATTGCTTCGGTGCCGCTGTCTTCTCGCGTAAAATTGCCTTTTTTTAGCGGTAGTTTTATCGAAACGGGATAGCGGAATGATTTTCGTCACAGGCGGAGCAGGCTTCATCGGCGCCAATTTTGTACTGGATTGGCTGGCGCAAAACGAAGAACCAGTCATCAATTACGACAAACTGACCTATGCGGGCAACTTGAATAATCTTGCCGGCATCAAGCAGGACGCGCGCCATATTTTTGTGCAAGGCGACATACTGGACACTGACAAAGTCGCCGAACTGTTCGCCAGGCATAAGCCGCGCGCCATCGTCCATTTTGCGGCAGAAAGCCACGTCGATCGATCGATCCACGGCCCCGCTGCCTTTGTAAATACCAACGTCAACGGCACTTTTAGCCTGCTGGAGGCAGCTCGCGCCTACTGGCAAGGCCTGGCCGAGCCGGAGCGCAGCGGCTTCCGTTTCCTGCACGTATCGACGGATGAAGTGTATGGCACCCTGAGCGCCGACGATCCGCCATTCAGCGAGACCACGGCCTACGCGCCGAACAGCCCCTATTCTGCATCCAAGGCAGCATCCGACCATCTGGTGCGTTCTTACCACCATACCTATGGCCTGCCCACGCTGACCACCAACTGCTCGAACAACTACGGCCCCTATCATTTCCCGGAAAAACTGATCCCGCTGATGATCACCAACGCCAGGGCCGGCAAGGATCTGCCGGTATATGGCGACGGCCAGCAAGTGCGCGACTGGCTGTATGTGAGTGACCACTGTACCGCGATACGCCGCGTGCTGGAGGCAGGCAAACCCGGCGAAACCTACAACGTGGGCGGCTGGAACGAAAAAACCAATCTCAGCGTGGTGCATACGCTGTGCGACCTGCTGGACCAGCTGCAGCCCAAGGCAAGCGGCAGCTACCGCGACCAGATCAGATACGTCACCGACCGGCCCGGGCATGACAGGCGTTACGCCATCGATGCGCGCAAGATAGAAAAAGAACTGGGCTGGAAACCGGCAGAGACCTTTGAAACCGGCTTGCGCAAGACCGTGGCCTGGTATCTGGCCAACGACGAGTGGGTCGCCCAGGTGCAATCGGGCGATTACCTGAAGTGGGTGGATTTGCAATATTCAAACAACAACAGGTTGAACAACCATACGCAGGAGCAGGCATGACCCAGGACCTCATTTCCCGCAAAGGCATTATCCTGGCCGGCGGTTCCGGCACGCGGCTATACCCGGTAACACAGGCAATTTCCAAGCAATTGCTGCCGGTCTACGACAAACCGATGATTTACTATCCGTTGACCACGCTGATGCTGGCCGGCATGCGCGAAATATTGATCATCTCCACGCCGCAGGACACGCCGCGCTTCCAGGAGTTGCTGGGTGACGGCTCCCAGTGGGGCATCCAGCTGCAATATGCGGTGCAGCCGTCGCCGGACGGACTGGCGCAGGCCTTTGTCATCGGCCGCGAATTCGTCGGCAATTCTCCATCCGCGCTGATCCTGGGCGACAACCTGTATTACGGCCATGAGTTTGAAGCCAAGCTGAAGGCCGCCAACAATCACAGCGTAGGCGCAACGGTATTCGCTTATCACGTGCATGATCCCGAGCGCTACGGCGTGGTCGAATTCGACACCCATCGCCAGGCCATCAGCATAGAAGAAAAACCGGCCAAGCCGAAATCCAATTATGCGGTGACCGGCCTGTATTTTTATGACAGCCAGGTCTGCGATATCGCGGCTAATATCAAGCCTTCCGCGCGCGGCGAGCTGGAAATTACCGATGTGAACAACGTCTACCTGCAACAGTCGCAGCTGAACGTGGAGCTGATGGGCCGCGGCATGGCTTGGCTGGACACCGGCACTCACGAGTCGCTGCTGGACGCCAGCCAGTTCATTGCGACTATCGAAAAACGCCAGGGCCTGAAGGTTGCCTGTCCGGAAGAGATCGCTTACAGGTGCGGTTACATCAATGATGAACAACTGGAAAAACTGGCGCAGCCTTTGAAGAAAAACGAATACGGCATGTATTTGCTGCAGTTGCTGCGCGCCAAAGCCTATTGAGGTGTCAGGACCTGCCTAGGTCCGACAAAAGCCACCGCCGACTGAATGCCTGGAGAGATAAGAAATGAATGTAATTGCAACCGACCTGCCTGAAGTACTGATCCTGGAACCGCGCGTTTTTGGCGATGACAGGGGGTTTTTCTATGAAAGCTTCAACCAGAAAAAATTCAGGGAATTGACCGGGGTTGACGTCGAATTTGTGCAGGACAACCATTCGATGTCGGCCAAAAACGTATTGCGCGGACTGCACTACCAGATCCAGCAGACCCAGGGCAAGCTGGTGCGCGCGACCGCCGGCGAAGTGTACGACGTGGTCGTCGACCTGCGCAAAAGCTCGCCGCGCTTCGGCAAATGGACAGGCGTCACGCTGTCCGCTGAAAACAAGCGCCAGCTGTGGGTGCCGGGCGGCTTCGCCCACGGGTTTGTGGTCGTCAGCGACAAGGCGGAATTCCTGTATAAGACCACCGATTACTGGGCGCCGGAACATGAGCGCTGCCTGCTGTGGAACGATCCCGCGCTGGGCATACAGTGGCCCATGCAGGATGCGCCGGTCATGTCGGGCAAGGACATGCAGGGCCTGCCCTTATCCCAGGCCGAGACATTTGCATGAGAATATTATTGACCGGCAGCAGCGGCCAGGTCGGGCATGCACTGACCACTGCGCTGCGCAGCCTGCCCGATGCAGAACTGATCATCCCCGAGCGCGCGCAAATGGACTTGTCCAGGCTGGACCTGGTGCGCGCCACCATACGGGATATTAAACCTCAGCTGATCATCAACCCGGCGGCGTATACCGCGGTCGACAAAGCCGAGAGCGAAGCCGGGCTGGCGCAAATCATCAACGGCGACGCGCCGGGCGTGATCGCCGAAGAGGCGAAAAAATTGGGCGCGGCGCTGATCCACTACTCCACCGATTATGTGTTTGACGGCAGCAAGCGCGGCAGCGACGGCGGCTTGCTCGCGTATACCGAACGGGATGCTACGGGGCCGCTGAATGTCTATGGCAGCACCAAGCTGGCCGGCGAGCAAGCCATTGCAGCCAGCGGCTGCAATCACCTGATATTGCGCACCAGCTGGGTCTACTCCACCTTCGGCAAGAATTTCCTACTGACCATGCTGCGCCTGGCCAGGGAGCGCGACGAACTGAAGATCGTCAACGACCAATGGGGCGCCCCCACCTGGGCCGGCTGGATAGCGCAGGCAACCGCCGCCATCGTGGGCCAGTTGCAGCACGCCGACGACCAAGCTGCCTGGTGGACGAAAAACAGCGGCGTCTACCATATGACGACGCGCCAACATACCAGTTGGCAAGGCTTTGCCCAGGAAATCATGCAGCAGGCGCTGAGCCTGAAGCTGCTGGAAAAAACGCCGACAGTCGGCGGCATACCGGCGGCCGACTATCCGACGCCCGCGCGCCGCCCGATCAACTCCTGCCTGAATACCGACCTGCTGGCGCAGCGCTTTGCACTCGAGATACCAAGCTGGAACGATGCGCTGCGCGCCTGCCTGATCGCCGGATAGATGTCGCACAAGAAAAACGTCCTGTGGAACCTGGCCGGCAGCGGCCTGCCGTTGCTGGCGGCGGCGGTCTTCATCCCCTACTGCGTGCGCCACCTGGGCAATGAATCCTTCGGCGTGCTGACGCTGATATGGGCGCTGATAGGTTATTTCAGCCTGTTCGATTTCGGCGCGGGCCGCGCACTGACCTATGAGATCAGCAAGCTGCGCGCCGCCGGACAGACAGACGCCATCCAGCCCATCTTTAAGGCCGGTCTATTGATGACCTTGCTGACCGGCGCACTGGGCACGCTGGTCATGCTGTTGCTGGCGCCCTACCTGGCGCAGAGCTGGCTGAAAATCAGCCCGCACCTGCAGGCTGATGCGCAGACGGCCTTCCAGATCGCGGCCGCGGCGGTCATCCCCACCGCAGTCACCAGCGGACTGCGCGGCGCCATGGAGGGGCTGGACCAGTTCCTGGCATCCAATATCAACCGGGTGTTCCTGGGATTTTGCATGTTCGTCTTGCCGGCGCTGTCGATCTACCTGCACGGCCCCGGTTTGTGGCAGATCGCCGCCTACCTGGCGCTGGCGCGGGTCATCGTGGTCGCCATCGGTTTTTTCCAGCTGCGCGCCTACCTGCGCCACTCCAGTACGGCCGCCACGGCCAGCCTGATGCAACGCATGCGCTCACTGACATCCTACGGCTTATGGCTGGTAGTCACAGGCATCATCGGCCCGTTGATGATCTATGGCGACCGCTTCTTCGTCAGCGCGGCGGTAGGCGCAGACCAGCTGGCCATGTATTCGATACCGCAGGAAGGCTTGATCAGGCTGCTGATCATCCCGACGGCGATCTGCGGCGCCTTGCTGCCGCTGTTTGCCGGATTGAGCTCGCGACAAGAGCTGGCCACTTCCTACTATCGCAATTACAGGCGGGTGGGCGGCATCATGCTGGCGGTATGCCTGAGCGCCGGCCTGCTGGCCTACCCCGGACTGAGCTGGTGGCTGTCGCCGGAATTCGCGGTCAAGGCATTGCCGATCGCTATCGTGTTAACGATAGGCATCTGGTTTAACGCGATGGCGATGGTGCCGTATACCATGCTGCACGCCAGGGGCAATACCAAGATCACCGCGCAGTTTCATCTGGCCGAACTGCTGCTGTATATCGGCGCCCTGTACTGGCTGTCCAAAACCTATGGCCTGGCCGGCGCCGCAACGGCCTGGGTGGCGCGCGTCATGCTGGACCTTCTATTGCTGCACCTGGCAGCCAAGCGCATCCTTACTTCGACTAAAGAATGACAACCACTTCCATCATCGATCAATCCTGGCCGGAGCCCGAGCTGGAGGCGGTAGCCGCCTGTCCTTTTTGCGGCAGTACCGAGCGCAAGCTGGCCTATGGGGATGCGCAGGACTGGGCCTTTTATTGCGCGCCCGGCAAGTGGGCGTATTGGGATTGCGCCGGGTGCCAGGCGCTCTACCTCGATCCCCGGCCAACCCCGCAAAGCATAGGCAAGGCCTATGACAAATACTATACCCATGGCTTGAAGCCTCTGGCCCGGCTGGCGCAAAATTTCAAGACGGCGCTCAGGAACGAATGCTACAAGCACTGGTTCGGCATCCGCCTCAGCCCGCGCCTGCACTTGCCGGGAATCGCCGCGCCGCTGGCAAATTTGCTCAAAGGCAGATTTATCATTCCTTTCGGCTTGCAGGAGCTGGCGCAGATGCCAGCCGGCAAGCTGCTCGATATCGGCTGCGGCAGCGGCGACTTCCTGCTGCTGGCCAAGCAGGCCGGCTGGCAAACCCTGGGCATAGACCTCGACAGCAAGGCCTGCGAAGTCGCGCAAAGCAAGGGCCTGCGGGTCATCAATGCCGGCATTGAAGAAGTGGGCAAGCTGCAGGAGCAGTTCGACTGCCTGTTTTGCTCGCATATCCTGGAGCACACTTACGACCCCAACAGCCTGCTGCGGTTGATGAAGTCCGTGTTGAAACCGGGCGGCAGGATATTATTGTCCTTGCCCAATTCGCAAAGCGCTTTCCGTTATTATTTCGGCAAAGAATGGCGCGGCCTGGAAGCCCCCCGCCATATCGCCATCCCGGCCGCCGCCAGCCTGAAAATCCAGCTCGAGCAGCTGGGTTTCCACGTGCATACCGCACTGCACCACACGATCTTCTCTAGCGCTGAATCGTTCAAGATACGCAGACGCTCCGAAACCCTGTCGGAAGAAGATAAACAAAAGGCGCAGCAACTCAGCACGCAACTGCCGCTGGACAATTATGAAACCGCGGATTTCATCCATTTCGTTTGCACCCTTGCAACTGAAAGCGCCCAGGCGAGTTAATAAAATACCGCAAAGAAACAAATTGGATATTCAAACAAATATGTTTGGCCAGGACGTGGTGGTTCGGCACAGAAGTCTTTGATTTTTTTCCACTTTATGGCATTAGAGAGCTATTATTCCTCCCGTGCTATATTATTTGGCGACAATAAGAAAAACAGGGGAGCCGGTCAAATTGGCTTGAAGCCCATTTTTTGTTAGCATGCTGATTGGCAACCTGCGCCGGAGCGAGCGCGGGAATAATGCAATAAAGAAATTCGGGATTTAATATTCAAATTATTGACAACGATGGAGAGAACAATGCGAATGGGGATAATTGCATGATTCATGTCGCCATCGTTAGTCATGGTCACGAAGGATTGCTGATCGCCAGCCAGATGGGCGGCTTGCAAAACGCGGCTGGACGCCTGAAGGTCTGGGTCAAGGACAACAAGCCTTCTCCCAAGCTGATGTCCTATTGCCTGCAGCACGGCATCGCCTACAGCGATGCCAAGCCCGGCATGGGCTTTGGCGACAACAACAATTTCCTGTATGAAATGGTGCGCAAGGAAGTCGGATTCAAACCGGGCGACACCTTTGTCGTGATGAATCCGGATATCACGATAGATCCCCAGTCTATCGTCTGCCTGGCCGAACAAATGCACAAGGACCGGTATCCCATCGCCACCATCAATTTGTACCGCGATCAGCAGCATGCGGTTGCCGATTCCAATATCCGCCGCTTCCCCGATGTGTTTTCATTAATCCGCATGGCCGTCGTGCGCTCCTTGTCGCAACCTTACGACAAGGCGCAGATGGACAATATCTGCCATGTGGACTGGGCGTCCGGTGCCTTCCTGGCCTTCGATGCGATGCACTATTCGGCGCTGGAAGGTTTTGATCCGCGCTACTTCATGTATTTTGAAGACGTGGACATCTGCTACCGTTCGCAAAAATTGCTGGGCAACGGCGTGCGCTACTACCCTTCGCTGAAAGCCACGCATATCGCCGCGCATAAAAACCGCAACCTGATCTCCCAGCATGCGTCGTGGTTTTTCCGCAGCTTCCTGAAGTTTTTGTCCCGTCGTTATTTCATCTACGACCGCCAGGCGAACCTGACTTCAGTTAAATAGTTGCCTTCATGACATTATCAGTATTACTCACCGGAGTCTCCGGTTTCGTAGGACATGCTATTGCACAGAGCCTGGTACAGCAGTCGATTCCGCTGACCTGCGCGAGCAGGCAGCCGCTGGCGCAGGAAACGGCGGCCGCCAAAGTGCACCTGATCGCCGATCTCAATGCAGACACCGACTGGACTCCCTGCCTGCCGGGCATCAGCACGGTCATCCACTGTGCTGCGCGCGTGCACGTGATGAACGAGACAGCCGGCGATCCGCTGGCGCTGTTCCGCAGCGTGAATGTGGATGCCACGCTCAACCTGGCGCGCCAGGCGGCCGCAGCGGGCGCACGCCAGTTCATTTTCTTAAGCTCGGTCAAGGTGAATGGCGAAGAAACGCAACCGGGTGCTGCATTTACCGAAAATACGCCGCCCCATCCTTCCGACCCCTACGGCATTTCCAAATACGAGGCTGAGCAAGCCTTGCTGGAACTGGCAAAAACTACCGGCATGGCAGTCACCATCATCCGTCCTCCGCTGGTGTACGGCCCGGGCGTCAGGGCGAATTTCCTCAGCATGATGCAATGGGTGAAAAAAGGCTTGCCGCTACCGCTAGGCAGCATCCGCAACAAGCGCAGCTTTGTCTATTTGCAGAACCTGGTCAGCCTGGTGCTGACCTGCATGGACAACCCTGCGGCGTATAACGAGGTATTCCTGGTGTCTGACGACCACGACTTGTCGACCACCGAACTACTACAAAATTCAGCCGAAGCCTTTGACCTGCGCTCCCGCCTGCTGCCGTTTCCGCCCGGCCTGCTGATGCTGCTGGCGACGCTGGCAGGAAGAAGATCGGCTGCCCAGCGCCTGTGCCAATCGCTGCAAGTCGATATCAGCAAGGCCAGGTCGCGGCTGGCGTGGACGCCGCCGTTTACCGTGCGCCAGGGCCTGCAGGCTACCGCCAGGCATTTGACCAGACACTGATAACCACTCTATGTTGAAACGCTCTTTTGATTTGCTGCTGGCCCTGATCGCGGCTTGCCTGCTGTTATTGCCGATTATCATCGTCGCCATTTGCGTCAGATTGACGTCCGCCGGCCCTGCCGTCTATTGGTCGGACCGTGTGGGCCGCTATAACGCGATATTCCGCATGCCCAAATTCCGTACCATGCGCACCGATACGCCGGCGGTGGCGACCCACCTGTTGAGCAATCCGGACCAATACCTGACCCCGATCGGTTCTTTCCTCAGGAAAACCAGCCTGGATGAATTGCCGCAGTTGTGGAGCATCCTGAAAGGCGACATGAGTTTTGTCGGCCCGCGTCCGGCACTCTACAATCAACACGACCTGATCAGCCTGCGCACCGAGCAAAAAGTACACGAAATCCCGCCCGGCCTGACCGGCTGGGCCCAGATCAACGGCCGCGATGAATTGCCGATACCTGACAAAGTCAAGCTGGATGCGTATTATCTACAACACCAGTCATTTCGACTGGATCTGCAGATCCTGCTGTTAACATTCTTTAAAGTAATTAAGCGCGATGGCGTAACACATTAATTGAACATAATTGTGCATTTATCACTAATGAATGCTGATCCCCATGTTTATTTTGCTTACAAATGTAAGCAATATTTGAGCGGCAACTTGTTTAATATCTGTTCTGTGCCGCTGGCCCGAGTGTTCGGCCAGGCCAAGCATTGCAAATGCGCCAGCGATAAGCAGTTGGCCAAGATGCAAAACGAGTTCTAACAACAATAATATGATCATTCAGTAATGCAAACCATACTCGCCCTACCTCGACTACATAAACAGCTCATTGCGGCTGCGGCGGATGCCATTTTCCTGCCGCTGGTGTTCATGCTGGCGATCTGGTTGCGCTATGACGGTTTTAACGCCGCGCTGTTCTCGCACTATTTCTGGTTGATCGCGTCCGTACCTTTTGTATCCATCCCGATCTTCATACGGATAGGCCTGTATCGCGCGGTGATCCGCTTCATCGACCAGAAAATCGTCTACGTGGTGGTATTCGGGGTCACCTTGTCGGTGATGGCGCTCGCCTTCATCAGCGTGATGACGCATATCATGGCGCTGTCGCGCGCCGTGTTCTTCATCTATTGGGCCGCCGCCATCCTGTATGTCGCCGCCAGCCGCTTCCTGACCAGGTCCTACCTGCTGGGCATCAATCGCAGCGACAATGCCGTCAATATTGCGATCTATGGCGCCGGCAAGGCCGGCGCGCAACTGGTCAATGCATTGCGCGCCAACGACGAGTTCGTCTGCGTTGCCTTTCTGGACGATAACCCCAACCTGCAAGGCACCTCCATCGCAGGCATCAAGGTATCCAGTGCGGACAACCTGCGCAGCCTGATACGCCAGCACGATATCAAGGAAGTGCTGCTGGCCATGCCGTCCATTTCCAAGATAAGGCAAAAACAGATACTCGACCAGTTGGAGCCTCACAAGCTGAAGATCAAGGTCACACCGTCAATCAAGAGCCTGGTCAACGGCGAGTTGCGGGTACAGGATATCCGCGAAATTGAAATTGAAGATTTGCTGGGGCGCGATTCGGTAGAGCCGGACGACCGCCTGCTGTCCACCTGTATCACGAATAAAAAGGTCATGGTGACAGGGGCCGGCGGCTCGATAGGCTCGGAACTGTGCCGGCAAATCATGCGCCAAAAACCGGCGCAACTGATCCTGTTTGAGATGTCCGAATTTGCGCTGTATTCCATCGAACAGGAACTGGAAGCGCTGCGGCTCAGCCTGAACCTGGAGCTGGAAATCATCCCGTTTCTCGGCAATATACAAAATGCCGCCAGGCTGGGCACGATTTTCGAGTCCTATCATATCGATACGGTCTACCATGCGGCGGCCTACAAGCATGTCCCGCTGGTAGAGCACAATCCTATCGAAGGCATACGCAATAATGTGTTCGGCACCCTGGTGGTCGCGCAGGCCGCAATCAGGGCCAGGGTCAAGAATTTTGTGCTGATCTCTACCGACAAGGCAGTCCGGCCCACCAACGTGATGGGCGCGACCAAGCGCCTGGCGGAATTGATATTGCAAGCCTGCTCGCGTGAACAGCACACGACGCGCTTTTGCATGGTGCGCTTTGGCAACGTGCTGGGCTCGTCCGGCTCTGTGGTCCCGCTATTTCGCAAGCAGATCATGCTGGGCGGCCCCATCACGCTGACCCACCCGGAAATTACGCGTTACTTCATGACCATACCCGAAGCAGCGCAACTGGTGCTGCAAGCCGGCGCGATGGGTGAAGGCGGCGATGTTTTTGTGCTGGACATGGGCGAACCGGTGCGTATCATCGATCTGGCCAAGCGCATGGTGCACCTGAGCGGACTCGAAATCAAAACGGAAACAACCCCGGATGGCACGATAGAAATACATCATGTAGGCCTGCGCCCCGGCGAAAAGCTGTATGAAGAACTGTTGATAGGCGACAACGTCGAGGGCACCAGCCACCCGCTGATCATGCGTGCGCAGGAAAATGAAATTCCATGGGCGAATTTGTCTGTGTTGCTGCAGAAAATGGAGGCCGCTTGCGATAACTTCGATTTTCAGCAAGTGCGTTCCCTGTTGCTGGAAACAGTGGCAGAATACGAACCTCAATGCGGGATAGAAGATTTCATCTGGCAATTAAGCAACTCCAGCGCGGCGGCGGCCAGCACGCAGCCGCCGCGCCCCATGTTACATTAGCCGGTCTATTCCCAGTCGCACCCCACAGCTTATTACTCTTTAAAAAATATCATGCCCATCATCTCCCCGACCATTTTCAAGGCCTATGACATCCGCGGCATCGTAGGCAAGACGCTGGATGCCGAAGTCGCCTATCAGATCGGCCAGGCGTTCGGTACAGCGGCGCTGGCCAAGGGCGAAAAGACCGTCATCATCGGGCGCGACGGCCGCTTGTCCGGCCCTGAACTGGCTGCGGCTCTGGCCAGGGGCCTGCAGTCCACCGGTGCAGACGTGATCGACCTCGGCGTGGTTGCGACACCGATGGTGTACTTCGGCACCAGCACCCTCGGCGCCGGCTCAGGCGTGATGGTCACCGGCAGCCACAATCCTCCCGATTACAACGGCTTCAAGATGGTGCTGGCCGGCGAAGCCATATACGGCGACACGATACAGGCGCTGTACCAGGCCATCCTGAACAAGGAATTCAAACAGGGCGCGGGCGGCTGCAAGACGCACGACATCGCCGCTGCCTACCAGCAGCGCATCGTCGGCGACGTGAAGACCGCGCGCCCGATGAAAATTGCGATCGACTGCGGCAACGGCGTCGCCGGCGCATTTGCCGGCGACCTGTACCGGGCGATGGGCTGCGAAGTGACTGAACTGTTTTGCGAAGTGGACGGCAACTTCCCCAACCACCATCCCGACCCGGCCCACCCGGAAAACCTGCAAGACCTGATCCGCTGCCTGCAGCAAACCGATGCCGAGATAGGCCTGGCGTTCGACGGCGACGGCGACCGGCTGGGCGTGGTCACCAAGGATGGCCAGATCATCTATCCCGACCGCCAGCTGATGCTGTTTGCCGATGACGTGCTGAAACGCAATCCCGGCAAGGAAATCCTGTATGACGTCAAATGCACCCGTCATATTTCCGCCTGGGTCAAGGCGCGCGGCGGCGTGCCGCTGATGTGGAAAACCGGGCATTCGCTGGTCAAGGCCAAGATGCGCGAAACCGGCGCGCCACTGGGCGGCGAGATGAGCGGCCATGTGTTCTTCAAGGACCGCTGGTACGGATTTGACGACGGCATGTATGCCGGCGCGCGCCTGCTGGAAATATTGAGCCGCCTGCCGGACCTGACCGCCACGCTGAATGCGCTGCCGCAATCGAGCAGCACGCCCGAATTGCAATTGAAACTGGCGGAAGGCGAAAATTTCGACCTCATCGCCAAGATGCAACAGAATGCAAACTTCCCCGGCGCCGACGACGTCATCACCATCGACGGCCTGCGGGTGGAATACCCGGACGGCTTCGGGCTGGCGCGCTCTTCCAATACGACGCCGATGATCGTGATGCGCTTTGAGGGCGAAACGCCGGCAGCGCTGGCGCGCATACAGGCGGCAATGAAGCAGGCCATCCTGGCGGTCAAGCCGGATGCAGCAATGCCCTATTAGCCCGTTCCGCGTGAAAATACTGCTAGTGCGCGTGTCGTCGATGGGCGACGTGCTCCACAACATGCCGGTTGTGGACGATTTGCTGCGCCATTTCCCCGAGGCCGAAATAGACTGGGTAGTGGAAGAAGCCTATGTCAACATGGTCAAGCTGCACCGCGGCGTGCGGCGCATCATCCCGTTCGCCTTGCGCCGCTGGCGCAAGAGCCTGCTCAGCAGGCCGACGCGGCAAGAGATCAAAAACTTTTTTACCAGCCTGCGCCGCGAGCAATATGACTTAGTGCTGGATACCCAGGGTTTGCTGAAAACCGGCGCCATCATGGGCCTGGCGCGTACCGTCAACGGCGGCAAGAAAGTCGGCCTGGCCAACGGCACCGAAGGCTCCGGCTATGAGGCCGCATCCCGCATCTTCCATACCGAAAGCGTCGCCGTCGACCGCCATACCCACGCCGTATTGCGCGGCCGCCTGGTCGCGGCGCATGCTGGCGGCTATGCAGTGGACACACCGGCCAGCTTCGGCATGCATGCGCCGGACCTGGGAAGCGGCTCCGTAGCGCCCGCATGGATGCCAGCGCAAGACTATGCGGTGTTTTACCACGGCACCGCGCGGAGCAGCAAAAAATGGGCGCAGGATAACTGGGTAGAAGCGGCAAAGACCGTCGCGGAATACCGCCTGCCGATACTGCTGCCCTGGGGCAATGCCGCCGAGCAGCGGGAAGCGGAACAATTGGCCGCGCGCATTCCCAGCGCTACCGTCTTGCCGCAACTGTCGATGCTGGAAGCAGTGGCGCTATCGCAGCGCGCCGCGCTGGTGGTGGGGGTGGACACCGGCCTGACGCATATCGCGGCGGCCTATGAAAGGCCGACGGTGGAAATCTATTGCGATTCGCCGCGCTGGAAAACCGAGGGCAACTGGTCCCGAAAAATCATCAATCTGGGCGATGTCGGCCGCCCGCCGACGGTGCAAGAGGTGCAGCAAGCCGTGCGCAGTTTGCTGACCAAACAGGCCGATACCGGATGAGATATGGCACCGCCTCAGCCTCGACGGCTCGCCGTCCGGCAGGCTAAAAAGTATTGCTGCCGATTATCATAAACGCTGTCGCGCCGCCGCTGGTGATAGAATAAGCGTCCTTCGGCGTGCAATTGCCGGAGATGGACGGGCATGCATATTCATGCCCTTTCTTTTTATTTCCTGATTGCAATATCCTGATTTTATTTTCCTGGCGCTTCCTGCAAAGTGCCGAGCACGACAAAATATTGAGTTAACCATGCCTAAAATCAGGATCACGCGCGTTTTTCACCATGCCGCATAGCGCTTCGACGGACCAGCCGAACCCGGTCTGTGCGCCCAAGGTGTCGGTCATCATTGTCAACTTTAATGGCGGCGAATGGCTGGCGCGCTGCGTTTCCGCGCTGCTGGAGCAGACCTGGCCGGCGCACGAAATCATCCTGATCGACAATGCCAGCAGCGACGGTTCGGCGCAGCGCATCGTCGATCAATTCCCTGCAGTGCGCGTGGTGGAAGCCGGCAGCAACCTGGGCTTCGCCGCCGGCAATAACCTGGCGGTGCGCCTGGCGGCGCCAGACAGCGACTGGTTCGCGCTGCTGAATCCGGATGCCTTCCCCGAGCCGACCTGGCTGGAATCCCTGGTCAACGCGGCTAACCGGCACCCGGAATATGCCTTCTTCGGCAGCCGCCTGATGGATGCCAATACGCCTACGCTGCTGGACGGCACCGGCGACGTGTACCACACCAGCGGCCTGGTGTGGCGCGAAGCGCACGGCAAACTGCTGGACGCATCGCTGCTGGAGCCGAAAGAAATTTTTTCCACCTGCGCAGCGGCGGGCATGTACCGCAAGGACGTGTTCCTGGAATCCGGCGGCTTCGATGAAGACTATTTCTGCTATGTGGAAGACGTCGATCTCGGATTCCGCTATCGCCTGCTGGGCCATCGCTGCCTGTACGTGCCGGACTCGATGGCGCATCACGTTGGATCGGCGATTACCGGCAAGCGCAGCGATTTTTCCGTGTATCACGGCCACCGCAACCTGGTCTGGACCTATATCAAGGATATGCCGGGCGCCCTGTTCTGGCTGCTGTTGCCGCTGCACCTGGCGCTGAACCTGATGACGGTGGCCTACTTTATCCTGCAAGGCCAGGGCAAGGTGATCCTGAAGGCCAAATGGGATGCGATCAAGGGCATTCCTAAAATGTGGCGCAAACGGCATCTCATCCAGTCCAGCCGCCGCGCCACGACCGGCGACATCTGGCGTGTGCTGGACCGCAGGCTGACTCCATCGCGGAAGAACTAACACTGAACAAATGACCGTCACCCGTAAAAACCTCGATGGATTCGCCATCACGCTGATGTTATTGCTGTGCTTTTGCTGGGGCTTGCAACAGGTCGCAGTCAAACTGGCAGCGCCCGTAGTCAGTTCCAGCATGCAGATAGGACTGCGCTCTGGCTTGGCCGCGCTGATGGTGTATGCGCTGATCCTGGTCCGCGGCATCCCGTTTTCATTGAAAGACGGCACGCTGCTGCCCGGCCTGGCGGCCGGCGCGCTGTTTGCATTGGAATTCCTGTGCGTTGCGCTGGGCCTGAACTACACGTCGGCGTCGCACATGTCGGTGTTCCTTTACACCGCCCCGATCTTCACGGTGATCGGCCTGCACTGGCTGATCCCTTCCGAGCGCATGCACGCCAGCCAGTGGCTGGGCATATTGTCTGCCTTTGCAGGCATCGCGGTGGCCTTCTCCGCGGCCTTTGCCGCCAGCTCCGGCCACGGCCTGGATGACCCGCACTTGGGCAGGACGCTGCTCGGCGACGCGCTGGGCGTGCTGGGAGGATTGCTGTGGGCCGCCACGACCGTGACGATACGCAAATCCAGGCTGTCGGAGGCCGAACCCACCACCACGCTGCTGTACCAGCTGGCCGGCGCCGCCGTTATCCTGCTGATCTACGCAACGGCATTGGGAGAGTCGATGCTGATACCGGCGTCCGCGATCGCCTGGGGCAGTATCCTGTTCCAGA
>Ga0210384_10003654_pt1 | contig 17678 bp, 11 predicted proteins | sample IncBWH2MmetaG_FD_160574 | JGI IMG/M metagenome (GOLD analysis project Ga0210384, IMG submission 160574) | Forest soil microbial communities from Barre Woods Harvard Forest LTER site, Petersham, Massachusetts, United States - Inc-BW-H-2-M | ecosystem: Environmental > Terrestrial > Soil >...
ATTTTTCTCTCCCTGAGCTGCTCCGCGATAGTATTCGCCCTGCGCCGCCAGGTTGGTATCATTTTCAACAATCACGCGGCATTTGAACTCACTGGCGAGCATGGCTCCCAAAGTGACACTACTCCAGTCCTTCAGCGCGCTGAACGCCACCACGATCCCCTCGTCGACATTGACGATGGCGGGCACTCCTACAACGAGCCCCAACAACTGATCTTCCGACTGCTTCTGTTTTCGCAACAACTCGCGGATTTCTTTGCCGATCCGCGCGCACACTGCCGGGGGCGTTGACGACGGCCTCTCCAGCCCAATCCTTGATCTTCCGAGTTCACGTCCGTTCAAATCGGCAAGAAGAAAATGGAGAAAATCAGGCCCGATTTCAACGCCCGCCACGCAGCCTCGCTCTGCCCTGAAGCGCAGTATGTCGGGCGGTCTGCCCCCGGTCGAGTCTCCCTCGCCAAGCGGCTCGACGAGTCCCGCCGAAGCGAGGTGGGCTACTATATTGGTCACCGAGGGGGCGCTCAACCCAGATGCTCGAACAAGGTCGGCCTTTGAGCATGGCCCCGTCTCCCGCAGAAACTTCAATAGAATTAGAGCATTCGTTTGGCGAATTAGGGGCGGTCTGCCGATCAAAACGGATTCTTTTGTCACTGTGAGATCACCGGCGATGCTTTGATTCGTGGTCTAGATGAGACGTCCATCATGTTACGGCATCTGCGGATTCCTGCGGAAATATCCGCCGGGGGTATGGGATTGCCTCCTGATCTAGTCGGTCGCTCCGGCGCCAAAGGAATGATCGGGATCGCACACCTGCCTTGCCCAAATAGATTGTAATGCTCCCTAACTATGTTCGGGGTACAATGCGAAGATCGAGTTCCCGGCGAAATGAATATGCCTGTGTGGCCTGGACTCGTCCCATGGTTTCGCATTGACAGTTCGCAAATCAGAAAGACGGGGATCGAATGCAATTCTCGCGACGGTTTTTATCGATTGCCTTTCATCGTTGCTTGTGGACAAGCGCGCTTCTCTTGCTCATCTCCACAGGTACAAGCATGGCGGAGAATGCTGCCCCTAAATTCAAGGTCATCGCTCTGGCTGAAGCTGGCGGGATCCATCGACCTTTCGTCGATGCGGCGAAAGTGTGGCTCTCCAAAGAAGCGGCTGACCACAACTTTTCAGTCGATTACATTCAAGATACCGCTAAGATCGACGACGCGTTCCTGTCGCACTACCAGCTCTTCATCCAGCTTAACTATCCACCCTACGGTTGGACTCCAGCTGCTGTCGCCGCATTCACGAAATACATTGAGGAAGGCCGAGGCGGATGGATTGGGTTCCATCACGCCACCCTGCTTGGGGAGTTTGACGGATACAGCATGTGGCCATGGTTCTCCCAATTCATGGGTGGGATCAGGTTCACGGAATATATTCCGAAGTTTGCTACAGCGACCGTCGTCGTAGAAGATCCTTCGCACGCGGTCATGAAAGATGTGGGCAAAACCTTCGTAGTGGATCAGGAGGAGTGGTACACCTACGACAAGTCACCACGCCCTAATGTTCACGTCCTGGCGAGGGTTGACGAAGCCACCTATTCACCCGACACCCGCACCAAGATGGGCGATCATCCGGTGATCTGGACAAATGAGCACTTCAAGGCTCGAAATGTTTATGTCTTCATGGGCCACCACCCCGAATTATTCCAGAATCCCGCTTTCACGACCATCTTCCGGAATTCGATTCTTTGGGCGGCCCGCCAATGAAAAGACACGTTCTCGTCTTGTTGGTGTTGGCAGTCGTATTGGCAGCGACAGCAAGCGCCGGTCAACAACCACGATTTAAGATGCTCGCGTTTTATTCGACTAGCGTAGAACCGGACCACGTGCTGTTTGCCGAAGGTGCGCTGAAGTTCTTCACCGCGTGTGCGGCGAGAGACGGTTTTACGTTTGACGCAACCACCAATTGGGAAAACATGAATGATGCGTATTTGAAAACCTATCAATTGGTCGTGTGGCTTAACGATTCGCCCACCGGTGGAGAGCAGCGACACACCTTTCAGCGCTACATGGAAAACGGAGGCGCATGGCTGGGTTTTCACGTGGCCGGATATAACGACAAAGATACAAACTGGCCATGGTTCGTCGACTTCATGGGAGGCGCGACATTTTACAGCAATAACTGGCCACCGCTACCCGCAAGGCTGGTCGTCGACGACGGAACTCATCCAACTACTGCGGGCATTCCCCAGGCCTACGAATCGCCCACCAACGAATGGTACGTTTGGAAACCAAGTCCGCGCCTGAATAAGGATGTGCGGGTCTTGGCTACTTTGGATCCGTCAAACTATCCACTGGGTCTGAAGGACGTCCTCACAAGCGGCGACCTTCCCGTCGTGTGGACAAACACGAAATACAAGATGATCTACATGAACATGGGGCATGGAGACAAGATCTTTACTTCCTCCACTCAGAACAGACTCATAGAAAACACGACGAATTGGCTCGGGGGAATGGCCGCATCCGAAACCTATCCAGCGGCGAGCGAAAAGCAAATCAGCCCTCACGGAGTTGTGTTGAATGCGAAGACCCACAAAATCTACGCGGTGAACACCAGCAACAGCTCTGTGACCGTGCTCGAGGGCGCTGGCCACGACGCCAAGGCGGTGAAGGTGGGAGCAGACCCCGAAGCCATCGCGATCAATCCCGTTACTAACAGAATCTATGTTGCAAACTCAGGTAGCGGCAACGTGAGTGTGATCGACGGGGCAACTGACAAGGTCATGGCGACTGTAATCGTTGGAGAACTTCCCTACGTTATCGCTGCCAACCCCGTTACCAACAAGGTTTATATCTCGAAGACCTTCAGCAACACATTGACGGTAATTGACGGAGCAACCAACGTTGCGAGTTCTCTGAAGGCTGGAATACAAGCAGACGAAATTGCCGTCAACCCGGTAACCAACAAACTTTACCTGATCAGCTACCAGAGCCACAACCTGACTGTAATCGATGGCATTGACGATAGCTCCGCAACAGTAGCGGCGGGAATCCATCTCTGGGGAATCGCGCTGAATCCGGTGACGAACAGGATTTACCTGGCCAACACAGGCAGCTCGAACGTCACGGCAATCGACGGGACAACCAACGCCACAACTTCGGTAGACACGGGAGAGATTCCTTGTGCGCTTGCCGTGGATGCTTCCACTGGCCGAGTTTATGCCGTGAACTATGCGACCGATAACGTGACGGTGATAGATGGCGCCAGTAACTCTGTGATTGCAACCGTTAAGGTGGGAGCACGACCCCAAGCTATTACGATCGACTCGGTGAGTCACAGGGTCTATGTCGCGAACAACCACGGCGACAGTGTGACCGTAATCGATGGAGTGAACAATTCGGTGATCGCAACGGTAAAAACCAGCAGTGGGCCCTACGCAGTTGCGGTGGACAGCGCCACCAATCGGGCTTTTGTGACAAACCTGGCAGGCGACAGTCTCACTGTGATTGACGGGAAAACGCTAACAGCAACTACGGCGCCTATGCCAAAGGTCGAATAGAACAAGCATCCCGTCAAGGAATGCCTATACAAAGAGGACGAGGTCTAGATGAAGATCGGACATTCCGCCGCCTTACTCTTGGTTTTGACGTTCTGCAGTCTCTGCGGGGGCCAGACCCCTACTCCGCAGAAGAAGCATCTCCTGGTTTTGGGAGAGGAGAAGGGATATCGGCACGAATCGGTTTCTCACGCTCTAGCCACAATCGAGCGCCTCGGCGACAAGACCGGACTTTGGGATACCACGATCCGTACCGACACGGAAGTGATCACGAAGAAGAAGCTTGAATTTAATGCCAAGAACCTTAACGATTTCGACGCCGTTCTCTTCTTCACGGGCGGGGCGCTAGAGATGGACACGCAACAAAAGGCGGATCTCCTATCCTTCATCCATGATGATGGAAAAGGCTTTGTTGGCGTGCACAGCGCTACTATCACCTTTACCGACTGGCCGGAATATGGCGAGATGATCGGGGGCTACTTCGACGAGCACCCGTGGGGAACATTCGACGCACCCATCATCGTGGAGGATCCAGCCTTTCCCGGCATGCAACAGTGGCCACGGTTCTTCGTTCTGAGGGATGAAATCTATCAGGTCAGGAATTACTCGCGCGACAAAGTGAGGGTGTTGATGCGTCTCGACGCAAGCAAGCTCGACTTATCGAATCCCAGAGTTCATCGCGCCGATCATGATTTTGCGGTCACTTGGGCAAAGATGTACGGCAAAGGACGCGTCTACTATTCGACGCTCGGTCATCCCAGAGAGAACTGGGACGATCCCAAACTGCAAGAAATGTACACAGAGGCTATTAAATGGGCGATGGGTTTGGTCGATGCAGACGTTACATCGCGGCCCCTTTCATCCAAATAAATTCGCATCCAGACCTGCAGGAGATTCAACATGTGGAGAGTCCTCATATTGCTGATGCTTGCGCTGCCCGGGCGGGCGCAGGAGCAGCATCCGATCCTCGCACTAGGTTCGCCCGCGCCAAACTTCGAACTTCCTGGCGTAGATGGAGCGATTCATAAGCTGGCGGACTACTCGTCCAGTCCAATCCTCGTAGTGGTCTTCACCTGCAATCATTGCCCCATCGCGCAAATGTATGAGCGGCGTATCACGCAACTTGCGGCAGATTACAAGGATCGTGGCGTGGCAGTGGTTGCGATTCAACCGAACGATCCGAAGGCCATCACCATCGACGAACTCGATTCCTCGGACATCAGCGACAGTCTCGAGGAGATGAAGATCCGAGCACAGTACAAGCATCTGACCTACCCGTACCTTTACGATGGGGAAACGCAATCAGTGACGGATGCATATGGCCCGCAGGCGACACCGCACGTGTTTGTTTTTGATCGCGATCGCCGGCTCCGGTATGAAGGCCATATGGACGACAGCTATCGTGCCGAATTGGTGAAGACACACGAGGCGCGCGACGCCATCGATGCGCTCCTCGCGCATCGAGAAGTGGTAGTGAAGCATACCGGTGCTTTTGGCTGCTCGACCAAGTGGAAAGAGAAGCAAGCCGCTCGGTTAGAAGCTTTGCGGAAAATCGAATCTCAACCAGTTCAACTGGAAATGGCCTCGGCTGCGGACCTAAGGACGCTGCGAGCGAATCCATCCCGCAAAATGTTGCTGGTGAGTTTTTGGGCAACATGGTGTGGCTCCTGCATACACGAATTCTCCGACTTCCAGAACACTTTCAGAATGTACGGCGTGCGTGATTTGGAGTTGGTCACGGTAGCGGCCAACATGCCGGATGAAAAGAATACAGTGTTGCGGGTTCTTGAGAAGATGCACGCTACGAGCCGCAATTTGCTGTTTGCTTCCAACGACACCGCCGCCTTGCAGACCGCCTTTGATCCTAAGTGGGAGTCGGCCGTGCCATACACGGTTTTGATTTCACCGGATGGGCACGTTCTGTATCGGCAACAAGGTTCGGTGGACATGCTGGAGTTGAGAAGGACTATTTTGGCGAACTTGCCGTCAGACTATGAAGGATTCAATAAGTACTGGTCGGGACAATAGGAAGATGTTGTCTTACCAAGTTATTTTGTCATGCGGCTCGTCAGCTAAACAGTTTGTCCTTTATTCCTGCTTTCCTTTGGAGATCTAGTGAAAATGAAGTGCCGCTTCTACCTCTCGATGTTCATGCTTCTGATTGTGGGTTCTGCTGCCTGGGCTGGAGACGCAATACCTAAAGCTGCCTGGCGACGACCTCTCGGCCTTCCTCTCGATAAACCGGGCGTGACGCGCGTACCCGGTAATATCGATGACGGTTATTGGCAAGGTGCGCCCGTTGGCGGATTGGGTTCTGGAACCTTCTCGCGAAGCTACAGGGGAGATTTCGCCCGCTGGCATATGAAGGCGGGAGTTCACAAGTACGCGCCCGTGTATGCCAATCAGTTTGCGATGTTTCAGCAGAGCGCAGGAGACGCGCAAGGTACAGCTCGAGTATTGATGACCGACCATCCGCCGGATGGAACGCTCGCGAGCTGGAAATGGGACTACCCAGTAGGTGCGGGGGAGTATGCGGCGCTGTATCCGAAGTCGTGGTACGACTACAAGTGGGATAAATTCCCAGCCCACGTCGTGCTCGAACAATTTTCTCCCGTGCTGCCCAATAACTACCGAGAGTCGAGTTATCCGGTGGCCGTGTATCGCTGGCATGCGGAGAACCCCACCAAGCACGCCGTTACGGTCTCCGTTCTTCTCTCATGGACGAACATGGTCGGCTGGTTCCGCACGTTCACGCGTGATTTTCAAGGTGCCCCCAACCAGGGCAACCACAATCAATTTGTCAGCGAGAAGGTGGACGCCGGGATCATGAAAGGAGTGGTCTTCGATCGCAACCGGGCGAGCGCTGCGCCACGCGAGGCAGATGGGGAATTCGCAATCGCGGCGCTGGAGTCGCCAGGAGTTGAGGTCAGTTACCACGCTTCGTTTCCGGCGGAAGGCGACGGAAAAGCAATTTGGACGCACTTTGCCAAAGATGGCCGCCTGGCAAACAGCGATACGTCGTGGGTGAGCGACAGCGAGAAGCTGGCGGGTGCGGTCGCAGTGCGCTTCACTCTTCAACCGGGAGAGAAGAAAGTCATTCCCATGGTGATTGCCTGGGACTTCCCTGTCGTCGAGTTCGGAGAAGGTCGCCAATGGAATCGCCGCTACACAGACTTCTACAGCGCGAGCGGAAACAATGCCTGGGCAATCGCACGCGACGGATTGCAGAATGCCGCCGCTTGGAGCGACGCCATCGATGCGTGGCAGGCTCCGTATGTGAATGATGAAAGCAAACCGTTGTGGTACCGAGGCATGCTGTTCAACGAACTCTATGTGCTGACTGATGGAGGAACGTTCTGGGGCCGTCCAGTCGGAGGTGACAGCAAGACTCCTCCTTCTTTCGCCTTGTTGGAATGCTTTGACTACGCCTATTACGGAACTCTGGACGTCCGTTTCTACGCTTCCATGCCGCTTCTGAAGTTCTGGCCCGATATCGACAAGCAGGTACTGCGCCAGTTCGCTGATACGGTTCCGAAAGAGTGGCCGGAAAAAGGGCAGTGGGTCTGGAAGTCGCAGCAGACCGGCGAGATCAACTTGCACATGCGAAAAAAGAAGGGCGCGGTACCGCATGATCTGGGCGTCCCCGAGGGAGATCCATTTACCGCGGTCAATGAGCCCGGCTGGCAGGATACGAACGATTGGAAAGATTTGAATTCAAAATTCGTACTGATGGTCTATCGCGACTACGTGCTGACGGGGAGAAAAGACAAAGTTTTCCTGCGCCAGATGTGGCCGGCGGTAAAGGAAGCCATAGCTTACCTTCAGCAATTCGATCACGGTGGCGGAATTCCTGAAAATGGCGGATATCCAGATCAAACCTACGACTCGTGGGTCGTGCGAGGCGTAAGCGCCTATTGCGGTGGCTTGTGGCTGTCGGCACTGCGAGCCACCGAAGAAATGGCGCGGACGCTGGGCGAAAACGATGATGCAACCGAGTATCACCGGCTGTTTCTGAAAGCACAGCAGACATACATAGACAAGCTTTGGAACGGTGAGTATTTTCGCTATGACACTGATAGCGCATATCGCGACAGCGTACAGGCGGATCAGTTGGCCGGGCAGTGGTACGCCAACATGACTGGACTCGGGGACTTGGTGCCTCGCGAAATGCAGTTAACGGCGTCAAAAAAAATATTTGATTTCAATGTCATGAAGTTTGGCGACGGCAACATGGGCGCAGCCAACGGCATGGCTGCGGATGGCTCAATCATTCGCGATAACGAACAAGCACCGGAAGTGTGGGTGGGAACCAGTTTCGGCCTCGCCGCTCTGCTGCTGAGCGAAGGAATGCGGGACGAAGGCTACCGCACGGCTTGGGGTTTGTATCACGTGATCTACGAAAGCAAAGGATATTGGTTCCGCACCCCGGAAGCGTGGGATATCAACGGGAATTTCCGGGCATCGATGTACATGCGTCCGGCTGCGATCTGGGCGATGGAGATGATCCCGCAGCCGAGCGCGCCCTCGGTTCCGCGCAATAACGCAGGTGCAAATAAGTAAGGTTCCAACGCTAAAACATTTATCGACGAATATAAGGTACGGGTCATGCGATTTGCGGTATTCAGTAGAGGAGAACAGAAAGGGTTGGCGGCTGCGGGTTGCCATGGAGGATTCCGCGGTCTGCTGAGCGGAGACGCAGGTTACCCTGGGTCTCTCGATGTTCTGATCCGGAAAGGCCGCAGCGCTCTCGATGCGGCCGCGGCGGCGCTGGGGAAGGGGCCTGCCATCGATCTCGACGAGGTCACTCTACTCCCGCCTCTCCCGGCTCCCGGAAAGATCATCTGCGTGGGACTCAACTATATCGATCATGCGCTGGAGAGCGGCTTCACCGTGCCAGACTATCCCACGATTTTTACCCGTTTCGCCTCCAGCCTGATCGGGACCGGCGCGCCAATCATTCGTCCCACGGTCTCGACCGAGCTTGATTATGAAGGCGAAATGGTGGCCATCATCGGCATCGGCGGAAGGTACATTGCAGAGGAGAACGCGCTGGACCACGTGATTGGCTATTCGATCTTCAACGATGCATCCATTCGGGACTATCAAAAAAAATCCTCGCAATGGACCATCGGAAAGAACTTCGACAGTACTGGGGCCTTCGGTCCGTACCTGGTAACTGCAGACGAGCTTCCGGCCGGCGCGAAAGGTTTGCACATACAGACCCGCCTCAATGGCGTAGTGGTCCAGGATGCCTCGACGGATGACATGGTGTTCAACGTGGCGCGGCTGATCTCGATTCTGACCGAAGCGATCACTCTTTTGCCCGGCGATATCATCGTCAGCGGGACACCGGCCGGTGTGGGCGTGGCGCGGAAGCCGCCGCTGTTTATGAAGCATGGCGATATATGCGAAGTTGAGATCGAAGGAATCGGGATGCTGCGCAATCAAATCGAAGACGAATAACGCCGCGTCGCAACAATGCCAACCACGCGAATGGACACTATGTCGGTCAGTGAAACTGAAATCGGCCCCAAAGTCGGCGGTGAGACCCGGCTCCGGCGAAATGCGCTCTCCCCGAGTCACATCGTGGCATCCACTCTTGCCAGCATCGCGCCGGCCATGAGCTTCTTCTTTGGCTTTGCGGTGATTGTGCAAGGCGCTGGACTTGCGGCGCCTTTGACCATCCTCACCGCGATGGTCGTGATTCTGTTCCTAACCAACACGATCGCGCAATTCTCCCGTTTCACGCCGTCCACAGGTTCATTCGTCACCTTTACCGGCAGGGCGTTCGGTTCCTCAGTCGGCAGTGCGGTCTCAGTTTTCATCACCTTTGGCTACATCGTCGCGGCATCGACGGTCGTCTTACTTGCGGGCGTTTGGATCGCCGAGACGCTGAAGACCTTCCTCGGCTTTGCGATCAACTGGGCCGTCCTCACCGTGCTGATATCGGCCGCAACCGGTTGGCTGGTTATGCGAGGCGTTGCGCTCTCGACGTTTTGGTCGGGCATTTTGTTCTACTTCGAGGCCGGGCTCTTGGTTTTAGGAAGCATCCTTATGCTGGCCGCGCATCCCAACTTCCTGACCCTTGCCCCCTTCAAGTTTTCAAACCTGACCGGAGGTCTCACAGGTCTGGGGGCAGGCTTTCCACTAGCCGTCTATCTCTTCATCGGTTGGGAGAACTCAGCAACCTTGGCGGAAGAGACGGAGAACCCGCGGCGGAATATTCCGCGCGCCTTGATTACCGGCACGCTGGCGATCGGCATATTCTATATCTTCCTCGGCTACGCGACGGCGGTCGGATTCAAAATGGACGCGAATGCCCTAGCCGCCTCGCGACTCCCTTTCATCGATGGCTTAAAAGCCTGCGCGCCCGCCTTGCTGGTTGTGGCGTACGGCGCCGGTGTCACCAGCATCCTGGGCTCGTTGATCGGGCTGGTGAACTCGCAAGCGCGTATTCTCTTCAACTCCGGCCGCGAAGGCCTGCTGCCGGAATTCCTGGGTAAGATTCATCCGCAGCACCAGACGCCACACAGCGCGATGTGGATGTTTCTCATCATCGCGGTTGCGCTTGTTCTGGGTTTTGTCTTGCTCGGCGGAGTCGCACCGATGGACTATTTCGGCTTTGCCGGCACGCTCGGCACGATCCCAATCATTCTTACGTACATGCTTACGAATCTGGCGCTTCCGGTCTACGTGATCCGGCACCATCGCAGTGAGCTCGACATCATTCGCCATATAGTGCTGCCGATCGCCGGTACGGTGGTCATGCTGTTTCCACTGTGGGGCCTTATCCAGCCAGGCCAATCCTGGCCCTTCAATGTGTTCCCATGGATCGCGCTCGGGGCCCTCGTCCTGTCCGTGATCTATGGCGTCGTGATCGCACGGTTGTCGCCCGGCTTGGCGGGTCGCATCGGTGCTTACGTGGCGGATCGGTAAGATCAGCCTTAAATTTCGTACGGAGGCAGAGGTTATGAAGCCAGTTCTTTTCCGCGGCGCCAATGTGTGGGACGGTAGCGGCGCGCCCGCCTTTCCCGCTGACGTGCTTGTCGAAGGCGTCAGAATCAAGACGATCGCCCGTGCGCCAGGCCAGCTCGCCGCAGATGGCGCCATCGTAATCGAGGCCCGCGGCCGGACGCTGATGCCCGGTCTGGTGGAAGGTCATGCGCATATTTCGTTCGGCGGGGCCGTGAATGATTCCGATCTGGGCAATATTCCTCCCGAAGAGCATGTCCTGCTTACGGCGCGGAATGCAAAAACGTTGCTGGATCACGGCTTTACCAGCGCCTATAGCGCTGCTACCTCAAAACTGCGGCTCGATGTCGTCATCCGCAATGCCGTCAATGCGGGACAATTCCCCGGGCCGCGCATTCGCGCGGCGAGCCCGGAAATCACGGTCACAGGAGGCTTGGGCGACGAACGTAAAGCGCATATGTATTTCGAAAGTTTCGGTATGATCGCCGACGGTCCGGAGGAAATAAAGAAGGCTGTCCGCCTGTGCTGTCGTGAAGGGGTGGACAACATCAAAGTGAACATCTCGGGAGACGATCTCAGCCCGGCCGCCCACAGCGGCCTCACGGTGATGCGCGAGGAAGAGGTGCAGATGGCAGTCAATGTGGCGCGCGATTTCGGCAAAAAGGTCAACTGCCATGCGCGGGCTGCAGAGTCCGTGAAGCGAGCCATTCGTTGCGGAGTCGACGTGATCTATCACTGCGAGTCGGCGGACGAGGAAGCGCTGGACATGCTGGAGTCTGCCAAGGACCGGATTTTTGTGGGACCGGCGATCGGCATCATCTATAGCACGCTCTACGAGGGCGAACCGTTCGGGTTCCACCGCGATTCCAAAGTGGGGCGGCAGATGCAGCGCGTGATCGAATCGACAGCCGCCGTCTATACAGAACTCCGCCGGCGGGGGGTGCGCATCCTCATCGGAGGAGACTACGGATTCGCCCAGTCGCCGCAGGGCGACAATGCGCGGGATCTCAAGCATTTCGTCGATCTACTCGGCTTCTCACCGAGCGAGGCGCTGCAGTGCGGTACCCGCATCGGGGGACAGGTGATGGGCTTGGGCAACGAACTCGGCGAGGTGAAGGAAGGCTACCTCGCGGACCTGCTTTTGGTCGATGGCGATCCGCTGAAGAATCTCGACCTTGTCGTCCGTGAAAAAAACCTGCACGTGATCATGAAGGAAGGATCGCTCTACAAGGACTGTTCAGCCAAAGTTGGAGATGATCCCGCAGCCTCCGGCTGAAACGCAGCCGGCCACTCCACCGACTCTGCGCCACAACGATGGTGCTGATAAGTAGAGTTCCGCAGCTCAATAGTACATTCGTCATCGCGACGAAGGGGCAGGCTGGCAAAAGGACCGAACATGCAAAACAGATCCAGACGGACACACAGGGTTACAAAAGTACAAGGGTTCAGCTTAGCCGCTGCCCTGAGCATCTTTTGTCTCGGCGCATCGCTTACCGCACAAGAATCCGCACAACAGAGCGCTCCCAGCCTGCCCATGCAGGCGTGGTATGAAGACGGCGCCGAATTTCGTTGGCTGAACAAGAAGGTCCTCGATTCACGGGTGCTGGATAGCATGGAAGACCTCTCGTCGTGGTCGTTCGCAGGCGCGGGAGAGATGACGCTAACCGACGTTCGCGCCAAAGATGGACGGCATGCACTGAGAATTCGTTCTACTTCCAATATCGCTCAAGTGGGTGGCGATGGAGAGTGGGAGGATCTTGTCGCCACCCGAAAGTTCGCGGGCGAAGACTGGAGCCGATATAACCGAATTTCTCTTTGGGTGTATCCCGATGTAGTCGGTGCGCCAGCCATCTCCTGTGCGCTGATCCTCCACAATGACGGCAAGCACAAACTTCCGGACAGTTATAATGAGGGCCGTCACGAATCGATCATTCTCAAGAATCACGTGTGGAATCAGATTGTGTGGGAGATCGCGCCTCTCGACCGCGAGCGTGTCACCGCGCTTGATTTTGCATACAGCCTTCCCAAAAAGTTTCCCGACTCCGGCGACCAAACGATTCTCGACATCGATCAACTCGAGTTACAGAGCGTGATGGCCGATCACGTGGAAGGATGGGATGTCGCTGCAGGAAAGATTGCCTTCAGCCACAGTGGATACACAACGGGCACTTCGAAGTCCGCCATCGCCAGCGACCTGACGGCACGCGAGTTTTCGGTTGTCGATCAACAGACCGGACAAGTCGTTCTGACTAAGCCAGTCGAGCAGGCAACCACCCCTCTCGGCAAATATCAGACATTGGACTTTTCCGAGGTCCGCCGACCGGGCACTTACGTGATCAAGGCCGGCGACACAATGACACGCCCCTTCCGAATCGGCGATGACGCGTGGCGCAGCAGCATCTGGAAAGCAATCAACTTCATGTACAGCGAGCGCTGTGGAACCGAAATCCCAGGCATCCACGGGAGATGTCATCAGGATATCTACACGCTGCATGGTGACCAGCGAATCGTCGTCAATGGCGGATATCACGATGCCGGGGATCTAAGCGCGACGGGAAACACACCTGGAATGGTCTATGCGGCGTTGTCGCTGGCCGACAGTTTGAAACGGCAAGACGCAGATCCGGTTCTCACGGCTCGTCTGCTGGAAGAGGCGCGGTGGGGATTGAACTGGGTGCTGAAAACGCGCTTTGGCGACGGGTATCGTAGCACCGGGCAATTGGTCAGTTACTGGACCGACGGAATTATGGGTACCGCAGACGACCGCTTCGGCCAAGCCGTGAACAATCCTGAGTGGAACTTTCGAGTAAGTGGGGTGGAGGCGCTGGCGGCACGCATATTGAGAGACAGCGATCCGGAGCTGGCCAATCGCAGCCTGGTGATCGCCGAAGAAGACTGGAAGTATGCCGTGGAAGGTCTGAAAACGGCGCCTCCTCTCGCGGAAGTCTATGGCGCGCAGGACGAGCTAGAGCGAATCTCGTTCGGCGTGGTGGCTTCGGTCGAGCTTTATCAGGCAACCGGAGAGCAACGCTACGCCGATGAAGCTGTTGCGCTCGGCCATCTGGTGCTGGCTTCGCAGGAACGAAAGCTACAACCTTGGACGACTCCCTTGACCGGCTACTTCTACACCGGCCCGAAGCGAGAGAATCTCTTTCACCGTTTTCACATCGGCCAGGAGCAGGAGCCCATCGTCGCTCTGATTCGTTTATGCGAAGCGTTGCCGAACCACGACAAATGGATGAAGTGGTACTCGGCAGTTGTCTTGCACTCGCAGTACTATCTCAAGTCAGCGGCAATCGTCGATGAACCTTACGCAGTTTTGCCAGCCGGTGTGTATCGCGAAAGCGAAGCACGCCTCATTCCCGAATCCAAAGATTGGACTCCACTGCGCGCGGCGGATCGCGATGCCTACATGGAAGAAGTAAGGCGTGGGGTTCCGCTGGGCGACGGAAACTATCTGCGCAGATTCCCCGTCTGGTTTGACTTCCGCGGTAACTCCAGCGTTCTGCTCTCGCAAGCCAAGGCGCTCTCGGCCGCGGGACAACTGCGAGGCGATCTCGAGGCCGAAGACTTGGCCCAGAAACAGGCGCAATGGTTGGTCGGCCGCAATCCGTTCTCAGCCAGCATGATGTATGGCGAGGGCTATGACTGGACGCCGCTCTACAGCGTACGTTCAGGTCAAATGGTGGGCGCGCTTCCAGTCGGGATAGAAACTAAGGGTTTCGACGACGCTCCCTACTGGCCCACGCAGATCTGCTGGACCTATAAAGAAGTATGGACCCAGCCGGTCGGCCAGTGGATATGGCTAATGCAGGATGTCGTTGTGCCAGCAATCGTCAGAGGCACCGTCGACGCGGCGAGCCACGAACCGGTGGAGTTCCGCGAACAGAAGAGTGGACAGGTGACGACCGCAACATCGAGTCCGATTGACGGCGAATTCAGCGTCCACTTGCCGGAGGGGCATTACGGCGTGCGTCAGGGTTCTGCTCACACTAGCGTTACGGTCTTGCCGGGTGGACTTTATCATCTCGATCTTCGCCGCGAACACATTCTCGATTTCAAGGTCACATTTCAGGATCTAGGTCACAATGGAATTGCCCTGCGAGTGTCCGCCGAGGGCGCTGGCACTCATGCATTCACAATTCGCAGCGACAATCTCATTCTGCACGAGCCAGCGACGCAAAAGGTCGATCTGATTTCCGGAAATGTAAAAGAAGTTATCTGGCACGCTCGGGTACTCTCCTCGGAGACGCCATGGGTGGCCCTGGTGATTCCCGATGGCCTCGTAAGTGAACGCCGTGAAGTCACAGGTCGTGCAGGAACTGATGGGGGATTCAACGATGCGGATAACTCTCAACACCCACACCAAGCCACTACCATGGAGAAGCACGCTGCACAAAACGCCGTTCCCGGCCCTTGAGCTTCTGCCTTTCTTTCGCACCATTTTGTGCCTTCGCGACATCCAGCAAGCTTCTACACGGCTGAGCGAAAATAGTCGTATTCTTACGTGAACGAAAGTAGTGGGCAGGTCAGTCTCAAATATGGCAATCCACAACTGTTAGAACTGTGGTGTCACCTATTTCCCCCAATAGCCTGTTCATCAGGCCGACTCTTTTGCTCTCTTCCTCAGGTCTTTCAAGAATGAGTTCGCCTAGTTCGTACCACCCTGAATCCCTGACGACAGCAAATGGTCTCCAAGCTGCTTGGGACACCCAAATATCAACAGCTCGGATTTCATCCAGGGCTGTTGACCCGCCACCGCCCAAATTCCTGGTAGCGCGGCCCGCACGTTCTTTGTACCTTCGAATCTTGTCCACGTGCTCAGCTTGAATCGCCTCAAAATCAATCTCTGCTTTTGCTGCTGTTGTGGCTCTTTTGCCATTTTTTAGAATAAAGAAGTCCTTCCAACGACCGCCAATCTCCCACTGGTCCCATTTTCCGCTGCCTGTTTCTTCAAAAATGGCATCGAAAGGATCTTGCAGTTTTTTTTCACGAAACCGATAAGGCTCAAGTTGAGCCGCTACGTCGCTCCCGATGACTACGATCCGGAAATGCATATCAACGTTGACCCTTAATTTCTGCCTTTGCGGTTATTGAAAGTGCAATGCGGCAAGCCATCTCAGCATTCCCACGCGTGGCCTGTTACAAAACGATTTGCTTCCCCTGAATAACGCTCTTTGGGCCTCGCTTATACATCTCCTGGGGAAACTCGAACTCGGGGGCCATGTAAACGTAGCCGGGAGGCGCATCAGGATCGCAAAATGCATTGCGTCCGAGATGCTCTTTACAACGACTTTGCGTGGTTTTAAATTCTGTGAAACTAACCTCGTTGTCCTCCAATCTCTTGGTTAGTGTCAGACCTATTCCGCCCTTGGCAAGGCGCCTCACGTCATGGACTGGACTCCCGAGCACTCGTTCGCTGCCAAACATCTCCACATAGGGTCGTCCGAAGACTGTTACCCAGCTAAGATCAGGAAGACAACTCTCCAGCGCAACAGTGTTATTGGGCATTACTGACATCCCCCACAATACAGGCGCGAACCCTTCTCTGCTAATTCTCTGCTTCATGTGGTCATTTGCAAACTGGATCGCTTCGGGGGTGGTCGAAGCAGACTGCCGCCGTTTCACCTCTTCCAATCGTTCCTCTAATTCAGTTTGAGTAAGAATATGCGCTACCCCAAAATCGGCGTTGAAGGATTCCACCGCGTCGCAAACAAACTCGCGGAGAGCGAAGATATCGTCGGGGTTCTCTGACTGAAGACGAGTCAACGAGATCGTGGAATGACGCGGCTTGCGACTCGGGACGGGCGAAGAATGGACATTCAAAAGCAGCTTAGGATTTCTCCGGGCCGCGCTGAACGAGTTGCCCGTCCAAGAATCCAGCACTTGGTCAAGGTCGTTGGAGGTGAAAGTCTCCTTTAGAGGTTCCGTGCAGCCATATTTTTCCGGCACATGTTGCGGAAAATGACGGAGGTACAGGGTGAGCAACTTTCGCCGATCCTCCCGGGCAGCAATGGGAAGCCTCACCAGGACCTTCGCGCTTAGTTCAATCATGAATTCATTCTGCCACGCGTTCCTGCCGGATCACAACAGGAACAGCAGCAGCAGCAGGTCTACCGCCTCATCCGTAAGAATAGCTCCTGTGGCATATTCGGCAATGGTCCCGGCCGCTGCGTCAACCACAAATACTCCGCCTCCGGTCTCGGCGGCTGCCGTGGTCACGGTGCTGAACACGGTAGTTCCTGGAGACACAAAGAGGTAATAGGGTACGCCTTCTTCCGCCGCTATATCGAGCTGGACTGCGACGTTGCCCCAATCACCGACAAACAAGCTGGACTTGATCTCTCCAATTGCAGCGAGAGCGCCGTCTTCCGTGGTAGCCAACAAGTCCGGCACCGTGTTGCCGAATTCGGACACCAGTTTGACTTCGTTCTCCGCAACTCCGAAGGCGTCATAGAACGCCTCGTGGAACTGCGTTCCGCTCCACCAGTTGTAATATCCCCACTGGCTGGGATCAAGGATGATCCCTCCCAGAGAAAGCGGATCCGTCGGTGCCGGAACGCCGGGCACTCCAGCGTCGGGGAAGTTGTTCGGGTCTCCTCCAGGATAGTTGTTGGGATCGCTGCTGGGATCGTTCGGATCGCTGGGAGCAGTGCCTCCTCCACCGTTACCGGTGTTGACCGGCCCATCACATCCCGGCTGAGGCGGATAGCTCAAACAGACTTCAATGATGGGAGGTGGCGGCGGCGGGTTCCCCTGTTGTTGGCCACCGTCTCCGCCGCCATCGCCCCAACCATCTCCGCCACCCCAGTCGCAGATTCCAAAATCGGAGCAGTCATCCAGTCCGGTCGGGTCGGTTATGCGCAACGGATTGTTCAGAGCGTAGTTGTAGCGATTCCAACTCTGCGGGTTCGTGGCTCGAGTTGCTACACCGCCCGCGGGATCCGGCGAAACCCAGCGCCCTTGCACTGGGCTATAGCGCCGCTCCGGAAAGTCGTAGAGCCCGGAAACGGTGTCCTGTTCTTGTCCTGTGAACGAAACGTCGGTGCCGGACTGGGCGTAAGTCTCGCCGAAGGGCCCGTATGCCGCCCGGTTCTTCACAGTGCGCGTCGGGGTGCTCGAGATGCGCACGCTGCCCAGCCAATCGGACCTTCGGTAG
>Ga0210384_10003656_pt1 | contig 17677 bp, 16 predicted proteins | sample IncBWH2MmetaG_FD_160574 | JGI IMG/M metagenome (GOLD analysis project Ga0210384, IMG submission 160574) | Forest soil microbial communities from Barre Woods Harvard Forest LTER site, Petersham, Massachusetts, United States - Inc-BW-H-2-M | ecosystem: Environmental > Terrestrial > Soil >...
CAGGACAGCTTTATGGAAATTGATGGTGCATGTGTAGATGCTGGATTCCCGCCTCTTCAAAAACGTCGCCATCGCGAACGAAGCCGTTACGTTCATAAAAAGGCTCTGCCGAAATTTGCGCATTCAGTTTAACTTCAGCATCTCCGCGCAACCTGGCCTGCTGCATCAGTGCCTGCAAGATCGCGACACCGACCCCGTGGCCGCGCGCAGACGCCCTGACGGCCATCCGCCCTATATGCCCATCCGGCAGCAAACGCCCGGTTCCCAGCGCCTGCTGTTGCGCATCGTAGGCAACCGCGTGAAGGCATTCGGCGTCTTTTATATCCCACTCCAGCTCTGCAGGAATTTGCTGTTCGATGACGAATACTTCGTAGCGTATTGCCTGTGCATCTTTTTGCAAGCTGGACCAGTCGCCCAGCTTCACGTGTAAGTCTTTGTTCATGGTGTCTTGGCTGCCTGATTTGCCGCCTGCGCAGACAAATCTTCAGGTTTTGTAATTTCAAGGTTAGTTATTATCTCACGCCAGCGCCCAGGTATTGCAACACCCTTGCGCACCGAAGTATCGGCATACACGTAAGACAATTCGCCAGAAATCAAGTGTTGCTCGCCCAGGTAGATCTCCACCACAAACCGTATCGAGGAACGGCCTATGCCCGCGCAACGCACGCCTATATCGAGCACATCGTCGAACCTGGCCGGCGCCAGGTATTCTATTGTCGCCTTGCGGGCGAACATCTCCTTGCCGTCGGCGGCCTGCTCCACCGCATTGGGCAAGCCGGTAGCCCGCCAATACTCGGTAAATGCGACATCGAAATAGGTCAGGTAGTGGCCGTTAAAAACAATGGCCTGCATATCCACCTCGGCCCAGCGCACCCGCAACGAGTGAAAAAAATTAAAGTCGGAACGTGCCATGCAAACTAGCTCTCTATAAAACCGCGGATCAGCGTATTTACCCTGCCAGGCTGCTCATGGATGATCCAGTGCGTGCCTTCCGGGATACGGACAATTTCCAGATCCGGAATAAATTCCTCCAAACCGTCCAACAGGCTAGCCGGGAGAGCCATGTCGGCTTCGCCCCAGATCACCCGTGTCGGCACCTTGACCCGGAAGTCTTCCGGCTTCAAATGCAACTGCAATGGCCCCTGGTTGCTGTCGGTAGGCGGGTGCAAGGGCGAGGCGCGATAATAATTGACTCCGCCTGTCAGGCCGCGTGACCAGCATTCGTGATATTTAGCCTGGGTAGCTTCGTCATACCAGTCGGCATGCGGCTGCCCCATGCCTTTGAAGAAGCCATCCATCAACACAAAATTGTCTTTCGCCAACGCGGCTTCCGACCCTTCCGCCCGCAGCCAGTTCATGTATTCGCTGGCCGTTTTTTGCGCCGGATCGCTGGCCAGCGCCTGCATGAACAGGTAGGGATGCGGCGAATTGACAATGATCAGCTTGTGCAGCAACTGCGGCAAGGCGATCGCAAAATTCCACGCAATCGCACCGCCCCAATCGTGCGCCACCAGCACAAATTTGTCGTAACCCAGCTGCGCCGCCAGCAGGCGCAGGTCGTCGACGATATGCCTGGCCTTGTACGCCGCCAGGTCTGCCGGCATATCGGACAGGTTAAACCCCCTCAGGTCCGGCGCCACCGCGAAATGGTCCTTGCCGAACTCAGTCAGTTGCGCCGACCATTCGTACCAGAACTCAGGAAAACCGTGAACGAACAGGATCAGCGGCTGGCCAGGCGTGCCTGCGCTCGCGTAGTGCAGGCGCGTGCCATTGGACAAGGAGGCGAATTGATTCGATTGGATGGCAGTGCTCATGGATACCCTCAACTTTTCGGCGAATCGAAGAACGCTGAGCACGTAAATACCCGGCCCAGCATCTAATACTGTTCAGTTAAAAACCAAATCCCCCAGATCTGTCGTTCCCGCGCAGGCGGGAACCTAGCGTCTTTCGACGAAAGTCACTGGGTCCCCGCCTGCGCGGGGACGACAAACTAGAGAATTGATGCTTAACCGAACGGCATTACCGGCCCAGCATCAATTTTTCTGTCAACCGGCCTTCAATTTCGTCCGCAGGATGTCGCGGATATGCGGGGCCGCCTTGTAAGGGTCGCCGGGATTCGTTTGCGTGATGATCGCCTCCATGCGCTCCTGTACATTACCCAGGGCGCCGGGATGCGAATAGATGTAGAACTGCTTGTCGCGGATCGCCTTGAAGGTCATCTCGGCCACGTCCACCGCACTCACCTTGCCCGAGGATACCGCCTTGTCCGACATCGCCTGCGCTGCGCGCTGGCTGGCGGTTGGCTCGGACGCGGCAACATCGCCCGGACGGTTTCTCTGCGACTGGCTGATGCCGGTGGGCACGAAATAAGGACATAGCACCGACGCGCCTATCGGCGCCTCCACCAGGTCCAGGTCCTGATACAGGGTTTCTGACAGCGACACGACCGCATGTTTGGAGACGTTGTACACGCCCATCGTCGGCGCATTCAGCAAGCCGGCCATCGATGCGGTGTTGACAATATGGCCTTCGTATTCAGGATCAGTCTTCGCGCACTCCAGCATCAACTGGGTAAAGATGCGCACGCCATGGATCACGCCCCACAGGTTCACGCCCAGCACCCATTCCCAATCGGCTTGCGTGTTTTCCCAAATCAGGCCGCCGGAACCCACCCCGGCATTGTTGAACACCAGATGCACGGCGCCAAAGCGCTGCATCGTCGCATCTGCCAGCGCTTGCACCTCTGCAGCATGGCGCACGTCGCAGCGCATCGCCAGCACCTGGGCGCCCTGCGCCTCCAATTCCGACCTGGCCTTGTCCAGCGCATCCTGCTGCACGTCGGCCAGCACCAGCTTCATGCCCAGCCTGGCGCCAATATTGGCGAATTCACGGCCAAAGCCGCTGGCGCCGCCGGTAATGACTGCAACCCTGTCTTTGAAATTTTTCATCTCGTCTCCTGTTTGTATTTGTATTCTCTATTTTCCGACTTGTTTCGTCGGCTTATTCGGCACGCTTCATCTGGAAACCTATGCGAGGGAAATGCACGACCACCGTGTCTGCCCGTGCATCGGTACGTTGAATGGCGAGTTCGTTGTCGCTGGCGATCACCAGTTCGCCGACCACTGGGTCCAGCGCATAGTCGGTCGGCATCACGGACACTCGCTCGCCCAGCGCAATGCCGTGCGTATCGATAAAACGATATCCGGACGTGCCGGCGGGAGTAAAATTGCGCGCGACCTCTATGGCCTGTTCGCTCCCCATCTTTTCAAACTGGTGATCGCCGAATGCGGCGACCCTGTCCATCCATGCCAGCACCTTTGGATAAGCATCCAGGATGCCCGCCACAGCGGGAACCCGGCGCACAAACCATAGTGCGTGATAGACGGAGAAATCGGCAATGCTGGCCTGCGCTCCCAGCAGGAAGGCGGTGCCGGTTGCCAGCATGTCCTCCAGGCGGCGCAGGTATTCCTTCAGTTGCCCGGTCGCTTCCGGCAGGGCCATGCGCGGCGCGTTGGCGCGCATCGCAGCCCGGTCGGCGCTGAATGCCTTCATCTGTTCCGGCGTAACGTCGCCCAAAATGCCGGTGATGGCGCTCGGCTGGAAAGCATATGCAATGGCGGTCCAGAACAGTGTGCTATCGGCCCATTGTGCCAGGGTTCGACTGAGCCCGGCAACAGGGGCCGGATACAGGGAGGGTGCAGGAGCGAGCTTTTCCAGTACGTCGGCGATCAGCGCCGTATCGCAATAAATATCGGCGCCAATCTGCATCACCGGGGTACGGCGATAGCCGCCGGTCAATGCCGTCACGTCCGGCTTGGGCATAATCGACGGGACTAGCACCGACTTCCATTTCAATTGCTTGAAACCAAAAATCAGGCGGATTTTTTCCGAAAACGGCGAAATCGGGTAATGGTGGAAGATGATGTCTGACATATATTCCTTAGATCGACTTAGTAAGACAGGCTTATTCAGAGCAACTTATTTAGATAGGACTTTCGCAAATATGAGGCGCCGCAGATCCCGCAGCGTCGTCCTCGCGAAAGCGGGGACCCATTGTCAACTCCGGCAAAAAATGGATTCCCGCTTTCGCGGGAATGACGTGATGAGTCTGAATTCCCTGCCTGAGATAGTTTTGCTTATGTCCTGTCAGATCAATTTGACCAGTTGCTTGCCGAAGTTCTTGCCTTTCAGTAAACCGATAAACGCTTCCGGCGCAGCAGCCAGGTTCGGTGCAACGGATTCGCGGAACTTCAGCTTGCCTGTCGCAACCAGCGCGCCCAGTTCTCCCAATCCTTTCGGCCACAAGTCCATGTGTTCCGACACAATAAAGCCGCGCATGGTCAGGCGCATGGTCAAAAACACCCTGGCATTGTTGATCGCAACAGGCTGGCCATCGTAGCCGGCGATCATGCCGCACAGGGCTATCCGGCCGAACGGGTTCATGCGCTCCAGGCTGGCGTCGAAGACTTCGCCGCCGACATTTTCAAACACGGCGTCGATGCCGTTCGGGGTTGCTGCCGCGAGGTCCGCTTTCAAACTGCCGGCCTTGTAGTCGACGCAGGCATCAAAGCCCAGTTCCTTGACGACATAGGCGCATTTATCCGCACCTCCGGCGATACCGACTACGCGGCACCCCATTTGCTTGGCCAACTGCCCCACAACGCTGCCGACGGCGCCGCTGGCGGCCGATACGACCACGGTCTCCCCGGCTTTCGGCTGCATGATCTGCGTCAAGCCATACCAGGCCGTCATACCGGGCATGCCGACCGAGCCGAGATAGGCCGACAAGGGAATATGCGTCGTATCTATTTTGCGCAACAACACACCGTCGGATACGCCCATCTCGGCCCAGCCGGACATGCCGACGACCTTGTCGCCGACGGCGAATTTGGGATTTTTGCTGGCGACTATTTCACCGACCGTACCGCCTATCATCGTCTCGCCTATCGGCTGCGGCACGGCGTAGCTTTTTGCGTCTTCCATCCGTCCGCGCATATATGGGTCCAGCGACAGATAGTGGTTGCGGATCAGCACTTCACCGTCCTTCAATTCGGGAACCGGCACCGCCTCCAGCCGGAAGTTTTCAGGAACAACGGCGCCCTTGGGGCGGGTTGCCAGAACGATGCGTTGATATGTTGCTGTCATGATGCTCTCATTTCATGTGATGTGTGCGTTGGATCGGAGTGCGAATGTCGGAACATTCGCCATGCAGGCATGGCTTTGCCCGCTTAGTCGCTACCGTAAAGCTTTTTCATGTTCTCTCCCGACTTCAGGCGCCGCAGGTACTTGAACGTGGCCATCGCCTTGGCGATCAGCTTGTCGCCGTTCCATACCTCGCCCTCGCAAAAGCACATGGTGGAAGAACGGTGAAAGGCATGGCCCCTGGCTTCTATGCGCCCGCCGGGCACGCCGCCCGGCTGCAGGAAGCTGGTCTTCATTTCGACGGTGACCACGCCTTTCAAGTCATCGCTGAGCGAACGTCCAGCCATCGCCATGACGACATCCAGCATCGTCATCGTGACACCGCCGTGCGTCACCTGCCAGCTATTCATATGGCGCTCGGTCAGATCCAGCGCCAGCTTGGCACGGCCGTTTTCCATCTCCAGGAATTCAACTCCCAGGTCATGCAGAAACGGATTCAATACCTGCGTAGGCTGGGCTATGGGCAGATTATTCGATTCACTCATCTTGTTTTGGCCCCGATCAGACTGCGGATACACCGCCATCCACCGCCAGGGTCTGGCCGGTAATGTGCTTGCCGGCATCGGATGCGAACAACATGGCAACGCCCTTCAGGTCTTCATCATCGCCTATGCGTTGCAGCGGCGATTTCTGGGAAAGTTTTTCCTCACCCAGTTGTTCCAGGATACCCTTGGTCATCTTGGAGGGAAAGAAGCCCGGTGCAATCGCATTCACAGTGATACCGTAGGGACCCCATTCGCCGGCCAGCGCGCGGGTAAAATTAATGACCGCCGCTTTGGACGTGTTGTAGGCTATGGTCTTCATGGTGCCGGGGCCATTGCCCGCCAGCCCGGCGATCGATGCGATATTGATGATGCGGCCATGCTTGCGTGGGATCATCGAGCGCTTGCCCACTTCTTGCGACACCAGGAAAATGCTGCGCACATTCAGGTTCATCACCTTGTCCCAGGCTTCTACCGGATGGTCCTCCGCGGGAGCTCCCCAGGTTGCGCCGGCATTGTTGATCAGGATGTCGATATGGCCCAGGCGCTGCAAGGCTTCGTCAACCAGTGGTTTGATCGCCGATTCCTGGGACAGGTCGGCAGCGATCGCGCTGGCTTCTATGCCGCGGCTTTTCAGATGCGCCACCGCTTCGTCCAGGTCGGCCTGCTTGCGCGAGGATAGAACGACTTTAGCGCCCTGCTCCCCCAGTGCTTCCGCCATTTGCAGTCCCAGGCCGCGCGAGCCGCCGGTGATCAGTGCAGTCTTGCCTGCCAGGTCAAATAATTGTTTTACTGTGCGTGCCGTTGTCATTGTCATCTCCGTTATTTTTAAATGTAAGGCCTTTTAACTCGTCAGAACCATGCGTCCTGCATCTCCAGCGTGGTAGTGTCGATGCTGGCCAGCAGGTCCAGTTGCTGGTGTACTTTGGGTAGTTCCCAATGATAAAAATATTTGCAGGCCTGCAGCTTGCCTGCATAGAAATCTGCATCGTGGTGCTGGGCCTTGTTCAATGACAGCAAAGCCTGCTCCAGCCATACCCATGCAACTACCGTATGCCCGAAAGCCTCCAGGTACAGAGATGCGTTCGCCAGCGTCTTATTCAAGTCGCCCGCTGCATACAATTGCCTGGTGACAGTTGCCGTACGCTGCAAGGCCTTCGCCAGTGCGCCCGCATATTCAGCCAGTTGCGGCTCCAGAGTCGCCTTGGCGATGGTCTTTTGTATCTCCGCACCCAGTGCCTGGAATGCGGCGCCGTCCTGCATGACGACCTTACGGCCCAGCAAGTCCAGGCCCTGTATCCCGTGCGTACCTTCGTGTATCGGATTCAGGCGGTTGTCGCGGTAAAACTGTTCCACGTTGTATTCGCGGGTATAACCGTAACCGCCATGTACCTGTATTGCCAGGTTATTCGCTTCCAGGCACCATTGCGAAGGCCACGATTTGGCGATCGGCGTCAGGATATCCAGCAGCAGCAAGGCATGTGCCTTTGCTTCCGGCGTCAGCCTGCTGCGCTCTTCGTCCACCAGCCGCGCGCAATACAGGTTCAATGCCAGGCCGCCTTCCACATAGGCCTTTTGCGCCAGCAGCATGCGCTTGACATCGGTATGCTGAATAATCGGCAACTGCGGCGCTGCCGGGTCTTTCGCCTGCGGAGCGCGGCCTTGCGGACGGTTGCGCGCATAATCCAGCGAATGCAGGTAGCCGGTATAACCCAGCATCACGGCGCCGAGGCCGACCCCGATGCGGGCCTCGTTCATCATGTGGAACATATTCGCCAGGCCTTTGTGCAGGCTGCCGACCAGGTAGCCGATGGCGCCGGCCTTGCCCTGCGGCTTGAACTTGCCCTCGCCGAAATTCAACAGGCAGTTGGTGGTGCCGCGATACCCCATCTTGTGGTTCAGCCCCGCCAGTACCACGTCGTTGCGCTCGCCCAGGGAGCCATCCGCATTCACCAGTTTTTTCGGCACGATGAACAGGGATATCCCTTTAACGCCGGGAATCAGCTTGCCGTCTTCGCCCGGCACTTTGGCCAGCACCAGATGCACGATGTTTTCCGACAACTCATGCTCGCCGGCAGATATCCACATCTTGTTGCCGGTCAGCCGGTAGCTGCCGTCGGCCTGCGGCTCGGCGCGGGTGACGATATCGGACAGGCTGGAGCCGGCTTGCGGTTCCGACAGGCACATGGTGCCGAAGAAGCGACCTTCCAGCATGGGCTTGGCAAACAGCCTGATCTGTTCCGGCGTGCCGCATTTCATCAGCGTATTGGCATTGCCTATGGTAAGGAACGGATAGGACGAGGTGCCTACATTGGCGCCTTTGAAGTAGGCAAAACCGGCTTTCTCGACGACACAGGGAAGCTGCATGCCGCCGACGTCAAAATCCTGCCCGGCAGCCATCAGGCCGGCTTCGCAAAAAGCCTTCAGCGCAGTTTTGACTTCGGGAATGATGTGCACCACTTCGCCGTCGAAATGCGGTTCGTTCTGGTCGTTTTTTTTATTGTGCGGGGCAAACAAATCGTTGGCGATCTGTTCGCAGGTATCCATGGCGGCATTGAAAGTTTCGCGGCTATGGTCGGCGAAACGGGGGCGCTCGGTCAGCGATTCGACATTCAGCCACTCATACAGCAAAAAATCGAGGTCGCGCCTGGGGATGATTTTTGATTGCATAGCTAGCCTGCTCAATAGGGTGAGTATATTCGTGGATGCAGAATACCGGCGAAGTACCAGCGAAGTACCGGCGCAAAGCGGGATACAGGCGGGCACTCAAACCCGGCAAACGCGGGCGGTAAGGGATTTTCCCACTTCCGCCGCAGCCCCTGCACTATTGGCAAGGGCTGTTTTTCTCGCTACGGCCTGGGAATCAGACTACTTCAAACAGGCCTGCCGCACCCTGGCCGCCGCCGATACACATGGTCACCACCACATATTTTGCGCCGCGGCGCTTGCCTTCGATCAGCGCATGGCCGGTCAGGCGGGCGCCGGATACGCCGTAAGGATGGCCGACAGCGATCGCGCCGCCGTTCACGTTCAACTTGTCCAGCGGAATACCCAGCTTGTCGGCGCAATACAAGACTTGTACGGCGAAGGCTTCGTTCAGCTCCCACAGGCCGATGTCTTCCACTTTCAGTCCGGCTTTTTTCAGCAGTTTGGGTATGGCAAATACCGGGCCTATGCCCATTTCATCCGGTTCGCAACCGGCAATCGCGAAACCGCGGAAGATGCCCAGCGGCTGCAGGCCTTTTGCTTCGGCAACCTTGCTGTTCATCACGATGGCAACCGAAGCGCCATCCGAGAACTGGCTGGCGTTACCGGCCGAGATTACGCCGCCGGGAACGGCGGAGCGTATTTTTGACACAGCCTCATAGGTAGTGTCGGCGCGAATGCCTTCATCGGCGGAAATGGTGACTTCCTTGCTGACCAGCATGCCGGTCGCCTTGTCGGCCACGCCCATGATGGTCGTCATCGGCACGATTTCGGCATTGAACAGACCGGCGGCCTGTGCTGCCGCAGCGCGCAACTGGCTCTGCACGCCGTATTCATCCTGGCGTTCGCGCGAAATGTTGTAGCGCTTGGCAACGGTCTCTGCCGTCTGGAGCATAGGCCAATACACTTCCGGCTTATGTTCCTTCAACCAAGTTTCCACGATCATGTGGGAATTGGCTTCATTTTGCACGCAGGAAATGGACTCTACGCCGCCTGCCGCATAGATATCGCCTTCACCGGCGATCACGCGCTGTGCAGCGAGGGCAATAGTTTGCAGCCCGGAAGAGCAAAAACGGTTGACGGTCATGCCTGCGGTAGTTACCGGGCAGCCTGCGCGCAAGGCGATCTGGCGCGCGATATTGCTGCCTGTCGCGCCTTCCGGCGTCGCACAACCCATGATGACGTCTTCGACTTCACCGGCTTCGATTTTGGCGCGCCCGATCGCGGCGTTCAACACATGGCCGCCCATGGTGGCGCCGTGCGTCATGTTAAAAGCACCCTTCCAGGATTTTGCCAGGCCAGTACGTGCGGTGGATACGATGACAGCATCAGACATTTTTGTCTCCTAATGGATATAAAGTTAATTTATTGATTAAGTTACTAATTAAGCTGTAAATCACTTGCAGGTCTGCTCAAACAAAATCGGGACAAAGAAGTATCGATTCTTCGCCGTTTCGACCTGCTTGCTTGCATGGACAAATACCAGAATAACATATTTTTAGTACGACCGTTCGCAAAAATATTAACTTATTTTGCAGCTCTTTTCACACTTCTCCCACATCAAATGTTAAATCCATCCCGGAGCCAATTATTAACCAACATGTAAGTTTCTGTAAGATTCAAGAAAGCATGACGTAAGTTTCGCATCGCAGACTGTCATTGCGCAAAAAGTAAGGTAATGCCTCATTCCTTCATTGCACACACATTAGAACATTATTAGGAGACAAGCATGGCAACAGCACCAATTGCAACGTCAGGCGGCATCAGACCGGAATCAGCCGGCGGCATGACGGCAGAGGAGCGCAAGGTTATTTTTGCATCCTCGCTAGGCACCGTTTTTGAATGGTACGACTTTTATCTGTACGGCTCCCTGGCAGCCATCATCGCCAAGCAATTCTTTGCAGGCACCGATCCGAATACGGGCTTCATTTTTGCGCTGCTGGCATTTGCCGCCGGCTTTATCGTCCGCCCATTCGGCGCGCTGGTTTTCGGGCGCCTGGGCGACATGATAGGCCGCAAATACACTTTCCTGGTGACGATCGTGATCATGGGCTCGTCCACGTTCATTGTAGGCTTGCTGCCAAGTTATGCCTCAATAGGCTTGGCTGCCCCTGTCATCCTGATAGCGTTGCGTATCCTGCAGGGCCTGGCGCTGGGCGGTGAATACGGAGGTGCGGCAACCTATGTTGCCGAGCACGCGCCGCACGACAAGCGAGGTGCGTTTACTTCATGGATCCAGACGACCGCTACTTTGGGATTATTTTTGTCTCTGCTAGTGATACTCGGCACTCGCACCGCCATCGGCGAAGCCGCATTTACAGAGTGGGGCTGGCGCGTGCCGTTCCTGGTCTCCGTATTCTTGCTGGCCATTTCAGTCTGGATCCGCCTGTCGATGAGCGAATCTCCAGCGTTCGCCAAAATGAAAGCCGAAGGCAAGACCTCCAAGGCGCCGCTGACCGAATCCTTCGCACAGTGGAAAAACGCGAAGGTCGTGATTTTGGCCTTGATCGGCCTGACTGCCGGCCAGGCCGTGGTCTGGTACACCGGCCAGTTCTATGCGCTGTTCTTCCTGACACAGACCCTGAAGGTGGACGGCGCCACGGCAAATATCCTGATCGCCGCGTCGCTGCTGGTAGGCACGCCATTCTTTATCATTTTCGGCACTCTGTCGGACAAGATCGGTCGTAAGATGATCATCATGGGCGGCTGCCTGCTCGCTGCGGTGACCTATTTCCCCATCTTTGGCGGCTTGACCCACTACGCGAACCCCGCATTAGAGACCGCCCTGAAGAATTCGCCAGTGGTAGTCGTGGCTGACCCCGCCTCGTGCAGCTTCCAGTTCAACCTGACCGGTCAAAAGAAATTCACTTCGTCTTGCGACATCGCCAAGCAGTTCTTGGCCGCTAGCTCGGTGAACTATACGAACGAAGCTGCCCCCGCCGGCAGCGTAGCCAAGATCAAGATCGGCGATAAGGAGCTGTCGGCGTTTGATGCAAAACTGACTCCCGATGGCCTCAATTTTGACGCGGACAGCAAGAAATCAGAGACTGAATTCAAGAAGCAGGCTGGCGACGCCATCAAGGCCGCCGGCTATCCTGCCAAGGCCGAGCATATACCATTCGCCTCCAGCAATTGGTGGATGATCCTGGGCTTGCTGTTCATCCTGGTGCTCTATGTAACGATGGTCTACGGCCCGATCGCCGCCATGCTGGTTGAAATGTTTCCGACTCGCATCCGCTACACCTCGATGTCACTGCCTTACCATATCGGTAACGGCTGGTTTGGCGGACTGTTGCCAACCACGGCGTTTGCGCTGGTCGCGTTCAAGGGCGACATCTACTATGGCCTGTGGTATCCGATCATCATCGCACTGATGACTTTTGTGGTCGGCATGTTGTTCGTAAAAGAAACCAAGGACGTTAACATCTACGCCGCAGACTAAACCTGCCGGCCAAACTTCCTGCAAAGCCGCCAGATCCTGGCGGCTTTTTTTTCGCATCAACCAAAAATTAAAGCCCGGACAGGGGCAGCCAGCCGCTCATTCTGAGCTCTGCTTTTCCGTCAACACAGCTCAGTTGCGCATCACCGCCGAAAGCCAGGGTCGCCTTATCCTTGATATGGCCGAACGGCAATCCTGTCAATATGGGGACGGGAATGATCCCGCGCAGATAGCGCACCATTTCGTCAAAATTATAGCCATTGTCATTGGGTCCCAACTGATATGCGGAGAAGTCGCCCAATACGATGGCGCGCTGCTTTGCCAGTATCCCGGCATAGTGCAGCTGCAAGATCATGCGCTCCACCCTGTACGGATGCTCGCCCACGTCTTCGACAAACAGGATGCCGCCGTCCACTTCCGGAAAGAACGGCGTGCCGATCAGGTGCGTCAGCATCGCCAGGTTGCTGCCCCATAGCTTTCCTGCGACGCTGACATCCCGGCTGCCGGCAGCGTCGAAGCTGATCGCGTGCGTACCGCCGTGCAGGCAATCGACAAAATTCTTGATAGTGAAATCGCTGGTTTCTGTACGGGAGAAATCATCGCACAGCATGGGGCCGGCAAAGCTGACGGCACCGGTCTTGGCCAGCAACGCCAGCTGAAAGGCGGTGAAATCGCTGTGCCCGACAAAACGCTTGCCGCTGTCTGCCAGGTGCTGGAAATCCAGCTGCGGCAACAGACGGCTGAGGCCGTAGCCGCCGCGCAAAGCCATCACGACCTGCACATCCGGATTATCGGCGGCGGCATGAATCTGCTCGATACGCACCGCATCGGTGGCGCCGAAACGCTGATATTTCTGCTCTGGCTGGTAATAATTATGGACCGTGAAGCCTTGCTGCTCCAGTGCCAGCAGACCGCGCTGTATTACGCTGTCATCCATGGCGCCGCCGCTGGCGGCGACAATTGCAATACCGATAGGGGAAGTCAAGATCTGTTTCCGTTGAGGCTAGTTAAAAGATGACCCAACGGAAATTATAGGCTAAGGCTTAAGATTTTGTGAGGAGAGAATTGCCTTCTGCCTGCAAACGTTTACGCTCGGCGGCTTCTTGCCGGCGCGAAGAGAAGAAATCTTTCAGCAGATTGCCGCACTCCTCCGCCATCACGCCACCGACGACGCTGGTATGGTGATTCAACTTTTCCTGCTCGAACAGGTTCAGCACCGAACCGCAGGCGCCCGTCTTGGGATCGCTGGCGCCGTAGATCACCCGTGACAAGCGGGCGTGCATCATGGCGCCGGAACACATCACGCAAGGTTCCAGGGTGACATACAATTCGCAGCCCGGCAGACGATAGTTGCCCAGCACTTCCGCGGCGGCACGCAAGGCCATGATTTCGGCATGCGCGGTGGGGTCATGTTTGGCTATCGGATGATTGTAGCCGGCGGCGATGACCTCGCCATCCTTGACCACCACGGCGCCGACGGGCACCTCGCCCAATGCGCGGGCGTATTGCGCCTGTACATAGGCCAACTGCATGAAATCCTGATCAGTCATCGCGAGCTTGCCTAACCGTCTATCTCGGCCCAGCAATTGGGTGTTTCATACAAGGTGACTTTTTGCAGGGAAAGCACGCGGCCGTAGCGGTCGTGATAGACATCCTTCAGGATGTCGAACGCGATCTTGGCCAGGTTCTCCACAGTGGGAACCCGGTCTATCACTACCGTTTTATGGTTGGGCAGCGTATCCAGGAACTGACGAACCGCGGCATCCTTTTCATATACGATAAAAGCGTGATCCCACAGGTCGACCAGATACTGGTTTGCCAATGCCTTGATGTCGCCAAAATCCATGATCATGCCGTTGTCGGATTTGCCATCCTGCTGCACCACTTCGCCCGTCAGGGTGATCAGCAAAGTATAGCGATGCCCATGCAGGTTGCGGCATTGGCTGTTGTGGTCGGGAATCCGGTGTCCGGCATCGAATTCCACTTTTCTTGTAATCGTAAGCATCTGGGGTTAGGACATTAAGTAGTAGGTGAGCAACAATTGAACTGCCTTCACGCATGCTCAATTAGAAAATATTTATCCACGAAAAACACGAAAGGCACAAAAGAAAATCTCTAGCGCCATCTTTTATTATTTGTTTTTTTTCGTGGCTTTCGTGTTTTTCGTGGACAAGCTAAGCATCAAGGTATTTGCAGCAGCTTGTGCGTCTGCAGGCTCAGCTTCCATTTCGGATTCTGTTTGCAATGTTCAATCGCCAGCCGGAGATTTTTCTCAAGGTCCGGGCCATCCATCGCCTGCACAAAGAAATGCTTGAAATCCAGCGCTTCGTAGTCGCGCAGCACCTGCTTGAACTTGCGCATCACAACCTTCAGCTCACTGCCCTTGCGCACCACCAATTCAGAGCCCATCTTCGGGCTGACACAGATCCAGTCGACACCGTCAGGTACCGGCAAGGTGCCATTGGTTTCTATCGCAATCTCAAAACCTGCCTTGTGCATGCTGGCGATTAAAGCGGCATCCAGTTGCAACAAGGGTTCGCCGCCGGTAAATACGACATACTTGCTGGCCGGATAGCTCTGCGGCCACAGGCTATCGATCTCTGCCGCCAGCGCATCGCTATCCCTGAACTTGCCGCCGCGCTCACCATCGGTACCGACAAAGTCGGTATCGCAAAACTGGCAAACCGCCGTCGCCCTGTCCGCCTCCCTGCCGGTCCACAAATTGCAGCCGGAAAAGCGGCAGAACACGGCCGGGCGGCCGGCATGATTGCCCTCGCCCTGCAAGGTATAAAAAATTTCTTTGATACTATAAGTCACTGCATAACCTCAACAAGGGCGCGCCATAGCCAGGAATACCCATAACGCGCCTGAACTCCCGATTATTCCCCACTCAATCATCAATAACCGAGAAAGCACCAATAACGACGCGGCTTTTGCGCATCCATTTCAGAAAATACCATGAAAAATACCATGTTTATCCGTTGGCCCGTTCTGAATAATTCGCAATCCGTTGATGACCATAAGTTCACCGAGGAAGTCGCACCCCTCGCAAAATCGATGGAAATGGGTCGAAGGCTGAAAAACAAGAAAGTATATTACAAATCAATGTGTTACGCAATTTCTCAGCAATCTCGCGAAGGTAACGAGTATGCCTTCTGTGGACCGTGCAGTGCTAGCCGCTGGCGTTGACCAGTCGAATGGAAACGGAAGCATTGCTGCGGGAGACACACGGCCTATTTGTCTACCTGGGCGTATCACGCGCCATTGTCAAGGATGGTGACGCCTACCCCGCCCGGCACCTTCATTGGGCAAATTCAAGCCGCGCGCCCAGCCTGAATTCGGCCGGGCATCAGCTTTGTCTACACGCGGCATCATTTGAAAACAGGATTAATCAACCGCCTTGACCGTATCCTCAACTACCTTCTTCGCATCCCCGAACACCATCATGGTCTTGTCTATGTAGAACAACTCGTTGTCCAGCCCGCCATAGCCCGAGGCCATAGCGCGCTAGTTGACGATCACGGTCTTGGCTTTGTAGACTCCCACGATAAACATGCCGGCAATCGATGACTTCGGCATGTAAATACAGGAAATATGACAATGTTTAGATGACTGGAAATGTATATAGCTTTGCAGAGATACGGACCTGCAGGAGTTGAACAAAAGTTTTCAAGGGATGCGGCATGTACAGCAACCTGGTACGACTGTGACGCAATTCGTGACGATTCAGATCTTTTGAAAGAAGGTATATAGATGATGGCCAGCCTACACTATCAGAAGACCCATAGGGCGCAACTATTAAATACGAGTGGCGCGCTGTATATTGGAAGCATTTCACTATGCAGCGCCCACCGGAAGATTGTTTTTCAGAAAATTATTATGACTTTGTCTCTGGAGCTACTGCTCTTCATTGAAAATTCCCGCTGGTCCCCTGGCCTGACCGAGCCACAAATGACGCGCCTTCGTCAAGACATTTTTGAGCGGTCGTATTCCGCCGGCGCAATCATTTGCTCTCGAGGATCACCGGCAGATCACTGGCTCGGTTTGATCGAGGGTATGGTGAAAGTTGATACCGTTTCGCAGGACGGGCGATCTACAACCTTTGCCGGGGTACCTGCCGGCGCCTGGTTTGGGGAAGGTGTAGTACTGAAAAGCGATCCTCGGCCGTACTCGGTAGTAGCGCTACGCGACAGCAAGTTGGCATTTGTTCCGCGGCAAACATTCGAATGGTTGCTTCAGAACAGTACCTCATTCAGCCGGTATGTCATTGATCAACTCAACTCACGATGTGGGTACTACGTTGCCTTGATTGAAAACCGTCGTCTGTGTGAAGCTTCGGCCAGGGTGGCTTTCTGCCTGTCAGAATTGTTTAATCCCCAACTGTACCCCACTACCGAGCGCACACTCAAAATTTCGCAAGAGGAGATTGGGCGACTATCCGGGCTATCAAGGCAAAATACCAACCGAGCTCTCCGTGAACTCGCAGATGCCAATCTATTAGCTATTGAGTACGGATCAATCGTGATCCTGGATCTGCCTAGGCTTCGCGAGTTCTCTCACTTCGGCAACTAACCTCGGCAAGCAGCTACCAGCTGCATAGAGCAAAGAGATACGGTGTGCGTGGAAGAACGAGCACCGTATCTTGGCTGTCAAAATACTAAACGCGCGATAAACCGGTAATAGCTGCCCGGCTGCCAGCTTCGTCCCGAAGTCGGAATTTTTGAATTTTTCCAGTTCCAGTTTTTGGTAACGTACAGAAGACTACCTTTTTAGGGCATTTGAAATGAGCAAGCCTCGCCTTGCAGAAGGAAATAACTTCTTGCTCACTCGGAGCCTCGACATTTGGCTTAAGTTCAATAAATGCACAAGGAGTTTCTCCCCATTTTGCGTCAGGTTGCGAAACTACGGCAGCAATCAATACTGCCGGATGACCGTGCAAAACATCTTCGACTTCTACCGATGATATGTTTTCTCCGCCGGAAATAATGATGTCTTTTGAACGATCTGTGATCTGAACGTAACCGTCAGGATGGACGATCGCAACATCACCGGTATGGAACCATCCTCCGTCAAATGCATCACGTGTCGCCTCCTCATTTTTCAAATACCCTTTCATCACGATATTTCCACGAAGCAATAGTTCTCCCTGAGTCCTTCCATCGAACGGAACGGGCTCCAACGTATCCGGGTCAGCCACCCGCAAACCTTCAAGCCCCGCAGCACGGTTACCTTGCCGAGCCATGAGACGTGCCTGCTGGTCCATCGTATGCTTGTTCCATTCGGGGTGATTAAAACAACTGACCGGTGTTCCGGAGGCCTCCGTAATTCCGTATACGTGTTCAACTTCGAAGCCTAGTTCAATCACCGCTTTGAGCACCGCTGCGGGTGGCGGGGAGCCAGCAGTTCGAACGCGAACATTCCGTGGCAATTGCCTTCGTTCAGTTTCTGGCGCGCTTGCAATTGAAGCAAGGACAATCGGCGCCGCGCAGAAATGATCGACCCCATAATTGGCAATAGCATCGAATATGTTCTTGGCATTTACCTTCCGCAAACATACGTGTGTACCACCAGTTGCAGTAATAGCCCAGGTGAAACACCAACCGTTGGCGTGGAACATCGGCAGCGTCCAAAGATAGACAGGGCTACGCGGCATGCCCCAGTCAGTCAATTGCAGCATGCTCATGAGGTACGTCCCCCGATGGCTGGGTACGACACCCTTTGGATCCGATGTCGTACCAGAGGTGTAATTCAATGCGATCGCATCCCATTCGTCGGCAGGCAAGATTCCTTCAAAATCGGGATTTCCTTCCTTAAGGAACTGTTCATATTCAAGCTCACCAATGGACTT
>Ga0210384_10003657_pt1 | contig 17671 bp, 15 predicted proteins | sample IncBWH2MmetaG_FD_160574 | JGI IMG/M metagenome (GOLD analysis project Ga0210384, IMG submission 160574) | Forest soil microbial communities from Barre Woods Harvard Forest LTER site, Petersham, Massachusetts, United States - Inc-BW-H-2-M | ecosystem: Environmental > Terrestrial > Soil >...
ATGCCGAACTGGATCAGACGGTCAATCAACTCGGGATACGATACTCCGGTCGCGCCCCACAGTTTCGGATACATGCTGATCGCGGTAAAGCCTGGCATGGTATTGATTTCGTTGACGTAGATCCGGCGCGACTTGGGATCCATTAGAAAGTCGACGCGCGCCAGGCCCGTGCAATCGACCGCTTGAAACGCCGCGATCGCCAGCCTCTGCAGCGTTTTCATCTCCGCCTTCGTGATCTTCGCGGGGATCACCAGCTCGGAGCCTTCCGCCAGATACTTCGCGTCGTAGTCATAGAACTCCTTGCAGGGAACGATTTCCCCCGCAATCGACGCTTTGGGATCGTCGTTACCGAGCACGGCGCACTCGATCTCGCGGGCCTGATTCTTTTTTCCTCCGACTCCTTCTTCGATCACGATCTTGCGATCGAACTTTGCCGCTTCTGCAATGGCCGGGCCGAGTTCCTTCGGATCGTGCGCCTTCGAGATGCCTACCGACGATCCGAGATTCGCAGGCTTCACGAAGACGGGATACTTCAGCTTGCTTTCCACCAGTCTCTGCAACTTCTTCGGCGCTTGCTTTGACCAGCTCTCGAATTGGCCGCGCAAGATGGTCACGTGTTTCACGGTGGGCAATCCGGCGGCGCGGAACAGTGACTTCATGATGTCTTTATCCATGCCCGCGGACGAGCCGAGCACGCCAGCACCGACGTAGGCGATGTCGGCCAGTTCGAGCAGTCCCTGAATCGTTCCGTCTTCACCGAAGGTTCCGTGCAGGACGGGGAAAATGACATCCACATTAATCGCGCGATCGGAAGCGCGCCGCAGATTCGCATCGGTCTGGAACGGAACGAGTCCAGCGTCGCGCCGCGCCGGTTCCGGAGGAACGACCACCGATTCGCCCGTAGCCAGCACCGCCGCCCCCGGAGTTGCCTCCGGATCGCCCGCCCGAAGCCGAGTCTGTGTGGCGCGGGCGCCCACGCCGTCTTCACCCTTGCCCTTCAGCAAACGTTCCGCGTGTTCCGCCGTGAGCCAGCGCCCGTCTTTGGTGATGCCGATGGGGACAACTTCGTATTTTGTTTTATCAATCGCATTCACGACCGACGCCGCCGACAGCAACGACACTTCGTGCTCGCCGCTGCGTCCGCCAAAGAGGATGCCAACCCGAAGCTTTGCCATACCATTTCAGTTTGGCTGCGTAGTGGTTTCCCGTCAATCGCAGGATGGGTACCCGAAGGGCCAAGCTCCCGACTTTCGTAGAGCCGCCCCCAACCAGCCCGCTAGCCCGTTGGTTGGGTTGACAAGTGGCAGAGAGGCGTTTAGCCTCGCTGGGCAAAGGGGAAGGGCGGCACGCCTAGGGTGTCTTTTCCTGAATTCCCGGAAGGCGGATCACTTATGAAAAAGGCTCTATTTGCGGTAGCGGTATTGGGGCTAATGGCCACGACCTGGGTTACAGCGGCAATCGGGCAGGACGCTCCCACGCCTCGCAAGAGGCGAGTCGCCATCTTCGATTTTGACTACGCCACCGTGCATGGCGGTGTAGCTGCGATCTTTGGGCAAGACGTCGACATCGGCAAGGGAATCTCGGACCTGCTCGTCAAGTATCTGGTGAAGGACGGCAGCTACTCGGTGATCGAGCGCAAGGCCATGGACAAGATCCTGACGGAGCAGAATTTCTCCAACAGCGATCGCGCCAACCCGAACTCCGCCGCCAAAATCGGCAAACTGCTGGGCGTGGACGCCATCATCGTGGGAAGCATCACGCAGTTCGGCAATGACACCAAGAAGACCGGTGTCGGCGGGGCCGGCGGAGGACTGGGCGGCTTTGGCCTGGGTGGATTTAAGCACTCCAATACGAAGGCGATCGTGGCGCTGGATGCTCGCATTGTGGATATTGACACTGCTGAAATTCTGGCTGTCGCCGAAGGGAAAGGTGAATCGCAGCGCTCGAGTACCTCGCTCGTTGGAGGCGGAGGGAACTGGCATGGTTTCGGCGCCGGAGGCGTCGATTTCGGCAGCAGCGACTTTCAGAACACAATCATTGGCGAAGCCGTGAAGGCGGCAGTCGAAAACATGAGCACCGAGGTGATCGCCGGCAAGGACAAGCTAGTCGCGCGTACGATCAAGGTGGAAGGACTGGTAGCGGCGGTGGACGGCGGACAGGTGATCCTGAACGTCGGCGCCAAAGCGGGCCTGAAAGTCGGCGACCAGCTCAGCGTGGAGCGGGTTAGCAGAGAAATCAAAGACCCCGCTACGGGGAAGGTCCTGCGCCGCATAAGCACATCAATCGGGGTGGTGAAAATCACCGACGTCGACGATGTTTCCTCGGTGTGCTCGGTGGTTTCCGGGACGGGCTTCAAGACTGGTGACGCGGTCAAGACGACAACGCAGTAGACGAAGTTTGGGTTCGGGTGGACGGCGGAGCGCTACCTGGCTCCGCCGTTTTGTTTAGCGCGTTCGGCGGCGGCGGTGCGGATCTTGCCGCCGAGATCGCCGAGAATCCTCGGGATCCCCTGCTGAAAGCCGGGTCCGGAGTAATATACCAATAAGACTTTCGCCGGAGGAAGCGCGCAATGCGGCAGAAAATCGAGATGGCCGTCCTGGCTGCTCTGATTGTTGTCGGGATCACGCCCTGCCTGCTGGTTGCGCAAGGCCTTCCGACGGTTCCGCTTGAAGACCAACTCAAAGCGCAATACACGCTGGTGAAGATGGGTTTGGATTCGGGCGGAGACGCCATCGTGGGGGAGGGCACGGTCCTGGTCATTAAGAAGGACGGAATCCTCAGCGTGCCCTATCGCGGTCAGTCCGTCCCCACCAAATATCAGGATGGGGCCGTGCGCTCTCCCAGCACCTCGACGATGGGGGCGAGAGGCAGCCTCATGGGAAGAATCGGGAAGCAGCAAATTCGATTGTTCCAGGTGGGCGAAAGAGTATATCCCTCCAAGATCGCCGTAAATCTGCCGAAAGATCAGGTGACTGTCGGCATCATCGCTTGTGATTCCTGTAACAACGTCAGTCCGACTACGTTCTACAAAGCCGACGTGGTTTTTCAGTTCGCCAAGGGAACACTCGCGACTACCAGCCTGTCACAGGTGGAAGATACGATTGCAGAACTCCTGAACATCGACGACAGCCCCGGCGATCAAGGTGTCGGACAAGGCGGCAATGGCAATGACACCGGCCATGGTAACGGTAATGACCAGCCAGGAGGCAACCAGGGTGGTGGTGTCGGACAGGCGCAGCCACAGGCACCGCCGCCCGAGCCTCAGCAGATTGAGAAAGGGCAAAGCCCCGATCAAGTAAAAGCCGCGCTCGGCCAGCCGGACAAGATCGTGAATTTTGGCTCCAAGCAGATTTTTATTTACAAGGACCTCAAGGTGACGTTTCTCAACGGAAAAGTGTCGGACGTGCAGTGAATTGTCATCCCATCTCGCTTCGCTCGGGATGACATTTTATGAAAGGGTCGCTGGTTTATCACTTCGGACACGATTTTGAAGCGAGTTCCTAGCGCCTTCGCCCGTACCGCGCATCGAGCGCAATATTCAGTTCGAGCACGTGAACGCGGGGCTCGCCCAGAAATCCCCATTGCCGGTTCTCAGAGTTCTCAAGAACCAGGCGCGCGACTTCAGCTTCTGGAATCTTGCGCTCCGAAGCTACGCGTCGAATCTGAAACGCGGCGGCCGCTGGCGAGATATCCGGATCGAGTCCCGAACCCGATGTCGTAACCAGATCGACAGGGATGGGAACACCGGGATTCTCCGCTTGCAGCTTGGCGACATCTCCGCTAACGCGAGCAATCAACTGCGCGTTGGTCGGACCGAGATTTGAGCCGCCCGAGGCGCTGGCATCGTAGCCCGCAGCACCCGCGGCAGATGGCCGCGAATGAAAATAGCCCGGCCCCGAAAATGGCTGCCCGATCAGCCGCGACCCGACTACCACTCCATCGTTCCCCTTGATCAGCTGGCCGTTGGCCTGCTTGGGGAAGATCAGTTGCGCGAGTCCGGTCACCAGCAAGGGATACAGAATTCCCAGCAGGACCGTCGTCGCGATCGTCATCAGTACAGCTGTGATCAGATTGTTTTTCATTGTCTTCCTATACCAGCCGGATGCCTGTGATCAACATGTCAATCAGCTTGATGCCAATGAATGGGACGACCAAGCCGCCGAAGCCATACACCAGCAGGTTCTGCCGCAGCAGAGATTCGGCACTCATCGCTTTGTACGCGACCCCTCGCAGCGCCAGCGGAATCAGGGCAACGATGATGAGCGCGTTAAAAATGACTGCGGAAAGTACTGCCGACTGCGGCGTCTGCAGCCGCATGACGTTCAGCGCATTCAGCACGGGAAATGTTCCGGCAAACATCGCCGGAATGATCGCGAAATACTTGGCCACATCGTTCGCAATCGAGAACGTGGTGAGCGCCCCGCGCGTCATCAGCAACTGTTTGCCGATCGCCACTACCTCGATGAGCTTGGTGGGATTCGAATCCAGGTCGACCATGTTTCCGGCCTCTTTCGCCGCTTGCGTGCCGGTATTCATGGCCACGCCCACGTCGGCCTGAGCCAGAGCGGGAGCGTCATTCGTGCCGTCGCCGGTCATGGCAACCAGCTTGCCGTCGCCCTGCTCGCGACGAATCAAGTCCATCTTGTCTTTCGGAGTCGCCTCCGCCAGAAAATCGTCCACGCCCGCCTCGCGCGCGATCGCCGCCGCCGTCAGCGGATTGTCGCCGGTGATCATGACGGTCTTGATGCCCATGGCGCGCAGTTGATTGAAGCGCTCGCGCATACCGCCTTTGACGATGTCCTTCAGGTAGATCACGCCCAGCGCCCGCTGATTCTCCGCGACCACCAGCGGAGTTCCTCCGGAGCGCGCTATCTGCTCCACGCTCGCCTGAATTTCGCGCGGCAGCGATGTGCCGAACTGATTCAGATATTTGATGATGGCGTCGACCGAGCCTTTGCGAATCTCGCGGCCGTCCAGGTTCACGCCCGACATGCGCGTTTGCGCGGTGAAGGGGACGAATACTGCTTCGTGCGAGGCCAGTTCACGGCCGCGCAGGCTGTACCGCTCTTTCGCGAGCACAACAATCGAGCGGCCTTCGGGCGTCTCGTCGGCGAGCGACGAGAGTTGAGCCGCGTCGGCCATCTCAGCCGCGGTAATGCCCGGTGCCGGGATGAACTCCGCTGCCTGGCGGTTTCCGAGCGTGATCGTTCCGGTCTTATCGAGCAACAAGGTGTTCACGTCCCCGGCTGCTTCCACGGCGCGCCCGGACATGGCCAGCACGTTGTGCTGCACCAGTCGGTCCATGCCGGCAATGCCGATCGCGGAGAGCAGGCCGCCAATCGTGGTCGGAATCAGGCAGACCAGCAGAGAGACCAGCACAAATACCGTCTGCGGCGATCCCGAGTAAATTGCGAAAGGCTGCAGCGTAACTACAGCCAGCAGAAAAATGATGGTCAATCCAGCCAGCAGAATATTGAGCGCGATTTCGTTCGGAGTCTTCTGCCGCTCGGCGCCCTCGACCAAAGCGATCATTCTGTCGAGAAAGGTTTCGCCTGGATTCGAAGTGATGCGAACTTTGATCACATCGGAAAGCACGCGCGTGCCGCCGGTGACCGCCGACCGGTCTCCGCCAGCTTCGCGAATCACCGGTGCGGATTCCCCCGTGATCGCGGATTCGTCGACCGAAGCAACACCTTCGATGACTTCGCCATCTCCCGGAACGAGTTCGCTCGCGCTCACCATCACAACATCGCCGGAACGGAGCTTTGCACTCGGCACCGTTTCTGTCGTCCCGTTCGCCAGCAAGCGCTTGGCTACGGTTTCAGACCTCGCCTTACGCAGGGTGTCCGCTTGCGCTTTGCCGCGCCCCTCGGCCATGGCTTCCGCGAAATTCGCAAACAGCACCGTAAACCAGAGCCAGAGCGTGATCTGCAGATTGAATGCGAAGCTCTGTTTCTCACGGAATAACAGCGCGGTTGTCACCACGCTGCCAACCTCGACCACAAACATGACCGGGTTCTTCATCATGGTTCGGGGATCGAGTTTTACGACAGCGTCGACCAGCGCCCGCCGGATGATTTTCGCGTCCCACAAACTCTTGCTTTTCTTTTCTGCCATGTTTTGTCTCAGAAAGTTCTGCCTCAGAAAGTTTTCCCTGCCATCATCTGCAGGTGTTCAAGGATGGGTCCCAAACTGAGGGCCGGGAAAAATGTCAGCGCTCCCACGATCACAATCACCGACACCAGCAGAACGGTAAACAGGGGTGTCGTCACCGGGAAAGTACCCGCCGAAGCGGGGACGGTCTTTTTCTTCGCCAGGTTGCCTGCGATGGCCAGCATGGGAATAATCATGAAGAAGCGCCCCACCAGCATCGTCATTGCGCCCGCCGTGTTGTACCAAAGCGTGTTACTGTTCAGTCCCCCGAATGCGGAGCCGTTGTTTCCCGCCATCGACGTGAACGCGTAGAGGATTTGGGTCAGGCCGTGTGGACCCGCATTGCTGATGCTCGATGTGCCGAATCCCTCGACCGACGAAATCGCCGTGAGCACCAGAATGATCAGTGGGAAAACCAGCGTGACCAGCATCGCCATCTTCACGTCGTAAGCTTCAATCTTCTTGCCGAGATACTCCGGCGTTCGCCCAACCATAAGCCCCGCAATAAACACCGACAGAACCACATAGATCAGGATGCCGTACAGGCCCGCGCCCACTCCTCCGAAAACGGTCTCGCTGAGCATGATGTTGACGAGCGGCACCATGCCACCCAGCGGTGTAAAGGAATCATGCCAGCTGTTGATCGCGCCGCAGCTCGCATCGGTGGTAATGGTCGCGAACAGCGCGGAATTGGCGATGCCAAAGCGCACTTCCTTGCCTTCCATATTGCCGCCGGGTTGCAGCGCGGTGGCGTGCTGGTCAACTCCTTGCAGCAGAGGATTGCCTCTGGCCTCGGCCCAATACGCCGCCGTAACACCGCACAAGAAGAGAGCTGCCATCGCCGCCCACACCGCCCAGCCATGGCGCTGCGATCCGGTCATTCGCCCCAGCGTATAAGTAAGGCCGGCCGGAATGGCGAAGATGGAAAGCATCTGCAGCACGTTGCTAAGTGGGGTGGGGTTCTCAAAGGGATGGGAACTGTTGGCATTGAAGAATCCGCCGCCGTTCGTGCCCAACATCTTGATCGCCTCTTGCGAGGCAACCGGCCCTTGCGCAATGCTCTGGTCGGTTACGGTATCCATCACCGCTTTGCCATCCGGCCCAACCATCGGCTTGCCGTCCGTTCCCGTCTTCTGGACCTGCTGCGGTTCGATCAGCTTCGCGGTGTCGTACGGCTTAAGATTTTGCACGACTCCCTGCGATACCAGGACCAGGGCATAGACGATGCACGCGGGCAGCAGCACCCATAGGGTGGAGCGGGTCATGTCCACCCAAAAATTCCCAATGGTCTCTTTCTCTTTGTGCGCGATGCCACGGATGAACGCGACCGCCAGCGCGATCCCCACCGCCGCCGACGCGAAGTTGTGATAGGCCAGGCCAGCCATTTGCGTGAGATAGCTCATGGTGGCCTCGCCCGGATAGTTCTGCCAATTGGTGTTCGTGGTGAAGGACGCGGCGGTGTTAAAGGCCAGTGCCGGCGGCACGGCGGCAAACTTCTGCGGATTCCACCAAGGCAGCAACCGCTGCGCGCGCTCGATCACATAAAGCAGCAGCATCGAAGCGCCGCTGAACAGCAGCATGGTGAAAGCATATTCGGTCCAGCGCATCTCGTGCCCTTCATCGACGCCGGTCACGCGATAGAGCAACCGCTCGAGCGGCCGAACCACGGGGTCGAGAAAAGTGCGATCGCGGCTGAACACTCTTGCCAGGAACACGCCGAGCGGCTTGGTGATCGCCAGAATCAGAGCCAGGAATACGGCGATCTGCATCCAGCCATTGGTTGTCATTTCAGAAGTTCTCCGGCCTCAACAAGGCGTATAGCAGGTAGACCATCAACCCTGCACTTACAATCAACATGATGATCGATTCAGCATTCATAATGATTCATCCTCAGCGAATTCGATCGCAGAATTGCACATAACCCAGCGCTAGCACGAAGAAAGCTATCGCAACCACGACAAAGATCACGTCTTGCACGGAACCCCCTCTCCACGCACTGACTTTGCGTCACGATCAGAATTTAACCAGGATGTCGAGGTTGATCGTCGACTGGTCTTTCCGCAGATCGGGAAACCATACCGTGCTGCCTTGCGCTCCGCATGCCGTTTGCGCGGCGCTGAGCGTCAATGCCCCGGACGTATTCCCGTCGTTGCAGGCAAAGAATTGAGGGGACCCGTTGTTGGTATAGGGCACTCCGCCCGAACCAGGCGGCGTAATTCCACCGCGGCCAGTCCAATACGGAACATTGGCGTGGCGGTAGTCATACTCCCAACGAAACGTGAGCCACTGCCTGGGCATGTAATCGAAGGTGATCGACGTATCCCAAGCCTTGAATGGGTCCCCGGGATTCCCGGTAAAGTAGGGTGCGTTGATCGCCGCCGAGGGGGCGGTCTCACCATTGATGGGCGGGAGCAGGACCAGGTAGCGCCCCGGATTGTTAATTTGGCCGCCACCGATGGTCAAACCGTACGTATCCTTCTTGAACCAGGCACGGTTGTAAAGCATGTAGCCGATAAAGCTCTGCTTCGGACCACCCTTTCGATTGCCATAGCAACTCACCCCGCCGCCAAATTCACAGCCCAGATCGCCAGTGAAGGAAAGCGCCATCTTGTCGAGGCGATTTCCTGGTTTGTCGTAATACTTGATCTCGATGCTGTCGTCGGTGTGGATGCGGCCGCGCTTCGGTATGTAGAGGTCGTCGTGGCCAAGACCGTAATTGTTGGAAATGATGTTCACCCAAGGTCGCGGCGTCCACTTAATCTGTCCACCCAGACCCTTTCTCGAATTGGCTGACGCGTATGATTGCCATCCATTGATAAGCCACGGCTCGATCTTCAAGTGAGGCGTGGGGAAAACCTGCACTCGCAAGCCCTCGAAAAACCAGGGAGTGTTGGAGGAAACGTAGGACGGTTGATAGGCCCAGTTATCTGCGTTGTAGTAGCTGAACAAGCCAATGTAAGACAAGAAAATACCAGCGTCGACGTTGATCCCATTCAACGCGTTGATGTGATAACCGCCGTAGGCTTCTGCCAGGTACCTGTGGGCCTCGTTGATATTCCATTGTCCCTTGGCATAACTGGGGTCATTGCGCACCGTTGTCGTGGAGTACATGCCAAATTGAGTCATGAATCGGGCGCGAACATTGTCGTAGTGAAAATCACCGCCGAGGCCGAGCTGCTCCAGCTGGATTTCGTTCGAACGAAAAATTTCGCTCGACCCACCAATCGAGTTATCGATTGGCTTGTTGAAGTCGTAGGTGTAGGTAATATCCGCCCGTATTTCCGGAGTGAAGAACTTTGAATCAAATGCGACATCCTTGTTGCGCGGGTTGCCGTTGAGCCAAGTCCAATCCCAATCCGAGAAAGGCTCGATCTTTTGTTTTTTTGTGGGCGCGGCGGCCGCGGTTTCGCTCTGCGGTTGAGCGATGGAGGGCTGCGCGAAGGAGGCAGCAGCCGAGTGAACCTCCGGGGCATTCGGCCCCTGAAATGCCGTTTCAGTTCCTTCGGCAGCCGATACCGTCCCCGGCTGCGCGTCCCGCTTTTGCAGCTGGGCTTCGAGTTGCGCGATCCGCTTTTTCATCTCCTCGAGTTCTTTCATAACCGCCGGCGGGATGGCCTGATCGGCGGTGGCTAAATCCGTAGCGGACGCCCCGACACTGTCGGTACCGGACGCCTCTTGTCCGTGCAGTGGGAGACTCAGAAACGCAGCGGCGAGAAAAACGAGCGCCGTGCGCCCTGCGGTTTTCGTTGTGGTATTCCTGACTTCAAATGTTTTCTGATTCATAGACATAAGTTCCCCAACTCCTACCTTTTGGAGGCAATAGATAATTTTGCCCGGCTAGCAAGCCAGTCCTTGGGACAACCCTTGATTAGATCGGTCTTTGCATAAAGAGGTGACAAGTGAATCGTAAAAAAGTCATAAGGGAAACGGGCGTTGCGGACGCTCCGTAACTTGAGGGAGGGGAGACCCTCACGAACAATTTATGAATCTTTTATTCAAAATTGGTGGGTTTTTCAATCCAACGATCGGAGGGAAGGAATATGACAAACCCACATCACACCCTCGGACGGCTCGCCGTTTTGACTCTCTCGCTGGCCTTTTTGGCCTGCACTGTGGCGGTCCGAGCGGCCGCAGAGACTCCAGCGAGCCTCAGCCAGAAGGAAATCCAATCGTTATCGGCGACGCCTGCAAACCATGAACGGCTCGCAGCGTACGACCGGGAAAAAGCGGAACATCTGAGGGCGAAGGCGCAGGAATTCACGGCCCAGGCGGATTACCTCGCAACGCAGCCTGCAACCATTGAATCGAAGCAGGGCATTTCCTGCAACTGCACGAGCCACTATCGCTATTTCTCGAAGCTATACGCTCAGGAAGCCAAGGAAGCCGAGACGTTGGCGGCGCAACACGAGCAACGATCCAAAACGACACCGTAGTAGTCCGATCGAAGAGGGCGGCTGGCCCACCGCCCTCCGTGATTGTCCTTAGAGCGAATTTCTGCGAGATTCCACTCGGCGATCAGTCGCCCGGCTCAAAGCGATAACCCACCCAGGGATCGGTCACAATATAACGAGGGGAATTTGGCGTGGGTTCCAGTTTTTTGCGGAGTTGGGCGACGAACACACGCAAGTATTCAACCTGCTCCGTGCTTTGACCGCCCCAGACCGCGCCCAGCAAGGCGCGATGCGTTACCACTTTGCCGGAGTGGCGGGCCAAATACACGAGCAGGTCAAATTCCTTCGGCGTGAGGTGGACGGCGCGGTCCTTGACAAAAACGCTGCGAGCTCCGGGATCGATTTTGAAGTCGCCCACTTCCATCGGTCCCTGTTCCGAGTCTTCCGTTCGCGTGCGGCGAAGATTGGCGCGAACGCGTGCCAGGAGCTCCTCCATGCCGAACGGCTTGGTCACGTAGTCATCCGCGCCCGCATCCAGCGCCTTGACCTTGGTACGTTCCTCACCTCGCACCGAAAGCACGATGATCGGAATTTGCGTCTTCGTCCGCAGGCGCCGGCACAACTCCAATCCGTCCATGTTGGGCATCGCCAGGTCGGTGATGACCAGATCCGGCGACCAGTCTTTCATGATCTCCAGTGCAGTCTCGCCGTCGTTGGCCACGCGAATGTCATATCCGTGGCTGGAAAGAGAGGTCCGCAGCACCCGCGTGATCTGGGATTCGTCGTCCACCACCAAGATGTGTTTATGCTCCAACGTTTATGCTCCGGCGCTTGTCGCCGACGCGCCCAATCAGTTCGGTTCCTGGGTCACGATGTGCACGTCCACTGCCGGCGCGTCGCGCAAAAACTGATGGATCGCCGAAAGATAAAAATATCGTTTCCAGCCCCGCGTCGCGGAGCGTCCGAAAACAACTTGCGTGATGTGTTTCTCGTTGACAAACTCCGCGAGCGCCTCAGCCACACTCTTCCCCTTCAGCCGCACCATGGTTGCCCCAACGTTTTCCGCGAAGCGCACATTCGCAGCCAAGGTTCGCTGATTTGCTTCGCTTGAGTCCTGCCCGCGGTCGGTGTAGACGACAAAGAGTTCGGCATTCATGGCCTGCGCCATACGTGCTCCGCGAGCGATCAGATACTGCGCCGCGGGATTGGAGCTGATGGCTACCGCGATGCGTTCGCGGATGGCAACCGGGTGTCGATCGTGACCTGTCTCCTGCTCTCCGCGGTGCTGTTCCAGGCTTTGATCCACCGCCTGGGCCACCTGGCGCAATGCGAGCTCGCGCAAAGCGATCAAGTTCGTCTCGCGGAAGAAGTTTTCCAGCGCCCGCCCCACGCGTTCCTGCGGATACACGTCGCCGCGCCGCATCCGGTTCTGCAACGCCTCCGGAGTCAGATCGATCATCACCACTTCATTGACTCTTTGCAGCACCCAGTCCGGCACCGTCTCCCGCACATGGATTCCGGTGACTCCCTGCACCGTCGGCGTAACGCTCTCCAGATGCTGAATGTTCATGGTAGAGAGAACATCGATTCCCGCATCCAGCAGCTCCAGTATGTCTTCATAACGCTTGCGATGCTTGCTGCCTTCGATGTTAGTGTGCGCCAGTTCGTCCACCAGCGCGACACACGGCTTGCGCGCGAGAATGGCGTCCACGTCCATCTCTTCGAAGAGCGCGCCCTTATACTCGATCGTTTTGCGCGGCACCACTTCCAGATTCGCGACCAGTTCCCCGACCGCTTTCCGTCCGTGGGTTTCGATAACACCGATCACAACATCTTCGCCGCGAGTGTGCCGCCGGATCGCTTCAGTCAGCATGGTGTGGGTTTTGCCCACGCCGGGAGCATATCCAAGAAAGAGCTTGAACCTGCCTGTCTTTTTCGCAGGCGAGCATTCCTCCAGCCACTGCTCGGGAGTCTTGGGCATCGCGATTATTGTCGTTGAGATAGTGAAAGGTTACAAGGTTGGCGCGGGACTTCGTCCCGCCGAACAGCCGAGGGCTGTCCCTACGCAACCTTGAAAGCCTGTCTTTGTCATACAATCGCCTCGTGAACGCTGTGGCCAGATCCGGATCCGGATACCTGCTCGCGGCGCTGTCGGTGGCCGGTATTACCGTCGTCGGCCACCGCTGGCTCCATCTGAATCCGACCACGATCGCGCTCGCGTTTCTGCTCGGAGTCCTCGGGATCTCCGCTTCGTGGGGCTTGCGACACGCCGTCTTCATGTCGGTGATCGCCACTCTCGCATTCAATTATTTTTTTCTGCCTCCGATCGGCACCTTCAACATCTCCGACCCGCAGAACTGGATCGCGCTCTTTGCCTTCCTGGTCACCGCGGTAACTGCCAGCGAACTGTCGGAGCGCGCACGGCGCGGGACGCGCTCTGCCATCGAGCGCCGGCAGGAACTGGAACGCCTCTACGCATTCAGCCAGTTGCTGCTTTCGAGCGACAACCCCGCCGAGTTGTTGAACCTGATTCCCCGCTACATCGTTGAGTCATTCGGCATCCGCTCGGCGGCGCTTTCCTTGTCCAGCCGCAGCGATGTGTATCGCTCTGGTCCCAACATTGACGGACTGGAATCGCACGATCTCCAGTTGATCGGCCTGCGGGGTGAACCCCGAATCGATGCTGTCCACCAACTGGCCTTCATGCCGCTGCGCATGGGCATGCGCGTCGTGGGCTGCATGGGCGTCTCCGGTTCGGTGCTTTCGCGCCAAACCCTGGAGGCCATCGGCAGCCTCGTGGCCATCGCTATCGAGCGCGCGGGCGCCGTTGAAAAGCTCAGCCGCGCTGAGGCCGCGCGCGAAAGCGAGCAATTGCGCTCGGTCCTGCTCGATTCGGTTACCCATGAGTTTCGCACTCCACTCACCGCGATCAAAGCGTCGGTGACCTCGCTGCTCGGCTGCCGAAGTCATCCGCACGAGGGTCATTCGCCGGAGGAGAAACACGAACTGCTGACCATCATCAACGAGGAGAGCGATCGGCTGAACCGGCTGATCGGAGAAGCCGCAGAAATGGCGCAGTTGGACGCGAACAAAGTGGAATTTCGTTTCGAATCCGCGCCCATCGGCAACGTGGTCGAGGAAGCGCTCGCCGAACTGAAGCAACTCCTGATCCAGCATCCCGTGGAAGCCAGAATTCCTGCCGGCCTTCCCAACGCGCGCATGGACTCCGCTCACATCAAGGAGGTTCTGGTGCACCTGCTGGAGAACGCTGCGAAATACTCAGCCCCCGGTGCTCCGATCCGCATCACCGCCGAAGCCAAGGACCAGACACTGGTTACCAGCATTGCCGATCGCGGTCCCGGCATCGACGATTTCGAGCAGTCCCTCGTCTTCGAAAAGTTCTATCGCGGACGAAACCAGCGCGTGCAAGTCCACGGAACCGGCATGGGACTGGCGATCTGCAAAGCCATAGTGGAAGCCCACGGCGGGCGTCTCGGAGTCACCAGTCAGCTGGGGCATGGGTCGGTTTTTTACTTCAGCTTGCCGCTGGGGTGATGGATATGGGTGAGGCGGTTTGGCTGGGTCGCCCGGATTCGACGCGGGGAACGGTTTCGTCCGGAAATTAATTCCCTTCTGTTTCCCAAGCCGTTAGCTGTCGTTGCACGATTCCATAGCAATCACAGGCTGCGTCTTCGAGTTTTTTCCGGCTCAAGATTTTGACGCTCCCCCGTGTGTAGGAAATCAGTCCTGCCTTTTGCAGGGCGCCCGCGGCCACAGTCACACTTGACCGGCGCGTTCCCAGCATTTGTGCTAGGAATTCCTGGGTTAACGGAAGGTTGTCTGAGAGAATGCGGTCGTGGGTCATCATGATCCATCTGGCCAATCGTTCGACTACATCGTGCAATCGATTGCACGCTGCAATTTGGGTGGTCTGCATCGCCAGCCGTTGGGCAAAACGATGCAACTCCTTCTCCAGCCCCGGACATTGCTGGACAAGTTGCCGGAGCGCCTCCGCATCGCACCTGTAGGCTGTGCCGTCTCCCTGAGTTATGAGTCTGGTCGGGCTGCTACGATATCCCACAAGCAAAGGCAGACCCACAAAGCCTTCATTGCCAATGAGGCCAACCTCGACGGATTTTCCATCGGGCTGAACGGCCAGAACTGAAATCACTCCTGCGTTGACGAAGTAACCGGATTTGATGGTTTCTCCCGCCTCGTGAATCACCTGGTGAAGCTTCAGCCGCACCAGTTCCAGCTTTGAGAGCACCTGGTCGCGTTCTTTGCGCGGGAGACTGAGCAGAATTTTATTAGCAATTGTTTTTCCATCGCCATCGATCGGGGCTTTTGCAGCGGAGGCTGAAACAGGTGGTCTTTTCACCATGACGGCTCCTTGCCAGCGAAAACGCTGTCTGATTTCGCAGGAACCGTCACCCAGACAGGGCGCGGCGGAAAAGTGCTAGAAGAGACGCTTTCAGACTACTCCTTATCTGAGCGCCTGTCGCGCAATTCGCATTTGCTGACCCTGAGTCGTTCGTTACCGAACCATCCAATGTGCGCTAGCGTACAGTGTTCCGGGTATTTACTCGCATGGCCCAGGGTGTACGGTGGAATTGTCCTTCCTTACCGCCGTTCCGTCGTTTGCGGCCATCGACTGTACGACAGGGCGTGGCCAGCCCCTGCTAAGGGCATCCGAGGCTGTTTTGTCCTACTCAGTTCTGATCGTCGACGATAGTGCTCGCATCCGCCATTCGCTCCGGTGTTGCCTTGAGCACGACCCGGATTGGCGGGTCTGTGGCGAGGCAGAAGACGGCAAGGTCGCTGTTGAAAAAGTCAAAGAACTGCACCCAGACCTAGTGATCCTGGACTTGCAGATGCCCGAGATGGACGGACTGGCGGCGGCGCGACAGATCATTGCCATCGCTCCGGAAACCGCAATGGTAATGTTCACCATGCACAGTGACGGCCAACTCTTGAAGGCCGCTCGGGCCGCCGGTATTAAGGATGTTGTGTCAAAGTCCGAGGGGATCGCCGATCATTTATTCAGTTCGCTGAGAAATGCCTGCAACCACTCGAGTGAGGAGAGAGCAAGCTGAAGAAAACTGAATCGATGCACTCTCCGTCATTCAGGCTGGTGGGCCCGTTTGGATTCGAACCAAGAACCAACAGATTATGAGTCCCAGTACGGGCTCTCTGAAAACAAAGATTCTGCTTCACTTCCCTCGCCAGAATCCGGCAAAGTCCTGCAAGATCCGCAACCCCCGCAACCCCCGCAACCCCCGCGCAACCAAGAACTGCAAGTTCCTCCGACCACATCGGCGAAGACAGCGAAACCGAGCGCGACGAGGGCGACCAATTTTGGCGACGACGGAGGAGAGTACCCCCATGAGCCTTAAGGCTGAGAAGGCTTGAAAGAGCGCGAGCCGGCAGCGGCAATCCTCATCTCGAAGATCAGACGGATCCCGGACTCACCGGCGGGCACGGCTTGAGCGCGACAATTCTCGAACCAAATGCTGAAAATCGGGAGGCAGTTTGCAGTCAACCGAGACGTTCTTCCCCGAGCGGGGATGGACAAACTTGAGATGCGCAGCATGGAGCGCAACGCGATCGATGAGTTGCTCCGAGGCTTCCGCCCGATGGTATTTTCGATCGCCGATGACTGGGTGTCCGAGGGCCGCAAATTGGACACGGATTTGATTCTGTAATCCGGTCACGAGCTCGACTCGGACCAGCGAAGCATCCGTAAAAAGGCGTTCGACCGTATAGCGCAGTTCGGCACGCGCCGCTGCTGGATCGCGTGCGGTGCGCAACTGTTGATACATTCCTTCGCGACGAAAATAGTGCACGAGCGTCGCTGCCTCAGTCTCGATGCGGCCTCGCAGAGCTACGAGATAGTGTCTTTCGGGAGTGTGGTCCAGGAACTGCCGCACCAGCGCACTTCGGTCTGGGGCGGTTTTTGCAAACAGAAGAGCGCCGGAGGAAAAACGATCGATGCGATGGACCACCAAGGCCTTTTGTCTTTGCGGTTCGAGTTTTTCGGCGAGCAGCGACCACGCGGATGGAGTATCAGAGCCCTCAATCGGAACAGCTAGGAGTCCGGCTGGCTTGTCGAGAACGACCACAGAATCGTCTTCGTAAAGCACGGAAAGTTCCGGGGAGAAACGCGATCTGCGCCGGTCTTCGTGGGCTGAAACCCGATCTCGCTTTCCCGAACGGTTGCGATGATGTTTCTTCATTGGCTAGAGCCTGACGACGCGCCATTATCAAACCGTTCCGCTAACCGCGCAAACACGGAGTTTACCCCCGAGTGGCTACCGGCGCTGCCCTTCCCGCCACATCTCCAGTATTGCGTACACGTTGAGAATGATGCTGTATTCTATTGAATATAGCCACCCACATCTCAGCGACAGAGGTTGGTGTATATGTTCGCCAGAACAAGGAACCATCTGGACGCAGGCGTTCTCCCTCTCTGGAATGCAGTCTTCTGCCTGGATTGCGAGGTCATCAGCAGTAGTCGAGGTGACGAATGCGCTGCTTGCAAAAGCCGCTCGCTCGTGAGACTGGCTCGGATGCTCGGCGGTAGTTTGCTCGCGCGTAGGGCACAACACTTTCAAGAATGGGATAGTGTGTCGTTCGACATCACAATTGCGATTGAATTGCAGCAGATGCACGCCAAAGACTTGAGCACCACCGTTGAGAGGTTGACCACTGTGATTGGCCCGAAGCTCGCACGAGACCGAGCGTCATTCCACATCAATGTGAAACCGGCAGTAGACAAAATCGACCTACAGCCCCCGCTTTGCTTCCCGGAACGGGATGCCGCATAGAGCATTGCCATTACGTAGGGCCCAGCGGTCCAGCGGAACTTTCACTTCTTGCCGAAGATATGCCTCTCGTCCCAGGTTTCTTTGAGCATGGATGTTTTGTTTTTTGCTTCCGATCGGGTCAATTGCGTGATATGGGATTTGTCGCCACCTAAATGTGCGTATGAGGGCGGGACGGTATTCGAGCATTTGCCACAAATACAAACATTTTAACGAGCGACTTCTCTTCTTCGTCAACTGGACCGCTGGGTCACCGGGTCACAGAGGCATTCTGCTCCGTCGCGATGCGTACCTGAGTCTGGGGCC
>Ga0210384_10003658_pt1 | contig 17668 bp, 14 predicted proteins | sample IncBWH2MmetaG_FD_160574 | JGI IMG/M metagenome (GOLD analysis project Ga0210384, IMG submission 160574) | Forest soil microbial communities from Barre Woods Harvard Forest LTER site, Petersham, Massachusetts, United States - Inc-BW-H-2-M | ecosystem: Environmental > Terrestrial > Soil >...
CAGTTCGATTCGCGATTCGCGTCAGGCCCGGCGACCCGCAACAACGCCGGCCGCGGGCATCGTCGCGGCCTCGATGGCCCGACGATGCCAAAACACTTCAAAAAAACCGCGGACTTTTCCCCCCGCGAATGTTGTCTGCCGGCACGCCATGCGTGGCACGGCGAGGCGGGGGAGCTTGTTTTGTGAGGTTAAGGAGGAGGAGGCCGCAGGCCGACGGGGGACACGAACAAAACAAGCTCCCCCGCCGAGTCGTGCCTGATCCGGCGCGCCCCGCAAACCAAAGCGCCCCGCAAACCAAGACACCCCACAGATCGGCGATGAACAAAAAAAGCGCCAGCGGCCGAGGCCGTAGGCGCTTTCGCTGGAATCGGAAGAGCGTTTAGACGCGCTTGCGGTATTCGTGGGTGCGGGTGTCGATTTCGATCTTGTCGCCGGACTCGACGAAGCTGGGCACCGAGATCTCGAAGCCGGTGGCGATGCGGGCGGGCTTCATGACCTTGCCCGAGGTGTCGCCTTTGGCGGCCGGCTCGGTGGTGATCTCGCGCACGACGCTGGTGGGCAGCTCGACGGAGATGGCCTTGCCGTCGTAGAACACCACTTCGACGGGCATGTTGTCCTCGAGGTAGTTGATGGCGTCGCCCATGTTCTCGGACTCGACTTCGAACTGGTTGTACTCGGTGTCCATGAACACGTACATCGGGTCGGCGAAGTAGGTGTACGTGCAATCCTTCTTGTCGAGGATGATCTGGTCCATCTTGTCGTCGGCCTTGAAGACGACTTCGGCGCCCGAACCGTTGAGCAGGTTCTTCATCTTCATGCGCACGGTGGCGGCGTTGCGGCCACCGCGGCTGTATTCGGTCTTCAGCACGACCATCGGGTCCTTGCCCTGCATGATGACGTTGCCGGCGCGGATTTCCTGAGCGATTTTCATGGGTCGATTCCAGAGCTAGACGAAGCTAGAGAGCGCGTTACTGTTGGTCGAGGAGGTGTCGCCGGACACGAAACCCCACGGGTTCGGTCTTCAGCAGTCGCTCGCGCAGCCGGACATCCCGCCGCTGACGTAACGCAAAGCCCTGTATTTTAGCGCTTTTCCTGGACGAAGGCGAGCAGCCGGCTGACGAGGTCGGTCGAATCCCTCAATTGGCCGCGCCACGCCAGTGTGGCGGCGCCGGTCGCGGCCAGGGTTTCCGGCGTCCAGGCGGGCAGCGGGGTGGCCGGGTCGTCCAGGCCGTTCCAGGCCGCCGTCCAGTCGCGCAGGACCTCTGCCGCGGGGGGCTGCGCGCCGGCCAGCGCCAGGTCGAGGAACGCGCCGATCTTGGGGCCGTGGGCGCCGTCGTCCTGCGGGTAGGCCTGCCAGACGAAGGGGCGGCCGGCCCATTGCGCGCGCACCCAGGAATCCTCGCCGCGCACGAAATTCAGGTCGGCGGCCCACAGCAGGCGGTCGAAATCGGGCTGCGCCAGCCAGGGCAGCGCGTGCTGGCGCAACGCGGCCGCCGCGACGCCGGCGAGCGCGGCCCGCGTTGCGCCGGTGGCGGCGCCGGGCGCCGTGGCCAGCAGGGTGGGGCGGCCGTCCGCGGCCAGCGAGGCCACGAGGCGCTCGACCGGGGCGCCGGGATAGCAGAACAGCGTCACCAGGCGCTCCCCGTCCGCCGGCGCGAGGCCCATGGCGGCCAGCCACGCGGCGCGATCGAACGCGGCCTGCTCTGCCTCCAGGCCGGCCTCGCGCAGCAGGCCGCCGGTGGCCGCGGTGAAGCCGGGATAGAAGAACCATTTCACGAGGCCGCGCGCCGGGCCGCTCATCTGCGGCGAGGCAAGCGCGTGGCTGCGCTCCACGTAGCTTTCCGCGCTGAGGTATTCGAGGTTGATCCACGCGGGCGGCCGCGCGGCGCCGGCCATCGCCGCGAGGAAGCCCGGCGCCGGGTCGCAGCCGAAGGCCTCGACGACGACGTCGCCCGGCGGCGGGAACACGGTCGACGGCGACCAGGCGGCCACCTCGACGCCGGCGTGCCCGGCCGGCGCCATCCAGCGCAGCGCGGCCGGGTCGTCCACCCACAGCCGCACGCGCTGCCCGCGCCCGGCCAGGTTGCAGGCGAGGCGCCAGCACACGCCGATGTCGCCGAAGTTGTCGATGACGCGGCAGAAGACGTCCCACAGCGGGGACGGGGCGGGGCTCGAAGACATCGGCGGGATGATACGCAGGCGGTCCCGCGCCGGTCAGTGGCGTCAGGTCTCGCCTCCTGCAGAATCATGCTTTGACTGCGGCCAGGACCTCAGCCTGCAGGAGGCAATGCCCCAGGGCACAATGAAGAGTCCATGCCACGTACCAGATCCCCGAAGTCCTCGCCCGACGCTGCCGTGCCGGCCGCGGTCGCCAAGAAAGGCGGCCCCACGGCGTTTCCCGTCTCGTCGGCGCAGCTCGGCAGCGCCGCGGACGTGGAGGCCTGGATCGGGAACGCGGGGCGCGAGGACACGCGCGCCGCGCAGGCCGAGGAGGCCGATCGCGCGGCCGTGGAGGCGGCGCGCGTGGCGCGCGAGCGCCTGCTGGCGGAGGTGGCCGCGCTGCCCGCGATGCCCGGCGTCTACCGCTACTTCGACGTGGCCGGCACCGTGCTGTACGTGGGCAAGGCGCGCAATCTCAGGCGGCGGGTGGCCAGCTACTTCCAGAAGGATCACGGCGGCACGCGCATCGGCCACATGATCGGCCGCATCGCGCGGCTCGAGACGACCGTGGTGCGCACCGAGGCCGAGGCGCTGCTGCTCGAGAACAACCTGATCAAGACGTTGAACCCGAAGTTCAACATCCTGTTCCGCGACGACAAGAGCTACCCGTACCTGCGCCTCGTGACGCACGCGTTCCCGCGCGTGGCCTACTACCGCGGCGCCGTCGACCGCAAGCACAAGTATTTCGGGCCGTATCCGGGCGCGTGGGCCGTCAAGGAAACGATCCAGCTGATCCAGAAGGTGTTCCGGCTGCGCACCTGCGAGGACACCGTGTTCGCCAACCGCTCCCGGCCCTGCCTGCTGTACCAGATCCAGCGCTGCTCGGGCCCGTGCGTGGGCCTGGTCTCCGCGCCCGACTACGCGCGCGACGTGCACGACGCCGAGCGCTTCCTGCTGGGCGACCACGAGACGGTGATGACCGAGCTGCAGTCGGAGATGATGCGCCACGCCGAGGTGCTCGAGTTCGAGCGCGCCGCCGAGTACCGCAACCGCATCTCGGCGCTGTCGCGGGTGCTGCACCAGCAGTCCATGGACGAGAGCAGCCTGTCGGCGCGCGACAAGGACGTCGACATCCTCGCCGTGAAGCTGCAGGGCGGCCGCGCCTGCGTGAACCTGGCGATGGTGCGCGGCGGCCGCCACCTGGGCGACCGCGCCTACTTCCCCGCGCACGTGGAGGACGCCACCGCCATCGGCGCCGGCATGGGCGAGGACGACGACGCCGCGCCGGAGGCCGTCGAGCCCGCCGTGCAGGTGCTGGAGGCCTTCATCGCGCAGCACTACCTGGGCAGCGCGCCGCCGCCGCAGTGGGTCACCAGCCACGCCGTGAGCAAGTCTCTCGTGGAGGCGCTGTCGCAGCAGACGGGCATGAAGATCAACGTGCAGCACAACCCGCGCGAGCAGCGCCGGATCTGGCTCGAGATGTGCGAGAAGGGCGCCGACCTCGCGCTCGGCCGCCTGCTGGCCGAGGAAGGCTCGCAGCGCGAGCGCACCCGCGCGCTGGCCGACGCCATCGACCTGGTGCCCGACGACCTCGACACCCTGCGCATCGAGTGCTTCGACATCAGCCACACCGCCGGCGAGGCCACGCAGGCGTCGTGCGTGGTCTACGAAGGCCACAAGATGCAGAGCGCGCAGTACCGCCGCTTCAACATCACCGGCATCGTCGGCGGCGACGACTACGCCGCGATGCGCCAGGTGCTCATGCGCCGCTATTCGCGCTTCGGCGTGGCGCCGTCCGCCGCCGCCGTCGCGCAGTCGACCGAAGACGCGGCCCCGCAGGATGCCGCCGACGCGCGATCCGACCCGCTCACCGGCGCGCCGCTGGCCGCCGACGGCGCCGGCAACGAGGAGGCGCTGGTCGACCCGGCGCTGGCCGAGCCGGCCGCCGCGGGCTCCCCGGCCGATCTCGCCGCCGATCCGAAGGCCGCGAAGAAGTCGTCCGGCACCCGCCTGCCCGACCTGGTGCTGGTGGACGGCGGCCGCGGCCAGGTCGCGATGGCGCGCGAGGTGTTCCAGTCGCTGGGGCTCGACGTCACGCGCATCGTCGGCGTGGAGAAGGGCGAGGGCCGCAAGGTGGGCCTGGAGGAACTCGTGTTCGCCGACGGCCGCGAGAAGCTCGCGCTGCCGCCCGACTCCGCCGCGCTGATGCTGGTGGCCCAGATCCGCGACGAGGCGCACCGCTTCGCCATCACCGGCATGCGCGCCAGGCGCGCCAGCGTGCGCACCGGCAGCGGCAGCAGCAAGCTGGAGGAGATTCCCGGCATCGGCGCGAAGAAGCGTGCGAAGCTGTTGCAACGCTTCGGCGGCGTGCGGGGCGTCGGCGCGGCGAGCGTCGACGACCTGATGGCCGTCGACGGCATATCCCGAACCCTGGCCGAGGAGATCTACCGTGCCCTCCATTGATCGTGAAGAAGACACCGCGCCGCGCGCGCCCGGACGCCTGCGTCGCGTCGCGACCTGGCTGGGCCTGTGCGCCCTGTCGGCATGCCAGGCGCCCGCGCCGCAGACGGCGCGCGCCCCGTCGCCCGCGCCCGTGCCCGTGCCTGCACCGGCCCCGCGCGTGACGCCCGCGCCTGCGCCCTACGTGCGGCCCGCGCGCACGGTCGACGAGTACCAGCGCCAGATCGCGGCGCGGCTGATGGCGGCCAACCCGAAGATCACCTACACGGCCCGGGCGCCCGAGATCCTCCTGGCGATTCCCGTGCTCGAGCTGGAGGTCAACGCCGACGGCAGCGTGCGCCACATCGGCGTCATGCGCACGCCCACGCAGGCCACCGACACGATCCAGATCGCCATGGACGCGATCCGCCGCGCGGCGCCGTTCGGCGACGTGACCCAGGTGCCCAAGCCCTGGAAGTTCACCGAGGTCTTCCTGTTCGACGACAACCGGCACTTCAAGCCGCGAATCCTCGACTGAGCGAAGTGGGCATCGCATTGCGGACACCCACATCCGCCCGTCACGCATTGCAAGGCAGAATGAGCCGATGTTCTTCACGATCCCCACCCTGCTGACCTGGGCGCGCATCGTCGCGATCCCGCTGATCGTCGGCGTGTTCTACCTGCCGATCGCGTGGACCATCGAGGCGCGCAACCTCGTCGCCACGGTGCTGTTCGTGGTGACGGCCCTCACCGATTGGCTGGACGGCTACCTGGCGCGCAAGCTCGACCAGACCTCGGCCTTCGGCGCGTTCCTGGATCCGGTGGCGGACAAGTTCCTGGTGTGCGCGTCGCTGCTGGTGCTGGTGCACCTGGATCGCTGCAACGCCTTGCTGGCGCTGGTCATCATCGGCCGCGAGATCGCCATCTCCTCCTTGCGCGAGTGGATGGCCCAGATCGGTGCGTCCAAGAGCGTGGCCGTGCACATGCTCGGCAAGTGGAAGACCACGATGCAGATGGTCGCGATCCCGTTCCTGCTGTTCAACGGCCTGCTGTTCGGCCTGGTCGATACGCACCTGTGGGGCACTTGGCTGCTCGTCATTGCCGCGGTGCTGACGATCTGGTCGATGGTGTACTACCTGCAGAAGGCCATTCCCGAGATCCGCGCCAAGGCCCGTTAGGGCTTTCCCGGTCTCCCGGGCGCCCGGCGCGGCGCCGCGTTACGTAACGAAACCCCATACAATCCGCGTCTCCCTTGACACTGTCGGGGCACAGGGTCTGTAATCATCCGTGGCCGTCAAGGCCCCTGTCTTTCGAGCGTGGCGCCGGCTTTCCGGCAGTCCGCCGCGGTCCGTCAAGGCCGCTTCATCAAACAATCGCCAGCGTATTTCCGAGAGGGGGTTCCTTCGTGAACAAGTCTGAATTGATCGAACACATCGCCCGCCAGGCCGACATCTCCAAGGCCGCCGCCACGCGCGCGCTGGAAGCGGTCATCGGTGGCGTGAAGACCACCTTGAAAAAGGGTGGCAGCGTGTCGATCGTCGGGTTCGGCACCTTTGCCGTGACCAAGCGCGCCGCCCGCGTCGGCCGCAATCCGCGCACCAACGAACCCATCAAGATCAAGTCGGCCAAGGTGCCGAAGTTTCGTCCGGGCAAGGGCCTGAAGGACGCGGTCAACTGAGTCGATGCGCGGCCCCGCGGCCGCGCGCCAGACCCGGTTCCAGCGGGTGCTTAGCTCAGTTGGTAGAGCAGCGCCCTTACACGGCGTAGGTCGGCGGTTCGAGCCCGTCAGCACCCACCACCCCTCGATCGTTTCCCTGCGTCCGATCGAACCAGGCGAACTCCGGCACCCGAGTTCGCCTTTGTCGTTTTGCCATAGAGGCTTTCCATGTTTGATTTCGTCCGGTCGCACAACCGTATCCTGCAGGTGGGGCTCGGCCTCCTGATCATTCCGACGTTCGGGTTCTTCGGCATCTCCAGCTACATGCAGTCGAACGAGCAGGGCCTGGCGGTGGCCTCGGTCGATGGCCGCGACATCTCGCGCGCCGAATGGGACACCCAGCACCGCAAGGACATCGACCAGATCCGCGGCCGCTATCCGAACGTCGACCTGAAGCTGCTCGACACGCCCGAGGCGCAGCGCCAGTCGCTGGACAAGATCGTGCGCGAGCGCGTGATGGCCGCGGCCGTCGCCCACGAAGGCCTGCAGGCCAGCGACCAGCGCATCATCCGCGAGTACCAGACGAGCCCCGAGTTCGCCGAGCCGCGCGCCATGGACAAGCCGCAGCGCGACGCCTGGCTGGCCCAGCGCGGCCTCAGCGGCAACCTGCTGTTCGACATGATCGGCCAGAGCCTGTCGCGCAACCAGGCGCTGCAGGGCGTGGCGGTCAGTGGCTTCATCCCGGCCACGTCGATGAAGGCGTCCACCGATGCCTGGTTCGACCAGCGCGACATCCAGTGGCAGCGCTTCGACACCAAGGACTACGCCACCCAGGCGCAGCCCACCGACACGCAGGTCGAGGCCTACTACAAGGCCCACGTGGCCGATTTCTTCGCGCCCGAGCAGGCGAAGATCGAATACCTGGTGCTGGACGCGGCCGCGCTGCAGTCGCAGGCCAAGGTGCTGCCGGAGGAAGTGCAGCAGTACTACAAGGACCACGCGAAGGCCTACGGCACGCCCGAGGAGCGCAGCGCCAGCTACATCCTCGCCAAGGTCGCGCCCAACGCGTCGGCGGCCGACGTGGCCAAGGCCAAGGCGCTTGCCGAGAGCGAGCTGGCCGAGGTGCGCAGGAACCCGGCGGCGTTCCCCGACGTCGTCAGGAAGATCGCGCAGGACGGCGGCGCGCTGGAAGGCGGCGACCTCGACTTCATGCGCAAGGGCGCGCTGGGCGTGCCGGCGCTCGACGACGCGCTGTTCTCGATGAAGCAGGGCGACGTCAGCGACGTCATCCGCATCGACAGCGGCTTCCAGGTCGTCAAGCTCACCGGCATCCGCGGCGGCACCACCAAGCCGTTCGACGAGGTCAAGAGCCAGATCGAGGACCAGCTCAAGCTCGCCGCCGCGCAGAAGCTGTTCCAGGCCGACGCCGAGAAGTTCACCAACACGGTCTACGACCAGCCCGACAGCCTCGACCCGGCCGCCAAGCTGTTCAACCTGACCAAGCAGGCCGCCACGGTGCAACGCCAGCCGGCGCCCGGCGCCACGGGCCCGCTCGCGTCGACCAAGCTGCTGTCGGCGATCTTCGCCAGCGACTCGATCAAGTCCAAGCACAACACCGAGGCCGTCGAGGCCGCCACCAGCCAGCTCGTCTCGGCCCACGTCGTCGAGTACTCGCCGCAGCACACGCGCGCGCTGGCCGAGGTGCGCGACCAGGTCGTCGAGGCCCTACGCAAGAGCCTGGCCACCGCCGGCGCGAAGAAGGACGGCGAGGCCCGCGTGGCCGCCGCCAAGGCCGACGCCACGTTGGCCCTGCCGCTGACCAACACCGTCGGCCGCCTCGACCAGAGCGGCGCCGTGCCGCGCGCGGTGACCGAGGCCGCGCTGAAGGCCGACCTGTCCAAGGGCCCCGCCGTGGTCGGCGTCGCGCTGCCCGACGGCTACGCGGTGATCCGCGTGCTGAAGTCCACGCCCAAGCCGCAGGACGGCAACGACGCGCTGCAGGCGAAGACCCTGTTCACCAACGCCTTCGAGGAATCCGAGGCCGAGGCGGTCTACGACGCGCTGAAGGCGCGCTACAAGGTCAAGTACTACGACGACCGCATCGCCAAGATCGCGACGCAGCCCGCTTCGGCGGCCAACTGAGAAAATTTCAGGCTATAATCGCAGGCTCCGGTGGTGGCTATAGCTCAGTTGGTAGAGTCCCAGATTGTGATTCTGGTTGTCGTGGGTTCGAGTCCCATTAGCCACCCCACCCGATGACGAAGAAAAGCTCCCGGCGATCCGGGAGCTTTTTTTTCGCCCGTGCCCCACGCTACGCATGTCTCTTCGGGGACGCCAAGCGTCTCCTCTCGGTGATTGAATACCGTCTCCGCCGCCCCCACCGCGGCGACCTATCCCGATGGAGCATCCGATGACCGGCGACTACTCGACCAAGACGCGTGACCTGCTGGAGCGCCTGCGGGCGTTCTTCGATCAGCACATCTATCCCAACGAAGAGCGCTACCTGCGCGAGGTGGATGCCAACCGGCGCGCCGGCAATGCCTGGATCCCTTCGAAGGTGGTCGACGAGCTGAAGCCGATCGCGCGGCGCGAGGGGCTGTGGAACCTGTTCCTGCCGCATCCGTACGAGGGGCAGGGCGGCATCTCCAACCTCGACTACGCGCCGCTGTGCGAGCAGATGGGTCGCGTGATGTGGTCGGGCGAGGTGTTCAACTGTTCCGCGCCCGACACCGGCAACATGGAGACGCTGGAGCGCTACGCCACCGACGCGCAGAAGCAGCGCTGGCTGCGTCCGCTGCTGGCCGGCGAGATCCGTTCGGCCTTCCTGATGACCGAGCCCGCGGTGGCCTCGTCGGACGCCACCAACATCCAGTGCACGATCCGGCGCGAGGGCGACGAGGTCGTGATCGACGGGCGCAAGTGGTTCAGCTCGGGCGCGGGCAATCCGCGCTGCGCGGTCTTCATCGTGATGGGCAAGACCGATCCCGACGCGCCGCGCCACGCGCAGCAGTCGATGGTGCTGGTGCCGCGCGACGCGCCCGGCGTGACCGTGGTGCGTCCGCTCACCGTCTTCGGCTACGACGACGCGCCGCACGGCCACATGGAGGTGGTGCTGGACAGCGTGCGCGTGCCGGCGGCCGACATCCTGCTGGGCGAGGGCCGCGGCTTCGAGATCGCGCAGGGCCGGCTGGGTCCGGGCCGCATCCACCACTGCATGCGCTCGATCGGCGCGGCCGAGCGCGCGCTCGAGTCCATGATCGACCGGCTGACGGAGCGCGTCGCGTTCGGCAAGCCGCTGTCGGAGCAGTCGATCTGGCACGAGCGCATCGCCGAGTCGCGCTGCATGATCGACCAGGCGCGGCTGCTGACGCTCAACGCCGCGCACCGCATGGACACGGTGGGCAACAAGGAGGCGCGCTCCGAGATCGCGATGATCAAGGTGGTGGCGCCCAACATGTCGTGCAAGGTCGTCGACTGGGCGATCCAGGCGCACGGCGCCGCGGGCCTCAGCGCCGACTTCTGGCTGGCCGACGCCTACGCGCAGCAGCGCACAGTGCGCATCGTCGACGGGCCCGACGAGGTGCACCGCAACGCGATCGCGAAGATCGAGATCGCGAAGCGCGCGGCGCTGCGAGCGGCCCGCGCCGCGGGCTGATCGCAGCACCGCATCGCCCCCTGGCGCGGCGCTGCGAGCGGCCCGCGCCGCAGGTTGATCGCATCGCCCCTGGCGCGGCGTCGCGGATGGCCAGGACAACCGCCTGATCAGCGTCGCTCGTCAGGTTTTCCGCCTTCCGGACGCGCGTCGCGTCCCGGGCCGCCGCGCACGGGCTGCGCGCGCATCTGCGGCGCGGGTCGCACGTGTTCCACCTGCGGATCGCCGAAGCCGCCCGGCCGCGGCGTGGCCGCGGTCGGCGGCACGCCGTGGTTGTTGCCCATGCGCTGTTCGGGCACGCCGAAGGCGCGCTGCTGGTGATCCACCTGCGCGGGCGTCGGGCTGCCGTGCTGCGTGCTGTCGAAGCGGCGCTCGCTGGCCGTGGGCTGCCTGTTCCAGGGCGAGCTGCCGCCGTTGAAGCTCTCCTGGTGTGCCGGGCGCTGGGGCACCGGCGTGCGGTAGACGTCGCGCACCCGGCCCGACGGGATGTTGTTGACGGCCGTGTTGTAGCGGAACCGTCCGCCGTCCCAGCGGCCGCCCGCATAGCCGTTGCCGACGTAGCCGTAGCCGTAGTTGATGCCGCCGTAGTAGCCCACGCGCGGGCCCCAGTAGCCGCCGTGCCACCTGTAGCCACCGCCGAAGAACGCCCAGTAGCCGGGCGTCCACAGCAGGCCGACGCCGGGCGGCATCACCCAGGTGCCGGGCACCCAGATGTAGTCGTCGCTGGACGGATCCCAGGCCCAGTAGCCCGGCGTCCAGATGTAGCCGTCGCCCGGGATGGGCGGCTGCGCGTAGAGCGGCAGGGGTGGCGGACCGATGGTGACCGACAGGGAGACCTGCGACCACGCGGCCAGCGGCGCCATCAGGGCCAGGCCGAGCGCGAGCGCGTGACGCTTGAGGAGGATGTTCGACATCGGGAAGCCTTTGCACACGTGAAGAGCGGCGATGCTCGGCCGTGATGGAGCAATCGGCGGACCCGAGGGCCTTCAGGCCGGCGTCAGCGCAGCGCCTCGATGGGGTTGCCGTACAGCGGCTTGGTGCCGAACTGCGTGCTGATCGCGTAGGCGATGGCGCAGGCGAGCATCACGGGGACCGTCAGCTGGAACTCGTTGGTCATCTCCAGCACCATCGTGATGGCCATCAGCGGCGCGTGCGTGGCGGCGGTGAGCACCGCGGCCATGCCGATCACCACCAGCGAGCGCGGATCGCCCACCCAGGCCGTGGGCAGCCACAGCGCCGCCACCTGCGCCATCACGCCGCCGGCGGTGGCACCGACGAACAGCGACGGCGTGAACATGCCGCCGATGGCGCCGCTGCCGGAGCTCCATGACGTGGCCACCGCCTTGGTCAGCAGCACCAGCGCGAGCCATTGCCAGGGCTCGGTGCCCGCGAGCGCGCGCGACACCACGCTGTAGCCGTTGCCCCAGACCTCGGGCACGAAGGCCGAGAGGCCGCCCACCAGGAGCCCGCCGAGCGCCAGCCGCAACGCCGGCGAGTGGATGCGCGCGAACTCGATGCGGCTGCGCTCGATCAGCCGGAGGAAGCCCCAGCCGAGGCCGCCGAACACGAGGCCGGCCAGCAGGGTGAATCCGATGCTGGAGGGCAGCATCGCGATGGGCGCGGTCGCGTACAGCGGCCTCGGATCGACCATCACGTAGACCAGCGCGCTGGCCGTGCCGGAGGCGATGAGCACCGGGGCCACCGTGTGGCGGGCGAAGAAGCCCAGCGCCAGCTCCAGCACGAACACGACGCCCGCCACGGGCGCGTGATACGCGGCCGCGATACCCGCCGCGATGCCGCACACCATGATGGCGCTGCGCTGCTCGGGCGCGATGGGCACGAGGCGCGCCAGCCAGGCCGAGGCCCAGGCCGCCAGCTGCACCATCGGCCCTTCGCGGCCGATGGACGCGCCGGTGCCGATGGACAGCAGGGCCGAGACCGTGCGCAAGGCGTTGGCCCGGTCGTTGAGATCGACCCTGCCCTGCCGGGCGGCATCGATGTAGTCGAGGTAGTGGTCGCCCTGCCTGCCGCGAGCCACCCAGCCCGCGCCCAGTTGCAGCGCCAGCCCCGCGAGCAGGCCGCCGAGCGCGCAGACCACGGGACGCTGCCATTGGGGAATCGAGCGCGCGGCCTCGACGAGCCCGCCGGACTGGCGGGTGGCGAGCCACTCCACCTGAAGCGTCAGCCAACGGAATGCGAGCGTGGCCGCCGCGGCCGCCGCGCCCGCGCTGGCGGCCCACAGCCACAACCGGATCGTGGCGACGGTCGAGGCCAGCAACACGAAGTGCCGACGGCGCGGAGCGGCATCGCCCGGGGAGGTTTGTTCGGCGTCGTCGGCGGCGTGCATGGGGCCATTGTCGCCACGCTGCCGCGAGCGCGCCGCGACGAGCCGCCGCATTCAGGCCGAGTGCGCGGACTCCGCCCCCGGTTCGGCCGGCGTGCGCACGGCGTTTGCCAGCAGCACCGCGGCCGCGGCGCCGAGGGCCGACACGCCGAACGGGTTGTCGGCGATGGCGCCGGCCGCCTGCTGCAGCGCATCGGGGCTCACCTGCTCGACGAAGCGCGCCAGCTCGAACACCTGCTCGCGCGTGAAGTGGGCCAGCTCGTCGATGGGACGCGTGGCGCCGAGGACCGACATGCGGCCCAGCAGGCCGGCGAACGCGCCCGAGGCCACGGCCACCAGGGCCAGCGGGCCCAGCGGCTTCAGAAGCGTCGCCACGATGCGCGAGCGTTGCACGGCACCGGCGCCGGCGTACAGCCGCGACGCGAGGCGGGCGGCGCGCGAGCGCTCGCCGGGGACTCGGGTGTGGATGCCGAGCGCCATCGCCCGGCGGGTGACTTCGGCCTCCAGGGCCGTGTCGATGTCGTTGTTCATGGGTGTGGCTCCGCCTTGATTCTGCAGGGATGGAGTGACCCTGTGGACACGGGTTCCGCGTCGTTGCGTATGCCAATGTAAAAGGGCGCCGCGCGTCACGCCGACGTCATGGCCACTTCACGAAGCAGTCACATTTCGCATCGCGAGCCGATAGGCCAGCAGGCAGCTGAACGGCCACGAAACGAGCCATGCGAGCCAGTACCAGTGCGGCCATCCGGTGCTCCAGTTCGGGATCGTGGACACGATGCCCAGCAGCTCGCCGAGGATCAGGAACGCCACCACGTGCTTCGCCTTGGGCGGCGGCGAGAAGCGCGCGCAGAGCCAGGCGCACAGGATGGAGATGACGACGAACAGGGCCGTGCTGGCGAGCAGGGCCGTGTCGGAGGGAACGCGGCCCCGCGCGAAGTCGCCGGGGAACACGGCGGACAGCAGCGGATCGCTGCAAAGCACCAGGACGATGGACAGCACGTAGGTGCCGACGACGACCGCGATGGACTTCAGCATGCTCGCTCCCGCAACGGACGGATGACGAGCATCTTCGTCGAAACCGGCACGCCGGGGATCGGTCGTAACCCGTGTCCCTCAATGCGTCGCGATCGCGTCCTTCGCGTGCTGCGCCAGCCCGCCGGCGGGCGCCAGCTGCAGGTAGGTCTCGAACGCCTTGCGCGCCTCGTCGGCCTTGCCCTGGCGCTGCAGCGCGTCGCCGAGGTTCGCGTAGGCCACCGCGCGTGACGGATCGATCTTCAGCGCGGCCTCGAAGTACCTGACGGCGTTCGCGTCGTCGTTCGTCTTCCAGTACACGAAGCCGAGGTTGTTGGCCGCCAGCGCGAAATCGGGCTGCAGCTTCAGGGCCTGCGCGAACTGCTCGCGCGCCGTGGCGTAGTTCTTCTCCCTGAACATCTGCATGCCGCGGTCGTTGAGCTGGCGGGCCTGCTGCCGTTCGCTGACCGGGGCCGCGGCGGGCGCTGCGATCTTCTGGTCCTTGCCCTGCAGGTCCTTCACCACCACGCCGTCGGTGGCCGCGCTTGCCGCGACGACGGCCGTGGTACTGTCCAGCTTCGTGTTCAGCGCGATGGCGTCGCCCGGCAGCTGCGGCGTGGCGTCGCTGATGTACTCCTCGCTGGCGGCCAGCGTGAACACGAACTCGCCGCCCTCGGAGCCGGGCAGGCTGCCAAAAGCCGGCGTCTGGGCGGAGACCGAGGCCACGGCCGGCGCGATGTACGCCGCCAGCTCGGTGCCGGTGATGATGTTGTCGCCATTCAGGTCGGCCTTGCCCGACAGGCCCTGCAGCAGCGTCCACGTGAAGATGGAATGGCCGCCGGGGCCGCCGTCGGCCACCATCTGGTCGGCGCCGCCGGCCGTGAGCATCTGGCGGCCCACGCGGTGCGCGTTGTCGCGCAGGAAGTTGCCCGAGCGCGTGCTGGCGCCGCCGCCGCGCACCAGGCCCAGGCCGCTGTAGCACGCGTCCATCACGAAGATCACGTGGCGGGCCACCAGCGCCTCGGAGATGTTCTGCAGCTCCGTCATCGGGATCGCGTCGCCGGCGAGGTCGTCGGTGGCCGCGTCCACCGGGATGATGTAGCCGAGGTCGCGGCCCGAGCTGAGGTGGCGCGTGCCGCCGTGGCCGGCGAAGAACACGAACAGGTTGTCGGTCTTCTTCAGTCCCGACTTGGGCAACTGCTCGTTGAACGCGGCCATCACGTTGCTGCGCGTGGCCGACTGGTTCTCCAGCGAGATCACGTGCGCCGGCTTGAACCCGAGCCTGGTGGTGAGCAATGTCTTCACCGACTCGGCGTCGCGCACGGCGTGGCTCAGCTTGGGCCAGTGCGCATAGTCGTCGACGCCGATCACGACGGCCCACGAGTCGCCCTCGGTGGTGGTGTCGGAGACCGCCGCCATCGATGCGGCCGCCGCGGGCGTCGGCGCGGCGCCCGCGGCGTCCTGCGGCACGTCCACGAAGCCGCGCGTCTCGCCCGGCTTCTGCACCGTGAAGCCCTTGCCGTCCCAGCCAGCGAACTGGTAGCCCTCGGCCACCAGCCGGCTCATCACCAGCGGCAGCGCCTTGACCGTGCGTTCGTGGATGTCGTGGAACAGCACGATGCCGCGGCCGTTCTGGTCGATCTCGCGCATCACGCGGTCGGCGATGGAGTTCGGAATGGGGTCGGCCCAGTCCATGGAATCGACGTTCCACATCACCGAGGTCAGGTGCTGCTCGGCCAGGATCTGCTTGCCCTCGGCGTTGCGCGCGCCGTAGGGAAAGCGGAACAGCGGCGGGCGGTCGGGGTCGATCGCCTTGAGCAGCTTGTCGTTGCCCAGGATCTCCTCGCGCAGCGCGTCGCCGGTCTTCTTCGACAGCTGCGCGTGCGTCATGCTGTGGTTGCCCACGATGTAGCCCTCGGCCAGCAGCTGGCGGCTGATCTCGGCGTTCTTGCCCAGGTGCGCGGCGCCGTCGGGCCCGACGGTGCCCAGGTTGTTGCCCACCTCGAAGAAGGTGCCCGGCGCGCCGTACTGCTTGAGGATGGCGGTGATCTCGGCGGTGTAGACCGGATGCGGGCCGTCGTCGAAGGTCAGCGCGACGACCTTGGGCGGCAGGCCGGTGCCGAAGATCTCGGGGCCGGTCTCGGGCTTGCCCGCGGCCGGCGGCTTCGAGGCCGGCGTGGACGGCGGCGCCGGCGCGGCGACGGCCACCGGCAACACGACGCCGTGCGCCTTCAGGATGGCGTCGCGCGTGTACAGCGTGGCCAGGTGCTTCACGTAGTCGTCCCAGCGCTCGCGCTTCTGCACGATGGCGCGCTGCTCGAAGCGCGAGAAGATCGCGCGGATCTCCTCGTCGTAGTTCTTCTGGATCTCGTCGAGCGCGTCGATGTCGTCGCCGATGCGCTTGTGCAGCCGGATCGCACCGAGGGTCTGGTTGCGCGCGACGTCGGCCTGCAGGCTGGGCAGCAGGTCGCGGAACGCGAGGCGGTCGGCGTCGAACAGGGAGGGGTCGCTCTCGATGAAGTCCAGCACCGGCGCGAGGGCGGTGGTCGGATCGTCGGCGGACGCAGTCAGCGCCTGGAACTGCGACTCGATCTTGTCCACATGCGCGCGGTTGTCGTGGAAGATCGCCTGGCCCACCTCGTCGGCGGCCGCGCGCTGCAGGTCGGTCTGCTTCTTCTCGTCGGCGAACAGCACGATGATCTGGCGGTGCGCGGCCAGCACTTCCTTCAGCTCGGCCACCACCTCGCTGGCGGCCGGCGCGGGCGTGTTGGCGGCGGTGCCCGGCGCGACGGCAGGCCCTGCCTTCTTGCCGCAGCCGGCCAAGCTCAGGCTGGCGACGAGCGCGACGATGGAGACGAGGGCGAAATGAGGGTGGCGCATCGGCGAGGAGGGCGCGTGCCGGCGAGGACGCGGCGCCCGGGGTGGATCCGGCGCCGATGATACGTGCCCGCCGGTGGTAGGCTGCGGCACTTCGCTGCAGGAGACCGCGCCATGCCCGTCCGCCGACACCCCGTCCTCGCCCGGAGCGCGCCATGAGCGGCGAGACCGTCCTCGTCACCGGCGGCTCCGGCTTCATCGCGATGCACTGCATCCTCAAGCTGCTGGCCGCGGGCCACCCCGTGCGCGCCAGCGTGCGCTCGGTCGCGCGCGAACCCGAGGTGCGCGCCACGTTGAAGGCGGCCGGGGCCGACGCGGGCGACCGGCTCACGTTCGTCGTGGCCGACCTCACCGCCGACGCAGGCTGGGCCGAGGCCGCGGCCGGCTGCGACTACGTGCTGCACGTGGCCTCGCCGTTCCCGCTCGAGGTGCCCAAGCACGAGGACGAGCTGATCGTGCCGGCGCGCGAGGGCGCGCTGCGCGTGCTGCGCGCCGCGCGCGCAGCGGGCGTGAGGCGCGTGGTGCTGACCTCGTCGTTCGCGGCGGTGGGCTACGGCCACCCGCAGATGGATCGCCCGTTCACCGAACACGACTGGTCGAAGCCGGACGGCGAGGGCATCACGGCCTACGCCAAGTCCAAGACGCTGGCCGAGCGGGCCGCCTGGGATTTCATGGCCCGCGAGGGCGGCGACCTGGAGCTGGCCGTCGTCAACCCGGTGGGCGTGTTCGGCCCGGTGCTGGGTGCCGACTTCTCCACCTCCATCGAGATCGTCAGGCGAATGCTGGACGGCGCGCTGCCCGCGGTGCCGCGCCTCACCTTCGGCGTTGTGGACGTGCGCGACGTGGCCGATCTGCACCTGCTGGCGATGACGCATCCAGAGGCCGCCGGCGAGCGCTTCCTGGCGGTGTCCGGCGACTTCGCGTCGCTGCGCGAGATCGGCCTGATCCTGAAGCGGCGGATGGGCGTGGCGGCGCGCCGCGCGCCCACGCGCGAGCTGCCCGACTGGCTGGTGCGCATCGTGGCGCTGTTCGACAAGTCGGTGGGCCAGGTCGTGCCCGAACTCGGCAAGCGCAAGAACGCCACCAGCGACAAGGCGCGCCGCGTCCTGGGCTGGACGCCGCGCTCCATCGAGGACGCGGTGGTCGCCACCGCCGAGAGCCTGCAGCGGCTCGGACTGCTGAAGCACTAGTCCGGCAAGGTCCTGGAGGACCTGCGTCAGGCGTGCGCCTCGCCGCGGACCCGCATGCGGCGCTGCAGCCGCAGCGAGGCCGCGAACACGCCCATGCCGCCGAAGGCCAGCAGCACGCCCACCCAGCCGGTGGACGTCCACCCCAGGCCGCCCGCGATCGCCGTGCCGCCCAGCCAGGCGCCGAGCGCGTTGGCCGTGTTGAACGCCGAGTGGTTCAGCGCCGCGGCCAGCGTCTGCGCATCGCCGGCGGTGTCCATCAGCCGGATCTGCAGGGCCGGCGCGATCGCGCAGATGGTGCCGAGCAGGAACACGTTCAGGCAGATCGCCGCGGTGTAGGG
>Ga0210384_10003659_pt1 | contig 17665 bp, 14 predicted proteins | sample IncBWH2MmetaG_FD_160574 | JGI IMG/M metagenome (GOLD analysis project Ga0210384, IMG submission 160574) | Forest soil microbial communities from Barre Woods Harvard Forest LTER site, Petersham, Massachusetts, United States - Inc-BW-H-2-M | ecosystem: Environmental > Terrestrial > Soil >...
GTCAGAATCTGCAGAGAAACGCTTTCTTAGAAGAGCCAGGCAGATATTAATGCGCGCTAGAGGAGAGCGCAGTTCATGCGATACCGAGTTCAGAAGCTTTTTTTGCGTTTGAATCAGTGAGTCAAGGCGGTTAACCATCGAGTCGAAGTCTTTTGCGAGAGCTGCCAACTCATCAAAGCGCCTAGAAACCGAAGAGGGCACTCGCGCTTTGAGATCGCCCTGCGCGACTCTTCTAGCCGTTGACTGGATACTGTGGATCGGCCAGGCAATATGATACGCGAGCCCGAGGCAAAGTACCGTGACCAAAAGAATCAGGGAAATAGTAAAAGGGAGCCCCCCGCCCAGCAGCGCGTCTGCTATTTGACGCAAATCGGACTTTAGGTAGAGCATCAGGATGTAGGGATGCCCTGAAGAAGAGACAAACTTGTAGGCTGCGATATGGCCTCGAAATACGACGAGTTGTCCGTCTTTTGCTGCCTGCGCAACTCGAAGACCGTCTTCTGATAGAGGCCGTGAAAGCACATCTTTATTGAATCCATCGAGCAGGAAGAGTTGCCGCTCGCGTTCGTGATCATTGCCTTGAGAAAAACGAGCAAACGCCTCAGCGCCGCCCGACTCATATGCCTTAACGGCCTCCGCCGCCAGGATAGGCGCTACCGTCGCATACATGTTTGGAGCTGAGACCTGCCTCATTCCCGTCAGACGAATGCCGAGAAGCACGATAGCGATCATGCCCCAGGCCGTCAGCCAATACCAAAAAAAGATCTTCAGGAAGAGCCGGTGCATGGGCGCTCTGGCGCTTGCCTTGAGGAGTCTTGCTTGAAGATTAAGAGGCAAAGCCTTCCTTTTCGATCAGCAGGTTTCAAGTAGATGTATACAATACAACCCGGTTTCCGAACAGCCCTAGAGCCAAGACCTAACAAATCCTTACAGACGCTTTACGCTTCCTGACTGCACCGTGCTCAACAGCCCCCTATCCTCCATGCAGGAATACTTTTCCTGCTTGGAGAGTTATGACTTACTGGCGCATCACCCTCGGGCGTTTATCCACCATCATCTTGTTTGCGACCACCACTTTTTGTCTTCATCCGCGTTCTACCGCCGCACAGGATTTGAAAGCCCAACCGGCACCGACCGATCATGCAGACGTCTCTCCTTCGTCCACACCCCATGGAGGTGAAGTCCAACGGATTCGACAAGACTTGACTGGTGACTCTTTGCCCGCTGCACCAGTGCCGAAGGGACAGGCACAAGGGCAAGACCAGAACCCCGTGGCGCCTGCGGGTCTGCAACCGAACCAGCTGGGGCTGCCTCCAACATTAACTAGGACCCGTTTAACGGGGGAAGACAAGCTTCAGATCTACATCCATAAAGCTTTTGGCCCGCCCGCTGTGATTCTTCCCGCATTTGGTGCAGGCTTCCAAATGCTTAATCCGCCAAACCGTTACCCAAGAGAATGGAAGGACGGAGCTGAGGCATTTGGCAGAACCTACGGGTACAAAGTTACCGATCGCACCTCGAGGGAGACTGCTCAGTTTCTCACGGGTTTCCTTCTGCATGAAGACCCTCGCTATCAACGCTCCACCAGCACTAATCCATTGCGCCGAACCTTCCACGCGCTCGCCTTCACCGTCATCGACAAGACAGATTCCGGCAGAAGTACTCTCGCGGTTAGTAACTTCGCTTCTGCTGCAGCCGGGGGGTTCGTGGGCATGGGCATCCTTCCGAACGGCTACAACGATGTAACGCATGCCGAACAGCGCATGGCTGGTGAGTTCTTGCAGATCGCTATCGGGAGTGTAGCTACTGAGTTTGAGCCTCAATGGGGGCCATTGGCCAAAAAAATACACCTTCAGAAGATCCTTCCTGCTTGGTGGGTTCCGCAGCATTCACACTAGCCTTGGCATCGCCTGAGCTAGCTGCGGGACGCTCAGGTGATCTAGCCGAGCATGCCAATGAGCATGTACCTAAAGGTCCATTCTTTCGGCCGTGGACGGGACATACAGGACGGATGCCTTTTTGAAGCAGAGCGGCCGAATGTCATGCTGAGCAACGGATTTTAGGTGACCGGCCTGCCCTAAATTGCATCGTATGGTTGACAGCAACACGGCATGGTACGGTTGGGAAAAGCGATTTCTTCATTGGGATTTGTTTGGGCAGGCCTGTCCTGGTTCAGAAGGGATTCGTCGGAGTCGTTATGGACGATAGGGGCACGTTGAGTGCAAACGCAAGGGAAGTTGGCGGTAGGGCGACACAGCACCTCAAGCCGCACCTGCTTATAGTGGATGACGATCGCGAACTCTGCGAAATCCTGAAGCGCTACCTCGAGGCGGAGGATTTCCGGGTTTCTTATGTGCATACGGGTGAGGCCGGCGCAAAGGCGGGAATTGAAGGTAGTTTCGAGCTAATCGTGCTGGACGTCATGTTGCCGGACAAGAAGGGATTTAACGTTCTCAAGGACATTCGACAGCGCGCGCGGACTCCCGTTCTGATGCTGACTGCCAAGGGCGAAGAGTTTGACCGCATCCTCGGGTTGGAGCTTGGCGCCGACGACTACGTAGCGAAGCCATTCAACCCGCGCGAACTCGCGGCCAGAATTTCTGCCATTCTCCGCAGATCGGGCTGGCAATCGGACAACAAGAACGGGCTTAGACCTCCAAAAATAGAATTTGGAGACCTGGAACTCGATTTGGGTGCACGCACCGTCTCGAAAGTGGGCGGGCCTTTGAATTTAACATCGGCAGAATTTGAACTGCTGCACATGTTTTTCGAATTTCCAGGCCAGGTGCTCACGCGGGATAAGCTGGTGGAACGTGTCCTGGATCGGAAATTTTCGCCCTTCGATCGAAGTATCGATTTTCACATCACCAATCTTCGGCGCAAACTTGGGCCGCATCCCGACGGCGGCGAGAGGATTCGTAGTGTGCGTGCGATCGGCTATCTGTATGCATGGCCCCGGAAACAGTAAGTCCAACAAGCCCTCCTTAGCTAAGTTCGATCGTACCGACAAGCGCTGAGCTGCTTAGCCTATTCTCTTTCCGCTTCCGAACGTCGAAAGAATTAAACAGCAGAAATCGACAACACGGCACGATTGCAAGAGATAACCAGTCGAGAGGAGGATCCGCGCCTGCACACTGAGTGGGTTCCTCCGCACTCGCCTACAAACACTAACAGGAGAAACGCTCTTCCTAGCGGCACTGCCCCTCGTAATTCATCAGAATGCTGCAGAGAGGAGAACTCTGTATGAAATTCTGGACTCGTAGGACCGGTGCAACAGTGCCAGTTCAATTAGAAAATTGTAGCGAGTGGACCGCCGCTTGCGAGGTTCAGCGGCGGTTTAAGCATTACCTGAAACCGGCAATCGACAGTCTCAGTTACAGCGCACGCTGCCGACAGGTGCGCGAGCTAGGCGGGGATGCTTATGATTTTGTGCCCTTGCCGCAAAATCATTTGGCACTGGCCGTCGGAGACGCCTCTGGTAAGGGGCTCGCTGCGGCGCTAATGATGTCAAACGTCCAGTCCGCGCTTCGCACGGCGGCGGCGTTCGCCGGAAACGATGGAGCCGCTGTGCTCGGGGCAGTGAATCGCGTAGTACACGCAACGTCGCTCCCAGAACGGTACGTCACACTCTTCTACGGTGTTTTCGACGAAGCAACACGCGCGCTGCAGTACGTCAATGCAGGTCACAATCCTCCGATGGTCGTTCGGCGAGACCGCCCGGTCGTTCGGCTTGAATCCGGCGGCCCGCCGGTCGGCATGTTTCCGAATTGGACGTATGAGGAAGGCACTGTGCACCTCGGTCCGGGGGATCTGGTCCTTGCATACACTGACGGTGTCACGGAAGCGGTAAATCCGGCTGGCGAGGAGTGGGGAGAAGAGGGCCTTCTGAGGGCAGTGTCCGAACGCACCGCACAAAGTGCAGACGAAATGGTCGAAGGGATCTTTCGATCTATGGATGAATTCTCGCTAGGATGCCAGACCGATGACGCGACGGTCATAGTTTTGCGGGTGCATTAAATTCTCTCAATGCTCAAACGGTGCAAATCCTGGTGGTCTCTAGTAGCAACAGCCTGGCCCTAAGGGCCTTCCCTGCCCTCGTTTTAGATTCCCCAGTCTCTCCTCTCATGACCAGAGTCCATCACAGACGCGCCGTTTTCGACAGCTGAGTTCCTAGGACGGTTCCCTACAAACACTAACAAGACAAACACTCTTCCTATCAGCACGGCGCATCACAGACCGGCAGAATGAAGTGGATAGGAGAATTTTCATGACGTTCTGGTTTCAAAGGATCTGTGCGACAGTCCTTGTCCTCCTGCGGATGTTAGGATATTAGGATTCAACGTGCCGAAATTCCCTCCGTAGACCATTGAAAAAACGCTGGTCTTAAATCGCTGTGGCAGCGGGACGAATTTTGACCAGACGGACGGCCGCCGACCGCCACAACAAGTAAGCAAGGCCTCCAGCATGCAAATCCTAACAATGAGATAGCCGTTCCTACCGGCAGCTCATTGTTTCCTTGGCGAGAATCCATTTGTTGATCGTGTTGGAACATTGGGTCCGCGCCTTGTCTTTCTAGTCGGTCAAGCCCGAGAGGGAGGCACTACCCACTGTGCGTACCCTCCAGGGCTAGCGATGGGAGCACAACGCCGATTCGAATTATCTGAGGCTAACCACCATGGAACTGTCGAGAACGATATCATTGCCGGGTTACGTTTCCTGCTTCGCTATTCTCACCTTTGCTGCTGGCATGGCGTTGCCTTCCCAAACGGCAAAGGACTTGATCGGAGATGCGTGTTACAACGAACTACAAAAGCGCGAAAATAAAACATTGTGGTCCTATGTCGCCGAGCGCCACAGTAACAACCACGTATTTCGCGAGCAAGTCATCGAGACCGTGGACGGCCCAGTTCGTCACCTGCTTGCAGTTGATGGCCATCCACCCACAACCGCGCAGATTAAAGAGGAAGATGACCAGCACCAAGGGTTGCTGAACAATCAGTCTGGGAGGCGTGCGCTCCAGAAACAACGGGACGATGACGACAAAACAATGGAAGAACTATTGCGCATTATTCCTGAGGCCTTTGTTTTTGAGGATCAGGCTAAGGAGGGAGGTTCTGAAAGAATCGCGTTTCATCCAAATCCTGGGTTCAAGCCCAAGACCTATGAGCAGCGGATTTTGCACGCCTTGGATGGGATCGTTTTCATCGATCTTCACGACAGGCGAATATCACGCCTTTCTGGTTCACTGGGAACACGCGTAAAGTTTGGGTACGGTCTGATCGGCCACGTGGAGCAAGGCGGCACGACGGGAATTACGCGCGTTAATCTGCCGCCGGGGGTTTGGAAAACTAGCGTGGAAAAAATCGATATCGACGGACGAATTGTATTGTTCAAGACAATCAATAGGCATCAAGACGAGACTAGAAGTGGTTTTGAGCCGGTGGCGCCAGGGACAACGTTTGCGCAAGCCCTCAACGAAATCAAAAAAAAATAGTCCTGCAGCTGGTACGGGGGCGGCGAAGATCGTTACTCAGCAAGACCTGCTGGTGTACATGGCCACGTCCATCGCAAGTCTGAGGGCCACTCGCGTCAAGTGAAGTGCTCTTCACCGGAACGGGCTTCGAGCAGGGTTCTTAGGGTCTCCGCCAACTTGTAGCGAGCACGAAACATCCGCGCTTTCATAGCTGTCAGCGTGATACCCAGCCGTTTCGCAGCCTCTTGCTGCGAGTGCTCTTCTATCCCGCAAAGTAGGAATGACGTGAGTAGCGGGCACGATAGCTGTCCCACACGAGATCATCAGCGAAGTCCCTGGCTGAATTAGATAGCGTCGAGTAAATGGAGGAATGACGTTCAATACGCGTGCAACGTACGTACATTATAGATGCGAGGTAGCGGTGAGAGTATCGCATTCTAGAACGATCAGAGCTAGGCGCATTAATCTCCGCGCCACAGACCGTCAAGAAACTGGTGCCGAGACGACTGGCCTTAGCGTGACAGATTTCATCCTGGATAGTGCCTGTTTCGAAGCAGAACATGTCCTTGCCGACAAACGTGAGTTCGTCGTCTCTCCTAAACAATGGAAGGTGTTTGTCGAGGCTCTCGACAGACGGGCTCAGATAAAACCAGAGTTAGCGCGCCTTTTTTTCTGAAACTGGCGTTCTTGGGCGCGAGTCCCGGAAGTGACGAACAGTTCTCCGAACCAAAATAGAGAATCTCTTTCCGTCATTCAAAAGCTGACGAAGGATCATGACCTTTCATCATTCGACTGCGGAAAATCTTCTCTTAATGATTGGCTCCTCCGATTCGCACTCACAAACCAACAGAATGATTCAGCTCGCACCTACGTCCTTCATCGCGCTGGTAGGGTGGTCGGCTATTACTCTCTCTCAGCAGGCTCAGTCTGCAGGGAGGAGTCACCGGCTCGCGTCGCAAAAGGACTCGCAAAGCCTCCCATTGGCGTCATTTTGCTTGCGCGTCTCGCGGTTGACCGCACTGCACACCGAGCGGGCCTTGGCAGGACCATGCTGGTTGACGCCTTGTTGCGAGCTATGACCGCGTCCGATGCGATCGGCGCTAGGGCGATGTTGGTTCACGCCCTAGATGAAGAGGCTGTGACCTTCTACAGAAAATTCGGATTTGAACCCTCACCGCTTGATCCCAAACAACTCATGCAGCTTATGAAGGACCTCCGCGCAACCCTGCAATCAGGGGTTTGGGCTAACCATCGCCCCAACAGGACTTAACGAATGTGTATCCCTGAAAATAAGGGAATCGTAGACCGCTTTGGTTTATGAGAAAAACAATCGTGACGCGAAGACCTAGCAGGACGATCTGGACAGGGTTCTCGCTTAAGAAGTTTAAGCCCGATTCAGAGATGGGGATGCATGGACGTCTTCGAGACCGCGTTCATGGGCTATATCCTCACGGATCGTCCTACGCCATGCGCCTGGATTTCATCGTGGGCAGACTGATGATTCTAGCTATGGCGGAGAGGGGGGCGAGCTCCGCGATGGAACGAAACTCGCCATCAGCCGCAGTTATAAAGAGTTGGTATTTCAAGGAATTGGGATATACGCAAGATTCCCAAAACGCAGCACGGCACCGTGCAACATCGACTGGACGGAAGCGCTAGGATTCGGTCGCTTATTTCAGCGGCACCACGGCCACGTGTAAGGGCTCAAGCTTTGCCGGATCCACAATCTTTCCGTCGTCATCGAGGTTTTCGATTCCCGTGTTGGTCATGAAGTAGAACTCGTCACGCAGGACAGCGAACAACCGTTCGGATTGTATCTACGAACTTCAAGATGAGGTTCCGCTTTTCGCAACTCTGCTTCCAAGCCAATCCAATAATCCATTCCGATTCCCGCATCCCTAATTCCTGGAAGCGGACGCCAGGTACTTTCATCCTGGCGGCAGCGCTCTGAACCAGCGACACACCCAGTCCAGCACGAACGAAGTTCAAGACAGTAAACGTTTCGTTCGCTTCCTGGACGATGTTTGGCGCGAAGCCCGCGCCCCGACAAACACTGACCGCGTGGTCGTGAAACGTGGCTGAAGCGGAGCGCGAAATCAGTACGAATGGGGTATCTCGTAGGTCTGACAGCTTATCCCTGCGGCCGTACTCGACGGATTCGGGGACTGCCAGAACAAGCCGCTCGCGAATCAAGGGCAATGTCTCGAGTTCGGCGGAGGCAATCGGCAATCGCAAAATGCCGAGATCCAGGGTTTCCTCGAAGAGCGCGGTGAGTTGCGAGGGCGTGGACATATCGCACATCTGGAGTTTTATAGACGGGTATTTCCCGCTAAAACGCAGAATGGTACGCGGGAGGATGTCGGAAACGGTCGCCAGGCCGAATCCTATGCGGAGAGTGCCGGCACAACCCTTGCTCGCATCCCTGGTAGTCGTTAGTGCCGATTCCGACTCTTTCAGGAGTCTGTCCGCGAATGGCAACAAGACTCTGCCAGCTTCCGTCAGCGTCACCTTTCGGCGCGTTCGCGCAAAAAGTGCTCCACCAACCTTTTCTTCAAGTCTTCGAATCTGTTTGCTGAGTGCGGGTTGCGACATGGAGAGATGTTCCGCGGATCTGCGAAAGTGCAGTTCGCGCGCCAAGACGCTGAAGGACTTCAATTCGTAAAGGTCCAGGTTCATGCCTAGATGTTATCACTGTCTGTACAATGATTCATTGGACGCAACAACATGAATGTCCGAAGATAACGAACGGAGGGCCGGTAATTGTCGACAAACAGCCGACACCGTCATTCCAAACCGTCGCCGATTAAGGCGGTGATTCTCGATTACGGCGAAGTCATCTGCTTTCCACCGGGCGAGAAAGATTTTGTCTTGATGGCAGCCGTGTTGGGCGTCGGTCCCGACCTGTTTCGCGCGATGTATCCCGCGGACCGGGCGCCGTACGACAAAGGTGATCTCACGCCGGCAGCCTATTGGCGCGAGTTCGCAGAAAGAGTCCATGTGAAGCTCCAATCGAACCAGATCGGGGAACTCCGAAGGTTAGACGTTGAAATGTGGAGCAGAGTGAACCCTGAAATGATTCGGTGGATCGAATGTCTCTCGGAAGCTGGAGTGAAAACCGCGCTGCTCTCCAACATGATGTCCGACATGGCCGTCCATGCAAGAGAGGAATTCAGCTGGCTGGATCAACTGACATTCCAGGTTCTGTCCTGTCAGGTCCGGCTGGTCAAGCCTGGCAGGGCTATTTATGAACACTGTCTCAAGGGTCTGAGTGTTAAGCCGTCGGAAACGCTGTTCGTGGATGACAGTGAGGTCAACGTACAAGCCGCCCGAGCGCTGGGAATCAGGTCGATTCGCTTTCGGTCCATGGCACAGCTCCGGGATGAACTAGTCGGATTGCCGTTGCCTCCATTGCCACCAGTCTCTGAGGCATGCCTTTACAAGGTCTCACCGCCGAGTTGAAGTGCCAGTTCAAAACCTCTTCAGATTATTGCAATTCGGAGATTCGACATGTCGTTCGAACACTGGAAGTTGTTGATTGGAATGGTTGCAGCGCTTTGCGGCACAGTGACCCTGTTACCCCAGCTGCTCAAAATGCGGCGGCATGGTGCCCGTGACGTGTCCTATGCGATGCTGTATCTTTATCTCCTCACAGTCCTGCTCTGGCTGGTTTATGGAATGATGATGAAGTCCTTGCCCCTCACAATCTCGAATGCATCGGCGACATGCTTGGCGAGTGCATGTGTAGGAACCAAATGGAAGTCCGACAGAGGCGCTCGGTCTCAGAACAGCGCCGGTGGAAAATCTGTCACGGCATGACCGCCCGATAGTGGTCGAAAGCGCACGGTTCGAGCGCTCGATCTCCTTCCTCGAACCTCCTCATGACTTGATTTCTCGGTCTACATTCGTCAGCACACCCGAAGACTCAAGACTATCGCTCTTCCTTCGGAAGGCAGGACGCAGCATGTGGGAAGTGTAGGCTGACTTCTAGACGTGAGTGGTACACTTTTGCGCAGGCCGTGAAGAACGAAAGTAAAACCAATGTCTGAATTTTCGGTTCTCTCTGAGCCGCAGGTCCGGAGGAACGTAATCGCTCCTAGCCACTATCAATGGTTCCACCGTCCCAAAGTTGAGAGATTGCCCGCACATTGGTAAAGAGGATCAAATTCAGCGTCGATCCGCTTCGTCTTCAAAATTGAGAATGTGACACTCAGGTGCGTGAGTCGAAAGTCGAAACGTGCGACGGTCAGCAAATTGCCAGTAAAAGTGGCGCAAAAATGAGCAAAAACAGAGCAAATCCGGAAAATGGAAATTCTCGCTATCTTGCGGCTCGCAAAAGGGATTTAGTTGAATTTTCTGATAGATAGCGAACGACGGTTTTATTTTTCAAGACCGCCAGTTTCAAGCGCTTGCCCACTCCTCCGTTGGGAATCTCGCTATCCAGCAAATCGCAGGTGGCACTTTTGTCGCTAAGCCAGGCTCGCTCTTTCCCGCTCTACGCCGATGCGGGCACGCGTTCACCGAGCAGGAGGCGTTGGGCTTTTGCAGCCCACGAGGAGTACGACCGCGATGAAGGAAAGGATGGTTTCCTTGACATTGGTCTCCTCTTCGCAACTGTCTGCGAACCTCGAATTCTTCGCCTTTCGCGTCTTAATTACTCTGCGCTGACGCGGCGTTGGAATCGTCGGTAACCAGCAAATTCAGGAAGCGAATGATTTGTTTCTGCTCGCGTTCCTGTTCGGGAGTGGCGTCCGTGTTTTGCGCGAGCTCCGCGAGCCGGGCCGACAAGACTTGCAAAGCAACTTCACGCTTGACGTAAGCAGCTTCCTGGATGGGACTCATCACCCAGCCTCTTGTCGTTTTCTCGAATTCCAGAGACTGTTCTTTCCAGCGAAGCTGTGCGCCCGTCTGCGCATTCGGAGGAGCGCCTAACGATTCGATCCGAACGAGCGCAGTTCCGCGCTTGCCCTTGATTTGCATTGCTGAGACGCGTACCTCACGGTAAACGATTATGGGTTTGCCGAGACTGTTCAGACTGCGCGTGCGGAGGGTTGCACCGGAATCCTGATTCATTTCGACAAATGCGGCTACGACTTCGTCTGGCGAAGGATTTTTTCGGGCCACTTGCAGAACGATCTCTCGAGGAGTTTCGACTGTTGCTGAACTGGTGGTTTCAGCTGCGGGGGCAGAGTTCGACACAGGCGCAGGTGCCGGCTTTGGCAGTCTGGAGGGTGGTCGATTCTCCGAACTGCGGCTGGCGGCCTGAAGAGGTTGTTGGTCCGCGTGACGCGTAGCTTCAAGCGTTCGGCCGGAACGGAGCGGCTTCTCGGTCACATAGCGGAAGAAACGAGCGATACCACGCGACCGCCAGTAGGGCGAGTCATAAAACTGCGTGTCGGGACCGGAACGCACGGAGCTGAAAAAGGAGTGTTCTTTGGGATCGATGACGATGCCGACATGGCCGCGCCAAACAACTAGGTCGCCCGCTTGGGGCGCGCGCACGCGCGTGAAATTTGTGCTGCCGATGTAGAGCTCGCGAGAACTGACGTAGTCGTATGGAAACCCGGCTTGTTCGTAAACGTCGTGAACTAGGTGGGAACAGTCCGTTTCGGATTCGGACTCGGCGTCTACCATGGGAATGGTAGCCAGAATTTGGCGACCCTCTGTTGTGGCCATGGGACGCAGTCCGGGCGTTTCCGCTGAGGCTCGCCGGACATTCTGGCCGAGCGCCGCCGAGGCCATCGCGAGGCACAACGCTACGAAGATGCATCGACGCATCATTTTGTAAGTATCGCAGATCGCGGCGAAAGCCGAACTGGCCATGCCGCGAAGACAACACCGTCCGACGGTACAGGTCCAGAAAAAGGGGTTTTCCAGAAGAGTGTGGACTTCCACGCAGTAACAAGACGCGCGTAAAGGCCGGCGTGCTCGCCTGCATCCAGCGCGAGGATTTCAGGAAGAAATCGTCTCGAAGGCTGGGATCAGCTTTCGCAGCAGGAATCAATGTCCAGAAGGCTCGGACGCAGCGCCATCTTTGTGCCTATCCTCATCAATTCTTGGCAGGCGCTTCCCTCCGCGGGCCTGATGAATTTCGTCAGTCGGAGGGACAAGGCCATGGTTGACCGCAAGAGCGATTTGAAGAATGGGGTTGCCATCGCCTTCCCGGTGTACTCAAATATACTCACACTCAGGAATTAGAACTGTTCGCAGCGAAACTACTGCTTCGGCTCGGGCACTTCTGGTTTTGGGTAGGCTTGCTGAAGGGCGCCCTGATATTCACCGAAAAGCGCTTGGATACGCGTGAATTCGGTTTTTACGGATTCGCGCAATTCCGGATGAGTTGCGAAATCATAAAGGACTGCGGCCATCGTTTCCGCATCGATCAGGAATCCCTGATGACCTACATCAGTCAGTGCATCGGCTTCCATTCCGTACGTATGATTCGTAAAATTGGAGGATTTCGCGCTGACTCCAATACCTGGAATTTGACTCGAGACACTGCCGGTCTCCTCAAATCCCTTGGGCTTGCCGGGCTCGGGTTCCACGCCGGTGGCGCCAAATTGCTTCATGTACGCGAAGGCTAGCTCCTCGAGTGACGACAGGGAAATACCGTCGCGATCGCTTCCGTAATGCTCGATTTTGACTTTCGTTCCAGTTGCCAGCGCGGCGGCACGCGCAGCGTCATCCACCCACTGCGTGACCTGAGCCAGATAAACTCCATCCGGATAACGAATATAAAAATCAGCGGACGTCTTGTCCGGCACAACATTGGGCGCCGCTCCTCCCTCGGTGATTACGCCTTGGATCCGCGCTTCCGGACGGATATTACTACGTACGCTGTCGATGTTGTTGAAGAGCTTGATGACTGCTTCGAGCGCGTTGCGTCCATTCCAAGCGGTGAGCTGATGAGCGGGCGCGCCGTAAAACGTGTATTTCACGCCGTCGATGTTCATGCAGCAGGTGCCGAAGCCCGGCGCGGACCGATTCGTCGTCGCGAAGGAGTGGCTGCGCACGATTATGTCCGCGCCCTTGAAAACACCCGCCTCCATCATCACGGTCTTGGCTTCGGGCGGCATCATCTCTTCACCAGGCGTTCCATAAACGGTGACGGTGCCCGCCGTGTGTGTCCTGGCCAGGAATTCGGCGAGCGCCACCGCCACCGCCATGCCCACGGGCCCTTGTGCGCTGTGTTGATCGCCGTGAAATGCGCCCTTCGTGCCGCGCAGGGCGTCGTATTCCAGGATGACGCCCAAATTCGGCCCGGGTGTGCCGTGCTTATATTTCGCGACAAAGGCGGTGGCCAATCCCGCCACCGGCATGTTGACGTCGAAATCGTGGGCCTGCAGATAGGCGGTGAGTTTTGCGACCGCTTGCGTTTCCTGGAAACCAATCTCGGGATGCTGGGTAATCCAATCGCTCATCGGCAGCAGCTCGGTCCGCATCAGTTGCTTGACGCGAGCGAGCACGTCGTCGCGCCCGATGTCCGCCGAAGTCAGTTTCGCCACCATCGCTGGAACGCCAAGCGATCCGCCAAGCGCATTAATTTCCTTCACCACGTCACGCGCGGCCTCGCGTTCGGTCGGAGTTTCCTGCGCCGCGCTCCAGCTGGCCATGAGCATCAGCGCCATTCCGGTCAAACAGATCTTATGCATAATTCTCTTCCTCCGATAACGGCTAACGAAGTTCGAAGGTACTATTCCACGACTTGGGACAGATGGCCAGAAGAGAGGAGAAAAAGAATTCAGCCAGGAAGCCCCGTCGTAACTGTTCACGGGTTAGGGCCTTCATCGGCAGGGACTAGCGCAACTTTTTCCAGTTTTCCGATTGGAGATACGTCCATTTGCAATCCTTCTTCCTCGCTTTCCGCACATCTCCGTTTCTGTCTCTTGTTTCTCCACGAAGGTTTTGGCCGCGGAATTGGCCAGTCTGAATCTAACTAAGCGTGTGACACCCAGGGGCGCGAGGGGTTGAAATCCTCGAGTGTCACAAAATTGTCACTAGTAGCGGCGTACGACGAACGAAAACGGAGCAAATCTGGGGATTCGGGCAGGAGTACGCCACAAGCAGTCAATCCGGCTAGTCGAAGAGAGCCGGCTCAGCAGGTGCCTCATGGGGATCGCGAAAGTTGCTAAGCCCAACGCCAACGAGGCGAAAGCGTTGCTTTGGACTCAGCTCAATACGCCCCCGTAGCGACAGGGCGATGTCGGTCAATTCCTCACAAGAAGAGGGAGGTGCGTGGGGCGTATGGCTACGCGTGAGAATCTTGAACTCGCTGGTTTTCAGTTTGAGGATCACGGTGCGTGCGACACGCGCTTCCTTGCGCGAAGCGGTCCAGGCTATTTCCGCGAGACGACGGATCATCGGTTCGGTCTCGGTCAACTGTATATCGTGCTCAAAGGTGTCCTCGGCCGATACCGACTGTGTCGGTCTGTCGGGGATAACTTCGCTTTTGTCGACGCCTCGGGCCAACTCGTAGAGGCGCACACCCTGGCGACCGAAGCTGCCTTCGAGTATGGATAGATCCAGCTTTCGCAAATCCGCCACCGTTTGTACCTCAAGGCTTTTCAGCTTTTCTTCTGTCACCTTGCCCACCCCATGCAAACGCCCCACAGACAGTGGCAATAAAAATGAATCTACCGCTTCCGGCTGGATGACGAAGAGCCCATCCGGTTTTCGCCAGTCAGAAGCGATCTTCGCGAGAAATTTGTTCGGCGCCACGCCGGCTGAGGCCGTCAAATTCAATTCCTCGCGGATCTGTTCACGAATGGCGCGCGCCACGCGTGTAGCGGTCGGCAAGCCAGTCTTGTTCTCCGTCACATCGAGGTAAGCCTCATCAAGGGATAGCGGCTCCACGAGATCGGTGTGGCGCTTGAAGATTTCGCGCGCGAGACGTGAGACGGCCCGGTAACGTGGGAAATCAGGAGGTAGGAAGACAGCGTTGGGGCACAGCCGTTCGGCGCGAATTGCGGGCATGGCAGAGCGAACGCCGAAACGTCTCGCCTCATACGAAGCGGCACATACGACAGAGCGGTTGCCGCGCCAAGCTACGACTACGGGTTTGCCGCTCAGTTGCGGATCGTCTCGCTGTTCAACTGACGCATAAAATGCGTCCATATCGATGTGAATGATTTTGCGGACTGTCATCTGGCGACCAGCCTAGTTCGGAGTTCCACGTGAGTGTATGCGCTACCCAGTATGCCGATTTCTCGAAGGCGTGAACAGAGACGCGCTGAATCTGCGTACGTTCCATCGCCACCCGGGCGAACGGGATGCGGGCAGGGAAATCAGTCAAAGCGGCGAGCTCCCTCCGATCCGAGTTCTATACCGCGGCTCGCTCGCCAAAAGGGCCCTGTGCCACAAAAACTCTCATTCGCAGCGCAGTGTCACCGTCGGATCTGTTCGCGCGGCACGGTGGGCTGGGACGTAAGCCGCCAGCATCGCAACCGTGCACAGCAAAAAAATTACTGCGGCGAAGACTGTTGGATCGGAATTTGAAATGCCGTAGACAAACCCTCTTAAAAGATGTGTGACCACCATCGCACCTACGATTCCAACTGCGATGCCGCTCGCCGTCAGCAGGAAGGAGCGGGTAAGGATCAGCTTGTGGATGTCGGAGTGTTGGGCTCCGAGGGCGATGCGGATTCCCATTTCGCGGCGGCGCTGTTCGACCATCTGGTTCATTACGCCTCCGACGCCGATTGCGGCCAAGAGTAGTGTAAGCAGTCCGAAGGTACCTAGCAGCGTTGCGCGGACGCGTGGCTGCGAACGCAGGCTGCTGACGATCTCGCCGGTGCTGCGGAACTCACCGAGCGGTAAGTGGGGATCGATCTGGTGAACGGCTGATGCCAGCGCCGCCGGACTGAGTGGGCGTGCAGCTTGCAAGTATATAAAGATAGTGAGCGCGCCTGAATTGTGGATGTTTCTGTCTCTCGTAGGTTGAAAGATGGAGGTGTAAACCGCGGGATAACGGTCCCACTGGATCGCGTTGTAGCGCAACGAGCGTGTAGTGCCGACAATGCCCACTACGGTCAGCCATGGGTCCTTTGCCTCCGTTTCGTCGAGGTCGCGCCGCCGAATGCGCTCGCCGATTGGATTTTCTTTGCCGAAATACTGGCGGGCCATCTCGTCGTTGATCACCGCGACGTGCCCCGAGTCGCTGGTATCGTGCTGATCGAATACCCGGCCACGAAGCAAGGGGATTCCGAGGGCGTCAAAGTAGCCGTCGCTCACGTCGAAGGCGGCGGCTTGAGGCAGTTCCGCAGCGGGCACAGACGATCTTCCCTCGAGCTCAATGGGAGGCAAACCATTCACGTTGAATGGCCAAGTGAGCGCAATGCCGGCGGCGCGAATCGCAGGAAGGTCCCGCAGTCGTACTAACAGTTGCTGCCCGAACCTCGATCGATCTGCGCTCGTGGGATAGTCCGAATAGGGAATGGCAACGCCGGTGACAAACACGTCGTGGGTGTCGAAGCCCAGCGGCTCGGAATCGATCTTTATAAACGTCGAGATCAAAAGACCCGCGCCTACCAGTAGCATGACAGAGAGCGAAATCTCGGCGGCGACGAAGAACAGACGTGAGGACAGTTGTGATCGTGCGGCGGTGGTGGTTGCACTCGCAATACGTAAGACCTCGTTCTCGCGCACACGCAGGGCGCGCAGTGCGGGAAGCGATCCGAAGAGCAAGGCAGTTAGGCAGACCACGGCGGCCGTGGCGCTTAGCACCACGAAGTCTAGGGAGATCCCGCCCGGCGGCAGCACGGTAAAAGGATTCCATGTGACGAAGATGCGCACAAGGACGAAGGCAATCAGCAGTCCGGCCATGCCGCCGACCACGAATAAGACGAGCACTTCAGCGCTGAGTTGTTGCAATAATCTCCAGGTGCCGGAACCCAGGGCGACACGCACGGCGAATTCGCGAGCGCGCTGTGCATTGCGTCCCAGAATCAGACTGCCGGTATTCACGCAGGCAATGACGAGCAGCACCAGCACGGCTCCAAAGAGGAGCAGCAAGGAACTGCGCAGGGTTCGCGTGTTGTCCTGCTGGAGATTGACGACGAGAACGCCCGAGCCCTCCGGCTCATCGGAGAAGCGGTAGTTGAGTCTTTCTTGCAGCATCGACATTTCGACTTGCGATTGCTCGATGCTCGCACCAGGCTTGAGACGGCCGATCACGGCAATCGCAGCAGATGAGGTTGGGGCATAGTTTTTGTCGTCGGCTGTAATGACCGTCCATACGGCGGTTTCGAATGGCCGGTCCAGGGTGCGCAGGGAGAAATCCGCAGGGAGTACGCCGAGCACTCGGTACAGCTTTCGATTGAGAGTGATGCTTTGTCCTACGACGTCATGAGCGGAGTGGAATTGCTCTGTCCAGAAGGCGTGGCTGATTACGCATGCCGGCTCTCCTTGAGCATCTTCTGCGACGAAGAGGCGTCCCAACTCGGGCTTTGCACCGACGGTCTGGAATAGGTTCCAGGTCGCGACTGAGCCATGAAGTTCCCGCGGCTCTCCGGATCCAGTGAGTGCGTAGCTTTGCTCGAACATCGCTCCCAGTGATTCAAAGCTGCGGTTATCCCCGCTCCAGATGAGGTAGTCACGATAGAAATCGAAGAAAGCAGGTTGACGCGGATTGCCGCGCTGTGTTCTCCAGATGCCGACAAGCCGTTGCGGATCCTTGAGTGGAAGCGGACGTAGCAGCCAGGCATTCACGATGCTGAACATCGCCGTGTTCGCGCCGATGCCGAAAGCGAGAGTCAGGACAGAGATCACGCTCGAGGCGGGTGACTTCAGCAGAATGCGCAGGGCGTAGCGGAGGTCTTGGAGAAAGGATTCCATGTGAGCGCCCCCAGATCAGATAAGACGGGAAAGGATTTATTTCGTTATCCCAGGGTTCGGTTACATAGGCGCTGCGGAAAGGTGTAGCCCATTTGCCAGGAAAAAGCCAGGGCCAAAGCGCTTAGAGCCGGCATGGAACCTGGCCGCGTGCACGATTTTAGAAAAGGCGGCGATATTATCGACTAACGAGAAACGGGCTGGTACTGTCTAAAAAAGGAAATCAATCGCTTGGGCCGAATTAGTGCGGATAGCGGCCGCTAAGTTGAAAACCGAGGATCGCCAGACACTTGATGTTCGCCGGTATACCTCGCCAAGTCTCTACCCGCGGAGGGCTCGACCGGCATTGATGGAGAATTGACCATG
>Ga0210384_10003660_pt1 | contig 17664 bp, 12 predicted proteins | sample IncBWH2MmetaG_FD_160574 | JGI IMG/M metagenome (GOLD analysis project Ga0210384, IMG submission 160574) | Forest soil microbial communities from Barre Woods Harvard Forest LTER site, Petersham, Massachusetts, United States - Inc-BW-H-2-M | ecosystem: Environmental > Terrestrial > Soil >...
AATCGTGCGACCGAGCGCCTTCGAATACTCCTGCGCATAGAAATGCATGTTTTCGGACTGCGGACCGGTCAGGTGATAGATCTTGCCGATGTGCGGTTGCGGATTGGCGAGCAGCGCGGCAATCGCACGTGCAACGTCTTCCACTGCCACCGGCGAAGTCTTGCCCTCCCCGAACGGCAGCCTGATCTGATCGGATTCCCTGACTGAATCCGGAGTCAAAGTCAGAAAGAAGCCTTCGAGGAACACTGTCGGCCGCACGTGCACAACCGGCAAACCGGACCAGTTCAGCGCCTGTTCGGCGAGCCAGTGCAACTTGTGCTGTGGGCTCGGAGTAGTTTCGGTAATGCTCATCTGAGAGACGGTCATCTGCGACATATTGATGAATGCCTTCACGCCGTGATGCTTCGCCACCGCCGCCGTATTAACCGTCGCGGCCAGATAGGCATCCGAAACCGACATGCCGAAGTACATTGTGTCGCAGCCGTCGATCGCCCGATGCATCGAATCGAGGTCGAGCAGATTGCCGACCACAACCTCTGCGCCCATGTCGCGCAATGCTTGCGAGCGCTCATCCTCAATTCGCACCATCGCCCGCACCGCTTTGCCTTGCGCTAACAGCAGTTCGGTGACGGTACGCCCTGTCCCGCCGACGCGGCCTGCGGCACCGGTAACCAGTATGAGGTTTGCCATTGTTTTACCCTTTCTAACGCAGCCAGTCCGATCCAGAGAATCTCACAAAGCAATCGTTAATTCGACGCTGAGTGTTAATCCCAAATGGCGTTAAGAAGGCGTTAACACTCACCGACCCAGTAAGCACACCCCACAGCGCGTTTTACGCGGCCACCATCGCGAACGCCTGCTTCGCCGCCTCAATCGTCTTCCTCACATCCTCTTCCGTGTGCGCTGTTCCCAGGAAGGCGGCTTCGTACTGCGACGGTGGCAGGTAGATTCCGCTGTCGAGCATGTTGCGGAAGAAGCGGCCGAAGGCTTCGGTGTCCGACTTGGATGCCGAATCCCAGTCGGTGACCGGGCCCGGAGTAAAGAACCAGGTGAACATCGAACCCACGCGGTTGGTGGTCATGGGCACTGCGGCTGCTTTCGCCGCGGCCGCAACTCCGGCGACGAGTTCGCCGCTCATCTTGTCGAGCTTCGGATAGATTTCCTTGTGTTCTTTCAGGTAGCGCAGCTGTGCGTATCCTGCCGCCATCGCCAGCGGATTTCCCGAGAGCGTTCCGGCCTGATACATAGGTCCGAGCGGGGCGACAAGGTCCATGATCTCGGTCGGTCCGCCGTAAGCGCCGACGGGCAGGCCGCCGCCGATGATCTTGCCCATCGTGGTCAGGTCGGGTTTGATGGCGTAAAGCTCCTGTGCCCCCCCGAAAGCGAGGCGGAAGCCGGTCATCACCTCGTCGAAGATGAGCAGCGCACCGTCGTTGTTGGTCACGGCGCGGACTGCTTCCAGATAGCCGCGGGCCGGCGGAACGCATCCCATGTTGCCAACGACTGGCTCGATAATTACGCAGGCGATCTGCCCTTTGAACTTCTTGAATGCTTCTTCGAGAGCGTCGGTATCGTTGTAGGGCAGGGCCAGCGTGAATTGCGTGAACTCCTCGGGAACCCCGGCCGAGCCCGGAATACCCAAAGTTGCGACGCCGGAACCCGCTTTCACCAGCAGCGCGTCGGCGTGTCCGTGGTAACAGCCTTCGAATTTCACGATGAACTTGCGCTTGGTGTAAGCGCGGGCCAGGCGGATGGCTGACATGGTGGCTTCGGTTCCCGAACTCACAAAACGTACTTTCTGCATGTGCGGGAAAGCCGAGATGGCGACTTCGGCAAGATCGGCTTCGGCGGGCGTCGAAGCGCCGAAGCTGGTGCCGTTGCGCATAGCCGCGCCCAGAGCCTCGATGACAACGGGCGGGGCATGGCCAAGAATCAGCGGCCCCCAGGAGCCGATATAGTCCACATACTCGTTGCCATCGGCGTCCCAGATGTGGGAACCCGACCCGCGAACCACGAACGGCGGATCTCCGCCAACCGCGCGGAACGCGCGCACCGGCGAATTCACCCCGCCCGGAATCATTTTCTCGGCGCGCTTTTGCAGCCTGCGGGATTGTTCCAGCTTGCGCGACATGGGACCTCCTGGGGACGGGCACTGAACGGATAACTGATAACTATAGCAGCGCGAGTTCCGGGGCAGCGCAGACGGTCACCGGGGGCTGTGACCGGTGACACAGGTGGGCCATCCCCAGTATTTTCATGAGATTTTCACCAGGCGGCAACACTCCCGAAACATCGGACAGATACTTTTGGAGCATCAGTTGCCCTTCTAACCGGGAGGGTTTTCTTAGGACAGCCTCGGGGGCTCCGGGCTGTCCTGATTTTTTGCCCGCACTCCGCCGCTCCCTGCCTGATCGCAAATCTCACCTCCAGAAAGCTGCGACAATCCTGTAATGAGTGGCGGTGTAGTCTCGATGCGCGTCTGGGATGGGCGCCTGGCGCAACTGCCCTTGATGAAGCTCAGGAAAATTCGTTGGACCCGAACCCGCCTGTCTCGTTTGCGTGGCTGGGGCTTGGTGGTGTTGTGTCTGGCCGCGGTGTGTTCCGCTCTCGCTCAGGATGCGCCTCCTCCGGGCGACCCCGCTCCCGACGATACCGCCGTCACCATGTTTCCGCACTCGCTGAAAACGCCCTGGTGGGTGTCAGGCCAGGACAACATCATCTCCCAGTGGCACCCATCCTTTCCCGCGAAATACAGCGGACCGAACAGCTTTCGCGACCGGGCTGAGCACGCCACATCGAACGTCGCCACCCTGTTTACCGGCTACGAACTGTCGCACACCACAGAGATCTTCATGCACTTCGAAGGGGCGGCAGGCGGCGGGTTAAGCGACGCACTCGGGGTCGCTGGTTTTACGGACCTGGATGTTGTGCGAAATCCAACGTTGGGAACCACTCCCTATATCGCCCGCGGCATGCTGCGGCAGATCATTCCGCTGAGTCACGAGATGGTGGAGGCGGAACGGAATCCCTGGTACCTGGCAACTGAAGTGCCAGTGCGGCGAATCGAGTTGCGCTTCGGCAAGATGGGATTGAACGATTTTTTCGACATCAACGATGTCGGCACCGACAGCCACTACCAGTTTATGAACTGGACTGTGGACGACAACGGCACCTACGACTACGCCGCCGATACCCGCGGCTACACTGTTGGTCTGCTGGCCGAATATCACGATCGCAATTGGGCTTTCCGCTTCGAAGAGGCGCTGATGCCCAAAGTTGCAAACGGCATCGATCTCGAGTGGAACCTGCGACGGGCACGCGCCGAGAACTACGAATTCGAATATCACCCCAAGCTTTGGGGATCTCGCGCCACGGCGCTGCGGCTGCTGTCTTTCGTGAACCACGCCAACATGGGCGTGTATCGCGACGCGATCAACAACTACCTGGCGGGAAAGACTCCAACCCCGGAGATCACGAACCATCCTTTCCGAACCACCGTCAAGTACGGCTTTGGGGTAAACCTGCAACAGGAGCTGACCCATTCCCTACGCGGCTTTGTCCGGTTCGGGTGGAACGAAGGCCAGCACGAATCTTTCGCTTACACCGAGGTCGACCAGACCGTGGAAGTAGGCGCCGACTACGCGGGCGAGCAATGGAAGAGAAAATTCGACAAGGTAGGCCTGGTAGTCGTATCGAATGGCATCAAGGCCGACCATCAGCGCTACCTTGCACTCGGCGGCAAGGGGTTCTTGCTTGGCGACGGTGCGTTAAATTATGCGCGAGAGAACATCGTCGAGGGCTACTACAACGCTCATGTCTGGCGCGGCCTGTTTGCAGCGTTTGATCTGCAACATATGAACAATCCGGGATACAACCGCGATCGCGGCCCGGTACTGGTTCCGTCTCTGCGGGTCCATCTGGAGTTCTGAGCCGCGGTCTATTTTTCGACCTTCACACCCTTCCAAAATGCCACGTAGCCTTTGATCTGGCTGGCAGCCGGCTTGGGTTCGGGATAGTACCAGGCCGCGCCCGGATTGCGCTTGCCGTTCACTTCGACGTCATAGTAGCTGGCAAGCCCTTTCCACGGACACGTCGAATGCTGGCTGTTTGGCTTGAAATATTCGTTATGGATGGCTTCAGGTGGAAAGTAGAGGTTGCCCTCGACTTCGACGGTTTTGTCACTCTCGGCCAGGACGGCGCTTTCCCAAATTGCTTTTGTCATAACGCCAGTTTAGATTCCTGAAACCGGTGGACGGTTTCAAGATGACGACTACAGTAAAATCTCAAACCTGCAACGGCCACTCCATGGTGGCTACACTCCGTAAAGTACTGGTGTGCCCGCCCCAGGCTGCGGGGTGGGATCATGCCGATCGTTTAGCCGATGGGGGCAGCCTGGGCTTTCCGAATCCTCCACAGTTTGAAACAGCCCGGACGCAGCATGCCAGGCTATGCCAGATTCTCGAGGAAGCTGGAGCAGAGCTGATCGAGCTGCCGCCCGCAGCAAACCTGACGCTCGATGCGGTTTATGCCCACGATGCGTCGCTACCCACGGATTTCGGCATGATCTTTATGTACCCAGGAAAGCCGAACCGTGTGGGAGAAGCCACACATCAGCGCGACTTCTGTCTGGGTCTTGGGATTCCCCTGCTGGGCGAGATCCGGCCTCCTGGAAAAACCGAAGCGGGTGACATGGTATGGATCGGCGAACACACGCTCCTGGTTGGCCACGGTTATCGGACGAACCGGGCGGGGATCGAGCAGATGCGCGCGCTACTCGAGCCGCATGGGGTAGAAGTTCCAAGCGCGCCGTTGCCTTACGGGCCAGGCCCCTCCGCATGCCTGCACCTGATGTCACTGATCAGCTTGCTCGACGAAACGACCGCTCTCGTCGATCTGCCCTGGCTGGCGGTGGAAACGGTAGAACTGCTCGAATCGCGTGGATACGGTTTTATCGAGATCGATGCCTCGGAGCGAAACACGCTGGCCTGTAATGTACTTTCGCTCGGACAACGCCGCCTGGTAGCGATCGAAGAGAATCGCAAAACAAACGAACGCCTGCGCAGGGCTGGGTTTGAGGTATTGACATTCCCGGGTTCGGAGATCTGCATCAACGGCGCAGGCGGCCCGACTTGCCTCACGCGACCGCTGCTTCGCGGGTGATCCTGGACCCGGAGAACGATCCTCGCCGCGACTGTTAAAATAAAAGGGCAATGGCTCTACCATTCGTCCGCGAACTCTTCGTGGACGTGGAAAAACTGCCTGCTTTCCTGCGTGTAGCCTCCCGTCTCCGAGAGGGCACGGGACGGGTTAGTGTTTCCGGACTCACTCCCACGGCCAAAGCCCTCCTGCTGGTCCTGCTGCAAAAAGCTGCGGGGCGGCCATTGATCGTGGTGGTGAGCGACAATCGCGCCGCCGAGGATCTGGTGCCTGTGCTGCAAGGGTTCGCCGAGCTTACGTCGTCGCTCGAGCCGCACTCGATCGTCACGCTTCCCACCCGCGACGTGCTTCCTTTCCAGAACCTGTCACCGCACCCTGAGATTCAGGAAGAGCGCGCCACGGCGTTGTGGAAAATTGCGACCGGCGCTGTCTCCATCGTGGTGGCGCCGATTGCCGCAACCACAATCCGCCTGGCTTCGACCGAGTACTACACCGACCTGGCACGCACCATCCGGCGGGGCGAGACCTTCGACATCGAACCCCTGTTGCAGCACTTGAATACTGTCGGCTACGACTCGGTCGATGTCGTGGAGATGCCGGGACAGTACGCCGTGCGCGGCGGCATTCTCGACGTCTATTCGCCCGAGGCAGACCGGCCCGTGCGCATCGAGTTCTTCGGTGATGAGGTCGAGTCGATCCGCAAGTTTGACCCCGCTTCGCAGCGGTCGTCGAGCCCGGTGGACGAGGCCTTGCTCTTGCCGTTGACCGAGACACCCGTGCGCGAGGACCTGCTGGGCGCAATTCACGTGCGCCTTTCGGGAAAGCGCATCGCTGGGAACGAGGAAGTAGTGGAGCAGGCCGTGCGTTCCGGTGGAGTCACGGTGTTTCCGGGATGGGAGTTTTACGCTCCGGTAGCTCGCGAGAGCCGAAGCTTGTTCGACCTGTTGCCGCAGGCTGCTGTGCTTGCGGATGAACCCGAAATTCTGCGCCAGGAGCTGGATCGTACCTGGACGCGCATCGAGGAAGCTCACGAGCGCAGTGGCATCGGCAACCTGGTCCGGCCTGGCGATTTGTACTTTGTCCCCGAGGAATGGTGGAAGATGTTCGCTGCCCTGCCGGGCGCCGACCTCGGCCATCTGGGCACGACGCACGCCGAAGAGTTGGAGGCTTCGGTAGCCTTTCCGTCGCAACCCGCGCCGCGCTTCCACGGCTCCGTGCCGGCCATGCTTGAAGAAGTGAAAAAGCTCACGGGCGAAGGAAAGAACGTAGTGTTTGCCGCCGCCAACACGGGCGAGATTGAACGGCTGGCCGACATCTTCACCGAGTACAACGTTTCGTTTCGGCTGGGCAGCCGCACAAGGAGTGGCGAAAGCTACGCCGATGAGACGGCTTACTTCAGCTCTGACGTTCTGACGACCACCCTCGTGAAAGCGTACGTGCCAGACGGCGTAATTTTTCCGGATGCCAACCTGGCGGTGTTCGGAGCCCGCGATCTGTTCGACGAGTCGGAACTTGTGGCCTCGCGGCCTCAACGTCAGCGGTCGAAGGTTTCCGCTTTCCTTTCGGACTTCCGGGATCTGCAGGTGGGCGACTACGTGGTGCACGTGGAGCATGGCATCGCGCAGTACCAGGGGCTGAAGGAGATCAACCAGGGCGACGGGCCGGCCGAGTTCATGTTGCTGGAATTTGCCGAGGCCGCGCGGCTCTATGTTCCGCTCACGCGGCTCGACCTGATCCAGAAATACCGGTCGTCAGAAGGCGCCAAGCCTGTGCTCAGCCACCTTGGCACAGCGACCTGGGCCAAGACCAAAGCGCGCGTGCGCAAGGCCATGAAAGACATGGCCGACGAACTGCTCAAGCTCTACGCTCAACGTCAAATGGCACAGGGCCACGCGTTTCCGGCCGACACGGAATGGATGAAGGAATTCGAAGATGCCTTCGAATTCACCGAGACCGAGGATCAGGCTCAGGCCATCCTTGACGTCAAGGCCGATATGGAATCGGGCCGTCCCATGGACCGCCTGCTCTGCGGCGACGTCGGCTATGGCAAGACCGAAGTCGGCATGCGCGCCGCCTTCAAGGCGATCAGCGACAACAAGCAGGTGGCGGTGCTCGCGCCGACAACCGTCCTGGCCTTCCAGCATTTCGAGACATTCAAGCAGCGCTTTGCGGCTTTTCCCGTCACGACTGAAATGATCAGCCGGTTCCGTTCACCCAGGCAGCAGAAAGAGATCCTGCAGAAAGTGGAGGCGGGCAAAGTCGACATACTGATCGGCACGCACCGGTTGCTCTCGAAAGACATCAAGTTTTCCGATCTCGGCCTGCTCATCGTGGACGAAGAGCAGCGTTTCGGTGTGCGCCATAAGGAACGCCTGAAGCAAATGCGCAAGCAGGTCGACGTGTTGACCATGTCGGCCACGCCGATTCCCCGCACACTGCACATGTCGCTGGTGGGCCTGCGCGATATGAGCGTGATTGAGACGCCGCCCAAAGACCGCATGGCCATCCAGACGGTGGTTGCCAATTGGGACGAAAAGCTGATCCAGTCCGCCCTCGAGCAGGAACTGGAGCGCGGGGGTCAGGTCTACTTCGTTCACAATCGCGTGGAAAGCATCTGGGAAATTGCAGCGAAACTGCAAACCCTCGTCCCGAAAGCGCGCATTCTCGTGGGCCACGGCCAGATGTCGGAGAACGAGCTCGAAAAGGTGATGCTGAAGTTCATGCATCACGAAGCCGACATCCTGGTCGCGACCACCATCATTGAGAATGGTCTCGACATTCCGCTGTGCAACACTATCCTGATTAACCGCGCCGAGCGCCTTGGTCTTTCAGAGCTTTACCAGCTCCGCGGACGTGTAGGCCGCTCCGATCGGCGGGCGTATGCCTATCTGCTGCTTCCGTCTGAGATCGAACTCACTCCGATTGCCCGGCGCCGTCTGGCCGCGTTGAAGGAGTTCTCCGACCTGGGCGCCGGATTCAAGATCGCGGCGCTCGACCTTGAACTGCGCGGTGCCGGCAACCTGCTGGGCGGCGAACAGAGCGGACACATCGAAGCCATAGGCTTTGAACTGTACACGCAGATGCTCGATCGCGCGGTGCGTGAGCTCAAGGGCGAGATGCCAGAAGAAGAGGTGGCCACCCAGCTCAATCTGGGCCTCAATATTCGCATTCCTGCCGATTACATTCCCGAAGAGAATCAGCGGCTGCGAATGTACAAGCGTGTTGCCGGGGTGGAACGAGAGGCCCAGTTGCACGACGTGCGCGCCGAGTTGATCGACCGCTACGGCGAACCACCGCTGGCTGTGCGCAATCTCCTCGACTATGCCGAACTTAAGCTGCTGGCGGTGCGGGTGGGCGTGAATGCCATCGAACGCAAGCGCGAGCAGGTCAGCATCAAGTTTCGGCAGAATGCGACGGTAGATCCTGAACGCCTCGCGCGCTTTGTTGCTTCACAGCGTGGCACGCAGTTCACTCCCGATGGCACGCTGAAGTTCGTGGAGAAGGCGAACGCGGCCGAAGAAGTCCTCGACCGTCTGAAGCATTTGCTGGAAGAACTCGCCGGAGCGGAAAGCACCACGCCCGCTGCCTGAACCGTCCGGCCATCGGCTACATCTAAGCTTGTTATCTGCTTTCTGGAGGGCACTCATGACGGTTAGCCAGTCTTCTATCGCTGAAGAGTCCACTCGTTTGACCAATCCTACGATTCCCACGCGCGGCTACGCGGCTGTGACCGCCAAGGCTCCGCTGGCCCCGTTCAGTTTCGAACGCCGCCAGCCGCGGGAACACGACGTCCTTATCGACATCCAGTACTGCGGGATTTGCCACTCCGACATCCACCAGGCGCGTGACGAATGGGGCGATGCGATCTTCCCCATGGTTCCCGGCCACGAGATCGTCGGAACCGTCAAGGGCGTTGGATCAAAAGTCACGAAATTCAAGGTCGGCGATCGGGCCGCCATCGGCTGCTTTGTGGATTCCTGCCGTACCTGTCCCGAGTGCTGCAGTGGGCTCGAGCAATACTGCGCGGTGCGAACCTCGTGGACCTATAACGGCCGTGAGAAAGACGACACCCCTACCTACGGCGGCTATTCCGAACGAATCGTAGTCGACGAAAACTATGTGCTGCGCATTCCCGAGAATCTCGCGCTCGACGCCAGCGCCCCACTGCTTTGTGCCGGCATCACGCTTTATTCGCCGCTCAAGCACTGGCACGCAGGTCCAGGAAAGAAAGTCGCGATAGTTGGGTTGGGTGGACTGGGTCACATGGGTGTCAAGCTGGCGCACGCGCTGGGAGCCGAAGTCACCGTCCTCAGCCAGTCGTTGCGCAAGCAAGCGGACGGAAAACGGCTGGGTGCTGATCACTTCTACGCTACGTCGGACCCGGAGACGTTCACAAAACTGGAGCGCTCATTCGATCTGATCCTGAATACGGTCTCGGCCCAGATGGATCTCGGTCAGTATCTGAACCTCCTCAGAGTTGACGGCGCCATGGTCATGGTGGGGCTGCCCGAAAAAGACAACCCGGTGCCTGCGGGGGCGCTGGTCATGGGACGACGAAGCCTCGCCGGCTCCGCCAACGGTGGCATTCGCGAGACACAGGAAATGCTCGACTTCTGTGGGAAGCACAAGATCGTCAGCGACATTGAGGTGATTCCGATCCAGCAGGTCAACGAAGCATATGAGCGCGTCTTGAAAAGCGACGTGCGTTATCGCTTTGTGATCGATATGGCATCGCTGAACAAGTAAGCCTCGGCGCTGTGGAAAGCGACCTTCGACGCCCGGAACCCAGCTTCCGGGCGTTCTTGTCTTTCCTCTCTCCGATGACCGTGGTAATCATGACGCGGCGCTGACCACTCCCAACGGCGGCTTTTTTCTGAAGTCCGCAGTTTGCGTTCTACAGCGAAACTTTCTACAGGCTCGGTGAATTGGACGTTCACGGACTAGCGTTTCTCCTGCTATTGTAATTTGCGCCGCGCAGGCAACGCCTGACCGGTTGCCTCTCGAGAGAAACGAACCACTATGCCGATGAAAGTTCGCAAGGCCGTCTTCCCCGCCGCCGGTCTGGGCACTCGTTTCCTTCCTGCCACCAAGGCGCAGCCCAAGGAAATGCTCCCCATCGTCGACAAGCCCATCATTCAATACGGCGTCGAGGAAGCGCTCGCTGCCGGCTGCGACCAGATCATTATCGTGACCGGCCGGGGCAAGCAGTCGATCGAAGATCATTTCGACGTCAGTTACGAGCTCGAGAAAATGCTCGAGGAGCGGAAAAAGACCGATCTGCTGAAGATTGTTCATTCGATCTCAGACATGATTCACCTGGCCTACGTCCGGCAGAAGGAAGCGCTTGGTCTGGGACATGCCGTGCTCATGGCTCGGGAGCTGGTGGGGCAGGAAGCTTTCGCCGTGCTTCTCGCGGACGACGTCATCGATGCCGAGGTGCCCTGCCTCAAGCAGATGATGCGAGTCTTCGAAGAAACCCAGTGTTCGGTGGTAGCCACCCAGGTGGTGGAGGGTCCGAGCATCTCGGCTTACGGCGTACTAGACGTGAAGCCCGCAGACGGGCGCTTCGACGGCCGCTTGTTCGAGGTGAACAACATGGTTGAGAAGCCGAAGCCCGAGGATGCGCCCTCGAAGCTGGCGATTATCGGCCGCTACATCCTGACACCACGCGTGTTCGAAATTCTTGCGGACACACCCCATGGCACCGGCGGGGAATTGCAGCTCACCGATGGGCTCAAGGCACTTCTGAAAGAACAGCGCATTTACGCCTATATCTATGAAGGTCGGCGTTACGATGCGGGCGACAAGCTCGGCTTCCTGAAAGCCACGGTTGAATTTGCCTTGAAGCGGCCCGAGTTGGGAGAGAAATTTCGCGAGTATCTCAAGAACCTCGAGCTCTAGGGACGTACCTCTTCATTTCCCTTGTGCACCAAATTTCCCTTCCCGTGCGCCGAAGGTTTCACGCCATGACTTTGCTCAGGATGAAATCGTGCGTCCAGTCCTGCTTGAATCCCTGCTGCCTGAGGAACGTCGCCAACTGGCCTCGGTGATTCACGCCATGCAACATGGCCTGAGTCAGCATTTTTCGTTTGCTGGCGTTGAGCGTGCCAAATCCGACGGGGATCGGTGTGGTCCACTGCTCGGGAGCGCTCTCAGCGAGAAAGCGCTGAAATTTTGCGTGCGCCTCGGCGCTGATGCCAAATAGGTCCTCAAGCGTTCCCTGCGGCAGAGCTTGGTAGTTTGGCCTTGGCTCGTCGAGCACAAGATTCGCGAAGACAAGCTCCGCGGTAAAAATGTGGAGGAGCAGCTTTCGCACCGTGCCGGCACCAGCGACGTCGCAGGGCAAATCGAGTGCGGCAGGATGCTCCATGAACCAGCGCTTCCAGTGCTCGGTTTCGTCCGCGTTGTAGGCCAGCAGATCGGCGAAAGGGATACCCGGATCCATGCTCAGCTCCAACTGGCGTCATTCTTCAGCCGTCAGTGTTTAGGTCACTATTCGTTTGCAATCGCCGAGGGCGAAGGCTGGTGGTTCGCGACCTGCAACTCGGCCTCCTGGGAATCGAGATGGTCAAAAGATCTCAACCACAGAGGACACAGAGGGCACAGAGAATGATCCACAGTTCCTCCGTGTTCCCCTGTGTCCCCTGTGGTCAAGCTTTTTACCGTCCCTTGTGCGGGCAGACGCTCTTCGAAAGAGGACACAGAGGGCACAGAGAATGATCCAGTTCCTCCGTGTTCCTCTGTGCCCCCTGTGGTCAAGCTTTTTACCGTCCCTTGTGCGGGCAGACGCTCTCTCGAAAGAGAACACAGAGGGCACAGAGAATGATCCAGTTCCTCCGTGTTCCCCTGTGCCCCCTGTGGTCAAGCTTTTTACCGTCCCTTGTGCGGGCAGACGCTCTCTCGAAAGAGGGCACAGAGAACACAGAGAATGATTTAGCCCCTCCGTGTCCCTCTGTGTCCCCTGCGGTCAAGCTTTTTGTCGTCACGAACTCCGCGCAGCCTTCAGCTTGTTGGATTTCTCTTCTACGCCGCGCGCCAGTTTCTCTTTGTGCGCCTCAAGCTTCTTTGCGATGGACGAATCAGACAAGCCGATCATTTGTGCAGCCAGAATCCCGGCATTCGTCGCCCCCGGCTTGCCGATGGCGACAGTGGCCACGGGGATCCCGGCAGGCATCTGAACCGTCGCCAGCAGAGAGTCCATACCCTGCAGCGAAGTCGACGGAATTGGCACGCCGATCACGGGCAAGGTGGTGTGGGCGGCGATCACTCCGGCCAGGTGCGCGGCTCCGCCCGCTCCGGCAATGATTACGCGGATGCCCCGACTGGCCGCGTGGCGCGCAAAATCGGCCGTCCGGTCGGGTGAACGATGCGCCGAGGTCACGTCGATCTCATAGTCGATGCCGAATTCTTCCAGAGCCTTGCCCGCCTCTCGCATGATCTCGAGGTCGGAGTCACTCCCCATCACGATCGAAACTTGTGGCTTGCTCATCTTCCTCCGAAGTTGCTGTGCGAACGAATTATGTCTGAGATCGAGCGGTTCTACTTCCGTAACGCCCGTGCCGCGATGTCCTTGCGGTAATGCATGCCTTCAAAGCCAATGCACGAGACAGCGGAATACGCACGCTCGACGGCGGAATTAAGATCTGCTGCCCGAGCTGTGACTCCCAGGACGCGTCCCCCCGAAGTGAAGTAAACATCGTCGCGTCTGCTAGTGGCGGCGTGGAACACCTTCACGCCCTCGACGTCCCCCGCAGCATCGAGGCCCGCGATCTTTTTCCCCGCCTCGAACGTTCCAGGATACCCGCCCGAAGCGATCACCACGCAGGCCGCCGCATCCGAGGACCAACGGAGTTCCCCGTCGCCCACGTTGCCTCGTACGGAAGCTTCGAGAACATCCACGAGGTCGCTTTCGAGACGCATCAGGATAGGTTGCGTCTCGGGATCGCCGAAACGGCAGTTGAACTCAAGCACCATCGGGCCGCGCGCCGTCATCATGAGGCCGCAATACAGCACCCCTTTGTACTCCGATCCCTCGCTTTTCATCCCCGCCACCACGGGTTGGGCGATATGGTGAACCAGCCAGTCCCGCATCTTGTCATCGATTATTGTCTGGGTCGAATACGCGCCCATGCCCCCGGTGTTCGGGCCGGTATCGCCGTCGCCGACGCGTTTGTGATCCTGGGCAGCGACCAGAGGGACCACGTGCTCTCCGTCGCTGATTACCAGAAACGAGAGTTCGTCGCCCTTGAGACACTCTTCCAGCACGACCAGCGATCCGGCGGCGCCCACCATCTTGCCACTCAACATCTCGGAGGCAACTGCCGCGGCTTCTTCCTTGGTCTTCGCGATAACGACCCCTTTGCCCGCAGCCAGGCCGTCGGCTTTTACCACAATCGGGGTGTGGAAATGCGGGAGCGCCGCGCGAACTGAGTCGATCGAGGTGCAAACCGCATAGTGCGCCGTCGGGATGCGGTGGCGCTGCATGAATTCTTTGGCGAAGCTTTTGCTCGATTCGAGCCGGGCCGCCGCCCGCGACGGACCAAAGATCGGCCAGCCTCGGCGTTCGAACTCGTCCACAACCCCCAGCGTAAGCGGCAACTCCGGGCCCACCACGGTAAGGTCAGGCTGCAACTTCGAGGCAACTTCTACCAGCGAATCCAGGCTCTTGACGTCTGCGGGCAAACAGTCGGCATCCTGCGCGATTCCACCATTGCCCGGAGCACAGACGACCTTCGACACACGCGGAGACTGCGCCAACTTCCAGACCAGTGCGTGCTCGCGACCTCCGCCTCCAATGACGAGAACTTTCATAGCTTTGGGACAGTCAAGGGTAGGGGCAGTGAACCATGATGTCAACGCCACGACGAATTCTTCTTCGACGCAAGAACAGTGCTGCGAGTCTTAATCAATCACGTTAACTGTGCTTAACTTGGCCGTATAATCGTCACGGCGATGATCACCGTTTCCAAGGAAGATTATCTCAAGGCGATTCTCGAAGCCGAAAGCGAAGGCGAGACGGTCATCTCGGCCACGCTGGCCCATTGGCTCAAGGTTTCGCCTCCCGCTGTGACCATGGCGTTGCGGCGCCTGAAGAAAGATGGCTTCGTCCGAGTCCAGGCAGACGGCCACGTGCGCTTGACGGCAGCCGGAAGGAAAATCGCCCGTCGCCTCACACTGCGCCACCATCTCATCGAGCGCATGCTGGCGGAAATGTTCGGCCTGGAATGGTACAAGGTCCACGATGAAGCAGAGCGCCTGGAGCACGCGGTATCACCGGACTTCGAAGTCAAGCTCCTGGCGCGCCTGGGACGCGGCGGAGCCTGCCCGCATGGAAACCTCAGTGAACTCGAGAGCCCGTCAAGCAGGCGGCATCGTGGACTGGTGCTACTGGCGGAGGCTGAGGTCGGAAAGAACTACATCGTGAGCGGAATTTATGAGCGGGACCGCCAGCTCCTGGAGTTTCTCGAGACGCGTGCGATCCGGCCCGGAGCCAGAATTCGAGTCGAAGGGCGGAACTACGACCAGACCCTGAATCTGACTACCGCCGCCGGCAGCATCGCTTTAGGTGGTGGCGCAGCCGAAAGGGTCTGGGTCAGTTCTGAAAGCCGCCGTCCTGCTCATCGCTGACTTTCTTTTTCCCTTCGCCTTGGTAGTCCACCCTCAACATCGTTAACCATAGTTTACTTCCTGAGGTATACTTACACTAACCCGGCTGGACCCGGGGAGTACTCTCCGAATGGGGGACCCACCACAAAACGAAGCGATGAATGGCCACATCCGGTTTAAGTGGCTCCCCGCTTTCCGCAGCCGCCAGGTATGGGCCTATTTCGGACCAGCGTTCGTCGCCAGCGTCGCATACATCGATCCCGGCAACTTTGCCACGAACATTCAAGGCGGCACGGAGTTCGGTTACTCCTTGCTATGGGTGCTGCTGTGGTCGAATCTCATGGCCATCCTGATTCAGTACCTTTCCGCAAAACTTGGGATCGCTACCGGCCACACGCTGCCTCAGAATTGCCGGCGCGAATTCAACCCGAAGATCAATTTTGGTTTGTGGGTTGCTGCCGAACTGGCGGCCGTGGCCACAGATTTGGCGGAGTTTCTGGGTGCCGTCCTCGGCTTCTACCTGCTATTTCATATTCCGTTGCTCCCGGCTGCGCTGGTGACCGGAATTGCGGTCTTTCTGATTCTTGCCAGCGAACTCTATGGATTCCGCCGCCTCGAACAGGTCATCATGGGGTTCGTCTTCGGCATCTCGGCCTGTTATGCGATTGAGATTTTTCTGGCCAAGCCCGACTGGGCGCAGGTCGTCCACTATGTCGCCATTCCACATTTGACTTCGGGCAGCGTGTACATCGCAGTCGGAATGCTGGGCGCGACCGTCATGCCTCACGTGGTGTACCTGCATTCGGCGCTGGTGCAGGCGCGATTGAAGGAAGACAACTTCACTTGCCCGACCGGGCAGTATCTGAAAAAGCTACGTCATGCCCACTACGAGCTCATCGATGTGCTGGCCGCAATGAACGGCGCCTGGCTGGTGAATTCCGCCATGATCATCATGGCCGCGGCCGTGTTCGCGCACGCCGGACGCCCCGTCGTCACCATCGAACAAGCGCACGAGACGCTGAAACCTCTACTGGGCAATCTCTCGGCTACCGCATTCGCAGTAGCACTGCTGTTCTCGGGACTTTCCTCGTCCACCGTTGGAACCATGGCTGGCCAGGTGATTCTGGAAGGCTTCCTCGATGTTAAGATCAGCATCTTTCTGCGGCGTTTTCTGACCATGTTACCGGCGATTGCCGTCATCGCGGCTGGCCTCGACCCGCTGAGAATCCTGGTACTCTCCCAGGTTGTCTTGAGTTTCGCTCTGCCGTTTGCGCTGGTGCCATTGATTCTGCTCACGCGCCGCGGCGATCTGATGGGCGATCTGGTCAACAATTCCCGCACCAACTGGCTGGCTTATCTGACGGTGGCTGTCATTCTGGGGCTGAATGGCTTGCTGCTCTACCAAACCTTCGGCGGAAAGTTTTAAACTAGAGAGTTACCCGTCAGGCAGCGCCCAGCCTCGGATGTCGACGGTGGGAACCAGCCGGGTTTACGACCCGCCCCACACAGAATCGAAAGGACCGTGGTCATGTCATTGAACAGCTTCCAAAGCCGCTCCAGCCTTCGTGTCGGCGGCAAAGAATACGAAATTTACCGTCTTGACGCGCTCGATAAGCAGGGCATCTCCACCCGGCACCTGCCCTATTCCCTGCGCATTCTGCTCGAAAACCTGCTGCGCACCGAAGATGGCCGCAACGTAACCAAGGAAGAAGTGCGGGCGCTCGCTGCTTGGAACAGTGGGTCGAAACCGGACAAGGAGATCGCGTTTACGCCCAGCCGCGTTCTCTTGCAAGACTTCACCGGGGTTCCCGCCGTCGTCGATCTGGCAGCCATGCGCGATGCCATGAAACGGCTGGGCGGAGATCCGAAGCTGATCAACCCACTACAGCCGGCGGAACTCGTCATCGACCATTCGGTGCAAGTCGACGAATTCGGCAGCCCGCAAGCCTTTGGTCTGAACGCCGAGCTTGAATTTCTTCGCAACAAAGAACGGTACGCATTTTTGCGCTGGGGGCAGAAGGCGTTTCACAATTTGGCGATTGTTCCGCCCGATACTGGCATCGTGCACCAGGTAAACCTGGAGTTCCTCGCCCGCGTGGTTTTCGTGCAGGAGTCGGATGGCAAGCGGATCGCCTATCCCGACACGCTGGTCGGCACCGACTCGCACACCACCATGATCAACGGGCTGGGCGTACTCGGTTGGGGCGTTGGCGGAATCGAAGCCGAGGCCGCCATGCTTGGCCAGCCCGTATCGATGCTGATTCCGCTGGTTGTCGGGGTGAAGTTGACGGGCCGCCTGCGCGAGGGCGCGACGGCTACAGACCTGGTCCTCACCATCACGGAAATGCTGCGCAAGCATGGCGTCGTGGGAAAGTTTGTCGAATATTTCGGCCCAGGGCTACGAGACCTTCCTTTGGCCGATCGCGCCACCATCGCCAATATGTCGCCAGAATACGGCGCCACTTGCGGAATTTTCCCCATCGACAAAGAGAGCTTACGTTATCTGCGCCTGACCGGACGCTCGGAGGAGCAGATTGCGTTAGTCGAAACTTACGCGCGTGAGCAAGGCCTCTTCCACGATGAGAAGACTCCCGAAGCGCAATACTCGGAGTTGCTCTCACTCGACTTGGCCACCGTCGAGCCGAGCCTCGCCGGCCCAAAGCGCCCGCAGGATCGCGTCGCCCTGTCGAACGCCGGCGAGTCATTCCGGCAGGCATTGCCGTCGCTCATCAAGCCGAAGGCCAAGTCTGCCGCCTCGGTCGCTGCGACCTCCGATAGTGCCATAAAGCAGGTGGGCCGCTGGGAGCAGGAAGGCGGGAATCCCACTGCGGTGGGAGTCGAGGATCCGCGAGTCGAGGAACACGTTTCCCCTGACGTGAAGAACGCGCTGAAACATGGGAG
>Ga0210384_10003661_pt1 | contig 17662 bp, 12 predicted proteins | sample IncBWH2MmetaG_FD_160574 | JGI IMG/M metagenome (GOLD analysis project Ga0210384, IMG submission 160574) | Forest soil microbial communities from Barre Woods Harvard Forest LTER site, Petersham, Massachusetts, United States - Inc-BW-H-2-M | ecosystem: Environmental > Terrestrial > Soil >...
TCGCCTCAGGCCTAACGAATCAGTCACCAGAAGCTGGATTGGCTGGAACGTCGGCTGCAACAAACAACCCAACGGTCCTAACGGATACTGGTAAGTTGTCAATGGAAGTACTAGTCGAAGGTATCGTAACACTTCGTTCTAAACTCTTGGTGGCTTCAAAGATTTATTTGAACCCTCTTCGAACTAAGGACTTGATGTTGTTCAATACCACAACGGCTGGAACGGGCGGAGCTGGTATTTTCGCACCTAACTTCCAAGACCAGGCTATGAAGGCCGGAAAAGTAGGAAGCATCTGGGGATGTGACGTCCTAGAGTCGATCGTTGTTCCTTCGGCGAACGTATACGTTCTTGCTCCTGCTGACTACCTTGGTGTCTTGGCTGTACGTACCGACGTGTCAGTTGAAACCTTGAAGGATGTCAACCAAATGGCAGACGTATTTGCAATCTGGGAAGATATCGGATTCTTGATTCGATGGGCAAAAGGTATCGTAAAGATCACCATTAGCTAAAGTCAAGGCTGTAAAGCTTTGAAGGACCGTTGTTATTTGAGTAGGCTAACTCCGAAAGGACTGTGCTGGAAGAGTAACAACGGTCTTTTACTAAACTCATTGAAATCTCAAAATGTTCTATATCATACTTCTTGATATCTATGTAGAGACACAAGTGATTTTAGTAAAAGACTAAAAAGAAATGATGTGCGTTGATTCGAGTGGGTTCGTATTCTAATAGTCGTTAGAGAGTGACTATAAACCAACTCAGGAGAAACAATGCTTATAACAAATGGCGTACATAACAACTTGTTAGTACCAATTACCCTTCCAATTCCCGGGTATGATGCAAATCACGCACCTGTAGTAGTTCCAGCAAGCACAACAGTTACATTGCTAGGAAACATTACTCCAGATCAACTAGAAGCAATTCAACCAACATTGCATCTATTGATTGCTGATGGGTCGTTATCACAAACATCAACGGTAGACACAACTACGTTCACCGTCTAAACAATATGTAAATGATAGGGTAGGAATTAAAACCTCCTACCCTATTCTCTTTTTAGGTTCCGAAACGATATGGCGATACGATACAAAGTAGTGTCCTTTGGTGGACATGACGGACTGAAATTTCAAGACTTGTTGATTAAGTACTCAACAGGTTATTTGCTTCCTTTAAAGGTCAAGCAAGGGGATTACATCCCACTCGATATTCTTGATCCGATGGATGTCAAAAAGTCTTTGATCGTAGGCGATCTTGGACGACATCTTAAATCGGGTAACATTGTAGCAGAAGATGATTCAATAAAACCAGTAGTAAAAGAAGTACCAGTTGTAGTTGCACCAGTTATCGTGCATGCAGTACAAAGCCCTCCAGTGTTGACTCCGACTGTTGGGTTACCAGTTCCAGAACCACAGAACTTACCAGTACCAGGAGTTCCTGCGCCCTCATTAGTAGAGTTGCAAAAGGCACAAGAAAATAACAATATGGATTTGGGCAGCGTCAAGACTGCCGCAGACTTTAACAAACTACGTTATTTTCTCAAACTTCGATTTATCAAAGAGTGTAACGACGGCCCTCTACTCCAACAGATTTTCAATCAACTAGATCCAAAAGACACACAATTCCGAAATAACCTCTTACATAAATTAGGGAAGTAAACCATGACTGATCCAAATCCAGGCGGGAACGTAATTCCTCCTCAATATGGCGTACCGTTAGACGCGTCTGATCTAAAGAGCTCTATACCTGTTTCCATCTTGTATGGTGTTACACCTACTAACCAGTTCATCCCAATTAAACTTGATGCCAACGGACAGTTGCTAGTTACGTCAACCGGACCAGTTGTTCCAGTAGGACTTGTTCAGGTAGAAGGTCGTGGACCTGGAATGTACATTGGTGATGTCAATGCTGCTGGTGAATTTATTACCAGAGCACGAATCGTTGATGGCAGCAACAACTCAATTGGATCTCTTGCCAACCCTCTTCGTATTGACCCTGTAGGAACAACAACTCAACCAGTTTCAGTTTCATCCCTTCCTTTACCCACCGGAGCAGCAACAGAAGCAACTCTTGCTGGTATCCGTGCGGATCTTACAAATTTAACGTACGACGGTTCTAATAGACTTATTGTAAATGGTTCTCAAGTTACTCAACCTATTGTCGGAACAGTTACTTCAAACATTGGTACAACCGGCGGTCTTGCTTTAGACTCTACTTTAACAGGTGGTACTCAGAAAGTACAACTTACGAATGGTTCTATTCAAGTCGTGGTTACTGCTGCGAATGCTCTTAAGGTTGATGGATCGGCTGTCACTCAACCCGTTAGTGGAACCTTCTTCCAAGCTGTTCAACCAGTCAACGGAACTGTTACAGCAGACATTGGAACAACAAACGGACTTGCATTAGATAGTTCACTTGCTACTATCATAACCAAAACCAATCAGTTGACTTTCACGTCAACAAGATTGTTGGTAGATGGTTCTGGTGTCACTCAACCAATTTCAGGAAACGTTGCTGCTACTCAAAGTGGTACTTGGAACATCAACAATATCACAGGTACAATTACTTTACCTACTGGTGCTGCAACTCAATTAACGTTATCGCAGATTAAGACAGACACTGATAACTTAGACGTTCTTCTTTCTTCAAGAGCAACTCAAGTTACAGCAGCACAGATTGCAACAAACACAACAAATATTGGAACGCCTTTGCAAGATTCAAAAATTGCAAATACGATTCCACAACAACCAGTTACCAACGAACCTCGCATAGCTATTCAATTAGATAATGTGGGACTTGGAAAAGATGCTACATTGCAAAGCATCTTAACTGATGTTGCTAAGTTTACATTCGCTTCAACACGATTGATAGTTGATGGTTCCCAAGTTACTCAACCTGTTTCAGGAACACTAACAGTCAACCAGGGAACAAGTCCTTGGATCACAAGCGCAGCACAAAGTGGTACTTGGAACATTAACAATATCACTGGTACAATTACTCTTCCTACTGGAGCAAGTACTTCTGCAAATCAGATCAATGGTTCTCAGAAGTCACAAATCGTTGATGGGGCAGGAAATGTAGTTACATCAACCGCTGTAGGTGGTCAAAGAGCACTCGATGTCAACATCGCCGCAGGTGTTACTCTTAACGTTAACTTAGATCATACAACGGACAACGTTCTTATCTATGGTAACGATGGAACAACTGATCGAAAGATTTTAACAAGTACAACAGGTCAATTAGAGATCGATTCAATTTCTGGAACGATCAGTTTACCTACTGGGGCTTCAACAGAAGCAACACAATTATTAGTCAAAGCAGATTTAGACAAGTTCACATTTGCTGCAACTAGATTGCTAGTTGATGGTTCAGGTGTTACTCAACCAGTCAGTGGAACGATCGCTGCAACTCAAAGTGGTAACTGGTCTGTCAGAACACAAGATGGACTTGGTAATCTTTTAACAACACAGGCAAGTGGAGCACAAAGAGCACTTGACGTAGGTATTGACGTTGCGGGAGTTCAGATTGACCCTAGACAAATACGACTACTTACTTCAACTGATGTTGTAACAGCAAACATTGGGACAACTGGTGGATTAGCTTTAGACGCTACTTTAACAGGTGGTACTCAGAAGACAAAGATCTTAGATGGTTCTGGGAACGCATTAACATCAACAGTTGTTGGAGCAGCACAAGCGTTAGATGTCAATGTTACTCAGAACGTAGTTCCAACATCTGGAACAGCTACTGCATCAACAGTTGCTGGAAATGCTGCTAGTGTTCAATTACTAGCATCTAACACAAGTCGAAAGATGGCAATGATCTTTAATGATTCAACGCACAACAACGCTATACTTTACATTGCATTTGGTGTAGCCGCAAGTGCTACAGTTTTTGTCACACAAATTGCAGCAGGTGGGTATTACGAATTACCCCTTCCAATCTATACTGGAGCAATCAATGGTATTTGGATTGGTAGTGCAACAGCAAACGCAAGAATTACGGAGCTAACGTAACATGCCTTTATATCCCCCAAATACAGGTGGCGGAACAGCAGGTGGAGCAGCATCTACTAACACAACTCAGGTCGGTGGTGTTAATGGTGGCAACCTTATTACGTTCAACGTGGACGCTGCAGGAAATCTTTACGTTGATCTTCGAGATGGTTCTGGCAATCTTATTGCTTCAACTGGTGGATCATTAAACGTAAACATCACTGGGAGTTCTACACTAACTGTAAACCAAGGAACTTCACCTTGGGTCATTTCTGGAGCAGTTACACAAAGTGGAACATGGATCGTACGCAACCAAGACGGATCAGGAAACAATTTAACTTCGCAAGTAAATGGCGGACAACGGGCACTTGATATTGGAATCGACGTAGCAGGAGTGCAAATCGACCCTCGTCAAATTCGTGCTCTTACAAATTCAGATGTAGTCAAAGCACAGTTACAAGACAACTCAGGAACAGGCGTAACAAGTACTGCCGTCAATGGACGACAAGCACTTGATATCCATCAGGCAGACACTGTCTTTGTAGTGGCGGGCGGAGTTACTGCAGGAAGTTCACCGCAGACGAACCCAGTACTCATTGCAGGTATTGATGGAGGAGGACTAACTCGGTCTCTCAAGACGGATAGTTCTGGGCGCTTAGAAATTGATACAGCTCAGTCACTACCGTTGCCTACGGGCGCTTCTACAGACGCAAGTCTGACAAACGGAAACTTACGAGGAACAGTTTTCGCAAAGCTTCAAGATAACGCAGGAACAGCAATTACACTTGGTCAGAAAGTAATGACAAGTTCAGTCCCTGTAGTTATTGCTTCAGATCAATCAGCAATTCCGGCAACACAAAGTGGTATTTGGGTAACACGAACACAAGACGGATCAGGAAATGCAATCACCTCAACAGGTGCAGCATTAGATATCAATCTCAAGACGTCTTCAATTACTCTAAACGTAAAAGATACCTCTGACGGACCTGTAACTCCAGGTGCAGTTGCTACAAATTCAATGTTGATGGGTGGACAGTTTAACACTGCTCTACCTACATTAACGAATACACAACAGTCAGCGCTACAATTAGATTCAAACGGACGAATCATTATCAGACCTTTAACAAGTGCTGACGTAGTGTCAGCTGTTCAAAGTGGTAACTGGTCTGTTCGTCTTCAAGATGGATCTGGAAACGTAATCACATCAACTTCAAGTGCTCTTGACGAAAACGTAAAGTCATGGATGGGTTCTGTAGCACCTACTGTTGGACAGAAGACGATGGCAAATTCGTTACCTGTTGCTATTGCTTCTGATCAAACGTCGCTTAAGACTCCTTTAGACATCTTAACTTCAGGGACCATTACAGCATTAAATGGTACTGTTGTATCTACTTTAAATGGTACCGGGTCTCTTGTATTCACTTTAACTGGCGTATGGGTTGCAACAGTTGTTGCAGAAGGTTCAGATGATAACACTAACTGGACCAACTTAACTATCTTCCCATCTTCAGGGGCGTCAACAACTGCAGGTGTAAGTGCTAACGGAACGTATAGGGTTCCTTCTGTAGGAGCTTATACAAACATTCGACTAAGAGCAAGTGCGTTTACGTCAGGTACAGTTACTGTTACGATGAACGCATCGCAAGCAGTTGCAGCACCACAATTATTTTCTCCTACAGCTGTTAATGCAAAGATCGATGCATTGTCATCAAAGGAAGCACAGTCAGCAGCTGGCAATACTTTTGGAATGGTTGCATCAGCATTTACTATTACTCCAGCCAATGCAGACAACGTAGCAGTTTACATTAAGAATCCTAGTGCTTCAGGCAAAACATTAGTGTTACAACAAATTGAAATTACTAGCAACACCACATCTGGAGGTACTTCTGCTGCCATCGTTCTTTGGAAATTGTTTGCAAACCCTACATCGTCTGCAAATGGAACTGTTGCAACTATAAATACGACATCAGTTGGAAGTGGTGCAGTGTCTGCTATGACAGTCTTTACGACACCTACAGTTTCTGCTAACGGTACGTTACTTTACGCGTCAACAGCAACAGCTGGAGTACCTACTGAACAAAAAGATATGTCTATATTTCGACTTGCTGCCAACAATAATTTGTTGATTACATTAGATTCTGGAGCTAATAACGCTATCGTAAATGTTACTGTTTTGTGGTCCGAGGAATAATTATGAAGGACATAGATTTATCTTATAGTGATTTTAAATCTAGATTGACTTCAAAAGCATTGCAAGTTCAGTATGTTCAAACAGGTGCATCGTACTTTCTATTTGCTATTGAAGCAGGTGTAATTTCATGGCAAACAAATTTGGTAATTGGTAGTGCTGATGCAAATGACTTCGAAACAAATTTAAAAGCAACAGCAAACGCCCCTTTAGAAATCAAAGCAGGAGCGGGGAGACCCACACGTGTATCAGCGTCACCCCAACCAATTAACACTATTCAACATTTCAAGGGGTATCAGTTAGCACTGCAAGCAACACAAACGACGGCATACATTGACATTTCTTTTGACACTCAAGTATATGTAAAGGGTGGTTACTTTTATTGCAGTTCAATCTTGACAGGCGACAACGTTACCGTCGATTTACTTTATGGTGCAAACGATATGGTCGTTGTACCTGGTATCGTTGATACTTGCTACTTAGTACCCAATCAACAAATTCCTTTTATAAGTGCTGAATCAATGGCACTCGCTCCACAATTGAAATTGCGTATCACATTGAAGGGTACAACATCTTTAACTCCTCGTACGGTTTACATCATTGCGGAGTACTTCGTGTAATGAGAAAGAAAAAGGTCAAACAGTCGATATTGCAACCTGGTGACATTATTCTTTGTCGTGTGACGTTAAGAAGTCCAATTCACGATAAGTTAATTGCAGTTGGTGAGTGGATAATGCGAAAGAAGTTCACTCGATCAAACTACTGTCACGTTATGATGGTAGACTCCGATCCAGAATTAGTTCTTGAAGCAGTTTGGCCTAAGACACATTTAGTCAAAGGTGACTGGGATAAGCGAGAAAAGAAATACGCTTTAGAAGTCTATCGTGTAAAGAGAGCAACACTCGTTCAGAAAGCAAAAGCAATTCACTGGGCACACAAAAATTTAGGCGTTTGGTATAATGTCGGGTTGTTGATGTTTGGATGGTTCCCAAAGAAACACGAAGTGATTTGTAGTACGTATATTGCAAAGTCGTACGCATACGCAGGCATTCAATTAGGAAAGAATGAGAAACTTTTATCACCTGACGAAGTTGCAGTCAGTACGAAATTAAAGAGGATAAGTTAATGACACTAAACAATTTGCAAGTTTTGAATTTGAGTTACACTCGATGGAAGTCAATGCGAACGTTTCTCGCAGGAACGACTTACTACACACAGAGCAACGAATTTTATGATTTGATTCTCGTCGACTTAACTCGAGGATTCATTTCTAAAATCGAACTCGATCGAACAGATCCAACAGATCAAACAAACGTTTTAGATTTTGAAACAACTATCAAGACAACAGCAACATTAGTTTTATCAAATGACGAGGCAATAGCAAAGGTAATCGGAGCATAAGAAAATGACGTACAACACTCCAGTACAACCATCGATCACGAATATGACTGCGAGCAGTTTCACAGTCACAATCAATCCTGATGGGAATCCTGTGGGTACTTGGTACGCTATTCAGATCCAAACAGTTTCTGCTATCTCGTGGGTTAATACGTCAGGGTTCTTACAACCTACGATTATCTTTCAACAACCAAACAATAATTCGTTGACGATATTCGGATTGATTCCAAACCAGTCATATTTCATTACTTTAATAGCTGCCGCAGACTCTCTTGGGACAAACGCTTCACTTCCAGGAACAGCTGCCTCAGTAGTCACACCAACGTTGCCGTTTGTGTTTCCAAATGCACTAACACTAAGACAACAAATGATCGTAACCAAGTCACGTGAACTTATGCCAGAAGCGTTTTCAGCAAATGTTCAAGACGAAAAGATTTTAGCGTTCGTGGAGGTTGTACTAGCAGATATAAATGTATGGTCTCCATTAACAGGGTACTCAACAGAAGACGCTCCAGATGTACTTTTACCAATACTGTACTTTGGAGTAATTGTGTTCTCAGAGTTGCTATATTTCCAGGCGCAAGCAACTTTACAAGATTTTGACTACAACGACAATGGCTTAACTGTTAACGTTCAGCAAGTTCCTCGAATCGACATTAACTACAAAAACTTGCTTGCAATGTATCGTACAATGGTTGAGAACTTCAAGAAGTCGGAAATGTTCAAAGTTGGAGGAAAGGGTGTAGGCACACCTAGATATCAATCTCAGATCGGACAGTTCTTAAAGATTGCTCTAGGTTCAGCGTTCACTTGGAACCAATAATGGAGCGCCCAATGGATAAGACAAAAGAAAAGCTAAGCGGTTTGTACCGTGTTTCGTTCGACCTTGAAATTCCAAAGGACAGCGAAGTGACGGTCACTGATGTTGTGCAATCTGTAATCAATGGATTCGAAGATCCAGTGTTGTCATCGATTGCCAACTTGAAGGTCGATAAGGTAGAAAAGAATGCACAGGTTCCAGGCGTTAATTTGAAGACTGGTGATCTTGTTAGGTTCATCAGACCTGTCAAGGTTAAAGCGACAATTATAAATGATAACGGGTATTACACGATTGCACAACCAGTAGAAGGTAGTGAAATAGTCGGGGAAACCGAGGTAGAACTGCCGATCGGGTGCCAAGCAACAATTAACTACGTTGAGGGAAATGACGTCGAGTTAATCGAGTTTGATACCGTCGTAACCGTTCCATTAAATGACGTAGACACAGATGAAATTGTTGCCACACCAATTGGAATAGATTTTCTAAAACTCAAAGCAGAAGACGTAGTTAAAGTAGCAGATCACGAAGATGAATGCCCACAATGCGGTCATCCTTCAGACGAAGGTAAAATGTGTGCACAATGTGAAGAGGCTAACGAGAAATAACAATGCCACTTAATCCTCCAGTAGCACCTGTACTATCTAGCATCACACCGACGTCATTTACAATCACACGTCAACCAGATGGAAATCCCGGTGGGACTTTCTATCTCTTTGCTGTGTCTGCAAATGCTGTTACGAAGTATGCAAATAGTTTTGGTGCATTGCAAGTTGATCCTATTTACTTAACGACACCAACAATTACTCTTGTTGCTTTAGTTCCAAATACTACGTACGCTGTTTCTCTTGCCGCTGCTGTAGATAGTGTTGGAACAGGACAGACGCCATTTGGTCCTGCTGCGATTGCATTGACACTTGCAAATCCTCCACAGTTACGTCCATTTCAAAACGTTTTTGCTACAACAGTAACTGCAGAGTGGGGACAGAATTTAAACCCACCTGGAACTCAATACATTGCAGACTTGTCTCTTGATCCTGGATTCGCTACTGGAGTAATGACATCCGGACCAATCTCTTCGTTAGGGTATACTTTTAGTGGATTGACTTCTGCATCACAATACTACGGACGAGTTCGAGCACAGAACTCAGCAACAGTACCAACTGTTGAAGTATCTTTGGGAAGTATTATCACTCCTGCTGGACCACTTCCAGTCCGAGGAATGAACGTCATCAACTTAATCGCTGAGAGAGGGTTCTTGATCGAATGGCAACCAAATATTGAAGTCAATATCGTTCAGTACAGAATTTATAGAAGTCCAAGTCCAACAGATGCAAGTTTATTTACGTTGATTGCAAATACACCTGCAGCAGTGACAAATTATGTAGACCATGTTCCATTTCAATTCGGAATTGTGTTCTACTACAAAGTGACAGCAGTTGACAATGGTGGAAATGAAAGTAACCTAGCATTGACAACAGCTTTTCAGGATAACAGTTTTCACAGTTTCGAAGAGCAACCGTTCTCAAGTTTAGTACCTATAGTAAATAATGAAGTTAATGATGAGACCCCAACCGGAGTTCAGGATAACGTAAACACGACGTTCATGACACTATTTACTTACGAGGCGGGAACTTTGCAAGTATACGTGAACGGAGTTAGACAAATCAAAGTCGTACAATTCAATGAAGGCTCTGCCCCAATCTTCACACTGGTCACGGCTCCAAAGCCAACTGACTATATTCGTGTGAACTACGACAAGCTTTCATAAGAGAGAAATAACTATGGTTGCAACAATTGATCTAAGTACACAAGCGATTCCGCTATCTTGTACAACACCAATTATAGCTAATCAAGCGATTACTGCTGCAAAGATGTCCCCAACGGATCTCTTTACACTTAATCAGTTGACGCTATCTTCGTTTGTACTTACAAGCCAACCTCACACATGGTTGAACCCAAATACGTTCCAGTTACCTACGAACGTAATTAGACCTTCGTATATTAGTACGAACGCTGCGGACGACTTTCAATTTCCAAACAACGTTACTGCTGCTCAACTTACGATTCAAGCTATAACGAATGTTGATCCTATCACAGGTAATCCAGTCCTTACTCCCGCTGGGGACTGTTCAATTACTGGAGCAAGTTTGTCGATCTTGTTTGCTTCAGGCAACGGTGGTAACTTAACCGTACAGAGAAATATTGCTGCACAGACATTAGCACTTTCAGAAAACTTGACTGTTGGTAATACTGCAACCATAATGTCACTTGACGTTAATGGAGTTGCAACACTTACTCAATTAGCTGTTCCTGCACCTGTAGATAGCGTTGTTCAGAATATTCAGTTCAATGGTAACTTAGTTCAGGACATGCGTATCGAAAACGTCTTCGTCAATCCTCCGACAGGACACCCTGGACGATTGATTTGGAGAGCAGATATTGGACAGATGTTGGTTGACACTGGCGTAGCTTGGGAAGGTGTTGGACAAAGTGGTGGTGGAACAATCATCGCTTCACTTATTCAAGGACCAATTGGTCAACAGTTGTCACTTGAGTCAGACTCAGATCTAGTTTATGTTATCAACACTAACAATACTCACCCAACTTCAGAACACATTTGGGAAACAGGAAATGCAACATTTGCACAATCAACTATCCAAGGGGTTAATTACACAGCAGTTCACCCAGGAGACAGTGGTGATGCTATTTCGATCCAGTACATTGTTGATACAACACCTGGAAACGAATCCGTATTCGTTACAGTTCCTGCAATCTTAGTTCACATTTCGCCTACGACACAAGCATCAACAGTTCAGTTCTTAGTGTCTTCAAATGCATTAGCAAGCACATTAGTCAATACTGTTCTTGTGGGATCACCTACACTCATTCAGGTTGCACAACCTCAGACATATTTGGTTGGTGGTGATAGTACAATAATGACGTTGGACACTTCAGGAAACTTGAGTGTCGTTGGAACCACAACAGTCACAGGTGCTACCTCATTACTATCAACACTCGATGTAACTGGGGCAACACATCTTCATAATTTATTAGACGTAATAGGTGCGTCAACACTTCACAGTACGTTAGATGTAACCAGTGCTGCGAATATGCACAGTACTTTAGATGCAACCGGTGCAACAACTTTACACAATACGTTGGATGTAACTCTAGCAACTCACTTACACAATACGTTAGATGTGACTGGAGCAACGATTGTACATAACACACTCGAATCGACTGGCGCTGCAACGATGGATACAACGCTTGATGTGTTGGGTGTTCTTACAGCGCACAATAATCTCCATGTCCAAGGAACAGGACAGTTTGATACCACTCTAGATATTACTGGAGTTGTAACAGCTCACAATAACCTTCACGTTATTGGAACGTCGACTCTTGACGGTGCAGTTACTGATAACAGCACACTCGATGTTATCGATGCTACAAATTTACACGATACACTTGACGTTACAAATGCGACAACGTTACATAACACACTTGATGTAACTAATGCTGCAACGCTACATAACACACTTGATGTAACTTTAGCAACTACACTTCACAATTCATTAGATGTGACGTTAGCTGCTACAATGCATGACACACTAGACGTTACTGCTGCTGCAACAATGCACGACACGTTAGATGTCACCGCTGCAACAAACTTGCATAGTACTTTAGGTGTCACTGGAGTTGCTACATTTGCAACACAGGTTGGTATCGGAACACTAACTCCCGCTGCTTCTGCGTTAGTGGATATGACGTCAACGACACAAGGATTGTTAATTCCTCGTATGACGACTGCACAGAGAAACGCAATTTCTTCTCCTGCAATCGGATTAACGATTTACAACTTAGATTCAAACCTATTTAACTTCTGGACAGGCATTGCTTGGTTACCAGTTGGATCTCCCGTTGGAGCAGTTGGTGATGTTCAGTTTAATGCTGGTGGAGGATTGTTCGGAGCAAATCCAAACTTCTACTGGGACATTGCAAATGCTCGACTAGGAATTGGGAATGCTGCCCCCGCTTATGGATTAGACGTAACTGGAGAAATGCGAGCAACAGTTGCAGTTCACACACCTCTAGTAACTGGAACAAGTCCATTAGCGTTAAGACCCGGTGCAGGTTCAGATGGACCAAACGCTGTTACAATTCAAAATGCTGCTGGAGCCATCAATGTTCTTTCAGTAAATACTTTTGCTGGACAAATGACTCTCAATGACGGTGGAAATGGAAACGCTGTCGAATTCGTAATGAATACTGACAATGGTTCTTACATTGTCTTTCAAAACGCCGCACAAACACTCAACAGTCAAATTCTTTCAGTTGACGGTACTCAGTTACTTCTCAGAACTAACAACAATGCGAACACGTGGACATTTAACCCAAGTGGAAACTTAGTAACTCCCGGTGACGTAGATGTTGCTGGACACAATCTTCAACACGTTTCAACTATTTATGACCCTGCAGGAACTCGTGCAATTTGGCTTAACGGTCAACGCGCTGGATTCGATCTTTCAAATGTTTCTGCTCTCGATTGGAATGCACGACAGTGTATTGCTAACGACGGTGCTACACCTAACATAGATTGGCACATTCCTAACAGTGTTACAGTAGCTAGTTATCCGTCAGTTGGAAGTCTTTTCGTTCGACAGACACACACAGGATATCTCTTCGATCAAAGTAACAACGAGATAATGAATGTCAACAACAATGAGTTGTATGACACGTCATTAACTATTGCTATGTCGTTTGGTACTGCTGCTCGTAAGTTATATGACTTTGCAGGAACGTCAGCCGTAGATTTTGGTACCCCTGGAAAAGTTTCACTCGTGAATGGTCTTGCATACTTTGGTGCACCTACTCACGAAGGTGGTTTGGGACTTCATATCGATGCAAATCCAGGTGGTGGAAATAGCACAACGATTGAGTTGATGGGAGCTTCAAGCAACAACAACTTTAGTGCTATCGGATTTATAACTGGGGACAACTCTACACAAATTGCACTCATTTACGCTAACAATACGGGTGGAGTAGAACATCTTTATCTTCAAGCTGCTGGAGAAAGTCAACCCGGAGACGTTACAATTCAGAATGGCGCTGGTCAGCAATGGTTGTTTGACCAAAATGGCGTATTGACAACTCCAGGCAATGTCATTATTCCACATGCAGACCTAATCATTAAATGTGCTCCTTCTTCAGCAAATAGTCTTACGTTCTGGGGAGAGCAAAACGAAGATGAAAATGGTCAAATTGATTTCTACACACACGACGGAAGTCAATTCCTTGGCGAAATTAGTGGATGGTTACACGCAAACAGTCCATTCAATGGTAATCCGTTCAACCTAATTCAACTTAATACGAATGACAGTTTCAAAGGTGGAGTCAGTGCAATTCAATCTCGTATAGAATTCCTTACACGAGATGCTGCAGGAACAACATACACGTGGGGACCTAATGAAGTAGGTACATTCTCAAACCTACCTGACTTCACAGCAACACAATTAAGCGCTGTTCTGCAAATTGATTCAACAACACGTGGATTCTTACCTCCGAGAATGACTTCAACGCAGAAGAATGCAATTGCTTCTCCTGCTACCGGATTAGTTGTTTACGATGCTACTGAAAACGAAATCAACTTCTACAATGGAACTGCTTGGGTTAGTGTTAATGATTCAACAGATTACATTGTACGAGAAACACCTACAGGAACAGTTAACGGTGTTAACGTTACATTCACATTAGCGTTCACACCAATCGCTGGAAAGGAATCCGTGTACTTGAACGGTGTTCTTCAAGATCCTCCAAGTGACTATACAATCTCAGGAGCAACTATTACCTTTACGACAGCTCCAATCACGAACAGCAAAGTTCGTGTCAGCTACATAAAGTAAGAGGAAATTTATGACCGTAACTCAAATACGTTTAGATACTCAAACACAGGACGGAACACTAATTCCTAGCAAGATTACTGCTAGTTTAGTTGACTTTACATTTCCACAAAACGTAGTTGTAACGACTGCGTTGAAAGTTCCTTCCATTGATGATTTACTTAGCAATCTTGTTCTTGATATAACGAATAAGAGATTGTACGCACCTACTGGTGAAATTTCTGTTGACTTCATGAACCGTATTTTATACGGAAGTGATGGCGTGGCTCAAAACCTTAATTTTAACACTCCAGGGACAATTTTACTTGGAGCTGCCTTAGATGCTGCTGGGCATGAAATTAAGCACATTGGAACACCTTCTTCCGCAGACAGTGCTGCTACAAAGGCCTACGTTGATACAACCTCACAGGGTCTGTCAATCAAAACGTCGTGTGAAGCTGCTACGACAGTAAATCTTTCTGTTACCGCAGCAGGTTCTCAAGTTGGGAAGACTTTAACAGCTACTGCAAATGGGGCATTCGTTGTTGATGGATACACGACACTTTTAAATGATCGTATTCTTGTCAAAAATCAAACAACTCAAGCCGACAATGGTATTTACACGGTCACGCAAGTTGGAGATGCAACACATCCTTATATTTTAACACGAGCAACTGACTTCGATAACTCAGCAACAGTTAAGTCAGGAGACTTTACATTTATCTCAGCAGGAACAGTTAACGCAGGGTCAGGTTGGGTCTTAACAACTCCAGATCCAATTACTGTAGATACAACTGCATTGATGTTCTCACAGTTCTCAGGAGCAGGATCGATCATAGCAGGTAATGGTTTAACAAAGACTGGAAATCAATTAGACGTTCACCCACTAGACGCATCACTTTTAACACACGTTGGAGACATTAGTGTTCAAAAAGATCCCGCAGGGGCAATTATTCTTACGGGAGCTGGTATCGCTCTCAATCCTGGTAACGGACTTTCAATTGTTGGAAACGCTATCGGAATTGCAGCACCTATTTCAATTGCAAACGGTGGTACTGGTACAACATCTTTAGCTACCGCAGCACCTGCACTTGTCAAAACAAATGGATCAACACTGTCTATCGTTACTCCAGCATTCGGAGTTCTGTGGAGTACGTTAGGTGGAACACTACAATATGCTTCAGGTAGCCCATACGACTTCTATGGAGTTAACGCAGCCCAAAACGCTGTTATCAATAACTCGATCAACGGTACAGTAAATCAAATTACAGTTACGAAAGGAACACCTTACGTACTAAGTTTACCGCAGAACATTGACACAGGTGCAAATGTTACATTCAACGGATTGACATTAACTGGGTCAGTTGGTGCTGTTGGATTAACAACTGGAAGAATCAATCCAAGTGGTGATAGTACGTTCGCAATTAGATTTAGTAACGCTATTTCTACAGTTGACGTAATGTTTTTAGATACAACAACACCTGCGTTGAATATGAATCTGCACAAGATCATTCAGTTAGCCGATCCAACTGCAGCACAACACGCAGCTACTAAGAATTACGTAGATACAACATTTGCAAATCAACAGTTAAGCAATTTAAGTGGTACTGTCGCGTTCAATCTTTCGTTGTTACCAAATGCTGACAACTCATTAGATCTTGGATCAGCAACATCAAGTAGAAGTATTCGATCGTTGTACGTTAAGTCAGGTGTCAAGTTCGTAGGAAGTTTTGGATCGTCAGCGATTACGATGCTAGCATCTGGAAGTTTATTTGGAAACTATACAATCAGTTTACCAGGATCACAAGGTGCAAGTGGTACAACTTTACAAAACGATGGTAGTGGAAACTTAACGTGGGTAACAGTTGCAAGTCACACTGTAACTCGAGAAGTTCCTTCAGGTAACGTCGATGGATCAAACACAGTATTCAACTTAGCAAATACACCAATCGCTGGAAGTGAAATGGTCTTCTTGAATGGTTCATTGCAAAATGTTGGAGCAACAAACGACTATACAATCTCAGGAGCAACTATTACGTTTAACACCGCACCCACGGCAGGGTACGTATTATTGGTTACCTACCAAAAGTAAGGAATAAAATATGGCAAAAACACAGTTAGGAAATAGACAACTTTCAGCAGCTCCTTTCACGTTAGCTAATCTTTTAGCTAATGGTGGCTTTGAGAATTGGGGATACGGAAATAGCTTTTCGACACCTGGGTCAGGTACGAATATTGCTGATGCATGGGCCATGCAGTACACAGGTTCACCAACATTCGTAATTTCGAAGGATACGACATTCCCTGAATCAAGTAAAGCAGCAGCAAAGTTATTAGTCTCATCTATAACAGCAAGTTCGCAGATGTACTTGCAACAGGCAATAGCAAATCCAACTGTCTTTGTTAACACACTTTTGTCAGTGTCATTCAGAATTGCAAATACAGTAGCAAGTGCTGTACGTATTTCAATTCAAGATAGCGTTGGTACTTCCTATTCCGGTTACGTTCCAAGCACAGCACAACCAGATTCGTGGACAAATTTAACTGGATCAAGACTTTCTTACTCAGGTTCACCTTACTACAATAACATAGCATTGAACACTGGAGACGTTTTAGTGTCTGCAGGATCAACATGTTATCTATTTAAGTCGAACAACACATTTGTTCAAACGGGAACAATGGTAAACTCTCGTGGGGCAAACTTCGGAATGGTGAAGTTAGCAAACGGAAAAGTTTTAGCATACGGTGGAAATAATAGCCCGGGTACGTCAGAAGTTTACGATCCAGCAACCGAAACTTGGACGAACTCAGGTGCCTTGGTTACCGGGCGATATCTCATGGCTGGAGTGCTACTTAACAATGGAAAGGTTCTAATCGCTGGAGGATCAAACGGAAGTGACTTAGCATCTGCCGAACTTTATGACCCTGTTGGTGGTACTTGGACAGCTACTGGATCAATGAATCAAACTCGACAACAAAGTGTTGAAATGGTTGTCTTGCAAAGTGGTGATGTTTTGGTTGCTGCCGGATATACAAATCCATTGTTCTCATTACAATCGGAAGTATATAGTGTAAGTGGTGGTACTTGGACGAATACGACAGGATTGATGACATACGCGCATTTGAACAGTTGTATGATCTTGTTAACAACTGGACCAAGTGCTGGAAAAGTTTTAATAGTCGCAGGACAACAATCAGGTGGTACAACAAATCAATGTTCGTTGTACAACCCAGCTACACAAACGTGGGCATTTACTGCGTCCTTGAATGGATCAAACCGCGTTTGTAACTCTTCAGGATCAACAGGATGTGGTGGGACGTATCTTGCAAGATTGACAAACGGAAACATTTTCACTGCTGGAGGATACGATCCTTTTGGTGGAGCTCCTGA
>Ga0210384_10003662_pt1 | contig 17661 bp, 16 predicted proteins | sample IncBWH2MmetaG_FD_160574 | JGI IMG/M metagenome (GOLD analysis project Ga0210384, IMG submission 160574) | Forest soil microbial communities from Barre Woods Harvard Forest LTER site, Petersham, Massachusetts, United States - Inc-BW-H-2-M | ecosystem: Environmental > Terrestrial > Soil >...
TGATCGGCGTGGTGTTGCTCGTCGGCCTGTTGAACTACGTTCCGGCGCTGGCGCTCGGCCCCGTGATCGAGCACCTCGTGCTCTGGAAGTGAGCTCAAACATGACTCGCACTACCTTTACATTGTTCGATCCCAAGCTGGTCAAGCCGGCGATCCGGGACTCGTTCGTCAAGCTGGACCCACGCGTCCAGTGGCGCAACCCGGTGATGTTCGTCGTCTACATCGGCAGCATCATCACCAGCGTGCTCTTCGTCCAGGCCCTCGCGGGCAAGGGCGAGGCGTCCGCCGGCTTCATCCTGGCGATCTCCCTGTGGCTGTGGTTCACGGTGCTGTTCGCCAACTTCGCCGAGGCGCTGGCCGAAGGCCGCAGCAAGGCCCAGGCGGCCTCGCTGCGCAGCCTGAAGAAGGAGACCTGGGCCAAGAAGCTGGAGCAACCGGCCTCCACCGCCAAGTGGCTGCCGATCGAGTCGCAGAACCTGCGCAAGGGCGACACCATCTACGTGATCGCCGGCGACGTGGTGCCTGCCGACGGCGAGGTCATCGAAGGCGTCGCATCCGTCGACGAGAGCGCGATCACGGGCGAATCCGCGCCGGTGATCCGCGAGTCGGGCGGCGACTTCTCGGCCGTCACCGGCGGCACGCGCGTGCTGTCCGACTGGATCGTGGTGCGCGTCACCACGAACCCGGGCGAGACCTTCGTCGACCGCATGATCGCGATGGTGGAGAGCGCCAAGCGCCAGAAGACGCCCAACGAGATCGCGCTGACGATCCTGCTGGTCGCGCTCACCATCGTGTTCCTGGGCGTCACGGTCACGCTGCTGCCGTTCTCGCTGTTCAGCGTGGATGCGGCCAAGGCCGGCGCGCCGGTCACGGTCACCGTGCTGATCGCGTTGCTGGTGTGCCTGATCCCCACCACCATCGCGGGCCTGCTGTCGGCCATCGGCGTGGCGGGGATGAGCCGCATGATGCAGGCCAACGTCATCGCGACGTCGGGCCGCGCCGTGGAGGCCGCGGGCGACGTCGACGTGCTGCTGATGGACAAGACCGGCACGATCACGCTGGGCAATCGCCAGGCGTCGGCCTTCCTGGCGGCGTCGGGCGTCAAGGAGGCCGACCTCGCGGACATCGCACAGCTCGCGTCGCTGGCCGACGAGACGCCGGAGGGGCGCAGCATCGTCGTGCTGGCCAAGCAGAAGTTCAACCTGCGCGAGCGCGACATCCAGTCGCTCGGCGCGCGCTTCGTGCACTTCTCGGCCCAGACCCGCATGAGCGGCGTCGACCTTCCGGCCGTCGGCGAGGCCGCGCCGCGCCAGGTCCGCAAGGGCGCCGCGTCCGCGATCCGCAAGCACGTCGAGTCGCTGGGCGGTACGTTCCCGGCCGATCTCGTCGCGACGATCGACAACGTCTCGCGCCGCGGCAGCACGCCGCTGGTCGTGTGCGACAACACGCGCGTCATGGGCGTGATCGAGTTGAAGGACATCATCAAGGGCGGCATCAAGGAACGCTTCGCCGAGCTGCGCCGCATGGGCATCAAGACGGTGATGGTGACCGGCGACAACAAGCTCACGGCCGCTGCCATCGCCGCGGAGGCCGGCGTCGACGACTTCCTCGCCGAGGCGACGCCGGAGCAGAAGCTGACGCTGATCCGCGACTACCAGGCGCAGGGCCGGCTGGTGGCGATGACCGGCGACGGCACCAACGACGCGCCGGCGCTCGCGCAGGCCGACGTCGCGGTGGCGATGAACTCGGGCACGCAGGCGGCGAAGGAGGCCGGCAACATGGTCGACCTCGACTCGAACCCGACCAAGCTGATCGAGGTGGTGGAGACCGGCAAGCAGATGCTGATGACGCGCGGATCGCTGACGACGTTCTCCATCGCCAACGACGTGGCCAAGTATTTCGCCATCATCCCCGCGGCGTTCGTCACGACCTACCCGCAGCTGGCCGCGCTCAACGTGATGCGCCTCGCCAGCCCGTCGTCGGCGGTGCTGTCGGCCGTGATCTTCAACGCGCTGGTCATCATCTTCCTGATCCCGCTGGCGCTCAAGGGCGTCAAGTACCGCGCGGTCGGAGCGGCGCTGCTGCTGCGCCGGAACCTCGCCATCTACGGCCTGGGCGGCGTGATCGTGCCGTTCGTCGGCATCAAGCTCATCGACATGGTGCTCAGCCTCGTCGGCTTCGTCTGAACCGGAGTTTCCCCATGACCATGAAAACATTGATTCGTCCCGCCGTCAGCCTGTTCGCCGTGCTGACCGTCGCGACCGGCGTCGTCTACCCGCTCGCGGTGACCGGCGTGGCCAGGGCGGCCTTCCCGCAGCAGGCGGCGGGCAGCCTGATCGTCCAGGGCGGCAAGACGGTGGGCTCGTCCCTGATCGGCCAGAACTTCAGCGACCCGAAGTATTTCTGGGGCCGTCCGTCGGCCACGACGCCGATGGCCTACAACGGCCAGGGCTCCGGCGGCTCGAACCTGGGGCCGCTGAATCCCGCGCTCACCGATGCGATCAAGGGTCGCGTCGACGCGCTGCGCGCCGCCGACCCCGGCAACAGGGCGGCCGTGCCGGTCGACCTGGTGACGACGTCCGCGAGCGGCCTCGATCCCGAGATCAGCGTCGCCGCGGCGCTGTACCAGGCGCCTCGCATCGCGCGCCTGCGTGGCCTTTCGACCAGCACCGTCGAAGACATCGTCACCAAGCACACGCAGGGCCGCCTCTTCGGACTGCTCGGCGAGCCGCGCGTGAACGTCCTCGACATGAACCTCGAGCTGCGGCACGCCAACGCGTCCTGAGCTCGGCCATCGCAATCCCAACCAAAGACATGAACTCGTATCGCATCCTCACCGGCACCTCCGTGCTGGCCTTCTCCGCCCTCGTCGCCTCACCGCAGGCCCGGGCGGCCGACGCCCCCGCGCCGTTCGTGACCGCCACCAGCAACATCAACATCGTCAGCGACTACCGCTTCCGCGGCATCGACCAGACCTGGGGCAGGCCGGCCGTGCAGGGCGGTGCCGACCTGGCGTTCGCCAACGGCCTCTACGCCGGCGTCTGGGCCTCCAACGTCTCGGGCAACTCGTACCCGGGCGGCAGCCTGGAGATGGACTACTACGCCGGCTACAACGGCAAGTTCAACGACGACTTCGGCTACACGGTGGGCGGCTACGGCTACGACTACCCGGGCGCCGGCTTCGACAAGTCGGCCTGCCCGTCGGCCGCCTACCCGGCGCCCTGTGCGGCGCTGCCGTCGCAGAGCCTGAACACGTTCGAGCTGAACGCCGGCGTGTCCTGGAAGTGGATCAGCTACAAGCTGTCGGTGTCCACCGGTGACTACTTCGGCGCCAACGCGTCCACCGGCTACTCCGGCCACACCAGCGGCACGCTGTACCACGACGTGACGGTCACCTGGCCGATCGCCGACGACATCAGCCTCGTCGGCCACGTCGGGCATACCGACGTCAAGGCGACGTACGCCGGCATCAACCCGGACTACACCGACTACCGCGTGACGCTCAGCAAGACCTTCACGGGCGGCTGGAGCGTGTCCGCCGCCGGCGCCGGCGCGAACAACAACCGCTTCTACCGTCCGCCCGTCGGCGGGCTGTCGTACGCCAACGGCGGCACGCGCGACGTGAACAAGCCGGTTCTGATCCTGCAGGCCGGACGAACGTTCTGATGCGCCGGCCAGGTCTGCTACCGTCCGGAATATCGTGAATGGACGCACTTCGATGACGGACAGCCGACCTGACCCCGACCGTCTTCTCGCCAAGATCAAGGACGAGGAGATCCAGGCAAGCCGGGGAAAGCTCAAGCTCTTCTTCGGCGCCTCCGCGGGCGTCGGCAAGACGTTCGCGATGCTCTCGTCCGCGCGCGTCCAGCAGCAGCAGGGCGTCGACGTGATCATCGGCGTCATCGAGACGCACGGCCGCGCGGAGACGGAGGCGCTCGTCGCCGGCCTGCCGCGTCTCGAGCTCAAGGAGGTCCGATACCGCGACCGCGTCCTGCGCGAGTTCGATCTCGACGGCGTGCTGGAGCGCAAGCCGCAGCTGGTGCTGGTCGACGAGCTCGCACACTCGAACGTGCCCGGCTCGCGGCACGCGAAGCGCTGGCAGGACGTCGAGGAGCTGCTGGACGCCGGCATCGACGTCTGGTCGGCGATGAACGTCCAGCACCTGGAGAGCCTGAACGACATCGTCTCTGGCATCACCGGCATCCGCGTCTGGGAGACGGTGCCTGATCGCGTGTTCGACGCCACCGACGAAGTCGTCATCGTCGACCTGCCGCCCGACGACCTGTTGCTGCGCCTGAAGGAGGGCAAGGTCTACCTGCCGCAGCAGGCCGAGCGCGCCGTGCGCAACTTCTTCCGCAAGGGCAACCTGATCGCGCTGCGGGAGCTGGCCTTGCGGCGCACGGCCGATCGTGTCGACAGCGAGATGCTGCAGTACCGCCGCAACCTGCAGGCGGCGCCGGTCTGGCAGACGCGCGAGTCGATCCTGCTGTGCGTCGGGCCCGACGAGCGCTCCGAGAAGCTTCTGCGCAGCACGGCGCGGCTGGCGGCGCAGCTGGGCGTTCCCTGGCACTGCATCTACGTGGAGACGCCGTCGTTGCAACGGCTTCCGGACGCCACCCGGCAGCGGACCCTGCAACTCCTCAAGTCGGCCGAGGACAACGGCGCGATCACCGCCGTGCTCAGCGGCAACGAAGTCGCCGCGACGATCGTCCGCTACGCGCACGAGCACAACCTGCCGCGCGTGGTGCTCGGGCGCGATTCGAGTCGCCTGCGCAGCCCCTGGAAGCCGCGCCTCGCGGACGCCGTTGGCGCGCTGGCCGACGATCTCGACCTGTTGCAGGTGGCCTTGCCCAGGCGCGATGCGGGGTCGTCCGGCGGTAGCGAACGAAAGACCAGCGTCCACGAGAAGGATCCGATCGCCTGGGCCAGCTACGTGTGGAGCGTGGTGATCTGCTGCGCGGTGACGCTGGCCGTCGCGCCGCTGACCCCGACGATAGCCGGCGCGAACATCGTGATGGTCTTCCTGCTGGCCGTGGTGGGCGTCGCCATCCGGTTCGGCCGCGGGCCGGCGGTGCTGGCCTCGCTGCTCACCGTGGGCATGTTCGACTTCTTCTATGTGCCGCCGCGCTTCAGCTTCAGCGTGTCCGACGCGCAGTACCTGCTGACGTTCGGCGTCATGCTCGCCGTGGCGCTGGTGATCGGTCAATTGACGGCCGGCCTCAAGTTCCAGGCGCGCGTCGCCCGGTCGCGCGAGGAACGCGTGCGGGCGATGTATGCGATGTCGCGCGACCTGTCGGGCGCGTTGATGCCCGAGCAGATCGCCGAGATCGGCGCGCGCTTCATGAAGTCGGAATTCGGTGCGCCGGCGGCGCTCATGATTCCCGACCTCGAAGATCGCCTGCATGGCGCCGTGCATTCGCAAGGGCAGCCCGATTCGATGGATGTGGGCGTGGCGCAGTGGGCGTTCGACCACGACGAGCCGGCCGGCTACGGCACCAACACGCTGGCGGCGGCGCCGGTGCTGTATGTCCCGTTGAAGGCGCCGATGCGCATGCGCGGCGTGCTGGCCGTCGGCACCGCCAATCCCGGACGCCTGGCCGGCCCCGAACAGCGGCGCCTGCTGGATACCTGCGCGTCGCTGCTCGCCATCTCGCTGGAACGGGTGCACTACGTGGACATCGCGCAGACCGTCACCGTGCAGATGGAGTCGGAACGGCTGCGCAATTCGCTTCTGGCCGCGATTTCGCACGACCTGCGGACGCCGCTGTCCGCCCTGGTCGGCATGGCGGAGTCGTTGACGATGATGAAGCTGCCGCCGGACTCCGGCGAAGTCGAGACGGCGCTGCGCATCCGGGACGCCGCCTTGCGGATGAACTCGCTCGTGAGCAACCTGCTCGACATGGCCAGGCTGCAGGCCGGGCCGGTGCAGCTGAACCGGCAGTGGCAGCCGCTCGAGGAGGTGGTCGGCACCGCGCTCAAGGCCATGGGCAGCGTCCTCGAAGGCCGGCCGGTGAAGGTCGCGCTGTCGGACGACTTGCCGATGGTGGACATCGACGCCGTCCTGTTCGAGCGCGTGCTCTGCAACCTGCTCGAGAACGCCGCGAAGTACACGGCACCGGGCAGTCCGGTCGACATCCGCGCGCAGCCCGCCGGCGACCAGGTGGTGATCACCGTGGAAGACACCGGGCCCGGCCTGCCCAAGGGCAAGGAGTCGGCGATCTTCGACATGTTCGAGCGCGGCCGCAAGGAGAGCTCGACGCCGGGCGTCGGCCTGGGCCTGGCCATCTGCCGCGCGATCGTGGAGGCGCATGGCGGCAAGATCCGCGGCGAGACGAAGCCATCGGGCGGCGCGCGATTCATCATCGAGTTGCCGCGTGGCGAGCCGCCCAGCCTGGAAGGCCTGGAACGGCTCGACGACTTCGAAGTGGGTGCGGATGGCTCGCATGGGTGAAACGGTGCAGCGCATCCTGATCGTCGAGGACGAGTCCGAGATCCGTCGATTCGTGCGGATGTCCCTCGCCGCCGAGGGCTTCGAAGTGATCGAGGCCGACAGCGTCCAGCGCGGCCTGATCGAGGCCGGCACGCGACGGCCGGATCTTGTCGTGCTCGATCTCGGATTGCCCGACGGCGACGGCGTCGAACTGATCCGGGACCTCCGCGCCTGGTCGGACATGCCCGTCCTCGTGCTGTCCGCGCGAACGACCGAGTCCGACAAGATCGGTGCGCTGGACGCGGGCGCCGACGACTATCTCGTCAAGCCGTTCAGTGCGGGTGAACTGCTCGCCCGCGTTCGAGCGCAGCTTCGCCGGCGGACGCGCGCCGTCGCCGACGGCAGCACGTCGGTAGAGTTCGGCGACGTCAAGATCGATCTGCTGCATCGGTCGGTGGAGAAGGCCGGCCAGCCGGTTCACCTGACCCCGATCCAGTACCGCCTCCTGGTGCATCTGGCCGGCTACCCCAACTGCGTCCGGACGCACCGGCAGTTGCTGCATGCGGTCTGGGGATCGAGCCATGGAGAAGACACGCCATACCTGCGCGTCTACATGGGGCAGCTGCGGAAGAAGGTGGAGACGGATCCGTCGCAGCCCCGGCACCTGCTGACGGAGGCGGGCGTGGGGTACCGCTTCGTGCCCTGACCCACCGGGGCGGCGGTCGCCGGTCAGCCTTGCAGCTTCGAGATGCCTAGCCGCAACGCTTCTGCGACCGCGAGCGGATCGGTACCCAGGTCCATCTCGGAGCGGAAGCGCGGGTTCGAGAACAACTCGGCAACCAGCGCGAGCAGCCTGAGGTGGTCGTCGCGGTCTCCCTGCTCGGGTACCAGGATCGCGAGCATCAGCGAGACGGGATCGTGGTCGGGCGCCTTGAACTCGATCGGGCGCCTGGCTCGCACCAGGAAGGTCAACGGGCGGGCTATGCCGGGGATCCGCGCGTGCGGCACGGCGAATCCGCCGCCCAGCGCCGTCGAGCCGGCTTGCTCCCGGCGCGACAGCGCCCGGTAGATCGGCGCCGGCTCCAGGCCATGATGTTCGCCGATGGCGCCGGCGATGAACTCGAGCGCGTGATTCGAATCGCGGAGGACGACGTCGAGGTGGATTTCTTCGGGTTGCAACCAGACGGCAACGCGCTTCATTTCCGTTTTCATCGTTCGCCCTTGTTTCGCCCGTCGTACTGTCTCGCCATTTGACCGAATTCGACATAAAGAAGGCGCAAAGTTTGATGGCCGCGCCCACAAGAATCCATCAATGTCCGTGGGACGGCGCACTCATCGAAGGTCGTCAGCCGCGATTCCATTCCCGACCAGAATCGTTCGAAGTCGCCCGGCAGCAGCGCTGATTTCGTACGGTAACCCCGGGGCAATCCACAATCGCGTTTCCTGGCCGAGAGCCCTATCTTCGTGCGACACACTTCCTGGAGGTGGCAGATGGACTTGCCTGGGTTTACCGATCAATGGCAGACGGAGCGGCAGCAACTCTTCAAGTCCGTCCCTCCCGAGGGGCGGAAAGTCCGTTATCTGGAGGCCGTCCGCAGCGCCACCCACAACGCCCGGATGCACGGCATTTGCGCCCGCGCGGCCGCATCTATTTCGTGCAATCGAATTTCGGCGAGATCGAGGCCATGATGCGCCTCGCGCGGGCGGCTGGCCCGCAGGTCTCGGAACTGGCCCGCGAATCGGTCGACGACACCCGACGCCAGGAGTTCTTCGTCTACCAGATGACCCTGGCCTGACGCGTGCCATGGACAGCAGGCTACTGGCCATCAAGTCGCGCCGCGATGTCCCCCGCTCGGAACTGGATCTGCAGGTCCGGCGCGTGGTCGTCGTCCTGTGCGGCTCGCGTGGCGGCTCCAGCCTCTTCAAGGAAGCCCTGGCGTTGCATCCCCGCATCGCATCGCTGGACGGGGAACTGGACCCGCTGCTGGCCTTGTCCGGCAACGGCTTCAACCAGAATTCCGACAGCGACTACATCGAATCGGTGGCGAACACCTCCGAGCTGGCCAGCAGCATCCTGGATGAGATCTCGTTTGCTTCGGCGCAGATCCTCGACGCCGCCCAGCTGCTGAGGAAGTGGAAGAACCGGCTCGTGCTGCAGTTCCCCGCGCATTTCCTGGATGCGGGTGCCTACCGTCGCCTCGAACAATCGCTGGAGGCCGCGCTTGGCTCGATCGAGCGTGGAGATCGCCGCAGCGAGGCCGAGTTGCAGCGCCTGATCCTCTCCTCCGTATTCGGCGACGAGCCATGGCGGATCAACTACTACGACGGCAACGCCGCGCCGGGCGCGAGCCGTCATTTTGACGAGCCCCTGAAGGTCGAGGAGCCGCCGTTCGTGGCGCCGACGCTCAGGCGCCGACCCTTCGCCTTGTCCGATGTGGCCGACTCGGTCCTGCTCTTCAAATCTCCCTCCGATGCCTATCGCATCGGCATGTACGAGCGCCTGTTCCCCGGCGCCGAGGTGACCTACATCCACCTGACACGGGGCTTCGCACAGTCCGTCAACGGCTTGATGGATGGTTGGCTCTATCCGCTGGGCTTCTTCTCGCACGATCTCAGCAAGATCGGTTGCGAACTCGCCATCCAGGGCTATTCCGACCGCGTTTCGTTTGGCCGAAAGTGGTGGAAGTTCGACCTGCCGCGCAATTGGAGAAGCTTCACCCGGGCGAAGCTGGAGGAGGTCTGCCTGAACCAGTGGTACTCCATCCACGAGGCGATCCTGCAGCGCGGCGTCTGCACCCTGCGTGTGTCCTTCGAGGACTTCGTCGCCAGCCCCGCCTCGGTGCTGCGGCGGGTCACGGACCACCTGGGGCTGCCCGTCGTGGCGCTCCCAGGCGCGCTGCCCATCAAGATGGCAACCGACCCGCCGCACCCCAAGCGCTGGCAGAAAAGAGGCCCGATGCTCATGGACCTGAGCCGGCGGCCCGAGGTGCGCGACATGATGGGCTTGCTCGGCTACCCCATGGACTCGCGCGCATGGTTGTGAACGCAAGACTTCTGCTGCCCTACCTGATGGGCCAGCGCCGCGACGGCCTGCGCCGCGTGCTCGACGTCGACCCCCATCCCTGGGAAGTGCTGACGCTGGACCCCCAGCCCGAAGAGCGGATCGACGACCCCATCGCGAAGCTGCGCAACCTGGGCAGCCTCTACGCCTTGCTGGCCGCGCGCGTCGCGGCACTGGCCCGCGGCGGCTGCAGGCCGGTCAGCGTCGCCGGCGACTGCGTGTCCAGCCTGGGCATGCTGGCCGGGCTGCAACAAGCCGGCCAGGCGCCCGATCGCGTGCTGTGGCTCGACGCCCATGGCGACTTCCACACCTGGTCGAGTACGCAGACCCAGTACATCGGCGGCATGCCTCTGGCGATGTTCGTCGGCCGGGTCGACCGCGGGCCCGACCCGCGCAGCCAGGCGGCGCTCGCCTGCCTGTCCACCATCGGCGTGCAGGCCTACCCGCAACGGCAGATCGTTCTCGCCGATGCGCGCGACCTTGACCCCGGCGAGCGCGAAGCCTTGCTGAGCTCGCAGATCCTGCGCTGCGGGCTGGACGAAGTGGCGCGGCAGCTGCGGCCGCATGAACGCATCTACCTGCATTGGGACACCGACGTCATCGACGATCCGTCCCGCATGCCCGCGCTCAAGTACCACGTCCGGCGCGGCCCCGACGCAGCGGACGTGGCGGAGCTTTTTCGGACCCTGCGCTCCTTCGACGTCGTCGCGGTGTCCGTTTCCGCCTGGCATGCCGAACAGGATGGCGACAACCAGACAGCCCGGGCCTGCCTGGGGATCCTGAATGCGCTGCTCGGCGCCTGACGCTACGTCTTGTTCTTCTCCACCAGGCGTCGGACCAATGGGACGATCTCGCGGAATGCGTTCTCCTTCTCGATGACGGCACGCACGCCCAATGCGCGCGCGCTTTCACAGAGTTCGTCGGTGATCATTCCCGTGCTGATGGCGATTGGCATGCCTGGATTCAACGAGGCCGCCTCGCGGGCGACGTCGAGCCCCGAACGGCCGGGCATGTTGTAGTCGGTGATGAAGACATCCACGGCCCCGGGTGCGTCCCGGATGGACGCCAGCGCGGCAGAGGCATCGAGGAAGCCGCTGCAACGATATCCGGCTCTCTCGATGATTCGAACCATGACCAGCATGACCGTCTCGTCGTCGTCGAGATAGATGACATGCTCGCCATGCGCCTGCGCCAGCGCCGCCTGCTCATGATCCGCCGGCAAGGCCAGGGGCTCGGAAGTGGCCGGCAGGATGACGTGGAAGGTGCTGCCCCCGCCAACCGAGGTGTCCACGGTGATGCTGCCGTGGTGAGCCGCGACGATCCCGTGCACCACGGACAATCCCAGGCCGGTTCCCTGACCCGTTGACTTGGTGGTGAAGAACGGCTCGAAAACCCGTTCGAGCGTTCGGGTGTCCATGCCGGAGCCGGTGTCCTTCACCCAGAGATGCGCGTAGGCCCCCGCATCCAGGCCGCGCGCGTGGGCGTCCACGGCATCGATGTCGGCCGCATCGAGACCGATGACGACCTGGCCGGCCTTGTCGTTCAGCGCATGCCAGGCGTTCGTGCACAGGTTCATCAGCACCTGCTGGAGCTGAGTCGCGTCGGCGTGGACGTAGAACGGCGTCTCGGCAAGGTCTTGCCGAAGCTCGACGCCCGCGGGCAGCGTCGCGCGAAGGAGGCGAAACGTCTCCTCCACGATGGGCTTCAGCGCGATGTTCTCCAGTTGTTGCGGCCGACGCCGGCTGAAGGTCAGTATCTGCCGCACCAGGTCGCGTGCGCGCAGGCTGGCTTGCTGGATCTCCCTGAGAGCGCCTTGCACCGGATGGCCGGGCTCGAGATCGACCAGCGCGATCTCGATGTTGCCCAGGATCGCGCCGAGAATATTGTTGAAGTCGTGCGCGATTCCGCCGGCCAGCGTGCCGAGCGACTCCATCTTCTGGGCCTGATGGAGCTGCGCCTCGAAGCGGCTCAGCTCGGCCTCCGCCTGGCGGTGAGCGGCACGCTGCGCGACCTGGGCCAACTCGCGTTCGAGTGCCGGCCCGAGTCGCTGCATGTTCTCCTTCATCACATAGTCGTTGGCTCCCGCCCGCATCGCGGCGACGGCCATCTCCTCCCCGATCGTGCCCGAGACGAAGATGAATGGGACGTCCATGCCCGTGGTGCGGAACTCGGCCAGCGCTTCCAGGCCGCTGAAGCCGGGCATGCTGAAGTCGGAGATCATGGCGTCCCACGGGCCTTCCTGCAGCGCTTGCCGCAGCGACTGCAGATCCTGCACTCGCCGTCCTTCCGGCGCGAAGCCCGCTTTGCGGAGCTGCCGCATGGCAAGGCGATAGTCGTTCTCGGAGTCTTCGATCGCGAGAATCTTGATCGGGCGTCCGGTCATGATGGTCATTGCGGGGGCGGAACCTGATTGAGCGCCAGCCAATAGATGCCGAGGATCTTGACGGCCTCCAGGAACTCGGCGAAGTCGACCGGCTTGCGGACGTAGCTATTGGCACCCAGCGAGTACCCGGCGATGACGTCCTGCTCCTCCTTGGACGATGTCAATATGACGGTGGGCAGGAGTGCCGTCCTCGAATCGGCGCGCATGGCCTTGAGAACCCCCAATCCATCCAGCTTGGGCAACTTCAGGTCGAGTATGACCAGCGTTGGCGGCGCAGTGCCCCTGCCTTCGTATGCGCCGCGCGAGAAGAGGAAGTCGAGCGCCTCGACGCCGTCGCGGACCACGGCGACGGGGTTCATCAGGTGGCTGCGCTTGAAGGCGCGCAGCGTCAACGCGACGTCATCGTCGTTGTCCTCAACCAGCAGGATGGTCTTGCTCTCTTCGTTCATCGCTTTTCTCCGTGGGGCGAAAATAGAAAGTCGCCCCCTGGCCGAGGGATGCATGAGCTCCCAGCGACCATCCGTGGCGATGCATCACGCGCTGCACCGTGGCCAGGCCGACCCCGGTGCCCGGGAAATCGTGCTCGTGATGAAGGCGTTGAAACGCACCGAAGAGACGAGAGGCATAGGCCATGTCGAATCCGGCGCCGTTGTCGGAGATGAAACAGATCGTCTCCCCGTCCTCGACTCGCGTGCCGACCCGGATGACAGCCTCCTGGACCTTGCTGGTGAACTTCCACGCGTTGGCGAGCAGGTTCTGGAGGGCGATCGCGGTCAGCTCGCGGTCGCCTCGAACGAGGATGCCTTTCTCGACTTCCCATCTGACGTGGCGCTCGGGCTCGGCCCTGGCCAATGTCGAAAATATTTCTTCCGCCATCGCGCTCAGGTCGACGTCCTGGATCCGCAGTTCGGCCCTGGTGACCCGCGCCAGGCTAAGCAGCTCGTCGATCAGGCGGCCCATCCTCTGGCTCGCGGCGCGAATGCGTTGAAGGCTGTCGCGGGCGTCGTCGTCGAGCCGGTCTCCATAGTCCTCCAACAGCGCAAGGGAGAAGCCGTCCATGCTCCGCAAGGGGCTGCGCAGGTCGTGGGACACGGAATAGCTGAAGGATTCGAGCTCCTTGTTCAGCACAAGGAGGTCTCGATTGCTGGCCTGGAGTCGACTGAAGGAATCCCGCAATGCGCGGGTCATCGCATCGAAGTGGCGAGCCATGTCCCCCAGTTCGTCGGAACTGCCCACGTCCAGTTCGAACGACCAGTTGCCGGCGGCGACCTCGCGGGTCGCCAGCTCCAGGCGCGCGATGGGTCCGAGCACGTCGCGCCGGAACAACCAGGCTGTGGCAGAGGTCAGGACCGCCATCACCGCCAGCCCCAGCCCCGTGACCAGGACGACGCGATGTTGCGCTTCGTCGATGCGCATCCCCGCATCGTGGATGAGTTGCTCGGCCTGCACGAGGCTGTTCTGCTGCAGGATCAGTATCCGGCTCGACAGCTGCACTTCGAAGCGATGCTGCACCTCGTCGACAGTTCCCGTCCCGGTCGCCGCCTCGACCTCGCTGAACAAGCGGTGGCTGGCTTCCCCCTGAACTCGAAGGCTCTCGAGCATCTTGGCGGCCGCGCCGTCGAGCGGTACCGGGTTGGCGAACAGGCGCTCCAGCCTTTCCCACACCATCTGCTCCTGCAATCGAGCTCGATCGCGCCGATTGAGCAGGTATTCGAAGGTCACCATGCGAATGTTGTTGAGCGCGCTGGAGATCTCGACGCTGTGACGCCGCTGGGCGACCGCGGCGCGAACCTGGGCGTCGGCCCAGCCGATGCTGGCGGCAATCAGCAGCATCGTGCCGAGCATCAGCGTTGCTGCAAACATGGCCTTGGTGCTGATCTTCATCGGACCACCGTCACTCGCTCCGGACTCACCGCAAGCATCGTGCCCAGCTCGAGATGTGAAACGAAGTCGGGCATGGGCTGGCTGGGAGCGTAGTTTCGCGTCATGGCCCAGGTCGCCACGTCCTCGAGCGTGACCAGTTGAGCCTGCTGCTGCTCCACTTCGAGAGTCACGTCCTGCCAGGACGGATCGAAGGTTTCGGGACTCAGCTTGAGCAAGCCGGCAAGCAGTGCTTTGGCCGATTGCGAATCGGCTTCGACGAAGGCATCGGCGTCCAGCAACGCTCGCAGCGCGTGGCGCAACTCCTGCTGATGGGCCTGCACATAGTCCTGTCGGCCGACGAGGACGTAGGTCTGCGCATACGCGTCGGGAGCGTGGAGAGTTACGACGCGATCGCCAAAGGCGAACTCGGCCTCGTGCCGGACAGGCTGCCAGGCCGTGATGGCGTCCACGAGGCCTTGGCGCAGCGAATCGATGAGCCCTGAAGGCGGCAGGTCGATCAGCTGAACCGATTCCGGCGCGATGCGATGCCGCACCAGGAAGGCCCAGAGAAAATACTCGCCGCTCGTCCCGAGCGAGACACCGACCTTGCGCCCGCGCAGATCGCCGGGCGTGCGGATGCCGTGATCGATGCGCCCCAGCACGGCGAGCTCGTTCGAAGAGTTGGCCACCGCTGCAATGATGCTGAGCGGTGCGCCCTTGAGTATCTCCACGACGATCGGAACGTCGGCGGCAACGGCCAAGTCAGCGTTCCCCCGCAGCAGCTCCGCCAGCGCGGCCTTTCCATAGCTCTGGGGAAGCAACGTGACTTCCAGCCCTCGATCCCGGAAGAATCCGCGTGCGGACGCGATATGGACCAGGCCGGCATGCGGCACGACGGGCGCGGCAATCCTGATCCGCGAATTCCGTTCTTCGGGAGCGGCGTTGCGACGAGTGAGCGCGTACAGGGACGCCAGCAAGGCAGCCCCGCCCCCGCCAATCAGGATTCGGCGACGCATCGAAGCGGACTGGATCGTGGCCTGCATCCGAATCTCCCTCACCAACTAACCCCGGTTCAGGGTGCCTGGAAAATGAGTCGGCGCTCTAGTGTGCAACGCCTGGGCGGCCGCGCGCTCCGCAGGGCGGTCGACCTTGGGGCGCGACGTGGAGCGTTGGAGAAGCCGGCGCCGGGAAGCGGGCCGCGGTCATTGCCGCGACGGGCCAGGGTGACGGAGTCGAAAGCCTTGTTTGCGTGCATGCGGGCCTCCCAGCGCCTCTAGCGCGAGCATGGGCGGCACAACACGCCCGATCCGAGCGTGCTGCACCGTTGCAGAACCGTTGACGGCCTGCAGACCCTCACTCCTGCATGCATCGACGGTTCGGCGGTGCCAGACGTCGTTGTTGGTTTGACGAGCAGTTCATCCATGGAGACTCGTAGGCCAAGCAGGCCCCAAGTCGCGATTGGATGGTAGACGGTTTTGCTCGATTCGTCGTCGATTTCGTATGCTCGAAGCGATTTCAGGCGACCCTGCCGGCCAACAACCTGTTGGCTTTCCGACGCACCATGTCGAACCCGTGCTGGACATCATCGTCGGGGAGATCTCGCGCGCGCGAAAACGCAAAATGCGGCCGGATTCCGACATTGCGGCGCAGGGACGTCAGGCATCGAAGTCGGATCCGGCATCGGTTCGCTGGCGCGGCAGGCGTTCCGGCGGATCATCGGCTTCTCCTGCCGGCGTGCGGCCCTCGCAAAGGAGACTATACCGCCGCCAGCAACTCGCAGATATCGACTTCCAGGGCCGTGGCGAGCTTCTCGATGTTGTCCAGCGATACATTCCGCTCGCAGCGCTCGACCGACCCGACGTACGTGCGGTGCAAGGCCGCCAGATCCGCCAGGGCCTCTTGCGAGAGGCCGCGTGCCGCACGGAACGCGCGGAGGTGGCGCGCGAGGCGCTTCCGTGCTTGTTTTCCGGGGTCTCGACGCGTCGGCATGGCGTCGAAGCTTCGATGACGGATGACTTTGGGTCTACAGACTTAAAGTAGCAAGTTCACGGGGCGCGGATGTCGATGTCCAGCGCGCGAGCCAGGTGCTCGATGTTGTCGATAGCGCCCACCTGCGTTCGGTGCAAGTCGGCCTGACACGCCAAGGTTTCCTGTGAAATGCCTTGTTCGGATCCGAGCGCCGGGAGATGGCGCGCCAGTCTCGCCGGCGCGCCTGCGTCGGTTTCTCCCCATTTCCGCCGGCGGGAGGAATTACTGCTTGATGACTTTGGGTCTACAGACTTAAAGTAGCATTCACTTGTCGTCGCTGTGGCGCAGTGGGGGGAATCCGATGACCGATGCTGGACGATGCCGAGCGCAGTGGTTGGAAAGCCCCGACTCGGATCGGGTGTGCGGATGGCCCCGCTCGGCATCTGAAGACGCAATGACGCACGCCTCCTGGGGTCAAAGATGTTCTTCGCGGATTGGGTAAGCGTATCCTCGAGGGTGAAGGCTGCGCTGAAGCGTCGCGGCCGCTCTGAGCAGGATGCTGACGATCTGGTGCATGAAGCCTTCCTGAGGCTGGAGCGCTATCAACGTGAGCAGCACGTCGAGAAGCCGGAGGCGTTTTTGATGAGGACCGCTCTCAATCTGTCGGTCGACGCGTATCGAACGCTGGCGACCCGCGGCGAAGAGGTGCTGCTGGAAGACGTCGTGATCGTGGATACCGCGCCTGGTATCGAGGACGTGCTGCTGTCGCGCGAACGCCTGCGTCGCCTGAGCGAGTGCCTGAGCAGGCTGAACGACAAGACCCGCGCCATCTTCCTGGCGCATCGCGTGGAGGGCCTCAGCTACCAGGAGATCGGGCGGCTGCACGGCCTGAGCATCAGTGGCGTCGAGAAGCAGATCGCCAAGGCCGCGCTGCTGATCACCGCCGGGATGGAGGGCTGGTATCCATGACGGGATCTCCTGCCGCGGCCCCGATGGGGACAGGCGCGGATGGCGGTCCGAAGGTGACACGCGAGATCGCCGCCGAGGCGGCGGTATGGGTGGCGCGCCTGCACGGGCCGAGCCGCACCAGGCAGATGGAGCAGGAGTTCCGGACCTGGCAGGCGAGTTCGCCCGCGCATCGCGAGGCGTTCGAACGCTGCACCGATGTCTGGCAGGACATCCCCCGCATCGGCCTCGCCACGGCCTATGAGGCCCTGGCGGCCGAGCGCGCTGCGTCGGCCCCCCGGCCGAAGGCGCGGCGCGAGGCCGCCTGGCGCTGGATCACCGCATCGGCGGTCGCGGGCGCCGTCGCCGTGTGTGCCTTCCTCGTGCTGCACTGGCGCGGCGAGAACGACTACAGCACCAACGTCGGCGAACAGCGGCTGGTGGTGCTGGAAGACGGCAGCCGCATGCTGATGAACACCGACACGCGCCTCCGCGTGGACTTCGCCGCCGCGCAGCGCACGGTGGAGGTAAGCAACGGGGAGGCCTTCTTCGAGGTGGCCAAGGATCCGCGGCGCCCCTTCGTCGTGCGCATCGCCGGCAGCGAGGTCGTCGCGGTCGGCACCGCCTTCTCCGTCCGCTATGCGCCCGGCTCCCGCGTCGCCGACGAGCTGGCGGTGACCCTCGTCGAGGGCCAGGTGAACGTACGCCGCGCCGGTCATCGCACGGACGATGCGCTTGCGCCGGAGAAGCCGGTACTCATGAAGGCAGGCGATCGCCTGCTGCTGGATCGGTCGTCCGGCAAGGCCGCCGCCCCCGTGGCGGTGCGCGTGGATCGCCCTGACGTCGAGCGCGTCATGGCGTGGAAGCGCAGCGAGACGGTGTTCGACGAAGCGTTGCTGGCCGACGCCGTCGCGGAGATGAACCGCTACAACCGAATGCACATCGTGTTGCTCGATGGATTGGCGTCGGCCAATCTGCGCGTCAGCGGCCTCTACCGCACCGACGACAGCGC